>Ga0208101_10020_pt1 | contig 37347 bp, 40 predicted proteins | sample Subbioug_CSW11AC_FD_184823 | JGI IMG/M metagenome (GOLD analysis project Ga0208101, IMG submission 184823) | Serpentinite rock and fluid subsurface biosphere microbial communities from McLaughlin Reserve, California, USA - CR12Aug_CSW11AC (SPAdes) | ecosystem: Environmental > Terrestrial > Deep...
CGAAAACGGCCAAGCGGTGGAATACGGCCAGCCCCTGTTCGTGCTCGAGTGAGGGCGCAGCAGCCATGTTCAAAAAAATCCTGATCGCCAACCGCGGCGAGATCGCCTTGCGCGTGCAGCGCGCCTGCCGCGAACTGGGCGTCAAGGCGGTGATGGTCTATTCCGAGGCCGACCGCGATGCCAAATACGTCAAGCTCGCCGACGAGGCCGTGTGCATCGGCCCGCCGCCTTCGGCGCAAAGCTACCTCAACATGCCGGCCATCATCTCGGCGGCCGAAGTCACCGACGCCGAAGCCATCCACCCAGGCTACGGCTTTTTGAGCGAAAACGCCGACTTTGCCGAGCGCGTGGAAAAAAGCGGCTTCGTGTTCATCGGCCCCACGCCCGAGGCGATCCGCACCATGGGCGACAAGGTGGCGGCCAAGCAAGCCATGATCCGCGCTGGCGTGCCCTGCGTGCCCGGCTCCGAAGGCGCCTTGCCCGACGACGCAGCCGAAGTCAAGCGCATCGCGCGCACCATCGGCTACCCGGTGATCGTCAAGGCCGCGGGCGGCGGCGGTGGCCGTGGCATGCGCGTGGTGCACACCGAAGCGGCGCTGCTGCACGCGGTGCAGACCACCAAAGCCGAGGCCGGGGCCGCCTTTGGCAACCCCGAGGTGTACCTAGAAAAGTTTTTGCAAAACCCGCGCCACATCGAAATCCAGATTCTGGCCGACAATTACCGCAACGCCGTGTACCTCTACGAGCGCGATTGCTCGATGCAGCGGCGGCACCAAAAGGTGATCGAGGAAGCCCCGGCGCCGGGCATCGCGCGGCGCCTGATCGACCGCATCGGCGACCGCTGCGCCGCCGCTTGCAAAAAAATCGGCTACCGGGGCGCTGGCACCTTCGAGTTTTTGTACGAAAACGGCGAGTTCTACTTCATCGAGATGAACACCCGGGTGCAGGTCGAACACCCGGTGACCGAGGCCGTGACCGGCATCGACATCGTGCGCCAGCAGATCGCCATCGCCGCCGGCGAAAAACTGCCCTTCACGCAGCGCCAAATCGAGCTGCGCGGCCACGCCATCGAGTGCCGCATCAACGCCGAAGACCCCTACAAGTTCACCCCCTCGCCCGGGCGCATCAGCGCCTGGCACGCCCCCGGCGGGCCGGGGGTGCGGGTCGATTCGCACATCTACACCCACTACCTCGTGCCGCCGAACTACGATTCGATGATCGGCAAGCTCATCACCCACGGCGATACGCGCGAGCAGGCGCTGGCGCGCATGCGCTCGGCCCTGTCCGAGACCGTGATCGAGGGCATCAAGACCAACATCGCCTTGCACCGCGAGATCATGGTGGACGCCAATTTCGAGGCCGGCGGCACCAACATCCACTACCTCGAAGCCTGGTTGGCGCAGCGTGAGCGCTGAACCGCTGGTTGGGGCCGAACCCCAAGGCGGGGCCGAGCCCGACGGCACACAGGGCGCGCTGCACGAGCTGCTGTTGCTGGCCCCCGAGAGCCAAGTCGAGCCCTTGAGCGAGGCGCTGGAGGCGCTCGACGCCCTGAGCGTGTCGGTCGAAGACGCCGACGCCGACACGGACGCCGAGCGCGGGCTGTTTGGCGAGCCCGGCCTGCCCGCGCCCAAGGCGGGCTGGGCGCGCTCGCGCCTGACGGCGCTGTTTGCCAGCGCAGCGGCGGCGCACGAAGCGCAGCAGCTGCTGCAAGCGCAAGATTTTTTCGCCGGTTGCGCGGTCTGCGCGCTGCGCCCGGTGGCCGACACCGATTGGGTGCGCCTGACGCAGACGCAATTCGAGCCGGTGCCGATCACGCCCACTTTTTGGATCGTGCCCAGTTGGCACGAGGTGCCGCCTGCGGCGCAGCAGGTGATCCGGCTCGACCCCGGGCAGGCCTTTGGCACCGGCACCCACCCCACCACGCGCATGTGCTTGCGCTGGCTGGCGCAGCAGCCGCTGGCGGGCCGCAGCGTGCTCGATTACGGCTGCGGCTCGGGCATCTTGGCGATTGCGGCGGCCAAGTTTGCGGCGCAGCGCATCGATGCCGTCGATATCGACCCGGTGGCGGTGCAAACGGCGCAGCGCAACGCCTTGCACAACGGCGTGCAACTGCAAACCGGTCTGCCCGACCTGGCCTGCGGCACCTACGACGTGGTGCTGGCCAACATTCTGGCCACGCCGCTCAAGCTGCTGGCGCCGCTGCTGTGTCAGCGCGTGGGTCAGTCAGGGCACTTGGTGCTGTCGGGTATTTTGCAGCGCCAAGCCAGCGAGTTGCAGGCCGCCTACGCGCCGTGGTTGACGTTGCAAATCAGCGACGCCGAAGACGGCTGGGTTCTGATGACAGCGCACGCGCCTTGATGCGCTGCACTGCAATAATTGAAGCATGAGCTTCATCACCCGTTGTCCGGCCTGTGCCACCGCCTTCAAGGTGGTGCCCGACCAGCTCAAGATTTCCGATGGTTGGGTGCGCTGCGGCCAGTGCCAGCAGGTGTTCAATGCCACGCTCGATCTGCAGCCGTGGTCGCCGGGGTCGGAGCCGGCTGCTCCCCAGACGCCCCAGCCGAGCCAACCGAGCCCACAGCACGCAGCGCAGACGCGCGAGCCCATGCCCGAGTCTCGAAAAGAGCCCGCGTGGGAGCCTGAGTCCGTTGTGCCGCCGCCTTCGCCAGCGCAGACCGAACCGCAAGAGCCTGACGGCCCGCAAGAGCCGCAGCCAGAGGTCCAGCACCAGCAAGCATCGCAGGCGCAGCCAGAGGTGCAATGCGCCACAGTCTCGCAACCGCAACCAACCCCAGGGGATGCCGAGCCGGCACTGGTGCAGCAACCCCAACCCGATCCACAACACCAGCCCACAGACCCGCAGCCCAGGCCGGCAGTCGATGCAGATGCAGATGCAGGTGCAAGTCCCCTCGCGCATACAGCTCAAACGGCGCCATCGTTCGTGCGCAAGGCGCAGCGTCAGGCCTTGTGGCGGCGGCCTGCAGTGCGGCTGTTGCTCCTGGTCGCAGTGGCCGCGCTGGCCCTGTTGCTGGGCCTGCAAGCCGCCACCCAGTGGCGGGCACCGTTGGCGCGCGCCGTGCCCGCTACGCAGCCCGTGCTCGAAGCCTTGTGCCAGACCTTGGATTGCCAGCAGGCTCTGCCAACCAACCCCAACGATGTGGTGATCGACAGCTCGGTGCTGCTGCGCCTGGGTCCGGGTATGTACGGCTTTCATGTGGTGCTGCGCAACCAGACGGCGCTGGAAGTGGCCAGCCCGGCGATTGAGCTCACCTTGACCGACATCCACGACCAGGTGCTGGTGCGCCGCGTGCTGCTGCCGCACGAATGGCCGCGCCCAACCGCATCGTTGCCGGCTGGGGCGCAGTGGTCGTTGCAATTCGAACTCGCTTTTGACGGCATCGAAGGGCGCGTCATGACCGGCTACCGCGCCATTTTGTTCTACCCCTGATTGATACCGTCTGCTTTCCCTCGCCTGTTCTGCTCCCACCCCCTGGCTTCCATTGCTTACACCATGACCATTCTGATTTGCGGCTCGCTGGCCTTTGACACCATCATGACCTTTGAGGGCCGCTTTGCCGAGCAGATCTTGCCCGAGCAGTTGCACATCCTCAACGTCTCCTTTCTGGTGCCGGCGCTGCGGCGCGAGTATGGTGGCTGCGCCGGCAACATCGCCTATGGCTTGCGCCAGTTGGGCGTGCAGGCGCGCCCGGTGGCGGCGCTGGGCAACGACGGGCAAGATTATCTGGAGCGCATGCAGGAGCTGGGCATCGACACCGGCGCGGTGCAATGGGTGAGCCAGCACTACACCGCGCAGGCAATGATCATGACCGACCGCGACAACAACCAGATCACCGCCTTTCACCCCGGCGCCATGGCGCTGGCGCACCAGAACCCGATCGTGGCCGCACCCGAGGCGCGCATCGCCATCGTCTCGCCCGATGGGCGCCAAGCCATGATCGAGCACGCTGAACAGTTGCACGCGCTCGGGGTGCCCTTTGTGTTCGACCCGGGCCAAGGGCTGCCGATGTTCGACGGCCCCGAGCTGCTGCGCTTCATCGAACTGGCCGACTGGGCTGCCCTCAACGACTACGAGGCGCGCATGCTGAGCGATCGCACCGGTCTGGGCTACGCCGAGCTGTCGCAGCGGTTGCGCGGTCTCGTGATCACGCTGGCCGATCAGGGTTGCGACCTGTGGCAGCAGGGCCAGTGCAGCCGCGTGCCGGGGGTGGCGGCGCGCGAGGTGCTGGACCCGACCGGCTGCGGCGACGCGCTGCGCGCCGGCTTGCTCTACGGCTTGGCGCAGGGCTGGGACTTGCGCCGCAGCGCCGAACTCGGCAACCGCATGGGAGCCGAAAAAATCGCCTCCCGGGGCGGACAGAACTACCGCTTCAGCCTCTGAGAAGCTGAGCGCCGCCTCCCCGCCTCTCAGCGCTCGTTCAGGGTTTCTTGCCGGTGGGGAAGGGCCAAGCCGCCTTGGGGTTGGGTGCTGGCGGCTGGGCCGACACCGTGGCTTTGGGCGTTTTGGGCGTCTTCGGCGCCTTTGTTGCCTTGGGCGCTTTTTCAACCTGGGGCTCGGTTGGCACCGCCTTGACCACTTTCTCCGCCTTTTCAGATTTGGCAGACTTGTCGGACTTGGCTTTGGTTTTGGCGGCCGTTTTTTTGCTGGTTGCCGCAGCCAGTGCCCCCGTTGTGGCGGGTGCCGCTGCCACGCTGGCTTTGGGCACGGTTTTGCGCGCTGGCCGCGGCGCGCTGGCCGCAGGGGTCGCAGGTGCAGTAGGTGCCTCGGGTGCCGCAGCGGCGGTCTTTTTTGCAGGGGCCATTCTTTACTCCTCTTTGGTTTATTGCCGTTTGACTAGGGCGCTGCGCCTGCGGCGAACCGACGCAGCCAGCGGGCTAAAGCGGCGTCAATCCCACGACAGGGCGCCGCCCGTCTGGTACTCGATCACGCGCGTCTCGAAGAAATTGCGCTCCTTCTTCAAGTCTATCATTTCGCTCATCCACGGGAAGGGGTTTTCTTCGCTGGGGTAGAGGGCATCGAGTCCGATCTGGGTCGCGCGCCGGTTCGCGATGTAGCGCAGGTAGCCCTTGAACATCGAGGCGTTGAGCCCGAGCACGCCGCGCGGCATGGTGTCTTCGGCGTAGCGGTATTCGAGCTCCACGGCTTGCTCAAACAGCGCCTTGATCTCGGCCTTGAAGGCTGGCGTCCAGAGGTGCGGGTTTTCCAGCTTGAGCTGGTTGATCAGGTCGATGCCAAAGTTGCAGTGCATCGATTCGTCGCGCAGGATGTACTGGTACTGCTCGGCGGCACCGGTCATCTTGTTTTGCCGCCCCATGGACAGGATCTGGGCAAAACCGACATAGAAAAACAGCCCCTCCATCAGGCAGGCAAAGACGATCAGGCTCTTGAGCAGCTTCTGATCCGCCTCGGGCGTGCCGGTGTGAAAGGCCGGGTCCATGATGGTGTCGATGTAGGGCAGCAGGAACTCGTCCTTGGCGCGAATCGATGGCACCTCGTGGTAGGCGTTGAAAATCTCGCCCTCGTCCAGCCCCAGGCTTTCGACGATGTACTGGTAGGCGTGGGTGTGGATGGCTTCTTCGAAAGCTTGGCGCAGCAAAAACTGGCGGCACTCGGGCGCGGTGATGTGGCGGTAGGTGCCGAGCACGATGTTGTTGGCGGCGAGCGAGTCGGCAGTGACAAAAAATCCCAGGTTGCGCTTGATGATGCGGCGCTCGTCCTCGCTCAGGCCCTTGGGGTCTTTCCAGAGGGCGATGTCGCGGCTCATGTTGACCTCTTGCGGCATCCAGTGGTTGGCGCACGAGGCCAGGTACTTTTCCCAGGCCCATTTGTACTTGAAGGGCACCAGCTGGTTGACGTCGGTCTGGCCGTTGATGATGCGCTTGTCGGCGGCGTTGATGCGCTGGTGCGTGGGGCGCTCGCTTGGGGCAGCGGGCTGCGTGGCCACGGCGGCTACCGCCGCTTCATAGAGGCTGGCTTTGGCCGTCGCCAGAACGGCGGGCTTGATGGGGGTGGATGGCACCGGCTGCAGCGCCACTTCGGGTTGATCGTCCCAGTTCAGCATGGGGTTTTCCTGTTTGGTGGATTATGAAAGGTTAAGCGAAAAAAGCAAGCGCCAAAGCGGCTTTTGTGCACCACCGAGGCCGCCGTGTGGTGTCTGGGCATGGGCGGTTTTTTGAGAGGCGTTGTCGTCGGCGGCTGCATGGGCCGGATCATTGGCAGGCTTCGCAGCCCGGGTCGTCGAGGGCACAGAACTTCACGTCGGTGGCCGGGCCGGCCGCAGCCAAGGCGCCTAGGCTGCCCAGCTCGGAAGCTTGGCCGCTGCCGTGGGCGCCCGCAACCTGCATCGACACCGCGTTCAGCTGGCCCACGCGGCCGGTCGATTTCTCGGCCTGGGTGGCGCTGGTGGTGCGCAGGTAGTAGGTGGTTTTGAGCCCGCGCAGCCACGCCAGTTTGTAGGTCTCGTCGAGCTTCTTGCCCGAAGCCCCGGCCATGTAGAGGTTCAGGCTTTGCGCTTGGTCGATCCACTTCTGGCGCCGCGCGGCGGCCTCCACCAGCCACGCCGGCTCCACTTCGAAGGCGGTGCGGTAGAGGTTTTTGAGTTCGGCCGGCACCCGGTCGATGGGCTGCAGCGAACCGTCGAAGTGTTTCAGGTCCAGCAGCATCACCTCGTCCCAGAGCCCATGGCGCTTGAGGTCGCGCACCAGGTAGCTGTTGACGATGGTGAACTCGCCCGAGAGGTTGCTCTTGACCGACAGGTTGCCAAAGCAGGGCTCGATCGAGGCATCGACGCCGACGATGTTGGAGATCGTGGCCGTGGGGGCGATGGCCACGCAGTTGGCGTTGCGCATGCCGTCTCGGGCGATTTTGGCGCGCAGCGCGTCCCAGTCCAGCGTCTGGCTGCGATCGACTTCGAGGTAGCCGCCGCGCGCCTGCGCCAGCAGCTCGAGCGAGTCCAGCGGCAGCACACCGCGCTGCCACAGCGAGCCTTGGTAGCTCGAATAGCGCCCGCGCTCGGCCGCCAAATCGCTGCTGGCCCAGTAGGCGTGGTAGCAGACGGCTTCCATGCTCTGGTCGGCAAAGGCCAGCGCCGCTGGGCTGGCGTAGGGCGTGCGCATTTGGTAGAGCGCGTCTTGAAAGCCCATGATCCCAAGCCCCACCGGGCGGTGGCGCAGGTTGGAGTCGCGCGCTTTTTTCACCGCGTAGTAGTTGATGTCGATGACGTTGTCGAGCATGCGCATGGCGGTGGCCACGGTGCGGCGCAACTTGTCGTGGTCGAGCACCCGGGTACCCGAGCCATCGGCGGCGTCTTTGAGGTGTTGCGCCAAGTTGACCGAGCCGAGGTTGCAGACCGCGATTTCGCTGTCGCTGGTGTTGAGCGTGATTTCGGTGCACAGGTTGGACGAATGCACCACGCCCACGTGCTGCTGCGGGCTGCGCAGGTTGCACGGGTCTTTGAAAGTGATCCAAGGGTGCCCGGTCTCGAACAGCATCGACAGCATCTTGCGCCACAGATCGGTGGCGGGCAGTTTTTTGTAGGGCGTGATCTCGCCGCGCGCGGCCTTTTCCTCATAAGCCACGTAGGCGCGCTCGAACGCTGGGCCCACCAGATCGTGCAGATCGGGCACGCTGTGGGGCGAAAACAGGCTCCAGTCGCCCTTTTCCAGCACCCGTTTCATGAACAGGTCGGGTATCCAGTTGGCGGTGTTCATGTCGTGCGTGCGGCGCCGGTCGTCGCCGGTGTTTTTGCGCAGCTCCAGAAACTCCTCGATGTCTAGGTGCCAGGTCTCGAGGTAGGTGCAGACCGCCCCCTTGCGCTTGCCGCCTTGGTTCACCGCCACGGCGGTGTCGTTGACCACTTTCAAAAACGGCACCACCCCTTGCGATTCGCCGTTGGTGCCCTTGATGTGGCTGCCCATGGCGCGCACGCGCGTCCAGTCGTTGCCCAAGCCGCCAGCGAACTTGGACAGCAGCGCGTTTTCCTTGATTGCATCAAAGATGCCCTCGAGCTCGTCGGGCACCGTGCTCAGGTAGCAGCTCGACAGCTGCGAGCGCCGGGTGCCGCTGTTGAACAGCGTCGGCGTGCTGCTCATGAAATCGAAGCGCGACAGTACCTCGTAAAACTCGATCGCGCGCGCCTCGCGCTCGATTTCGTTCAGCGCCAGCCCCATGGCCACGCGCATGAAAAACACCTGCGGCAGCTCGATGCGGCGCTTGTGCTGGTGCAAAAAGTAGCGGTCGTACAGGGTTTGCAGGCCTAGGTAGTCGAACTGCAGGTCGCGCTCGGGCTTGAGCGCCGCCGCCAGCCGCGCCAAGTCGAATTGCAGCAGATCGGGGTTGAGCAGCTCAGCCTGCACCCCTAGCCGGATGCAAGCCGGGAAGGCGTCGGGGTAGTGGCTGGCCAGCTCGGATTGCCTCAAATCCTGCCCCAGCACCTCGAGGGCGATGGTGTGCAGCAGCAGCCGGGCGGTGGCATAGGTGTAGTCGGGGTCGGACTCGATGCGCGTGCGCGCCGCCAAAATGGTGGCTTTGTAAACCTCGTCCAGCGGCACGCCGTCGTAGAGGTTGCGCAGCGTTTCGGCCACGATCGGCTCGGGCCGCACCGCCTCGCCCAGTCCGGCGCAGGCGTTGGCCACCAAGGCGCGCAAGTGTTCCAAGTCCAGCGGTTGGCGCTGGCCGCCGATGCTCACGTGCAGCACCGGGGCCGCTGGCGCGGCGCTGGCTTGTTTGGCGGCACGCTCCTGGGCGCGGCGCTCGCGGTACAGCACATAAGCCCGCGCCACCTCGTGGTGGCCGCCGCGCATCAGCCCCAGCTCCACCTGGTCTTGCACGTCTTCGATGTGAAAGGTGCCGCCGGCCGGCCGCGAGCGCAGCAGCGCCCGCACCACGGCCTGGGTGAGTTGCTCCACGTCTTCGCGCACGCTGGCCGAGGCGGCTCCGTGGGCCCCGCGCACCGCCAGAAATGCTTTCATCAGCGCCACCGCGATCTTGCTCGGTTCGAACGGCACCACGGAACCGTTGCGCCGAATGATCTGGTAATGCGGCAGGCTGCCGCCTAGGGGGGCGCGGGTGGCCTCGGGGGCGGCGACATGGGGGCGCTCGGTGGATGCAGTAGAGGGGGCAATGGACATGGGTGTTCCTTGTGGGTGCGCAATGGGTGCAGCCGTGCGGCTGGCGGTGCTTGGGTGCGTAGCAGCCACTACCTGTAGTGTTAAATGGCCAAGCAAGACACTAGCGCTAGTGTAGCGGCGAAATTCGGGGCTCGGTCACCCAAACCCTCAATCTTGTGGTTATTGGCCTTGCAGCCTAGGGAAAGCACCGATTTCTCGGGCTGTGCCAAAATGGGACACAGCCGCCCCCGCCACCGTGGCTGCGGCCCCCTCAAACGGAGATTTGCGTATATGACCGATTGGCTCGACGCCGTGCGCTGGGACGCCCATGGGCTGGTGCCGGTGATTGCCCAAGAGGCCAGCAGCGGCGATGTGCTGATGCTGGCTTGGATGAACCGCGAGGCGCTGGCGCAAACCGCGGCCTTGGGGCGCGCCGTGTATTACAGCCGCTCGCGCGGCAAACTCTGGTACAAAGGCGAGGAATCGGGCCACGTGCAGCAGGTGCACGAAATCCGGCTCGACTGCGACGCCGACGTGCTGCTGCTCAAAGTCACCCAGCTCGGGCACGAGCCCGGCATCGCTTGCCACACCGGCCGCCACAGTTGTTTTTATCTGCGCTGGCAAGCGGACGAGCCACCAGAGCCAACGGGGCAGGGCGATGGCGGGCGCTGGCTGACGGTGGAGCCGGTGCTCAAAGACCCCGAATCGATCTACCGCTAAACTTCTTTTTGCACATGAGCACCACCCCTACCGCCCCCAGCCCCGCCATGGGTGTCGACGACACCCTGTTGCGCTTGGCTGCCCTGATCGAGACCCGCAAACCCGCGCACGGCGGCGACCCGGCGCGCAGCTACGTGGCGCGCCTGCTGCACCAGGGGCCGGACGCGATTTTGAAAAAAATCGCCGAAGAAGCCGGCGAAACTCTGATGGCGGCCAAGGATTTGCAGCACGGCCACGGCAGCGCGCAGGCGCTGGTGGGCGAATTCGCCGATCTGTGGTTTCACAGCCTGATCGCGCTGGCGCATTTCGGCCTCTCACCCGCCGACGTAACGGCCGAGCTGGCGCGCCGCGAGGGCCTGAGCGGCCTAGAAGAAAAAGCGCTGCGCAAGCTGCAGCAGCGCCAGCAGGATGCGCACCAGCAACAAGGGGAAGCCGCTTGAACGACACCTTTGGTCTGGACACCGGCGGCCACCCCGGCGGCAAAACCCCCGACGAGCTCGCCAGCCTGCGCCAGCTCACGCTCATCATCTACGTCCTCTACGCCCTGTCGTGGTTGCTGGGGGTGACGGCGATCATCGCCATCGTCATCAACTACGTCAAGCGCGAAGACACCTTTGGCACCCTGTACGAGAGCCACTTCCGCTGGCAAATCCGCACCTTCTGGTGGGGCCTGTTCTGGTTCGTGCTGGGGGCCTTGACGATGGTGCTGCTGGTGGGTTTTGCCATCCTGTTTGTGGCCAGCGTCTGGGTCATCTACCGCCTGGTCAAAGGGCTTTTATACTGGAACGACCGCAAGCCGCTGCCGCTTTGAAGCCTACGCCCCCCACTGTACGCAAGCCCCATGAGCCACGACCCCAACTGCCTGTTTTGCAAAATCATCGCCGGCCAGATTCCCAGCCGCAAGGTCTATGAAGACGACGACCTGTACGCCTTCCACGACATCCACCCCTGGGCCCCGGTGCACTTTCTGATCGTGCCCAAGCTGCACCTGCCATCGATGGCCCAGCTCGGGCCCGAGCACGAGCGCCTCATGGGCAAGATCATGTGCCTGGCCCCCAAGCTCGCGCTCGAGCAAGGCTGCCGCCCTTGGCCCGAAGGCGGCTTTCGCATTGTTTGCAACAACGGCGCCGAGGGCGGGCAAGAGGTGCAGCACCTGCACGTGCACGTCATGGGTGGGCCGCGCCCTTGGCGCAAGGGTTGAGCAGCAGGGCTCCGACCGTCAGCGCATTCAGCTAAGATTTACACCGTGTGACCTTGTGGTCTGGGCTTGGTCGCCCCCGATCGGCGACAATAGCCGTTTGGGCCGATGGTGAACCATCGGCCGGCCTTCTAATCAATCAAATCCGGGGCATTTTTTGGCCCCGACGCAGGAGTTTGCTATGGGTACCTTGTCGATTTGGCACTGGCTGATCGTTTTGCTGGTGGTGATTTTGGTGTTTGGCACCAAAAAGCTCAAAAACATCGGTTCCGACCTCGGTGGGGCCGTCAAAGGCTTCAAGGATGGTATGAAGCAGGCCGAGGGGCCGGCCTCCGAAGACGGGGCAGGCGCTGCAAGCACGACGACCACTGCACAGGTCGGGCAGGCCCCAGTGGTGGACGACAAAAACACCATCGACGTCGAAGCCAAGACCAAGCTTTGATCAAAGCGCCGCGCCTGCCGTCGGCTTGGGTCTGCGGCCGGCGGCACTGAAAGCCTTGCATGCTGGACTTCGGAATTTCGGAAATGGCCCTGATTGCGGTCGTGGCGTTGGTGGTCATCGGGCCCGAGAAGCTGCCACGGGTGGCGCGCACCGTGGGCACCTTGCTGGGCAAGGCGCAGCGCTACGTGGCCGACGTCAAGGCCGAGGTCAACCGCTCGATGGACCTCGAAGAGCTGAAAAAAATGAAAGAATCGGTCGAGGGTGCGGCGCGCGAGGTTCAATCCGGCGTCGGCAGCTTCGAAAAAGACTGGATGGAAGCCACGGCCGGGCTCGAGGGCTCCGGGGCATCTGAAGCAGCCGAAGCCACGCCGCGCGTCGATCCCAACACCGCCTACTCGCTCGGGCACTCGGTCTATCCGCCGTTTCAGCGTCCGAAAAAGAGTTTCAGGCTGCGCCAGCAATCGGTGCCCAAGTGGTACAAGGCGCGCACCGGCCAGCGCAGCTTCGTGCAGTCGGGCGCGGCGCGGGTGGCGCGCCACCGGCCCAAGACTCACCCGGTCGCCTCCAGCGCCATGACGCCCTCGCGTTGATCCCCTTGAGCACCCCCATGGCAGACCCCACACCCAAGGCGGACGAACTCGCCGGCACCGAACAACCCTTCGTGCAGCACTTGGTCGAGTTGCGCGACCGCATCCTCTACAGCCTGGCCGGCGTGGTGCTGTTCGCCATCGGGTTGGCGATCTGGCCCGGGCCGGGTGGCTTGATCGACTTCATCGCCGTCCCCATCCGCAACCACATGCCGCCCGACGCCAAGTTGATCGCTGTCGGCGTCTTTAGTCCGTTCTTTGTGCCGCTCAAGGTGTTGCTGATGTCGGCCATGATCGCTGCCTTGCCTTGGATCATGTACCAGATGTGGGCCTTCATCGCCCCCGGTTTGTACAGCCACGAAAGGCGCTTTGCCCTGCCGCTGATCTTCATCGGCAGCCTGTTGGCCTACGGCGGCATTGCGTTCGTGCAGTTTTTTGTGCTCGACCAGATGTTTTTCTTCATCCAGGGCTTCACCCCGGACAGCGTCGCCGCCACGCCCGACATCGCCTCCTATGTGCAGGCGATTTTGTCGCTCTACTTGGCGTTTGGGTTGGCTTTTCAGGTGCCGGTGGTGGTGATGCTGCTGGTGCGCTTCAACATGGCGACGATCCAGCAGCTCAAGGATTTTCGCGGCTACTTCATCGTGGTGGCCTTTGTCATCGCCGCCATCGTCACGCCGCCCGACGTGATTTCGCAACTGGCGCTGGCCATTCCGATGTGCCTCCTCTACCAGGTGGGCATCTGGGGGGCGAGCTGGTTCAGACGCTTCAGCCGCACCCCCGAGGAACCCGAGGCCGCCGACAAAGCCTGAGCGGGTGCCTGCGGGTGCCCGAGCCGGGTACTGGCTCTCGCGGGGCTTCGCGGGGCCTATCCGGCCTCTCAGGCTGCAGCGCGCTTAGCGCGCTTGGTCTGGTGCGTTCGTAGCCGGCGCAGGCGGGCGCCGCCCCGGCGTCACTTGCAGCGTGAGCCGTTGGCCTTGGCGCTCGATTTGCAATTGCGTTGCCTGCCCCGGCGACAAGGCGGCCACCGCCGCCAGCAAGGCCGCCACATCGGCCACCGGCTGCCCCGCCACGCTCACCACCACGTCGCCGGGCCTGATTCCGGCCTGAGCGGCCGGCGCGTTGCGCAGCACCCCGATGATGAGCACCCCCTGCTCACGGCGCAAGCCAAAGTGCTGCGCCAGTTCGGGGGTCAGGGCTTGCGGCTCGACCCCGATCCAGCCGCGCGTCACCGCGCCATCGCGCACGATCGCCTCCAGCACCTGGCGCGCCGTGGAAGTGGGAATGGCAAAACCGATGCCCATGAAGCCGCCCGAGCGCGTAAAAATAGCGGTGTTGATGCCGATCAGGTGGCCTTGCACGTCGACCAGCGCGCCACCCGAGTTGCCGGGGTTGATGGCGGCGTCGGTCTGGATGAAGTTCTCGAAGATGTTGATGCCCAGTTGCGTGCGCCCCAAGGCGCTGACGATGCCCCCAGTCACCGTCTGCCCGACGCCAAAGGGGTTGCCGATCGCCAGCACAGCATCACCCACGCGCAGCACCTCGGAGTCGCCCAGCACCGCCACCGGCAGATTGGGCAGATCGACTTGCAGCACCGCCAAGTCGGTGTCCGGGTCGGTTCCCACCACCCGTGCCAGCGCTCGGCGGCCGTCGCTGAGCTGGATTTCGATTTCCTCGGCCCCGTCGATCACGTGGTGGTTGGTGAGCACGTGGCCGGCACTGCTGACGATCACCCCGGAGCCCAGCCCGGTTTGGGGCGAGCGTGGCGCCTGTTCGCCAAAAAAGAAGCGAAACCAAGGGTCGTCGGCGTGCGGGTGGCGCTGCGGGGCCTGACGGGCGCTGATGCTCACCACCGCCGGCGCCGCCAGCTGTGCCGCAGCGCTTAAGCTGGCAGCAACCACCGCTTCGCTGCGTGCCGCACCGGGGGCGGCTTCGAGCAGCGGCACGGTGCGTATCTGCACCGGCCGCTGCAACCACTGCGGCTGCAGGGTGGCGACCACGAACCAGGCCGCGAGCAGCACGGTCACGGTTTGGGAAAACAACAGCCAGGTTTGCTTCATCTTGGATTCGGTTTGTCTTTTGCGTACAGTTTGACCTGCGTCAAGGCGCTGGCGATGAAGCTGGCATCCAATCGGGGCTGTCGTAATCCCACAGGAAAGGAGGGGTCATATGGAGGCTTGGAATGAACTGTTTTCAACCACCTACGGTTTGCTCAGCATTGTCACCATCGTCGGTGTGATCGTCATGGCGGCGTGGTTTTACCGCTATTTTGTCACCAAGATGGAAGAGTCGGAGCGCGAAGAAAAGCAGCGCTCAAAGCAAAGCCCGCTGGGGCGTCCGTCCGGGCAGTCTTAAGCCCGTGTGCGGCCGGTGCGACAATCGGGCACTTTGTGTGTCCGAATCGGTTGCGCCATGCCTACATCTTTAGCTCCCAGCGCCAGCGCTGCGCAGGCCGTCGAGCGCAGCGTGCTGCTCGAGCGCCTCGACGCCACGCTGCAACCCGAGCGCTTTCAAGACTACGGCCCCAACGGCTTGCAGGTCGAGGGTCGGGCGCAGGTGCGCCATTTGGTGAGTGGCGTTACGGCCAGCCGCGAGTTGATTGAGCGCGCCATCGCGGCCGGGGCCGACGCCATTCTGGTGCATCACGGCCTGTTTTGGCGCGGCCAAAGCGCCTGCGTCACCGGCTGGATGAAGCAGCGGCTGGCGCTGCTGTTGGCCCACGACGTGAGCCTGCTGGCCTACCACCTGCCGCTCGACGCCCACCCCAGCTTGGGCAACAACGCCCAGTTGGCGCAGCGCTTGGGCTTTAGCCCCCTGGCCGACGGCTGGGGCCGCTTTGGCGAACAAGATCTGGGCTTTGTGGGCCACACCGATTGCCCCGACGCCCTTTCCTTGGCGGCACACGTGCAGCAGCAACTGGGGCGGCCCGTGACGCTCATCGACGCCGCCCCCGGTCGCCCCTTGCGCCGCATTGCGTGGTGCAGCGGCGGGGCGCAAAGTTATTTCGAGGCGGCCATCGCTGCCGGGGCCGATGCCTTTATCACCGGCGAACTGTCCGAGCCGCAAACCCACCTGGCGCGCGAGTGCGGGGTGGCCTATCTGGCATGCGGCCACCACGCCACTGAGCGTTACGGCGCCCCGGCGCTGGGGGCGGCCGTGGCGGCCGAGCTGGGCCTGACGCACCAGTTCATCGACGTCGACAACCCGGCATGAACGCGCCGCGCCCCATCGCCATCAGCATGGGCGACCCGGCCGGTGTGGGGCCGGAGCTGATCGCTCAGGTGTTTCGCTTGCAGCCCGACTGGTCCAGCCGCTGCGTGGTGGTCGCCGACTTGGCCGTGATGCGCCGCGCCGTGGCCCAAAGCGGTGGCCTGTTGCCGCTGGCCGTGCTGGAGCACTGGCAGCAGGCGGCCGCGCTGCCGCCGCGCTGCGTGCCGCTGTTGCCGCTGTCGGCCATGCCCGCGCTGCCGCCGCTGGGCCAAGTGAGCGCTGTGGCCGGGCGCGCTGCGGCCAGCGCCGTCGAAGTGGCCACTGCGGCGGTGTTACAAGGCGAAGCGGCGGCGCTGGTCACTGCCCCCATCCACAAAGGGGCGTGGCACGCCGCCGGCATCCATTACCCCGGCCACACCGAGATGTTGCAGGCGCTGGCGGCGGCGCATTTGGGCTGCGCCGTGGAGCAGTTGCCGGTGCGCATGATGCTCTCCAACGCCGAGCTGCACACGGTGTTGGTGAGCGTGCACCTGCCCTTGCGCGCGGCCATCGACGCCGTGACCCAAGCGCAGGTGCTGCAAAGCCTGCAGCTCACGCACCGGCATTTTGCTCAGGTGCTGGCTCGCCCGCGGTGCCGCATCGCGGTGGCGGGTCTGAACCCGCACGCGGGCGAAGGCGGGCTGTTTGGGCGCGAAGAAATCGAGCACATTGCGCCGGCCATCGCGGCCGCTCGGGCCGAGGGGATCGACGCCCAAGGCCCCTTCGCCCCCGACACGGTATACATGCGCGCGCGCCGTGGCGAGTTCGACGTGGTGCTGGCCATGTACCACGACCAAGGGCTGATCCCGGTCAAATACCTAGGGCTGGAGCAGGGCATCAACACCACGCTGGGCTTGCCTTTTTTACGCACCAGCCCAGACCACGGCACCGCCTTTGATCTGGCTGGCAGCGGCAGCGCCGATCCGTCCAGCCTGTTGGCGGCCCTGCGCGCCGCGCTGGCGCACCCAGACAGTCCCCCGTAGCCGGGGCCGTGCCGCAGGCGGTCACCTAGTGCTGCCTAGGGTCTTGAGCGCTGGCTGGTTTCAATCCCTTACAATCATGCGTGTTTTAGGGGCGTTGAAGCGGCTGCGCAGGCTGTGTCGCCCCGACTCCCGAGTCCTCACGTCACAGAAAGATTCCCATGAGCGAAGCCGCCGTAGACAACGGTCGCCGTGTTTGGCTGATTTCCACCTGCGCCATGGGCGGCGTGGGGGCAGCTGCGGTCGCCGTCCCCTTCGTCAGTTCCTTGCAACCCTCTGCGCGTGCGCGCGCCGCCGGGGCCTCGGTTGAGGTGGATATTTCCCGGCTGGCCCCGGGCGAAAAAATGGTGGTCGAGTGGCGTGGGCGCCCGGTTTGGGTGTTGTACCGCACGCCCGAGATGATCGCCTCGCTTGAGGTCGTCGAGCCTCGCTTGGCCGACCCTCAATCCGAGCGCCGCGTCTTCCCCACGCCCGAATACGCACTCAACCGGCACCGCTCGATCAAGCCCCAATATTTGGTGGCCGTGGGCGTGTGCACGCACTTCGGTTGCTCCCCGACCTCGCGTTTTGCCACAGGCGACCAACCCGGGCTTCCAGCCGATTGGCCGGGCGGTTTTTTCTGCCCCTGCCACGGCTCGGCCTTTGATCTGTCGGGGCGCGTGTTTGCCAACATGCCGGCGCCCGACAACCTCGAAATCCCGCCCCACATGTACCTCAGCGACACCATGATTTTGGTGGGCGAAGACCAACCACAAGCCTGAAGGCGCGCACAAGGAAGATCATGGCTGCTGAATACAAAGAAATCTCCCCCAACGCCCCAGCGGGCGAGCAGTTGCTCAACTGGATCGACAACCGCTTTCCGCTGAGCAAGCTCTACAAAGAGCACCTGTCCGAATACTACGCGCCCAAAAACCTCAACTTCTGGTACTTTTTTGGTTCACTGGCGCTGCTGGTGCTGGTGATCCAGATCATCTCGGGCATCTTTTTGGTGATGCACTACAAGCCCGACGCGACGCTCAACGCCGCCGGGGTGCCGGTGGCCTTCGCCTCGGTCGAGTCCATCATGCGCGAAGTCGAGTGGGGCTGGCTGATCCGCTACATCCACTCGACCGGGGCCTCGTTCTTTTTCATCGTGGTCTATCTGCACATGTTCCGTGGCCTGATCTACGGCTCGTACCGTAAGCCGCGCGAGCTGATCTGGCTCTTTGGCTGCGGCATTTTGCTGGTGATGATGGCCATCGCCTTTACCGGCTACCTGCTGCCGTGGGGCCAGATGTCGTTCTGGGGTGCGGCGGTGATCGTCAACCTGTTCGTCGCCATCCCCATCATCGGCCCCGATCTGGCGCTGCTCATCCGCGGCGATTTCGTGGTCGGCGACGCCACCCTTAACCGCTTCTTCAGCTTGCACGTGATCGCGCTGCCGCTGGTGCTGCTGGGCTTGGTGGTGGCGCACATCATCGCGCTGCACGAAGTCGGCTCCAACAACCCCGACGGCATCGAGATCAAGAAGCACAAAGACGCCAACGGCAAGCCGCTCGACGGCATCCCGTTTCACCCCTACTACTCGGTGCACGACCTGATGGGCGTGGGCGTGTTCCTGATGATCTTCTCGGCCGTGGTGTTCTTTGCGCCCTCGGGTGGCGGCTTCTTCCTCAAGTACACCAACCTGATTCCGGCCGACCCCCTGGTCACGCCGGCGCACATCGCCCCAGTTTGGTATTTCGCGCCTTATTACTCGATGCTGCGCGCCGTGACCACCGAGTTCATGTACGTGCTCGTGGCCAGCGTCTGGGTGGCAGCCTTCTTTGGTATCTTCCGCTCTGGCTTTACCCTGAAGGGCAAGGGCTTGGTGTTGGGCGGGGCCGTGGTCGGCACCCTGGCCATGCTCGGCCTTGACGCCATGTTCTGGGGTGTGGTGATCATGGGCGCGGCGGTGGTGATCCTGTGCTTTTTGCCTTGGCTGGATCGCTCGCCGGTGAACTCGATCCGTTACCGCCCCACTTGGAACAAGTACCTATATGGCGCCTTTGTGATCAACTTTGCCATCATGGGCTACTTTGGGGTGTTGCCGCCGTCGGTCATCAGCACCCGCTTCTCGCAGTTCGGCACCTTGTTCTACCTCGGCTTTTTCTTGCTGATGCCGTGGTGGAGCCGCTTGGGTGAGTTCAAGCCGGTGCCTAGCCGCGTCAGCTTTACCCCACACTGATCAGCCGATCCGTACGCATACGCTGGAGTCAACGAATATGAAAAAATGGATTGTGGCTGGCCTGTTGGCGTTTGGTCTGGTCTCGGGTGCGGTGGCGGCCAAAGGTGCCTTTCCGCTGGACCGAGCTCCCGACCTGAGCAACGACGTCGGGGCCTTGCAACGCGGCGGCAAGCTGTTCGTCAATTACTGCCTGAGCTGCCATTCGGCCTCGTTCGAGCGCTACAAGCGCTTCAAAGAGCTGGGCCTGACCGAGCGCCAGATTCGCGAGAACCTGATGTTCACCGATGGCCGCGTGGGCGACCTGATGCAAGCCGCCATCAGCCCGGCCGACGCCAAGGTGTTCTGGGGCAAGGCCGCCCCAGACCTGACCATGATCACGCGCTCGCGCGCAGGTTCGGGCGGTACCGACTACATCTTTACCCTGCTGCGTTCGTACTACCGCGACGACATGATCGCCCATGGTTCGAACAACCTCGCTTTCCCGACCATCGCCATGCCCAACCCGCTGTGGTACCTGCAAGGCGAACGCCGACCGATCATCGAAACCGTGGCCAACGCCGACGGCAGCAGCACGCAAGTGCTGCGCGGTTGGGAGCAGGTCACGCCCGGCACCATGAGCCCCGAGGAGTTTGATCGTTCGGTGGCCGAGTTGGTGGCTTTCCTCGACTGGTTGGCCGAGCCGCACCAAGACCAGCGCCAGCAGCTGGGGATTTTTGTGCTGCTGTTTCTTGCCGGCTTCACCGCTCTGGCGTGGAAGCTGAACAAGGAATACTGGAAAGACATCAAGTAACTCCTGCATGCACGCCGCCCTTAGCAGGGCTTGCTTGTGACAGTGGTCTGCCTTGTGCCCCCCTTTGGGGTTCTAACGGGCACGCCACTGTTTGTTTTTTGTATCTAGGATCTGCAACCATGATGGTTTTGTATTCGGGCACCACCTGCCCTTTCTCGCACCGCTGCCGTTTCGTGTTGTTCGAAAAGGGCATGGACTTCGAGATCCGCGACGTCGATCTGTACAACAAGCCCGAAGACATCGCACTCATGAACCCCTACGCGCAGGTGCCGATTCTGGTCGAGCGCGACCTGATCCTGTACGAGTCCAACATCATCAACGAGTACATCGACGAGCGCTTCCCGCACCCGCAGTTGATGCCTGGCGACCCGGTGGAGCGCGCGCGCGTGCGCCTGTTTTTGCTCAACTTCGAGAAAGAGCTGTTTACCCACGTCTTGGTGCTCGAAAATCGCAGCCTCAAGAGCGGCGACAAGTCGATCGACAAAGCCCGCAACCACATCCGCGACCGCCTGACCCAGTTGGCCCCGGTGTTCCTCAAGAACAAATTCATGCTCGGCGACAACTTCTCGATGCTCGACGTGGCAATCGCGCCGCTGCTGTGGCGGCTCGACCACTACGGCATCGAGCTGAGCAAAAACGCCGCACCGCTGCTCAAGTACGCTGAGCGCATTTTTTCGCGTCCGCCCTACATCGAGGCGCTCACGCCCTCCGAAAAAGTGATGCGCAAGTAAGCGCCCTTCGCTATGAGCCAGGACAACCCACCGCTGCCCTCAACCCGGCCCTACCTGATTCGGGCCCTGCATGAGTGGTGCTGCGACAACGGTTTCACTCCCTACCTGGTGGTGGCGGTGGACTCTAGGGTGCGGGTGCCGCAAGAGTTTGTGCAAGACGGGCAGATCGTGCTCAACACCAGCTACGAGGCCACCAGCCACCTGCAACTGGGCAACGACACGATCGAGTTCAAAGCCCGCTTTGGCGGGGTGCCGCGCGACGTGTGGGTGCCGATCGACCATGTGCTGGCCATCTACGCACGCGAAAACGGCAGCGGAATGGCTTTTGACCCGCCCGAGCCCGAAGCAGAAAATCAGCCGGTCCAGGCAGACGCAGGGCCTAGCCTCAAGCTGGTGCCCTCGTCTGTGCCTGAGCCCGAAGGCGCTGCACCCAGCGAGGGTTCTGGCCCCCCCCCGTCTGGCCCCAAGCCGAGCAAGCCGCGCCAGCCCGTGCTCAAGCGCGTGAAGTAGAATACGCACCCATCGCCGCCTTAGCTCAGTTGGTAGAGCAACCGCCTTGTAAGCGGTAGGTCGTCAGTTCGAATCCGACAGGCGGCACCATCCCCACCCGTTTTTGGTACAATGCGCGATTCTTTGGGAATCAGCCCAGAGAAATCACCATTTGAGGTTTCCAATGTACGCGGTCATAAAAACCGGCGGCAAGCAGTATCGCGTTGCCGTTGGCGAAAAACTTAAAGTAGAACAGATTGCTGCGGACGTGGGCCAAGAAATCGTGATCGACCAGGTGTTGGCCGTCGGCAGCGGCGACAGCATCCAGGTTGGCACGCCCTTGGTCAGCGGCGCAACGGTCACAGCCACGGTGGTCTCGCACGGTCGTGGCGACAAAATCCGCATCTTCAAGATGCGCCGTCGCAAGCACTACCAGAAGCGCCAGGGCCACCGGCAAAACTTCACCGAGCTGCAAATCGGCTCGATCCAGGCATAAGGAGCGGCACACCATGGCACAGAAAAAAGGCGGCGGCTCAACCCGCAACGGCCGCGACTCACAACCCAAGATGCTGGGCGTCAAGGTCTTTGGTGGCCAAGAAGTTTCGGCCGGTGCGATCATCGTGCGCCAGCGCGGCACCAAATTCCACCCCGGCACGGGCACCGGCATCGGCAAAGACCACACCATTTTTGCCACCGTCGATGGCACGGTGGGCTTTGCCGTCAAGGGCGCCTTGAACCGCAAGGTGATCAGCGTCGAGGCCACCGCAGCGCCCGAGACGGCCTGATCGGCTTGCTCGGTTTGCGCCAGCGGCCACGGCGGGCTTGCCCAGTTAGCTTAGCAGCGCAACGCCCCCACAGCCACCTAGAGGCCCGCTTGCGGGCCTTTGTTTTTTGCCCATCAAGTTGCCTACTTAGGCTCCGCTGACCCCACATTGGCCTCACAATTGCCCCCATGAAGTTTGTAGACGAAACCACGATCGAGGTGGCGGCGGGCGATGGTGGCAGTGGCTGCGCCTCGTTCCGGCACGAAAAGTACAAAGAATTCGGCGGCCCCGATGGCGGCGACGGCGGCCGTGGCGGCCACGTCTATGCCTTGGCCGACGAAAACCTGAACACGCTGGTGGACTTTCGCTACACGCGCAAGTTCGAGGCCCAGCGCGGCGAGCACGGCAAGGGCTCCGACATGTTTGGCCACAAGGGCGAGGACATCGTGCTCAAAATGCCGGTCGGCACCTTGGTGCGCGACGCCGACACCGGCGCCCTGTTGCACGAGCTGCTGCAACCGGGCCAGCTGGTGCTGCTGGCCAAGGGCGGCGACGGCGGTTTTGGCAACCTGCGCTTCAAGAGCGCGATCAACCGCGCCCCGCGCCAAAAAACCCCAGGCCACCCCGGTCAGCGCTTCAACTTGCAGCTCGAGCTCAAGCTGCTGGCCGACGTCGGCCTGCTGGGCCTGCCCAACGCCGGCAAGTCGACCTTCATCACCGCAGTGTCCAACGCTCGGCCCAAGATCGCCGACTACCCCTTCACCACCTTGCACCCCAACCTCGGGGTGGTGCGCGTGGGGCCCGAAAAGAGCTTTGTGATCGCCGACCTGCCGGGCCTGATCGAAGGCGCAGCCGAAGGCGCGGGGCTCGGGCACCTGTTTTTGCGTCATCTGCAGCGCACCCGGCTGCTGCTGCACGTGGTCGATCTGGCCCCCTTCGACGACGCGGTCGATCCGGTGGCGCAGGCGCGGGCGATCGTCAAAGAGCTGAAAAAATACGACCCGGCGCTGCACGCCAAGCCGCGCTGGCTGGTGCTCAACAAGCTCGACATGGTGCCCGAAGCCGAGCGGGCGCAGCGCGTGCGCGACTTTGTGCGCCGCTTTCGCCACAAGGGGCCGGTGTTCGAGATCTCGGCCCTCACCCGCGAGGGCTGCGAGCGCTTGGTGCAGCAAATCTACCAGCACATCGCCGCCAGCCAGCAGGCCGAACGGCCACCAGCCGAGGTCGATCCGCGCTTCGAGCCTTAAAACTGTCGCGCTGCGCCGCCTCATCCTGCCCGCTCATCTTTTTTACACATGGATCAACCAGCCAGCTTGGCGCCTGAATGGCGCGTCCCCGAGGCCGCCGTGGCCGAGCGGCTGCGTGCGGCGCGGCGCATTGTGGTCAAGGTCGGCTCCAGCCTGGTCACCAACGAAGGCCGCGGCCTAGACGAAGCCGCCATCGGGCAGTGGAGCGCGCAGCTCAGCAAGCTGGTGGGGCAGGGGCGCGAGGCGATCGTGGTCAGCAGCGGCGCCATTGCCGAGGGCATGAAGCGCTTGGGCTGGGCCGTGCGCCCCAAAGCCATCAACGAGCTGCAGGCCGCCGCCGCCGTGGGCCAAATGGGGCTGGTGCAGATGTACGAAACCAAGCTGCGCCAGTTGGGGCTGGGCAGTGCACAAGTGCTGCTCACCCATGCCGACCTGGCCGACCGCGAGCGCTACCTCAACGCCCGCTCGACCCTGCTCACGCTGCTGGCGCACCGGGTGCTGCCGGTGATCAACGAGAACGACACCGTGGTCACCGACGAGATCAAGTTCGGCGACAACGACACCCTAGGGGCGCTGGTGGCCAACTTGGTCGAGGCCGATTTGCTCGTCATCCTCACCGACCAAAAAGGGCTCTACAGCGCCGACCCGCGCCGCGACCCGCAAGCCCGTTTTGTGCAGGCTGCGCGCGCCGGCGACCCAGCGCTCGAAGCCATGGCCGGTGGGGCCGGCTCGCGCATCGGCACCGGGGGCATGATCACCAAAATTTTGGCCGCCAAGCGCGCCGCCAGTTCGGGCGCCAGCACCGTGATCGCTTGGGGGCGCGAGCCCGACGCGCTGTTGCGCCTGCTCGAGGGCGAGCCCATCGGCACCTGCCTGCTGGCCGATACGCCCAAGCTGCAAGCGCGCAAGCAGTGGATGGCCGACCACCTGCAACTGCGCGGCGCGGTGCGCCTAGACGCCGGCGCCGCCGCCAAAATCGTGCAAGAAGGCAAGAGCCTGCTGCCCATCGGCATGACGGCGGTCGAGGGCGAGTTTGCGCGCGGCGACGTGATCGCCCTGCGCGCGCCCGACGGCAGCGAGCTCGCCCGCGGCCTAGCCAACTACAGCGCCGCCGAAGCGCGCCTGCTGTGCCGCAAAGCCTCGGCCGACTTCGAGCGCCTGCTGGGCTACGCGGCGGAAGACGAGATGATCCACCGCGACAACCTAGTGCTCACCAGCCGCAGCGGCTGAGGGCTTGGCAGGCGCCGCGCTCAGCGCAGCGGCGCGTTGGAGCGCAGGGCTTGCAGCATCTGGGCCGGGCGGCCGTTGGGGGCGGCGCCGTCGCACAGGCCGGCACGGGCCAGTGCCCAAGCGGGGCGGCCGGCGGCGTGGTCGCGCCAGTCTTGCCAGCGGGTTTGGCCGGCGCTGATCCACTGGCCGGCTTCGGAGTTGAAAGGGTTGCCTAGCGGCAGCTGCGCTGGCGACCAGCGCGCATAGGTGCGCGATTCGTTGCTGCGGCAGCGCAGGCCTTGGTGCATCACGTTCACGGCACCGCTGGCGCTTTGCGCCACCACCACGAAGCGAATCACGCCATCGGCCCCCAGTTGCAGCGTATCGGGTACGAGCGCAAAGCGCAGCGGCGAGTCCACGCCCACCTCGAAGGGCACCAGGCCCTGGGTGCTGAAGGCCGGCGGCGCCGGGACGGGCCCTTCCTGCCACTGCTCGCCATCGGTCAAAAACAGGGACTGCGCGGTGGCGGGTGCCACGGCAGCGAGCAGGGCCGCTGCCAGCGCTAGGGCGCCGAGCTGGCGTGCAACAGGGGTTGAGGGGCGCAGTTTGATCATGGAGGGGTGGGCCGAGCGGGCATGACAGGTGCAACAGGCGTTTGCACCGTGGTGTCAAACTGGGGGTTGGGCTCGAAGGTGGCGCCTGGGGGCAGCTCCATGTGTGCGGGCATATTCACAGGCATGTGCACGGGCATTGGGTGCGAGGCCGCGCCGGCGCCGCTGGCCGTGCTAGGTGGGGTGGGCCGGCCTACGCTGGCCAAGCTGGGGCGCGGGTGCAGCAAACCCCGCCCACTGCGGTGGCGGGTGTCGGCGGGCAGGTGGCGCGCCAGTTCGGTGAGCGCCATTTCATAGACGCCGCGCTTGAACTCGACCACCACATCCAAGGGCACCCAGTAGTCGTGCCAGCGCCAAGCGTCGAACTCGGGGTGCGCGGTGGCGCGCAGGTTGAGCAGCCAGTCGCCGCCGAGCAGGCGCAGCAGGTACCAGATCTGTTTCTGGCCTTTGTAGTGGCCGCGTGCATCGCGGCGGATGTAGCGGTCCGGCACTTCGTAGCGCAACCAGTCTCGCGTGCGGGCCACGAAGCTCACGTGCTCGGGCTTGAGCCCGACTTCTTCGTGCAGTTCGCGGTACATGGCTTGCACGGGGGATTCGCCCCGGTCGATGCCACCTTGCGGAAACTGCCACGAATGGGTGCGTATGCGTTTGCCCCAGAACACCTGGTTTTTCTGGTTGAGCAGAATGATGCCGACATTCGGCCTAAAGCCGTCTCTGTCAAGCATAATCAACCCCAATTTTTAAACTGTCCCGATTATGCACGGTCTGCGCCCTTTTGTGGGCCTAGTGTGGGGTCTCTGCGGCCTTGGGCGCAAGCGTCAGCGGCGCCTAGGGTGGCCCCAGTGGGCTTGCGGGTGCCAATCGGGAACGCACGCACGCCCATGAAAGCCTCACAGTTCTTTATCTCCACCCTCAAAGAAGCCCCCACCGACGCTGAAGTGGCCAGCCACCGCCTGATGCTGCGCGCCGGCCTGATCAAAAAACTCGGGGCCGGCATCTACACCTACCTGCCCATGGGGCTGCGCGTGATCCGCAAGGTCGAGCGCATCGTGCGCGAGGAGATGGACGCCGCCGGCGCGATCGAGCTCACCATGCCGGTGGTGCAGCCGGCCGAGCTGTGGCAGGAAACCGGGCGCTTCGAGAAGATGGGGCCCGAGCTGCTGCGCATCAAAGACCGGCACGAGCGCGACTTTGTGGTGCAACCCACGAGCGAAGAGGTGGTGACCGACCTCGCGCGCCAAGAGCTGCGCAGCTACAAGCAGCTGCCCAAAAACTTTTACCAGATTCAGACCAAGTTTCGCGACGAGCGCCGGCCGCGCTTTGGCCTCATGCGTGGGCGCGAGTTCACTATGAAAGACGCCTACAGCTTCGACCGCGATCGCGACGCGGCGCAGGCCAGCTACCAAGCCATGGCGGCGGCGTACCGGCGCATATTTGAGCGCTTCGGGCTGCGCTACCGCGCCGTGGCCGCCGACAGCGGCGCCATCGGCGGCGACCTGAGCGAGGAGTTTCAGGTGATCGCCGCCACCGGCGAGGACGCGATCGTCTATTGCCCCCAGAGCGACTACGCCGCCAACCTCGAAAAAGCCGAGGTGCTGGCCCCAGCCGGCCCGCGCCCGGCCCCGAGCCAGCCGCTGACGCTCACGCCCACGCCGGGCCGCAGCACCTGCGCCGACGTGGCCGAACTGCTCGGGCTGCCGCTGGCGCGCACCGTCAAATCGCTGGTGCTGGCCACCGACGAGATCAACGAGCGCGATGAACTCGTGGGCAGCCGCATCTGGCTGCTGCTGCTGCGCGGCGACCACGACATGAACGAGGTCAAGGTGGGCAAGCTGCCGGGGCTCAACCTGGGCTACCGATTTGCCACCGAGGCCGAAATCATGGCCCACTTTGGCACCCGCCCGGGCTACCTAGGGCCGATCGGGCTCAAGCGGCCGGTGCAGGTGCTGGCCGACCGCGAAGTGGCGTTGATGGCCGACTGGGTCTGCGGTGCCAACCAAGCCGACCACCACCTCACCGGTGTCAACTGGGGCCGCGATTTGCCCGAGCCCGACCTGGTGGCCGACATCCGCAACGTGCTGCCCGGCGACCCTTCGCCCGACGGCGCCGGGGAACTGCTGATCGAGCGCGGCATCGAAGTCGGGCATGTGTTCTATCTGGGCACCAAGTACAGCCGCGCCATGAACGCCACTTTTCTAGACGAAGACGGCAAACCCAAACCGTTCGAGATGGGCTGCTACGGCATCGGCATCACGCGCTTGCCGGCGGCGGCGATCGAGCAAAACCACGACGAGCGTGGCATCATCTGGCCCGACGCCATCGCGCCGTTCACGGCGGTGATCTGCCCCATCGGCATGGAGCGCAGCCCGGCGGTGCGCGCGGCGTCCGAGCGGCTGTATGGCGAACTCAAGGCGCTGGGGGTCGATGTGCTGCTCGACGACCGCGGCGAGCGCCCGGGGGCGATGTTTGCCGACTGGGAGCTGATCGGCGTGCCGCACCGCATCACGGTGGGCGACAAGGGCCTCAAAGACGGCCAGATCGAGTACCAGCACCGGCGCGAGGCGCAAGCGAGCAAGCTGGAGCTGGCGCAGGCATTGCCATGGTTGCGCGAGCGGCTGGGGGTGTGAGCGGGTGATGGCAGCGTGCGAAGCCAAGGACCGTTGGAGCCGGCGCCGCTGGACGGTGGCCATGGCTGGCGCTGCTGCAGCCTCGGTGGCCGCGTGGCCGCTGCGCCCGGCGGCGGCCAGCCAGCTCGAGGAGCCGCTGGCCGATTCGGTGCGCCACGCCTTGCGCGCAGCGGTTGAGTTCGCCGACCCGCTCGAGCCCGAGTTTGCCAGCACCGAGGCGCGCATGGCCTACCTGCGCTGGCTGACGCAAATCAGCCCGCGGCTGGCGCGGCGCAAGCCCGACTTGAACGAGCGCGTGGAGTTTTTGCAGACCGTGTGGTACGAGAGCCGCCGCGCCGGCCTCGATGAGTCGCTGGTGCTGGGCCTGATCCAGGTCGAGAGCGGCTTCAGGCAGTTTGCGATCTCGGTCGTGGGGGCGCGCGGTTATATGCAGATCATGCCCTTTTGGGCGCGTTTGATAGGCGATGGCGACGTGGGCGGCCTGTTCCACCTCAAAACCAACCTGCGCTTTGGCTGCGTGATTATGCGCCACTACCTAGACCGCGAACGCGGCGACCTGTTTATGGCGCTGGGGCGCTACAACGGCAGCCGCGGGCGCAGCCCCTACCCAAACGCCGTGTTTGCGGCGCAGCGGCGCTGGCAGATCGGTTAAAAGCGCTGGGACTGGGACTAAACCGCCGGGTTTCAGGCCTTGGAGGCGCTGGAGGCGGCAAGCACCTGCTGCAGTTCGCCCGATTCGTACATCTCCATCATGATGTCGGAGCCGCCGATGAATTCGCCGCGCACGAACAGCTGCGGAATCGTGGGCCAGTTGCTGTAGTCCTTGATGCCTTGGCGGATTTCGGGGTCTTCGAGCACGTTCACGGCCTTGACGGCGCTGGACTCGACGCCGCAAGCCTTGAGAATTTGCAGCGCACGGCCCGAAAAACCGCACATGGGGAAAGACGCGGTGCCTTTCATGAACAGCACGACCTCGTGCGATTTGACCAGGCTGTCGATGCGTTGTTGGGTGTCAGTCATGGGGGGATGGGGCGGATGGCGGAAAAGTGCCAGATTATCCCTCAGCCCCTGTTTGGCTGCTGCCCAAGACCCTATGGGCTGCTGCCCTGTACGGCTTTGGGCAGGGCTTGTGCGCAGGCGTGCGCGCTGGCCCAAGCCCACTGGAAGTTGTAGCCGCCGAGCCAGCCGGTCACATCCACCACTTCGCCGATGAAATACAGCCCCGGCTGGCTGGATTCTAGGCTTTGCGAGGAAAGCTGGCGCGTATCCACGCCGCCGCGCATGACCTCGGCCTTGGCCCAGCCTTCGTCGCCGTTGGGCGTGGGCGCCCACTGGTGCAGGCTGGCGCTCAGTTGCGCCAGCGCCTTGTCGCTGCAATCGCTCACGGGGCGCTGCCAGTCGGGCTGGTCGTGCGTCCAGGCGTCGCACAGGCGCTGCGGCAACTGCTGCGCCAGCACGTTGGGCAGCAGTTTGCGCCCGCCCGCCGCTTTCGCTGCCAGCAGCATGGCTTCGAGCCCGGCATGGGGGTGCAGGTCGATGCGCAAGGGCTGGCCGGGGTTCCAGTAGCTCGAGATTTGCAGCCCCGCCGGACCGCTTAAGCCCCGGTGGGTAAAGAGCAGGTCTTCGTCGAAAGCCATGGCCTGTTTTTTGCTGCCGGTTTCGATGCGCACTGGCAGCGCCAGGCCGGCCAGGTGCACCATGGGGGCCCAGCTTGAGGGCTCGAAGGTGAGCGGCACCAGCGCCGGCCGCGGCGCAACCACGGGCAGCCCAAACTGCTGCGCCAGCCGCAAGCCCCAGTCGCTGGCCCCGATTTTGGGCACCGGCAAGCCGCCCGTGGCCACCACCAGCGAGCGGCAGGCTACCGTGCCGCGTTCGGTCTGCAGCGTGTAGGGCAGGGCGCAGGCGCCCTCGCTGTCTGTGGCGGCGCGGTAAGCCACGTGCAGCACGCGGCAGGGCTGCCAGTGCGTCACGCCGCCGGCGCCGCATTCGCGCAGCAGCAGCTCGATCAGGTCTTGCGCCGAGCGGGTGCAAAACAACTGGCCCTTGTGTTTTTCCTGCCACGCCACGCCGTGGCGCTGCAACAAGGCGATGAAGTCGGCCGGGGTGTAGCGCGCCAGCGCCGAGCGGCAAAAGGCCGGGTTCTGGCTCAGGAAGTGGCGCTGCGGCTGGCGCGGGTCGAGCTCGCGGTTGGTGAAGTTGCAGCGCCCGCCGCCCGAGATGCGGATTTTTTCGGCCACCTTGGGCGCGTGATCGAGCAGCAGCACGCGCAGCCCGCGCTGGCCGGCGATGCCGGCGCAAAACAGCCCGGCTGCACCCGCGCCGACGACAACCACGTCAAAATCCTGGCTCATGCCAGTCCGGGGCGCACGGTCATGGGGTTTACAGCCGCCCCAGCAGCAGGTATTCCATCAGGGCTTTTTGCACGTGCATGCGGTTTTCAGCCTCGTCCCAGACCACGCTCTGCGGCCCGTCTATCACTTCGGCGGCCACTTCTTCGCCGCGGTGCGCAGGCAGGCAGTGCATGAACAGCGCCTCGGGGTGGGCTTGAGCCATCAGCGCCGGGGTCACGCACCAAGCGGCGAAAGCGCTGCGGCGTGCCTCGTTTTCGGCCTCGAAGCCCATGCTGGTCCAGACGTCGGTGGTCACCAGATCGGCCCCGGTGCAGGCTTGCAGCGGGTCGTCAAAGGCCTGCCAGCAGGCGTCGCTGGCGGCCACCCCGGCCACTTCGGGCTGGATCGCGTAGCCGCTGGGCGTGCTCACGTGCACCCTGAAACCCAGCACCTGCGCCGCCTGCAGCCAGGTGTTGGCCATGTTGTTGCCGTCGCCCACCCAGGCCACCGTCATGCCGCGCAGCGCACCCACGTCGAGCGTGCCGTCGGCGCGCCGGCCGCGGTGCTCGAGCCAGGTGTACAGATCGGCCAGAATCTGGCAGGGGTGGAATTCGTTGGTCAGGCCGTTGATCACCGGCACGCGCGAGTGCGCGGCAAAACGCTCGATCTTGCTCTGCTCGTAGGTGCGGATCATCACCAGGTCGGTCATGCGGCTGATGACGCGTGCGCTGTCTTCGATCGGCTCGGCGCGCCCGAGCTGGCTGTCGCCGGTGGTCAGGTGCACCACGCTGCCGCCCAACTGGTACATGCCGGCCTCGAAACTGACCCGGGTGCGCGTGCTGGCCTTCTCGAAAATCATGGCCAAGGTGCGGTCGCACAGGCTGTGGTGCTTTTGGTAGGTTTTGAACTTGTGCTTGATCAGCCAGGCGCGCTCAAACAGGTAGGCGTACTCGGCGGCCGTGAAATCCTTGAACTGCAGGTAGTGCTTGATGGCGGTGGCTGACATGGAGGGCGCTCTGAAAAGGGGGGTTAGGCGGCCAAGGGTTCGGCCAGCAACTGCTTGATCTGGGGCACGAGCAGGGCCACGATCTCGTCGGCTTCGGCGCCGCTCAAAATCAGCGGCGGCACCAAGCGCACCACGCGCTCGGCGGTGACGCTGATGAGCAGCCCCGCTTCGGCGCAGCGCTCGACCAGTACGGCGCAGGGGCGGTCGAGCTCGATGCCGATCATCAGCCCCTTGCCGCGCACCGCACGCACGCCGGGCTCGTGCATGAGCTGGGTGCTGAGCAGGGTCTGCAGCTGAAAACCGACCTTGGCCGCGTGCGCGAGCAGGCCGTCTTCTTCCATGATGCGGATGGTCTCGATGCCGGCGCGCAACGCCAGCGGGTTGCCACCAAAGGTGCTGCCGTGGTTGCCGGGCTGAAACAGCTGCGCGGCTTTGGGGCCCGCCACCACGGCGCCGATCGGCACCCCGGAACCCAGCCCCTTGGCCAGCGGCATGACGTCGGGCAATATGCCGGCCCACTGGTGCGCAAACCACTTGCCGGTGCGCCCCATGCCGCACTGCACTTCGTCGATCATCAGCAGCCAGTCGTTGGCGTCGCACAGGGCGCGCACCTGCTGCAGGTAGTCGGCGCTGGCCGGGTGCACGCCGCCTTCGCCCTGAATGGCCTCGAGGAACACCGCCACCACGTTCGGGTTGCCGGCGGTGGCGCGGCGGATGGCCTCGGCGTCGTTCAGTGGCACGCGGATGAAGCCCTCGACCAGCGGCTCAAAGCCGGCCTGCACCTTGGGGTTGCCGGTGGCGCTCAAAGTGGCGATGGAGCGGCCATGAAAAGCCTTTTCATAGACCACGACCTCGGGCCGTGCGATGCCTTTGTTGTGACCAAATTTGCGCGCCAGCTTGAGCGCGGCCTCGTTGGCCTCGAGCCCGCTGGAGCAGAAAAACACATTGCTCAAACCAGAGCGCTCGACCAGCAGCCGCGCCAGTTGTTCGGTGTAGCGGTGGTGGTAGTAGTTGCTGATGTGCATCAGGGTGCCGATCTGCTCTTGCAGAGCCGGCACCAGCTTGGGGTGCGCGTGCCCGAGCGTATTGACGGCGATGCCGCCCAGCGCATCGAGGTAGGCCTTGCCGTGCACATCCCAGACGCGGCAACCCTTGCCGTGCGAGAGCTCGATCGGCAAGCGGCCGTAGGTGTTCATGACGTGCGGTTGCACCGGGGCGGCTGGCAGCATGGATCGAGTCCTGATCGAAAAGTGGGTGAGAGGAGGGGAAAAGGGCGGTCCCAAGCCCATGGCTCAACCAAGGGCAAACAGGAACATTGTAGGCGCAGCTCGAGGGGCAGGGCGGGGAAGCCGCGCACAAGTCTTATATAAGATATAATACTTGCATCCACCTATCGGTCTCTACCGGTTCACCACCTGCAGCGAGCGATCCTCGGCGGCGGTTGGCGATCCATCCCTTAAGGCCTGAACCCCCATGGTCTCCCCGAGCGCCAATGAAGTCTTCATTCAGGGCCGCACCCGCAGCGGCAAGCCTTTTCGCCCCAGCGACTGGGCCGAGCGCTTGTCCGGGGTGATGAGCCCCTTCCACCCAGCGGGGCGGATGCCGGGCGCGCACTTGGGCTACTCGCCTTGGTGCAATCCGAAGGTGATCAACGGCGTCAAGTGCGTGGTGCTCAACACCGCCTTGCGCGACTACGACCCCATGGCTTGGGACTTCGTGATCGGCTTCGCACGCGACAACGAGCTGGAGGTGGTGGAGGCGTGTTTGCTGCCTGATGAGGGGTCTATCGGCCCAATACCTAGCGTTCCGACCCCATAAGCCAGGCCTCGAGCGCTGCAGCGCCGCCAGCCCATGGCGGACAGGCGTTTGGCAAAACAAAAAACCGCCTTAAGAGGCGGTTTTTTGTTGGTAAGCGGGATTTGCTGGCAGCGCACCCGGTTCAAACGGCAGGCTGTGCGGGGGTTAAGCAGCCCCCGAGCCTGGGCGGTCGGTCTGGCTGGTGCTCAGGCCGCTGCGGTGCTGGTGGCCAGGGCCTTGACTTTGGCCGACAGGCGGCTCTTGTCGCGGGCGGCCTTGTTTTTGTGGAAAATGCCTTTGTCGGCGACCGTGTCCACCACGCTTTGCATCTGGGCAAAGAGCGCGCTGGCTTGGCTCTTGTCGCCAGCCAGCACGGCCTTCTCGACCTTCTTGACGGCGGTGCGGTACTTGGAGCGCAGGGAGGTGTTGGCGGCGTTGAGTTTGACGTCCTGGCGCGCGCGTTTGCGGCCTGAGGCCAGACGGGGGTTCTTTTTCTTCGGCTTGGTGGCCATGTGTGGGTTCCTTGGGTTGTTTGTGGATGTTGCCAGCAAAACCCTGCATTATAGACGTCTGCCGCCGCTTGGGGCTAGGAATAGACTGCTGTTTTTTGCAGTCTTTGATCGCGGTCAAGCTGCTGTAAGGGCGTTCAGAATAAAATGGGCCGATGCAGTTTTTGACTGCCTGCAAATGTGTCTGGCACGGCCTGCGTGCTGACATTTTTATCCCTTGCTGTCCTCGATGCACACCACACCAGACCCCTTGAGCGGCGTGCAGCCGCACCCAGCCGCAGCCTCTGCTGCCCCTGAGCGCCCGGTTCCTGCCGGGGCCCCGCTGCCGCACCGCAAGGTCATCCGCGGCTGGATCACGCCGTTGGCCGAGCGCCGCACCGCCATCGCGGTGGCGCTGCTGGTGCTCGATTGGGCCATTTTTGCTGCCCTGATCGCCGGCACCATTTTGCTCCAGGCTTGGTGGGCCAAGCTGCTGTGCGCGCTGGCGGCGGGTTTCGTGATCGGGCGCCTGTTCATCATCGGGCACGATGCCTGCCACCAGAGCTACACCCCGCACCGCGGCCTGAACCGGGTGCTGGGGCGCATCGCCATGATCCCCTCGCTCACCCCCTACAGCCTGTGGGAAGTGGGCCACAACGTGGTGCACCATGGCTACACCAACCTCAAGGGCGTCGATTTCGTCTGGGCGCCGCTGACCAAAGCCGAGTTCGAAGCGCTCTCGCCTGGCCGCCGCGCCCTCGAGCGCATCTACCGCAGCGGCTGGGGCCCGGCGCTGTACTACCTGATCGAAATGTGGTGGCTGCGCATGTTTTTCCCGCGCAAAACCTACATGGGCACGCAGCGGCGCGAGTTCATTTGGGATGGGGTCTTCGTCTCGGCGGTGGCGCTGCTGTGGATCGCCGGCCTCGTGTGGGCGGCGCTGGCCACCGGGCAGGCGGTGTGGCTGCTGGTCGTCATGGGTTTCGTGGTGCCGTTCCTGTTTTGGAACGCCATGATCGGCTTCGTGGTCTATGTGCACCACACCCACACCAGCGTGCAGTGGCACGACGACAAACACCTCTGGGCCAAGGCCGCACCCTTCGTTTCAACCACCGTGCACCTGAAGTTTCCCTACCAAATCGGTGCGTTGGTGCACCACATCATGGAGCACACCGCGCACCATGTGGACATGAGCGTGCCGCTGTACAAGCTCAAAGAGGCGCAGCAAAAGCTCGAAGACATGCTGCCCGGGCGCATCATCGTGCAGCAGTTCAGCTGGCGCTGGTACTTCGAGACCGCGCGCAAGTGCAAGCTCTACGACTTCACCCAGCGCTGCTGGACCGACTTCCAGGGCCGCCCGACCAGCGCGCAGGCGCCTTCGTACGCCGTTTGAGCCGAGCCGCCGTTTTCTTGAGCCCCTTCTCTGGCGCGGCTCAGTGCCGGTTGGGTTGGGATTGATCGTCCTATCGCGTTGCGGCCGCGCAACATCTCGCCCGTTTGCGTTTTTTGCTTTGTCACGATGTGGTGCGACAATCCGCCTTAGATGAATCCTGCTTTTTCTGAACTCTCGCTGGCCGAGCCGCTGGCCCGTGCCGTAGCCGAACTCGGCTTCACTTCCATGACGCCGATCCAGGCGCAGGCCATTCCGGTGGTGCTGCAAGGCCGTGACGTGATGGGCGCGGCCCAGACCGGCACCGGCAAAACCGCCGCCTTCTCCTTGCCGCTGCTGCAGCGCCTGCTCAAGCACGCCAGCGCCTCCACCTCGCCGGCGCGGCATCCGGTGCGCGCACTGGTGCTGCTGCCCACGCGCGAGCTGGCGGTGCAGGTGGCGCAACAGATCGAGCTCTACGCCAAATACACCGATCTGCGCAGCACGGTGGTGTTTGGTGGCATGGACATGAAGCCGCAAACCGCCGAACTCAAGCGCGGCGTCGAGGTGCTGGTGGCCACGCCCGGGCGGCTGCTGGACCACATCGAGGCCAAAAACTGCGTGCTCAACCAAGTGGAATACGTGGTGCTCGACGAAGCCGACCGCATGCTCGACATCGGCTTCTTGCCCGACTTGCAGCGCATCCTGTCGTATTTGCCCAAGCAGCGCACCACCTTGTTGTTCTCGGCCACTTTCTCGACCGAAATCAAGCGCTTGGCCTCGAGCTACCTGCAAGACCCGGTGACCATCGAGGTCGCGCGCTCCAACGCCACCGCTGCCACCATCGAGCAGCGCTTTTACCGCATCGAAGAAAACGACAAGCTGCAGGCGCTCAAACAGGTGCTGCGCGAGCGCGAGATCGGCCAATCGTTTGTGTTCGTCAACAGCAAGCTCGGCTGTGCCCGGCTGGCGCGCACACTCGAGCGCGACGGCTTCGTGACCACGGCGCTGCACGGCGACAAGAGCCAAGACGAGCGCCTCAAAGCGCTCGAGGCCTTCAAAAGCGGCGCGGTGCAGCTGCTGGTGTGCACCGATGTGGCGGCACGCGGGCTGGACATCAAAGACGTGCCGGCGGTGTTCAACTTCGACATCCCCTTCAACGCCGAAGACTACGTGCACCGCATTGGCCGCACGGGTCGTGCTGGGTCGTCTGGGCAGTCTTTTTCTTTTGTCAGTGGGCGCGATGCCAAGTCGCTGGCCGACATCGAAAAACTGCTCGGAAAAAAGATCGAAATCGAGCCGCTGGAGCTCGAATCTGACCGGCGCCGCTTCGGTGGCGAGCCGGGCCGCATCAACGACGGCCAGCGCCTCTGGCGCGACCCGCGTGGCAGCAGCGAGGTGCGCGCCCTGCGCCCGCAGCGGGCAGCGCGACCGGCCGCCGACCCGTTCTTTGAGCAGCCCTACCAGCCCAAGCTGGCACCCGAGGCCAAGCCCGAGTGGGAGCTGCAGTCCGCCAAGGCAGGTACAGGAGCGCGCACCGGTGGTTCGCCGTTCATCCGCTCCAAACGCAAGGTGGCGGCTTTGTTCAAGGCTGCGGTTGTGGTCGAGTCTGGCGCTGCATGCGAGCAACTGCCCAATCCCGAGCCGGTTTCCTGAGCGGCCGGGTTTTCAGCGCCCCGGCTTTTGTTCCTGCGGGCATTGCACCTTGATGATTTGCGGCGTATGCGTCGAAGCGGCTGCGGGCAACCGGGCCGCGCTCAGGCAGCCGCCCCAGACGCAGCCGGTGTCGAGCGCCAGCAAATCGGGCCGCTTCAGCGGCCCCAGCGTGGACCAATGACCGAAAGCGATCGGGGTGCCAGCCGTCAGGCGGTCCGGCACCTCGAACCATGGCAGGTAGCCGTCAGGCGCGGCGGCGGAGCTGTCTTTGCTGGCGAACTCCATGCTGCCGTCGGCGCGGCAAAAGCGCAGCCGCGTGAGCGCATTCACCACCACGCGCCAGCGCTCAGTGCCTTGCAGCCCCTCGCTCCAGCGCTCGGGCTGGTCGCCGTACATGTGCTGCAAAAAATGCCCGAACTCGGGCCCGGCCAGCTGCTGCGCCACTTCGGCGGCCAGGGCCAGCGTCTGCGCCGCCGTCCACTGCGGCAGCACGCCGGCGTGCACCAGCAGCCAGCCCTGCACCTGCAGGGCCAGCGGGCGTTGGCGCAGCCAGTGCAGCAGGGCGAGCGCGTCGCTGGCTTGCAGCACGTCGCCAAAGCTGTCATGGCGGCTGGCGCGTCGCACCCCGTGCGCCACCGCCAGCAGGTGCAGGTCGTGGTTGCCCAGCAGGCAGTGCGCGGCGCCTTCGAGGGCGCGCAGGCGCCGCAGCACCGCCAGCGAGGCCGGGCCGCGGTTGACCAGATCGCCCAGCAGGTAGAGCGTGTCGCGGCTGGGCGAAAAATCGATTTTGTGCAGCAAGCGCTGCAAGGCGGCGTCGCAGCCCTGTACGTCGCCGATCAAGTAATTAGGCATAAACCGCGATTATGGACGCCCTGCTGATCCTGTTTTTGATTCTGCTCAATGGCGCTTTTGCCATGTCGGAGCTGGCCTTGGCCTCGAGCCGCAAGGCGCGCCTGCTGGCGCTGGCCGAAAGCGGCGACCGCGGCGCCCAGACCGCGCTCAAGCTGATGGACAACCCGACCCAGTTTTTGTCCTCGGTGCAGGTGGGCATCACCTCGATCGGCATGCTCAACGGCATCGTGGGCGAGGCCGCGTACAGCGACGACTTGGCCGCCGTCCTGCTTGGCTGGGGCTTGTCCGAGGGCACGGCCAGCGTCACCTCGACGGTGCTGGTGGTCTTGGTCATCACCTTCATCACCATCGTCTTTGGCGAACTGGTGCCCAAGCGCATCGGCCAAATCTACCCCGAAACCGTTTCGCGCTGGATCGCGCGCCCCATGACGCTGGTGGCCCAAGCGACCAAGCCCTTCGTCTGGCTGCTCACCCACACCACCCAAGCCACGCTCAAGCTGCTGCGCATCGACAACGCCGCCGTGCAGCGAGTCACCGAAGCCGAGATCGACGCCAGCCTGCAAGAGGGCGTGGGCGCCGGCATCATCGAGGCCAACGAACATCAGATGGTGCGCAACGTCTTTTTGCTCGACGACCGGCCGCTGACCTCGATCATGGTGCCGCGCCCCGACGTGCTCTGGCTCGACGTGGCCGCGCCGCTCACCGCAGCGCTCGATGCGGCGCAACGCGGCGGCCATTCGTGGTACCCGGTTTGCCGCGGCGGCCTGCACGAGGTGCTGGGCGTGATCCACCTGCCGCAACTGGTGGCGCTGGCCTTCGCCGAGCTGGGTTTGGGCGCTGGAGGGGGGGGGGATGAAGCCGTTGCGGCGGGGG
>Ga0208101_10021_pt1 | contig 35694 bp, 34 predicted proteins | sample Subbioug_CSW11AC_FD_184823 | JGI IMG/M metagenome (GOLD analysis project Ga0208101, IMG submission 184823) | Serpentinite rock and fluid subsurface biosphere microbial communities from McLaughlin Reserve, California, USA - CR12Aug_CSW11AC (SPAdes) | ecosystem: Environmental > Terrestrial > Deep...
TACCGCCAGCGGGTCTTGCACAACCTCGCCCAGAAGGCCAAGGCCATGGGCATGCAGCTCGTCTCGGCCGATAACCCTGCTTGAGGGCACCATGTAAATCAATCAGTTGGCTGGTGTTTCTTGAGAGAGACGCTGTGAGGAAGGGTGCCTGCTTTGGGAGCGGCCGTCGAAGCGTGAAGCTGAAGCCCCAAGGCAGACACAACCTTCATGATCGTGGCGAACTCCGGGTTGCCGCTAGGTGCCAGTGCCTTGTATAGGCTTTCGCGCCCAAGACCGGCATCTCGAGCGATCTGAGTCATGCCTTTGGCCTTAGCAATATCTCCGAGAGCAGCAGCGACAAGCGCCGGGTCGCCCTCTTCGAGCGCCGCTTCGAGGTAAGCGGCCATGTCTTCTTCGTTGTTGAGATGTTGCGCAGGATCCCACGGTTTGGTGATGGACTTGGACATGCTTGACTCCTAAAGTTGCTTCGCCAACGCCTTGGCCAACCGGATGTCTTTGTCTTGCGACGACTTTTCTCCTCCTGCGAGGAGAATGATCAGCACGGTGTCTTGCCGAACAAAGTAGACCCGATAGCCCGGACCATGATCGATGCGCAGTTCCGAGATGCCATCGCCCACGGGTTTCACATCCCCCGGATTTCCAAGAGACAAGCGGCGAATGCGGATATCAATGCGCGCCTTGGCCTGACGATCGCGTAGGCCAGAGTACCACTCGGCGTAAGCAACCGTCTGGCGGACTTCAATCATGCTGCAACTGTATCACATGAGATACGTTTTGGTGGCGTTCGGTGGCAACGCAGCCAAGAAGCGGGAAAGCGTAGCCGGAACCCGAGGGGGTGGAGCGCAGAAAAGCAGCGCACGCCAACACCAGCGCAACGACCAGCCCGAGCAGATGCCTCTGGAACGCAGCCCAACCTGCCCATACAACCAGAATAAACTGGCGCAGCACGCAGAGGCGTGCAGCATAAGGGCATGAAAATTGCTTAAAAAATCCGCATGTCCCTTACGCCATCTGGCCCCACCCTTCGATGAAATCCAGCCTCTGTTTCCTGCTGGCCGCCAAGCACGCCGAGCTGACCGAGTTGCAGCGGCTGGCCCAGAGCATTGCGCTGGCCCGCAGCAGCGCTGCCTTGGTGCACGAGCTGCAACGCGAGCGCGGGCTCTCCAACCTCTGGGTCGGGCAGGCCCGCACCGGGCAGGCCGCCCCTGAATCGGACCTGCAGCAGCAAACCCGGCACACCGACCGCTGGGTGGCGCAGTGGCTGCACGAGTCTGAGACCCTGATCACCGCCCCGTCGCCGCACGCTGCGCGGTTGCTGGGCCGGGTGGCCTACGCGCTGCAAGGGCTGGATGCGCTCGCGCTGCTGCGCTCGCGCGTTGCCGCCCAGGCGCTCGACACCCAGGGCCTGTCGGCCGATTACGCCCGCTTGATCGCCAGCTTGCTGGCGGTTGTGTTCGAGACCGCCGACCAGGCCAGCACCCCCGAGCTGCTGCGCCCGCTGCTGGCGCTGTTCAACCTCATGCAAGGCAAAGAGTGGGCCGGCCAGGAGCGGGCCGCGGGCGCGGCCCTGTTTGCCAGCGCGCGGGCGCAGACGCACGCGCAGCAGCACCTGGGCGAGCTGATCGAGGCGCAGCAGCGCAGCCTGCAGGTGTTTGAGTCCTTTGCCAGCGCGGCGCTGCTGCAGCTCTGGCATCAGCACCAGCGCGCCCAGCCCCTGGGCGAGCGCAGCCGCTTGCGCCGCTTGCTGCTGCAAACACCCGCCGCTGGGGCGCTGGAGCCGCCACAGAGCGCGGTCTGGTTTGCGGTTTGCAGCCACTGCATGGACCAGATGCGCCCAGTCGAAGACCAGTTGACGCAGGATCTGGTCGCCCAAGCCCAGGCCTGCATGGCGCGGGTGCAAGCCGAGATCGGGCAGCTCGAACAGCGCCAACGCCAGCACCCCGAGGCGCAGACCGACAGCGCGCGCGGCAACACATTCTTTGAGGCCAAGCCCCCCACCCTCCAGCCCGCGCCCCAGGGGCTGGCGCTTGGCCTAGAAAAATCGGTGCTCGACTTGGTGCAAGACCAGGGCCTGAGGCTGCAAGCCGCCGCCGCCGAACTCGAGACGCTGCGCGCCAGCCTCAACGAGCGCAAACTCATCGAGCGCGCCAAGGGCCTGCTCATGGCACACCAGCAGCTCGATGAGCCGGCCGCACACAAGGCCCTGCGCGAGCTGGCCATGAACCAGAACAAGCGCATGGTGGATGTGGCCGAGGCGGTGCTCTCGATGAGCCACCTGCTTGCACCAAGAAGGTAAGCGCCTAAGCCCAAATTTGGTGCGCCGGGGCCGCAAAAGGCTGCCAACGCAGCGCCAGAGCCCCAGCCACCCCGCAAAATCAGCCCCAAAGCACCTTGGCACGGAATCTGCTTGATTGACTGCATGGTTCGCGCCAATGGCGGCTCGAACCCGGCTCGCAGAGCCACAGGGGCAACGGCGTCCCTCCAACCCGCTTTCACGGTGGGCCCTGGAGGACGCCGTTTTTCGTTTTCTGCAGCGCCTTTCGATTGTTCAATGTTCTAGGAGTTGTCATGCCCGCGTTCAGCCCCATCCCCTCCAAGCCCTGCCCTGCCTTGGCGCCAGACTCTGCCAGCCCTGCGGCAAACGGCCTCGCAGCTGGCCAAATAGCCGGCCTGGCACCAGCCACCGACGCCGCCACACACAGCGGGCGCCGCAACGCCCTGCGCCAAGGCGCAACCCTTGCCGGCGCCGCCGTGCTGGCCACTGCCGGCACCGGTCTGCTGCCCGGCCTGCGCTCGATGGCCCATGCGCAAGGCTCCGACCGGCCCGAGATCGAGGAGGTGCGGGTCGGCTTCATCCCGCTCACCGACAGCGCCTCCGTGATCATGGCTTCGGTGCTGGGGCTGGATCGCAAATATGGGGTGCGCATCGTCCTGTCCAAGGAAGCCAGTTGGGCTGGCCTGCGCGACAAGCTGCTCAATGGCGAGCTGCACCTGGCGCACTCGCTCTATGGCCTGATTTATGGCCTGCAGTTGGGCCTGGCCGGCGCCCGCACCGACATGGCGGTGCTGATGACACTGAATCAAAACGGCCAGGGCATGACGCTGAGCCGCCAGTTGGCCGAGCGCGGCGCGGTTGACGTGGGCAGTCTGGCGCGGTTGATGGCACGCGAGCCGCGCGCGTACACCTTCGCCCAGACCTTCCCCACCGGCACCCACGCCATGTGGCTCTACTACTGGCTCGCCAGCGCCGGCGTCAACGCGCTGCGCGACACCCGCGTCATCACGGTGCCGCCGCCGCAGATGGTGGCCAATATGCGGGTCGGCAACATGGACGGATTCTGCGTCGGCGAGCCCTGGAACCACCGCGCCATCGTGGACCGCATCGGCATCACCGCCGCCAACAGCCAGGATGTGTGGCCGGATCACCCCGAAAAGGTCCTGGGTGGGCGGCTGGACTTCGTGCGCCGCCACCCCAACACGGCGCGTGCCGTCATCATGGCGGTGCTCGAAGCCAGCCGCTGGATCGACGCCAGCTTGCAAAACAAATTGCAGATGGCCGAAACCATCGCCGCCCGCCCCTACGTCAACACCAGCGTCGATGTGATCCGCGAGCGCATCTTGGGGCGCTACCAAAACGGCCTTGGGCGCACTTGGGACGACCCGCACCCGATGCGGTTCTTTGATGGCGGCGCGGTCAACCTCCCCTACCTCTCGGACGGCATGTGGTTCCTGACCCAGTTCAAACGCTGGGGGCTGTTGCGCGAGCACCCCAACTACCTGCAAGTGGCGCAGCAGATCAACCAGATCGAGCTCTACCGCCAAGCCGCCGCGCAACTCAAGGTGAGCGTGCCGCGCGACCCCATGCGCAGCAGCAGGCTGATGGACGGCGTGGTCTGGAACGGCCGCGATCCGGCGCGCTACGCCGACAGTTTTGCCATCAAAGCCTAAGGAGCACGCACCATGGTCAGCGCCGTTTTTCACTCACCCCAAGCGCAGCCGCCCGCAATCGCCGCGCTTGCGTCCGGCCTCGGCTCCCAGTCCGGGCCAGCCGCCGCAGCGCGCGCCCGCTCGGTTTCCAGTGCGCCGCGCCGCGCGTCCATCGACCCCAATTCGTGGCTGCAGCAGGCGCTGCCACCGGCTTTGGGTTTGCTGTTGCTGATCGGCCTCTGGCACCTGCTGGCAAGCACCGGCGAGGCGCGGCTGCCGACTCCCGGTGCCACCTGGAGCGCGGCGGTCGAGCTTTTTTCTGACCCGTTTTTCGTCTATGGCCCCAATGACGTCGGCATCGGCTGGCAGGTGCTGACTTCGCTCGAGCGCGTCGGCCTGGGTTTCGGTCTGGCCGCGCTGGTCGGGATTCCGTTCGGCTTTCTGATCGGGCGCTCGGTGTTTATCGGCCGCATGTGCGCGCCGCTGATCAGCCTGTTCAAGCCGGTCTCGCCGCTGGCCTGGCTGCCGATCGGGCTGCTGGTGTTCCAAGGCAGCGAACCGGCGGCGATCTGGACCATCTTCATCTGCTCGATCTGGCCCATGATCATCAACACCGCCGTCGGTGTGCAGCGGGTGCCGCAGGATTACCTGAACGTGGCGCGCGTTCTCAACCTGAGCGAGTGGAAAATCCTGACCAAAATCCTGCTGCCTGCGGTGCTGCCCTACATGCTCACCGGGGTGCGCCTGGCGGTGGGCACGGCCTGGCTGGTGATCGTGGCCGCCGAGATGCTGACCGGTGGCGTGGGCATCGGGTTCTGGATCTGGGACGAGTGGAACAACCTCAACATCACCAACATCATCGTGGCGATTTTCGTCATCGGCCTGGTCGGCCTGGTGCTGGAATGGGCGCTGGTTCGGCTGGCGCGCGCCTTCACCTTCGAGGAAGTCAAATCATGAGCGCAACCCCCTACATCCAGGTCGAAGGCGTGACCCAAACCTTCAAAACCCAGCGCGGCGATTTTGTCGCGCTCCAGGGCATAGCCCTGAGCATCAACAAGGGCGAGTTCGTGACCCTGATCGGGCACTCGGGTTGCGGCAAATCGACCCTGCTCAACCTGATTGCCGGCTTGAGCGCCCCGACCGAGGGTGTCTTGCTGTGCGCCGGGCGCGAGATCGCCGGCCCCGGGCCCGAGCGCGCCGTGGTGTTTCAGAACCACTCGCTGCTGCCGTGGCTGACCTGTTTCGAGAACGTCTATCTGGGCGTCGAGCGGGTTTTTGGGGCCGGTTCGCGCAGCATCGGGGCCAAGGCCGAAGGCAAGGCCGATCTGGTGGCGCGCACCCACGCGGCGCTCGAGCTGGTGGGCCTGAACCAGGCCGCGCACAAGCGCCCGGGCGAAATCTCGGGGGGCATGAAGCAGCGCGTCGGCATCGCGCGGGCGCTGGCGATGGAGCCCAAGGTGCTGCTGATGGACGAGCCTTTTGGGGCCCTCGATGCGCTGACGCGCGCCAAACTGCAAGACGAACTGCTCGAGATCGTGGCACGCAGCCAGCGCACGGTGGTGATGGTGACGCACGATGTGGACGAAGCGGTGCTGCTGTCGGACCGGATCGTGATGCTGACCAACGGCCCGGCCGCCACCATCGGCGAGGTGCTGGAGGTGCCGCTTCCGCGACCGCGCAAGCGCGTCGAACTGGCCGAAAACCCAGGCTATTTGCAATGCCGCAAGGCGGTGCTGGACTTTTTGTACACCCGCCAAGCACACGTGGAAAAAGAGGCCGCATGATGGAAAAAACAAGCACCCTTGACGCTGCGGCGGCCGCCAGCGCCACCCCGTTCACCCCAGCCCCCACGCCAAGCGCCACCCCGGCCCCGCGCCCCAGACTGGTGCTGGTGGGCAATGGCATGGCCGGCGTGCGCGCCCTGGAGGAACTGCTCAAACTCGAGCCCGATCTCTACGACATCACGGTTTTTGGGGCCGAACCGCACCCCAACTACAACCGCATCCTGCTCTCGCCGGTGCTGGCCGGCGAGCAGGAGCCCGAGCAGATCGTGCTCAACGACTGGGACTGGTACCGCCAGCACGGCATCACCCTGCACGCCGGCTGGAGCGTCAGCGCGGTGGACCGCACCCGGCGCCTGGTGCACGCCAGCGGGCCCGGCGGGGCCACGCACACCGTCGCCTACGACCGCTTGATCCTGGCCACCGGCTCCAACGCCTTCATCCTGCCCATCCCCGGCGCGCAACTGCCCGGCGTGCAGGCCTACCGCGACATCGCCGACACCCAGGCCATGATCGCGGCCGCAGCGCAGCACCGCCAGGCGGTGGTGATCGGCGGCGGCCTGCTGGGCTTGGAAGCCGCGAACGGCCTGATGAAGCGCGGCATGGACGTGACCGTGGTGCATGCGGCCCCGTGGTTGTTGGAGCGCCAGCTCGATCAGCGCGCCGCCGAGTTGCTGCAGCGCTCGCTGCAGGCGCGTGGTATGAAATTTCTGCTCGGGGCCCAGACCGAGGCACTTCTGGCCGGTGCCGATGGGCGCGTCGCCGCCGTGCGCTTCAAAGCGGGCAGCGCACCTGAGCCGGAAATCCCGGCGCAACTGGTGGTCATGGCGGTGGGCATCCGCCCCAACACCGCTTTGGCTGAACGCATGCAGCTGCATGTGCAGCGCGGCATCGTGGTCTCGGACACGCTGCAAACCGTGACCGACCCGCGCATCTACGCCGTGGGCGAGTGCGCCGCGCACCGTGGCATCGCCTACGGCCTGGTGGCCCCGCTGTTCGAGCAGGGCAAGGTGCTGGCCAACCACCTGGCAGAGTACGGCATCGCCCGCTACAGCGGCAGCACGACCTCGACCAAGCTCAAGGTCACGGGGATCGATCTGTTCAGCGCCGGCAACTTCATGGGCGGCCCCAGCACCGAGGAAATCTTGCTCAGCGACCCGACCGCCCCCAACGGCGGCGTGTACAAGAAGTTGGTGCTGCAAAACGACAAACTGGTCGGCGCCTGCCTCTATGGCGACACGGCCGATGGCAGCTGGTATTTCAAGCTGCTGCGCGAGGGCCGCTCGATTGCCGACATCCGCGACCGGCTGGTGTTTGGCGAGAGCAACCTCGGCGATGCCGGCCACCAAGGGCACCAGAAGGCCGCCCAAATGGCCGACAGCGACGAGGTCTGCGGCTGCAACGGCGTCAGCAAAGGGGCCATCTGCAAAGCCATCAAGAGCCGGGGCCTGTTCACCCTCGAGGATGTGCGCAAACACACCAAGGCCAGCGCCAGTTGCGGCAGCTGCACCGGCTTGGTGGAGCAGATCCTGATGTTCAGCGCCGGCGGCGACTACTCGGCCGCGCCGCAGAAAAAAGCCCTGTGCGGCTGCACCGAGCACAGCCACCAGGAGGTGCGCGACGCCATCCGCGAGCGCAAGCTGCTGCGCATCGCCGACGTCTATCAGGCCCTCGATTGGCGCACCCCGAACGGTTGCGCCACGTGCCGGCCGGCCCTCAACTACTACCTCATCAGCACCTGGCCCAAAGAAGCCCGCGACGACCCGCAAAGCCGTTTCATCAACGAGCGCAGCCACGCCAACATCCAGAAAGACGGCACCTACAGCGTGGTGCCGCGCATGTGGGGCGGCGAGACCAGCGCCGCCGAACTGCGCCGCATCGCCGACGTGGTGGACAAGTACCAGATTCCCACCGTCAAGGTCACCGGCGGCCAGCGCATCGACCTGTTGGGTGTCAAAAAAGAAGACCTGGTGCAGGTCTGGAAAGAGATCGGCATGCCCAGCGGCCACGCCTACGCCAAGGCGCTGCGCACGGTCAAAACCTGCGTCGGTTCCGAGTGGTGCCGCATGGGCACGCAAGACAGCACCCAGATGGGCAAGGATCTGGAGTGGGCCTTTTTTGGCATGTACGCGCCGCACAAGGTCAAGTTTGCCGTCAGCGGTTGCCCGCGCAACTGCGCCGAGGCCGGCATCAAGGACGTGGGCATCATCGGCGTGGAGAGCGGCTGGGAGATGTTCATCGCCGGCAACGGCGGCATCAAGACCGAGGTGGCGCACTTTTTTTGCAAGCTCAAAAGCGCCGCCGAAGTGATGGAATACACCGGCGCCTTCATGCAGCTCTACCGGCTCGAAGGCTGGTATCTGGAGCGCACGGTGCATTTTGTGAGCCGGGTGGGGCTGGACTACGTGAAACAGCGCATCCTCGACGACCCCGCCGGCCGCTTGGCGCTGTGGCAACAGTTGCAGACGGCGCTCGCGGGCGAGCCCGACCCGTGGTTCGATTTTGAGCGGGCGCAAGTCGATGTGCGCCAATTCCAGCCCCTAGATCAGCCCCTAAATCAGCCCCTAGCACCCGCCGCGCTGCCGGGCTGATGTGCCACCCCCACCGGGCTGCGGCCTGAAGCGCCACACACCTACTTAGGAGACACCATGACCCGCTGGATTCCCGTCTGCAACGTTGATGACATCCCGGCCCTGGGTTCGCGCCGCGTGGCGCGCGCCCACGGCCTCGACGTGGCCGTGTTCAAGGCCGCCGACCAGCGCATTTTTGCCCTGCTCGATCGCTGCCCGCACAAAGGCGGGCCCCTGAGCCAGGGCATCGTGTTTGGCCACAGCGTGGCCTGCCCGCTGCACAATTGGAGCATCGCCCTCGACAGCGGCGAGGCCGCCGCGCCCGACCAAGGTCAAACGCCGCGCTTCGCCCTCAAGGTCGAGCACGGGCAGGTGTTCCTAGACGCCCACGAGCTCGACACCCTAGCCACCGAGGCCACGCGGCCGCTGGCGGGCCCGGCCCGGCGCACCTGCCCCGGCGTGACCAGCGGCAGCTGCCCGGCGCCCGCCAAATAAGGCACACACCCATGGCCACTACCACCCGTTCCACCTGCCCCTACTGCGGCGTGGGCTGTGGCGTGCTGATCGAGCACCAGGGCGGCCACATCACCGGCGTGCGCGGCGACCCCGAGCATCCGGCCAATTTCGGCCGTTTGTGCAGCAAAGGCTCGACCCTGCACCTGAGCGCCCGCCCCGACCTGGCGCAAGCCACCCGGCTGCTGCATCCGCAGTGGCGCAGCGAACGCGGCCAGCCGGCCCAGGCCATGGCTTGGGAGCCGGCGCTCGATCTGGCGGCCAGCCGCATCGCCAGCACCGTGCGCCAGCACGGCCCCGACGCCGTGGGCGTCTATGTCAGCGGCCAACTGCTGACCGAGGACTACTACGTCTTCAACAAGCTCGTCAAAGGCGTGCTGGGCAGCAACCAGATCGACTCCAACTCCCGCCTGTGCATGAGCAGCGCCGTAGTCGGCTACAAGCGCACCCTGGGGGCCGACGCGCCGCCGCCCTGCTACGAGGACCTGGGGCTGGCACAAACGCTGTTCATCGTCGGCAGCAACACCGCCTGGGCGCACCCGGTGCTGTTTCGCCGCATTGAAGACGCGCGCGCGGCACGGCCGGATATGCGCCTGATCGTCGCCGACCCGCGCCGCACCGACACCGCCGCCTGCGCAGACCTGCATCTGCAGCTACAACCCGGCACCGACGTGGCGCTGCTGCACGGCCTGCTGCACATCATGCTGTGGGAGGGCTGGCTGGACCTGGCCTACATCGCCGCCCACACCAGCGGTTTTGAGGCCCTCAAAGCGATCGTGCGCGAGTACACCCCGGCCCATACGGCGCGCCTGTGTGGCCTGCAGCAGGCCGACCTGGTCACCGCCGCGCGCTGGATCGCCGGTCTCGACGGCCCCGCCGAAGACGGCACCCCGGCCCCCACCGCCCCGGCTTTTAGCGGGCGCGATGGCCGCCGGCGCCGCCCCACCCTGAGCCTGTACTGCCAGGGCCTGAACCAGAGCAGCCACGGCAGCGCCAACAACGCGGCCCTGATCCACCTGCATCTGGCCACGGGGCAGATCGGCCAAGCCGGCGCCGGCCCCTTGAGCCTGACCGGCCAGCCCAACGCCATGGGCGGGCGCGAAGTGGGCGCAATGTCCAACCTGCTCAGCGCCCACCGCGATCTGTCCAACCCCGCGCACCGGGCCGAAGTGGCGCAACTGTGGGGTCTGCCCAGTGTGCCCGAGCAACCCGGGCGCAGCGCCGTCGAGATGTTCCAGGCCGCCGCCGCAGGCGCAGTCAAAGTGCTGTGGATCGTCTGCACCAACCCGGCCCAAAGCCTGCCCGACCAGAGCATGGTGCGCCGGGCGCTGGAGCGGGCCGAGTTCGTGATCGTGCAGGAGGCCTTTGCCCACACCGCCACCACCGCCTACGCCGACCTGCTGCTGCCCGCCGCCACCTGGGGCGAAAAAGAAGGCACGGTGACCAACAGCGAGCGCTGCATCAGCCGCGTGCGCCGCGCCGTGCCCGCGCCGCTGCACCCCGACCATGCGCAAGACGGCCCGCGGCCCGATTGGGTGATCGCGCGCGACCTGGCGCAGCGCCTCGAAGCCCTGCTGCACCCGCAGCCCGGGGCGCAGCGGCGCATCCACTTCGACTACCCCACGCCCGAAGCGGTGTGGAACGAACACCGTCAGAGCACCTGCGGCCGCGACCTGGACATCAGCGGCCTGAGCTACGCCCTGCTCGAGCGCGCCGGCCCGCAGCAGTGGCCGCTGCCCAAGGGGCAAAGCCGCGGACTCAAGCGCCTGTATGCCGACGGCCGCTTCCAGACCGCCGACGGCAAGGCGCGCTTTGCGGCTCTCGCCTACCGCCCACCCCATGAAGCCTGCGACGCCAGCTACCCGCTGGCCCTGAACACCGGCCGGCTGCGCGACCAGTGGCACGGGATGAGCCGCACCGGCCTGCTGGGGCGCCTGTTTGGCCACGCCCCGGAACCGGTGCTGCAGATGCACCCGCAAGACATGGCGCACAGCAACCTTGCCGACGGTGCGCTGGTGAGCGTGCAGAGCGCACGCGGGCGCATCGTGCTGCCGCTGCAGGCCTGCGCAGAACTGGGGCCGGGGCAGGTTTTTTTGCCCATGCACTGGGGTTCAGACTGCCTGGGCGGTCGAACGCTGGCCGGCCAGCCGCTGCTGGGCGTCAATGCCCTGAGCAGCCCAGCCTACTGCCCGGCCTCCAAACAACCGGAGCTCAAGCACGCCGCGGTGCGCGTGGAGCCCGTCGAACTGCCCTGGACCCTGCTGGCGTTGGCCTGGCTGCCGGAATACGAGGCCGCCCAAACCCGGGCCTGGCTGTCGGAACAACTGCGCCAGTTCGACTTCGCCACCTGCGTGCCTTTTGGCCGCCACGAGGAGCAGGGGCGCACGGGCGTGCTGTTGCGCGCCGCCAGCCTGCAAGCCCCTGCCGCCGCGCTGCTCGACGCCGTGGCCGCGCGCCTGGGGCTCAACACACCCGACACCCTGTGCTACCGCGACCCCCAGCGCGCCCAGGTGCGGGCGCTGCGCCTGCTGCGCCCCAGCCCCAGCCCCGACACCTACTCCGAGCCCCGGCTCGAGGCCCTGCTGCTGGCTGGCGACGTGCGCTCGGCCGACTGGCTCAAAACGCTGCTGCTGGATGAAAGCCCCGTGCTGGCCAGCGGACAGCAGCTGCTGCGGCCCAGCTCGGCCGCGCCCTCGGCCTCGGCTGCAATGCCGACCAGCCGCAGCCCCCAAGTCTGCGCCTGCCTGAATGTGAGCGAGCAGGCCATCACCCTGCACCTGGCCAGCAGCCCGGGCAGCGCCAGCCAGCGGCTGGCAGACTTGCAACGCGCGCTCCAATGCGGCACCCAGTGCGGGTCTTGCATACCCCAGCTCAAGCGGCTGCTGCAGGCCGTGGCCGCGCCCGCCACGGGGTCTGAAACGCAAATCGCTTAATAACGATAAGTGATTATCACAATGGCACAATGACGGCAATGAGCATCAAAGACCATCTGAAAAAAATCGGGCGCGGCAAGGACGGCGCGCGCGCACTCGAACGCGCGCAGGCCGCCGACCTGTTCGGGCAGGTGCTCGACGGCGCCGTGAGCGATCTCGAGATCGGCGCCTTCTGCCTGGCCATGCGCTTCAAGGGCGAGACCGCCGATGAAATGGCGGGTTTTCTCGACGCGCTGCATGGGCGCCTGCAACGCTGGCCCGCCCCCGCCCACAGCCCCTTGCCCACCGTGGTGCTGCCCAGCTACAACGGCGCGCGCAAGCTGCCGGTGCTCACCCCCTTGCTGGCGGGTTTGCTGGCGCGCGAGGGGCTGGCGGTGCTGTGGCACGGCTGCGCCACCGAAGACGCCCGCGCCCACCCCGAGGCGCTGCTGCCGGCGCTCGAAGCAGCGGGCTTGCTCAGCCCCGATCTGCAGCCCGGCCGGGTCTGCTGGGTGCCCACGCAGCGCCTGCACCGGGGTCTGCAGCGCCTGCTCGACGTGCGCCGCACCGTGGGCTTGCGCAACAGCGCGCACAGCCTGGTCAAGCTCATGAACCCGGTGGCCGGGCCGGCCTTGCTGCTGAGCAGCTACACCCACAGCGAATACCTGCACAGCATGAGCGCCACGCTGGCGCTGACCGGCACCCACGCCCTGCTGTTGCGCGGCACCGAGGGCGAGCCGGTGGCCGACGCACGGCGTTGCCCGGCGATGGACGCCTTCGTTGCCGGGCAACGCTGGCGCATCCAAGAGGCCCAAGGCGGCCCCCTGGTGCCGGTGCCCGGCTTGCCCGCGCCCGACGCCGAAGCCACCCGGCGCTGGACCGAGGCCGCGCTGGCTGGCGCGCACGCCATCCCCGACCCGATCCGGCAGCAGGTGCGCCGCACCCTGGAGCTGGCGCACCTGATCGCCGCCGGCCCGCCCTACGCCCTGCCCGTCCTGCCCACCCCGCAGCCCACCCCCACCGAGTAGCCCATGAACGCCTTGCCCCCTGCACCACCACCCCTGAGCCTAGCCCTAGGCCGCTGCACCTTGGTCGGGGCCGGGCCCGGCGACCCCGAGCTGCTCACCCTCAAGGCCGCGCGGGCCATTGCGCGCGCCACGCTGCTGCTGGTCGATGACCTGGTGAGCGACGAAATCGTGGCCTTGGCCGCGCCCGGCGCGCGCGTGATCCACGTCGGCAAACGTGGGGGCTGCCGCTCCACCGCGCAGTCGTTCATCGAAAAACTGATGATCCAAGCGGTGCGCGAGGGCGAGCAGGTGGTGCGCCTCAAGGGCGGCGACCCGTTCATTTTTGGCCGTGGCGGCGAAGAGCTGGAGCACCTGCGCGCCGCCGGCATCGAGGTCGAAGTGATCAACGGCATCACCGCGGGCCTGGCGGCGGCGACGGCGCTCGGGGTGCCGCTGACGCATCGCGACCGCGCCCACGGGGTGGTGTTCATCACCGGGCACGCCAAACCGGGGGGCAACAGCCCCGACTGGCGCGCGCTGGCGCAGACCTGCCACGCCGCGCGCCTGACGCTGGTAATCTATATGGGCGTGCAGATGGCGGCGCAAATCCAAGCCGAGCTGCTGGCCGGCTTGCCGGCCTGCACCCCGGTGGCGCTGGTGCAGCACGCCACCCTGGCGCAGCAGCGCCATGCGCTGTGCGAATTGCAGCACCTGCACAGCACGCTCGAGCGCGAGGGCTTGGGCAGCCCGGCGGTGATCGTGGTCGGTGAGGTGTTGCAGGGTCTGCTGGCTTTGGCGGAAGCGGCACCGCATAGCGCGGCGGAAGTGGCAGCTGATCTGGCGGCCGATGCGCCGGCTAGGCTGAGCCGGGCGGCCTGAACCGACCGGGCAGCCTGAATCGACCTAGCGGCAAGGTCTGGCAAAGCGCTCCCCCACCCGTCGCGGCGCCATACAGGTGCCCCAGCAAGGCGCAAAGCACAGCCCTAGCCCAAGCCCAATCTTACGGGCATGAGCGACAGCATCACAGCCCCCTCAATCCCCCTTGAGCCCCTTGGGCAACGGAAACTTGAGGGTCTCGCGCGCACCGTCGAGGCTGCGCACCGAGACCGCCCCCAGCGCCTTGAGGCGCTGCAGCACGCCTTGCACCAGCCGCTCCGGCGCCGAGGCCCCGGCCGTTACGCCCACGCGCGCCGCGTTGGCAAACCAGTGGTCGCGCAGTTCGGATTCGTCTTCCACCATATAAGCCGGCACACCCAGGCGCTGCGCCAGCTCGCGCAGCCGGTTGGTGTTGGAGCTGCTCGGGCTGCCCACCACCACCACCGCATCGACCAAGGGGCTGAGCAACTTGACCGCGTCTTGGCGGTTTTGCGTGGCGTAGCAGATGTCTTGCTGCTTGGGCTCGCGCAGCGTCGGAAAGCGCGCGCGCACGGCGGCGGCGATTTCGGCCGCGTCATCGACGCTGAGCGTGGTCTGCGTCACCAGCGCCAGCCGTTCGCTCTGGCGTGGCTGCACCCGCGCCACGTCGGCCAGGTCTTCGACCAGGTGGATGCCGGCGTCGAGCTGGCCCATGGTGCCTTCGACCTCTGGGTGCCCCTTGTGGCCGATCATGATGAACTCGTAGCCCTCTTGGTGCAGCTTGGCCACTTCCACGTGCACCTTGCTCACCAGCGGGCAGGTGGCGTCGAAGATGCGAAAGCCGCGCTGTTCGGCCTCCTGCTGCACCGCCCGGCTGACCCCGTGGGCGCTGAACACCAGCGTGGCCCCGGAGGGCACCTCGGCCAGGTCTTCAATGAAAATGGCGCCGCGCGCCTTGAGATCGTTGACCACGTGGGTGTTGTGCACGATCTCGTGGCGCACGTAGATCGGACGGCCATACTTGGCTAAGGCGCGCTCGACGATTTCGATGGCGCGATCGACCCCGGCGCAAAAGCCGCGCGGGTCGGCCAGCAGCACCTCGTGCACAGGCGTGGGCGTGGGCGTCAGCATCACAGCACCCCAATCAGCTGCACTTCAAAACGCACCGGCTGGCCAGCCAGCGGGTGGTTGAAGTCGATCTGCAGCGCGCCGTCCTCGCGCACTTGGCACACGGTGCCGGCGTAGTGGCCCAAGCCGTCGGGGGTGGGGAACTGCAGCACATCGCCCACGGCGCTGCCTTGCAACGGCTGGCCCAAGCGCTCCAGCAGGGTGCGCGCCACCCATTGCACCATCTGCGGCTGGCGCTCGCCAAAAGCGGCCCCGGCTGGCAGCTCGATCACCGCGTGCGCGCCTTCGTGCAAGCCCAGCAGGCGCTCTTCGAGTGCCGGCGACAGCGCGCCGCTGCCCAAGCTCAGGGTAGCGGGCTGGGCGCTGAAGGTGTCGATCAGGCTGCGTCCGTCCGGCCCCGAGAGGCGGTAATGCAGGGTAAGGAAGGAGTCGGGGCCGACTGGGTTCATGGCGGGGTTGCGCTGCGGCAACAATAGGGGCTGCAAAATGGGGGCTGCAAAATAGGGCTGAATCAGCGCATTGTAAAAAACTTGGGAGATGCCGCCTTGAACCCCCCTTCGATGCCCCTCAAGGGCCTGCCCGCCGACGCGCGGCCGCGCGAAAAACTGTTGCAGCGCGGCCCCGCCGCCTTGAGCGATGCCGAGCTGCTGGCGCTGCTGCTGCGCACCGGCATACCGGGCAAGAACGTGGTGCAACTGGCGCAGGAACTGGTGGACCGCTTTGGTGGCGTGGCCGGGCTGCTGCACAGCAGCGCGTCAGATCTGCAACGCATCAAGGGCCTAGGGCCGGCCAAACGCGCCGAGCTGCTGGCGGTGGTCGAGTTGGCGCGGCGCGCGCTGGCGCAGGGCTTGAGCGAGCGGCCCTTGTTCGATTCGCCGCAAGCGGTGGCGCAGTACCTGCAGCTGCACCTGGGTCACAAGCCGCACGAGGTGTTTGCGCTGCTGTACCTAGACAGCCAGCACCGGCTGCTGGCCTTCGAGGAGCTGTTTCGCGGCACCCTGACGCAGACTAGCGTCTATCCGCGCGAAGTGGTACTGCGCGCCCTGCACCACCACGCCGCGGCTGTGGTGCTGGCGCACAACCACCCCAGCGGGGTGAGCGAGCCCTCACGCGCCGACCAGAGCCTGACGGCCACGCTCAAGGCCGCGCTGGCGTTGGTGGACGTGCGGGTGCTGGACCACTTCGTCGTCACCGCCGACAGCTGCCGCTCGATGGCCGAAATGGGGCTGGTCTAGCCGCTGGCCTATCGGCCGCGCTCAAACCTGCGGCACGGCCTCGATGGGCGCCGTTTGTGCCTGCGGGGTGCGGATCAGGTAATCGAAGGCGCTCAGGGCCGCTTTGGCGCCCTCGCCGGCGGCGATCACGATCTGCTTGTAGGGCACCGTGGTGCAGTCGCCGGCCGCAAACACGCCCGGCAGGCTGGTGTGGCCCTTGGCGTCGATGGCGATCTCGCCAAAGCGGTTGAGCTCCAGCGTGCCCTTGAGCCATTCGGTGTTGGGCACCAAGCCGATCTGCACAAAAATGCCTTCCAGCGCCAATTCTTGCGGCGTGCCGCTGCGGCGGTCGGTGTAGCGCAGGCCCACCACGCGCGCGCCGTCGCCCAGCACCTCGGTGGTCTGCGCTTGCGTGATCACGCTCACGTTGGGCAGGCTGCGCAACTTGGCTTGCAGCACCGCGTCGGCGCGCAGTTCGTCGGCAAACTCGAGCAGCGTCACGTGCTGCACGATGCCGGCCAGGTCGATCGCCGCTTCCACGCCCGAGTTGCCGCCGCCGATCACCGCCGTGCGCTTGCCCTTGAACAGCGGGCCGTCGCAGTGTGGGCAGTAGGCCACGCCGCGGTTTTTGTATTCGGTCTCGCCCGGCACGTTCATGTTGCGCCAGCGCGCCCCGGTGGAGAGCACCACGCTGCGCGCCTTGAGCACCGCACCGCTGGCCAGCTCGACGCCGATCAAGCCGCCGGGCTGCGCCGCCGGCAGCAGGCGCACGGCGCGTTGCAGGTTCATGAGCTGCACCTCGTAGTGGCGCGCATGCGCCTCCAGCTCGGCGGCCAGCTTGGGGCCTTCGGTGTGCAGCTGCGCGGGGTAGTTCTCGATGCCCAGCGTGTCGTTGAGCTGGCCGCCCATGCGCTCGGCCAGCAAGCCGGTGCGGATGCCTTTGCGCGCTGCGTACACCGCCGCCGCCATGCCAGCTGGGCCACCGCCGATGTTGAGCAGGTCAAACGGCTCCAAAGCGTCGAGCTGCTGCGCTTGTTTGACCAAGGAGCCGGCGTCGAGCTTGGCCAGCACCTCTTCGGCGCTCATGCGGCCCGAGCCGAACACCGCGCCGTTCAAATACACCGAAGGCACCGCGAGCACGTCGCGCTCGTTGACCTCTTGCTGGAACAGCGCGCCGTCGATCACCACCGTCTGCACGCGGGGGTTGAACAGCGCCATCAGGCTGAGCGCCTGCACCACGTCGGGGCAGTTGTGGCAGCTCAGCGACATATAGACCTCGAAACGATAGTCGCCCGGCAAGGCCTTGATCTGCTCGATCAGGCCGGCCTCGACCTTGGGCGGATGCCCACCCGCCCACAGCAGCGCCAGCACCAGCGAGGTGAACTCGTGGCCCAGCGGCACGGCGGCAAAACGCAAGCCGCCCGGCCCGCCCTGCCCTTGCACACTAAAAGACGGCACACGCGCGTCTTGCCCGTCGGTGCGCAGCCGGATTTTGTCCGACATGGCAGCCAGGGTTTCGAGCAGCTCACGCATCTCTTGCGCGGCGCTGGAATCGTCGAGCGCAGCCACCAGATCAACCGGCTGCTGCAGGCGCTCCAGATAGGCTTGGAGCTGGGCTTTGAGGGCGGCGTCGAGCATGTGCGATCCTAGGTGCAAAAACAGGGGGGCGGACTGGGCCTGGCACAGAGCCAGGCCAGGGGCTTGAGGGACTGGCTTAGATTTTGCCGACCAGTTCCAGCGACGGGGCCAGGGTTTTGGCGCCTTCGTTCCACTTGGCTGGGCAGACTTGGCCGGGGTTCTTGGCCACGTACTGGGCAGCCTTGAGCTTGCGCAGGGTCTCTTTGACGTCGCGTGCGATGGCGTTGTCGTGGATTTCAGCGGTTTTGATCTGGCCTTCGGGGTTGATGATGAAGGTGCCGCGCAGCGCCAGACCTTCGGCCTCGATGTGAACGCCAAAGGCGCGCGTCAGGGTGTGGGTCGGGTCGGCCACCAGCGGGAACTTGGCCTTGCCCACGGCGGGCGAAGTCTCGTGCCAGACTTTGTGCGAGAAGTGGGTGTCGGTGGTCACGATGTAGACCTCGGCCCCGAGCTTTTGGAACTCGGCGTAGTTGTCAGCCGCGTCTTCGACTTCGGTCGGGCAGTTGAAGGTGAAGGCGGCCGGCATGAAAATCAGCACCGACCACTCGCCCTTGAGGGTCTCGTCCGAAACTTGCACGAACTTGCCGTTGTGGAAAGCCTGGGCTTTGAAAGGCTGAACTTGGGTATTGATGATCGACATGGAAACTCCTGAAGGTGGATGACTGAGGGTTAACGAGATGAGTGGAAACCCCAGTTATGATAGCCCAGTCGATAGCCGTTGTTTATTGATCGTGGCTATCGCGGGCATTGATGCGCTGCAGCAGATGCGCTGCAACTGGAGGCGGCCTACTTCATCGTCGGCATGGTGAACTCGGGGCCGCGCTGGCCAGTCGGCCAGCGCGCGGTGACGGTTTTGAGCCGGGTGTAGAAGCGCACCCCGTCGGGTCCGTGCATGTGCAGCGGGCCAAACAGGCTGCGCTTCCAGCCGCCAAAGCTGTGAAAGGCCATCGGCACCGGGATCGGCACGTTGATGCCGACCATGCCCGCCTGCACCCGGTGCGCAAACTGGCGTGCGGCGTCGCCGTCGCGGGTGAAAATGGCGCAGCCGTTGCCGTATTCGTGCCCGTCCACCAGCTTGAGGGCGGCCTCCCAATCGGGCACCCGCAGCAAGCACAGCACCGGGCCAAAAATCTCCTCGCGGTAAATGCGCATCTCGGGGCGCACGCGGTCAAAAAGGCAGCCCCCCAGAAAAAACCCCTCTTCGAAGCCGGGCACGCGCAGGCCGCGGCCATCGACCAGCAGCTCGGCACCCTCGGCCACCCCGGCATCGATGTAGGCGCGCACGCGCTCGCGGTGCGCCGCCGTCACCAGCGGCCCCATGTCGGGCTCATTCGGGTCGCCGTGCGTGGCTTGCACACCCTGCACACCCTGCACGCTTTGCACGCTTTGCTGCTCTGCACTGCCCGGGTTGCCGGGCCCGATGCGCAGCCCTTCGACCAAGGGGCGCAGCTTGGCGATCAGCGCCTCGGCCGTGGCATCGCCCACGCAAACCGCCACCGAGATCGCCATGCAGCGCTCGCCCGCCGAGCCGAATGCGGCACCCAGCAGCGCGCTGGCGGCTTGGTCCAGATCGGCATCGGGCATGATCACCATGTGGTTCTTGGCCCCGCCCAGCGCCTGCACGCGCTTGCCCAAGGCGCTGCCGCGGGCGTAGAGGGCTTCGGCCACCGGCGTGGAGCCGACGAAGCTGAGCGCTTGCACGCGCGGATCGTCGAGCAGGGCATCGACCGCCAGCCGGTCGCCCTGCAGCACGTTGAACACGCCCTCGGGCAGGCCAGCCTGTTGCAGCAGCCGGGCCAAGATCAGCGGCGCGCTCGGCACGCGCTCAGAGGGTTTGAGCACGAAGGTGTTGCCGCAAGCCAGCGCCACCGGGAACATCCACATCGGCACCATGCAGGGAAAATTGAAAGGCGTAACGCCCGCCACCACCCCCAGCGGCGCGTACTCAGTGTAGGAATCCACCCCGCGGCCGACGTTGATCGAATGCTCGCCCTTGAGCAGGTGCGGCGCGCCACAGGCGAACTCGACCACCTCCAGCCCGCGCGTGAGCTCGCCGTGGGCGTCGGCCAGCACCTTGCCGTGCTCGGCGCTGATGGCGGCGGCAATCTCGCCCGCATGGCGCTCCAGCAACTCCTTGAAGCGAAACAACACCCGCGCGCGCTGCAACGGCGGCGTCTCGGCCCAAGCCGGGAAAGCCGCTTGGGCTGCAGACACCGCCTGCGCTGCCTCGGCCGCCGAGGCCAGCGCCACTTGGGCCTGCACCTTGCCCGTGGCCGGGTTGTACACCTCGGCGGTGCGGCCGCTGCTGCCAGCGACCGCGTGGCCGTTGATGAAATGCGGGATGAGGGACGATTCGAGGGATGGTGGGTTGGGAGGTGTGGTCATGCTCTGAAACTTTCAAAATCGGGCGGCTGCGCAGGACGCCAGCCAAGCGCGGTGGTCACAAAAGCGCTAAACTGCAAACACGCAGAGCCTATACGCAATCCGCGCTCGTCCCCCGCCATCCACCACACAAACAAACAAAGGACACCACACCATGCAAGGCAACAACCAAGTCATCGGCCACCTGCAGGCCCAGCTCAAAAACGAGCTGACCGCCATCAACCAGTATTTTGTCCACTACCGCATGCTCAAGCACTGGGGCCTCGACAAGCTGGCGCAAAAAGAGTACCAAGAATCGATCGGCGAGATGAAGCACGCCGACCGCCTGATGGACCGCATTTTCATGCTCGACGGTCTGCCCAACCTGCAAGACTTGGGCAAGCTCAACATCGGCGAGAGCGTGCCCGAAATTCTGAGCAGTGACTTGGCGTTGGAGCGGGCGGCGCAAGCCACCATCAAAGACGGCATCGCCCACTGCGAGAGCGTGCGCGACTACGTCTCGCGCGACCTGCTGCTCGAAATTCTGCAAGACACCGAGGAACACATCGACTTCCTCGAAACCCAGATCGATCTGCTCGGTAAGGTGGGGGTGCAAAACTACTTGCAGAGCATGATGGGCAGCGTCGAATAAAAGCCCTGCGAGCAGCAGACTCCACCAAAGCAAGCCCGGCGCCCGTTTGGTCGGGCAATCGGCCCCACCCTTCACATGGCCGCCCCCTACCGCATCAGCGCCTGCACCGGCATCGACCAGGGCGACCGCCCCTATCAACAAGATCAGCTCGGCTTGTTTGCGCACGAGCACAACAAAGGCTGCGTGCTGGGCGTGATCGCCGACGGCATGGGTGGCCTGACCGGGGGCCGCAAGGCCGCCGAACAGGTGCTGATGACGGCGCAGCAGCTGTTTCAGCGCTTTGACCCGGCCACCGACGATGGGGCCGCGTTTTTGCTGCGCATGGCGCAAGAGGCCCATCTGGGCATACGCCTGACGGCCGCCGCCGCCGATCTGGAGCCCCACAGCACCCTTGCTGCCCTATTGCTCTTGCCCGGCGGTCGCTGCCATTTCGCGCACTCGGGCGATTCGCGGCTGTACCACTTTCGTGGCGCGCAGTTGCTTCACCGCAGCCGGGACCACTCGCTGGTGCAGGCTTTGGTTGCGCAGGGGTTGCTGAACGACGCACAAGCGCGCACCGACCCGCGCGGCAACCTGCTGCTGCACTGCCTCGGCACCGAGCAGCCCCCCACCATCGAAGGCCACCAGTGCGATGCCTTGCAAGCAGGCGATGCGCTGCTGGCCTGCAGCGACGGCATCTGGCAGTGCTTTAGCGACGCGGAACTGGGCGCCTTGGTGCACCACGCCTCACCCCGGCAGGCGTGCGAACAGCTGGTGGCGCAAGCGCGCCTGCGCGCCGCCGGCAGTTGCGACAACCTGAGCCTGATCGTGATCAAGCTCGATGCCGTGGTAGCGGTCGCTGCGCCGGGCTAGCGGATGGAACCATGCGCCTTGGCGTAGACAGCGATCCAGGGCCAGATGCCGCTCGGCAGCGGGTCAAACGCGGCCTCACTCCCACTCGATCGTCGCCGGGGGTTTGCTGCTGATGTCGTAGGTGACGCGGTTGATGCCGCGCACTTCGTTGATGATGCGCCCCGACACGCGCTTGAGCAGGCTGTAGGGCAGCTCGGCCCAGTCGGCGGTCATGAAGTCGCTGGTCTGCACTGCGCGCAGCGCCACCACGTAGTCGTAGGTGCGGCCGTCGCCCATCACGCCCACGCTTTTGACCGGCAAAAACACGGCAAAAGCCTGGCTGGTGAGCTCGTACCAGCTTTTGCCGCTGTGCGGCTCGAGCGTGGAGCGCAGTTCTTCGATGAAAATCGCGTCGGCGCGGCGCAGCAGGTCGGCGTAGTCTTTTTTGACCTCGCCCAAGATGCGCACGCCCAGCCCGGGGCCGGGGAAGGGGTGGCGCTGCACCATCTCAGGGGGCAAGCCGAGCGCCACGCCGAGCTCGCGCACTTCGTCTTTGAACAGGTCGCGCAGCGGCTCGAGCAGCTTGAGGCCCAGTTGCTCGGGCAGGCCACCGACGTTGTGGTGGCTCTTGATGGTCACGGCTTTTTTGCTTTTGGCGCCGCCGGATTCGATCACGTCTGGGTAAATAGTGCCTTGAGCCAACCACTTGGCGCCTTTTGTTGAAGCACCACTTGAAATCAGTTTGGCGGCCTCGGCCTTGAACACCTCGACAAACAGGCCGCCGATGATCTTGCGCTTTTGCTCGGGCTCGCTCACACCCGCGAGCCGCTCTAGGAACAAATCAGCGGCATCGACCCGGATCACCTTGGCGTGCAGCTGGCCGACGAACATCTCCATCACGGCGTCGCCCTCGTGCAGGCGCAGCAGGCCGTGGTCCACGAACACGCAAGTGAGCTGCTCCCCGATGGCGCGGTGGATCAGGGCCGCGGCCACCGACGAATCGACGCCGCCCGACAGGCCCAGTATCACCTCTTCGTCGCCCACTTGGGCGCGGATTTTTTGCACCGCTTCTTCGATGTGGTCGCGCATCACCCAGTCTGGTCGGGCGCCGCAGATGCCGAGCACGAAGCGCTCGAGCATGGCGCGGCCCTGCACCGTGTGCGTGACTTCGGGGTGGAACTGCAGGCCGTAGAAGCGCCGCGCCTCGTCGCACATGCCGGCAATCGGGCAGGCCTCGGTGCTGGCCATGAGCGCAAAGCCCGGCGGCAGCGCCGTGACCTTGTCGCCGTGGCTCATCCAGACCTTGAGCATGCCGTGGCCTTCGGGGGTGTGAAAGTCGGCGAGGTCGCGCAGCAAGGCGCTGTGGCCACGCGCGCGCACCTCGGCGTAGCCAAACTCGCGCGTGCGGCCGGCCTCGACCTTGCCCCCGAGCTGCTGCGCCATGGTCTGCATGCCGTAGCAGATGCCCAGCACCGGCAGCCCAAGCTCGAACACGGCGTCGGGCGCTTTGTCATCGACCTCATAGACGCTGGCGTGGCTGCCCGAGAGGATGATGCCCTTGAGCGTGCCGTCGGCGGCGTACTGGCGCAGCCAGTCGCTGCTCACATCGCAAGGGTGCACTTCGCAGTACACGTGCGCTTCGCGCACCCGGCGCGCGATCAGCTGCGTGACTTGGGAGCCGAAATCGAGGATGAGGATTTTGTGGTGTTGCACGGCGGCAAGCCTAAAGTTGAATCAGCAGCCAGAAAAAATGACGCGCCCCATATGGGCCCATGCGTAGGCTTGCGCCCCAGCGCTGCCTCATTCGGCGCGGTAATTGGGCGCTTCTTTGGTGATATGCACGTCGTGGACGTGGCTTTCGCGCACGCCGGCGGTGGTGATCTCGACGAATTCGGCTTGGGCGTGCAAGTCGGCGATGCGGGCGCAGCCGCAGTAGCCCATGGCGGCGCGCAAACCGCCGGCCATTTGGAACAGGATGGCGACCACCGAGCCCTTGTAGGGCACGCGGCCTTCGATGCCTTCGGGCACGAGCTTGTCGGCGTTGGGGTTGCCGCTGCCCGATTCTTGGAAGTAGCGGTCGGCGCTGCCCTGCTGCATGGCCCCGATCGAGCCCATGCCGCGGTAGCTCTTGTAGCTGCGGCCTTGGAACAAAATCACTTCGCCCGGCGCTTCTTCGGTGCCGGCGAACACGCCGCCCATCATCACGCTGCTGGCGCCGGCGGCAATGGCTTTGGCCACGTCGCCGCTGTAGCGCACGCCACCGTCGGCAATCAGGGGCACGCCGGTGCCGGCGAGCGCCGTGGCCACGTTGTCGATGGCGGTGATCTGCGGCACCCCGACGCCAGCGACGATGCGCGTGGTGCAGATCGAGCCCGGCCCGATGCCGACCTTGACGCCGTCAGCCCCGGCTTCGACCAGTGCGCGCGCCGCCGCGCCGGTGGCGATGTTGCCGCCGATGACTTGCACCTGCGGGTAGTTTTGCTTGACCCAGCGCACGCGCTCGAGCACGCCCTTGCTGTGGCCGTGCGCGGTATCGACGACGATGGCATCAACCCCGGCGCGCACCAGCAGCTCAACCCGCTCCTCGGTGCCCGCGCCCACGCCCACCGCAGCACCGACGCGCAAGTGCCCGGCGGCGTCGCGCGCGGCGTTGGGGAAGTTGAGCTGTTTGCGGATGTCTTTGACTGTGATCAGGCCCTTGAGCTCGAAAGCCTCGTTGACCACCAGCAGGCGCTCGAGCTTGTGCTTATTGAGCAGCGCCTTGGCCTCTTCGGGCGTGGTGCCATCGGGCACGGTGATCAGGCGCTCGCGCGGCGTCATGATCTCGCGCACCGGCAGTTCGGTGCGGGTCTCGAAGCGCAAGTCGCGCCCGGTGACGATGCCCACCACCTTGCCACCGTCGAGCACCGGAAAGCCCGAAATGCCCAATTCTTCGGACAGCTGCAGCACCTGATAGACCGTGGTCTCGGGGGTGATGACCACCGGGTCGCGCAGCACGCCCGACTCGTAGCGTTTGACCTTGGCCACGTGCGCGGCCTGATCGGCCGGCGTGAGGTTTTTGTGTACGATGCCGATGCCGCCCTCTTGCGCCAGTGCGATCGCCAACCGGGCTTCGGTGACGGTGTCCATGGCGGCCGAGACCAGCGGCAAGTTGAGCGTGATGTCACGCGTCAGGCGCGTGGCCAGAGAGGTGTCTTTGGGCAGGATTTGCGAGTAGGCTGGCACCAGCAACACGTCGTCGAAAGTGAGCGCTTTTCCAAGCAGGCGCATAGAGTGAACTCCAAAAGCGCTATTGTAGGCGGGCCGACGTGCGGGTATATTGCGCTTTCATCATGGTCTATCGGTATGCACACCTTGATCCACACCCACATTTCAAAAATTTACTGGCTGCTGCGCTTACCGCGCATGGGGCTGGTTGCTTTGGTGGTCGGTTTGTTGCTGGTCAGCGCCGTGCAGGCAGCTGGCCCGACTTGGGTCTGGCTCGATGACCACGGCCGCCGCGTGGCGAGCGACATGCCGCCGCCGGCCAGCGTGCCCGATCAGCGCATTTTGCGTCGGCCGCATGCAAGTCCGGTGCCCAGCCCTGCGCTCGGTGCAGCGCCCGAAGGCACCCCGGCCGCTGCACCTGCCCAGCCTGCCCCACCCGGGGCTGGCGCAGCAGGCGCCGGCCGCTTGACAGACGAACAGTTGCGCCAGCAAGTCGAACAACGCAACGCCCAGATCCGGGCCGACAACTGCCAGCGCGCCCGCGCCTCGCTCGAGACCTTGCAAGCCGGGGCCAGCCAGCCCCTGTACATGGTCAACGAGCAGGGCCAGCGCGTCACGATGGACGAGGCCATGCGCCGCGCCGAAAGCGTGCGCCTGCGCCAGATCGTGCGCGACAACTGCGCACCGGCGCCAGCCGCGGCTGGCACCCCGCAAGCCGCACCACCACCGCCAGCAGCCGCACCCAACCGGCCCTGAGGGGCTGGGGTTTCAGCGCGCTTGGGGTTTGGCCCGCTTGCGGTAGCGCTCGCGCCGCGCCGTTTTGGGGTCCACCCGCAGCGCCCGGTAGCGCTCGATGCGGTCGCCGTCGTGCAAGGGGGTCGAAGCGGGCTCGACACGGCCCCAAACCCCGACCTCGCCCGCCGCAGCGGCTTGCAGCCAAGCGTCGGCGGTGTCGGCGGGCGTGGTGGAACGCAAAGCCCCGGCCGGTCCAAACGCCAGTTGCAGCGCTTGCCCTAGGGTCGTGCCGGCTGGCACTTGCAGCCGCCACTCTTGCACCTGCGAGGGGCCACAGGCTTGCACCAGCGTGATGTCAAGCGTCATCGCCATAGACCTGGTCGGCGCGCTTGACGAAGGCATCGACCAGATTGGCCGCGATCTTGTCGAACACCGGCCCCACCAGCGTGGCCAAGGTGTTGCTGGCAAAGCCGTAGTTGAGGGTGAAATCGACGCGGCAGGCGCGTTGTGTGCCGTCGCCCACCGGTTTGAACTCCCAGATGCCGTCAAGGTGAGAGAACGGGCCGTCGATCAGCTCGAGCTGGATGCGCCGGTCTTCGACGTGGGTGTTGCGGGTGGTGAAGCTCTTTTTCATGCCGGCCATCGACATACCGATCGAGGCCACCATGCCCTGCTCGTGCTGCTCCAGCACCACGCCGGCGCTGCACCAAGGTAAAAATTCGGGGTAGCGCGGCACATCGCTGACCAGCGCGAACATTTCGTGGGCGCTGTGCCAGAGCAGTACCGACTTGTGGATGCTTTTCATACAATGCAAGGCCGTGCCCGGATTGTAGAGCCCCTGGCCGCCCCGCTTGCCGTCGCCCCATGTCCACCCCAAACAAAAACACCGCCGCCACCACGACCCGCATCGCGGAAAACAAAAAAGCCGCCTTCAACTACCACCTCGAGGAACGCCACGAGTGCGGTTTGGTGCTGCAAGGCTGGGAGGTGAAGGCGCTGCGTGCCGGCAAGGCGCAGCTCACCGAGGGCTACGTGGTGATCCGCGACGGCGAGCTGTACCTGATCGGCTGCCTCATCAGCCCGCTGCGCAGCACCAGCAGCCACTTGCCGGCAGACAGCGCGCGCACGCGCAAGCTGCTGATGCACAAAGCCGAAATCCAGCGCCTGATCGGCAAAGTGGAGCAAAAGGGCTACACCCTGGTGCCGCTGAACCTGCACTGGAAAAACGGGCGCGTGAAATGCGAGATCGCGCTGGCCAAGGGCAAGGCCGAGCACGACAAGCGCGACACGCTCAAAGAGCGCGAAGGCAAGCGCGAAGTGGAGCGCGCCATGAAGTCGCGCCAGCGCTAAAGCAACGGCTGCTGCTTGCGCCTGCCCTGCCCAAGCCGGCTCGGTGCCAAGGCGAAGGCTGACGGAGCGAAGGCTGAGGCCCAAAGGCCCCAGCACGGCTCACGATCAGGCGAAATTGGCCTGCGCAAAGCGCCAGTTGACCAGTTTGTCGAAGAAGGTCTCGACAAATTTTTGCCGCAGGTTGCGGTAGTCGATGTAGTAGGCGTGCTCCCAGACATCGACGGTGAGCAGCGCGGTGTCGGCCGTGGTCAAAGGCGTGCCGGCAGCGCCGGTGTTGACGATATCGACCGAGCCGTCGGGCTTTTGCACCAGCCACGTCCAGCCCGAGCCGAAGTTGCCGACCGCGCTCTTGACGAAGGCTTCACGGAAAGCGGCGTAGCTGCCCCATTTGGCCGTGATGGCCGCAGCCAGCGCGCCGCTGGGCTCGCCACCGCCACCGGGGCACATGCAGTTCCAGAAAAAGGTGTGGTTCCAGATCTGGGCCGCGTTGTTGTAGATGCCGCCGCTGGATTTTTTGATGATCTCTTCGAGCGTCATGGACTCGAATTCGGTGCCCTTTTGCAGGTTGTTGAGGTTGACCACGTAGGCGTTGTGGTGCTTGCCGTGGTGAAACTCGAGTGTTTCCTGGGAGTAATGCGGCTGCAGCGCGTCGGGGGCATAGGGCAGCGGGGGCAGGGTGTGTTGCATGGGCAATGGGCTCCGGTGGGTTTGGTAAACGTTTCGCGGGCAGCAACCGTGCGCTTGGGCGCGCAGCCACAGCCACCACGCATTGTAGGCAGAGCCTCTAGTTCCCCGCAGCAGACACGGTCATATCCAGCTGGCCATCGGCCAAGCGGGCGCGCAGTGCCTGCCCCACCTGCACGCCGCTGCAGCGCAGCACCGGCCGCCCGCTGGCGTCGCTGAGCAAGGCATAGCCGCGCTGCAGCACGCCATGCGGGTCCAGCGCCTGCAGCCGCGCGGCTTGGTGGTCGAGGCGCAACTGGCGCCGCTCGAGGTCGCGCGCGGCGGCGGTCTGCCAGCTGTGTTGCCAGCGCTGCAGGCGCTGGCGCTGCTGCTCCAGTTGGCCTGCCACGCCCTGCTGCAGGCGCTGCGCGCAGCGCTCGAGGTGGCGCAGTTGGGCGCTGCGCTCGGGCGCACAGAGTTCGGCGGCCGCGGTGGGGGTGGGTGCGCGCAGGTCGGCAACAAAATCGGCCAAAGTGAAATCGGTTTCGTGCCCGACGCCGCAGATCACCGGCATGGGCGCTTGGGCGATCTGGCGCACCAGCGCCGGGTCGTTGAAGGCCCACAGATCCTCCAGCGAGCCGCCGCCGCGCACCAGCAGCAGCACATCGCAGCCGCCACCGGCCTGAAACTGCGCCGCCGCCGCCTGCAGCGCCTGGCACAAGGCCTGCGGCGCCCCCTCGCCCTGCACCCGCGCTGGGTACAGGCGCACTGGCAGATGCGGCACGCGCCGGCTCAGGGTGGTGATCACGTCGCGCAAGGCCGCCGCGTCTGGCGAGGTGACGACGCCGATGCGCGTGGGCCAAGCGGGTAGCGGACGTTTGCGCGCCGGGTCAAACCAGCCCTCGGCCTGCAACTGGGCTTTGAGGCGCATGAACTGCTCGAACAAGCCGCCCTGCCCTGCCAACCGGGCCGCCTCGACGATCAGCTGCAGCTCGCCGCGGGCGCCGTAGATGTCGATGCGCCCTTGCAGCTCGACTTGCACGCCGTCGCGCCAATCGAGCGCCGCCGCCGCTGCCGCGCGCTTGAACAGCGCACAGCGCAGTTGCCCGCGCTCGTCTTTGAGGGTGAAGTAGCTGTGGCCGCTGGCGGCGCGCACATAGCCCGACACCTCGCCCACCACGCGCACCGGGTTGAACTGCGCCTGCAGCGCCTCGGACAAGGCCGCCAGCAGCTCGCCCACGGCCCACAGCGGCGCCTCGCCGCCCCTCTGAAAGAGCCCATCAGCCGCGGCCATGCGAACCCCAAAATTGAAACTGTCCACAAGGGAGCCCCACAGCACTTAGATCGACTCGGCTCTCGCCCCGCCTTGCATTCATTTTTCAACCTTTTGATTCAAAACAGCTTTTAAAAAAATTTGCGAGGCTTGAAAAAAATATCGCAGCATCGAAGCCGGATAAATGCAAATCAGCCAGATCGTTACCCACAAACTTATCCACAGGCCCGCTGGGCACTCCGCAGCGCTGCGCTGGGCGATAATCGGGGCCCTGCAAGCGCCGCGCCGCGGCCGCAAGGAGACCCGCATTGTTTACGATCATACAAGCCGCCGGCTGGCCGATCTGGCCCCTCATTGCCTGCTCGGTGGTGGGTTTGGCGCTGGTCGTCGAGCGCTTTTTGAGCCTGCGGGTGGCCCGCGTGGCGCCCCCCAAACTGCTCGATGAAGCGATTGCGGTGTCGCTCAAGGCCGTTCCTCCGCCCCAGGTGGTGCAACAACTGGCCCAAAACTCGGTATTGGGTGAACTGCTCGCCGCCGGCTTGCAGCAGTTGCACCAAAAGCCCGCCAGCACCGAAGCCGAGCTGCGCACCAGCCTCGAGGCCGCCGGGCGCTTTGCCGCCGCCAAGCTGGAAAAACACCTCGGGGCGCTGGCCACCATTGCGTCGGTTGCGCCGCTCATCGGCCTGCTGGGCACGGTGGTGGGCATGATCGAGATTTTTGCCTCCCAGGCCGGGCCGGGCGGCCTCACACCGGGCGGCGGCAACCCAGAGCAGCTCGCACACGGCATCTCGATCGCGCTCTACAACACCGCCTTTGGCCTGATCATCGCCATTCCAGCGCTGATGTTCTGGCGCTACTTTCGCGCCCGCAACGAAGCCTGGCTGCTGCAGATGGAGGTGGCCGCCGAACGCTTTGCCCAGCACCTGCTGACGCTGCGCCGCCCCTAACTTGGCCTAGGAGCTGAGCATGGCCATCCGCTTTAGCCGCCGCGATCGGGAAGATCCCGAAATCAACCTGATCCCGTTCATCGACGTGCTGCTGGTGGTGCTGATTTTCCTCATGCTCACCGCCACCTTCAGCCGCTACACCCAGCTGCAGGTGCGCCTGCCCGAAGCCGACGCCGAAGCGGCGCAAACGCAGGCGCACGAGATCGTGGTCGCCATCGGGGCCGACGGCCGCTATGCCGTGGGCGGGCAAGTGCTCACCACGCCCAGCGTGCAGGCACTCACAGCGGCGCTGCAACAAGCCGCCCTTGGCCAAACCGAGCCCACGCTGGTGATCAACGCCGACGCGGCCGCCACGCATCAATCGGTCATCAACGCGATGGAGGCGGCGCGCAACGCCGGTTTGCAGCGCATCACCTTTGCCACCCAGCAGCCGCGTGAGCGCTGAACGGCACGAACCCCTAGCCCCCGCCCGCGCCACTTGGGTGCACGCGCTGCAGCGCGCTTGGCTGGCACGCGGCGCACTGGCCTGCCTGCTGTGGCCGCTCTCGCTGCTCACCCGCGCCGCTTGGGCGTTGCGCAGCGCGCTCTACCGCAGCGGCCTCAAGCGCTCCAGCCGGCTGCCGGTGCCGGTGCTGGTGGTGGGCAACGTGGTGGTGGGCGGCAGTGGCAAAACCCCCACTTTGATCGGTTTGGTGCAACACCTGCAGGCCCAAGGCTGGCGGCCGGGCGTGCTCTCGCGCGGCCACGGCCGGCGCAGCACGGGGTGCTTGCCGGTGCAAGCCGACAGCCACGCCGACCAAACCGGCGACGAGCCGCTGCTCATCGCCCAAGCCACGGGCGTGCCGGTGTACGTGGGCCGCGACCGCGCTGCCGCCGGGCGGGCGCTGCTGGCGGCGCACCCCGGCGTCAACCTGCTGCTGTGCGACGACGGCATGCAGCACTGGGCGCTGGCGCGCGACCTGACCGTGCTGGTATTCGACGCCCGCGGCCACGGCAACGGCTGGCTGCTGCCGGCCGGAATGCTGCGCCAGCCCTGGCCGGCGCCGGTCTGGGGCGGTGGGCCGCTGCTGATGCTGCAAACCGGGCTGCCTGCCGGTACCCGCCCCGACCCGGCGCTGGCTGCAGGCGCCCCAGCCTTTGCCGCCACGCGCCGGCTGACCGATCAGGCTTACGACGCCCACGGGCGGCGGCTGGCGCTGCAGCGCTGGGTGCAGTCGCCCGCGCACCGCCACGGCGAGCAAGGCAAGGCGGAGGTGGCCCCGGCCCCGGTGTCAGCGACCTTGCGCTGCGCCGCGCTGGCCGGCATCGCCCAGCCCGAAGCCTTCTTTGCCCTGCTGCGCCAGCGCGGGCTGGCGCTGCAACACACCTTGGCCCTGCCCGACCACGCCGACGGCGCCACCTTGTTGCAGGCGCTCGCCCCCTACCCCAGCGACCTAGACTGGCTGTGCACCGAAAAAGACGCGGTCAAGCTTTTTGCCGCCCTGCGCCAGCCCGGCGCGCCGGCGCACCGCGTCTGGGCCGTGGCCCTGGAGCAAGAGCCAGACTGCGGTTTTTACGCGGCGATCGATCAGGCCCTGGGCCGGGTGGCTGCGCCTTCGCCCTAAAAGGCTGGCAGGCGATTGGGCCCAGCAGCTGCGCCGCCAGCGCCGACTTTCGCTGCTGCCGCCACCACCCAAGGCCTGCGCCATGGCGCGCAGCAAGCGGGTATCATCCCGGCCATGGACGCCAAACTGCTCTCACTCTTGGTCTGCCCCGTCACCAAGGGGCCGCTGGTTTACAAGCCCGAACAGCAAGAGCTGCTCTCGCGCAGCGCCCGGCTGGCCTACCCGATCCGCGACGGCATCCCGATCATGCTGGAAAACGAGGCGCGCCCGATCAGCGCCGAAGAAGCCGCGCGGCCCGACCCGCCCAGAGCCGCGCTTTGATGCGCCCCTTGCACCCCCCCTTTCACGTCCTGATTCCGGCCCGGCTCGGCTCGACCCGGCTGCCGCGCAAACCCTTGGCCGACATCGGCGGCGCGCCGATGGTGGTGCGTGTGGCGCAGCGGGCGCTGGCCAGCCAGGCGCTGTCGGTCACGGTGGCGGCCGACGACCTCTGCATCGTACAAGCCTGCCAGCAGCACGGCATTGAGGCGATCCTGACGCGCCCCGACCACGCCAGCGGCAGCGACCGGCTGGCAGAAGCCTGCACCCTGCTGGGCTGGCCCGACGAGGCCTTGGTCATCAACCTGCAAGGCGACGAACCGCTCATGGCCCCCGCACTGCTGGCGGCGGTGGCGCAGCAGTTGCAACAGCACCCCGACTGCGCCATGAGCACCGCCGCGCACCCCTTGCACAGCGCCGCCGAGTTCCTGAACCCGAACGTGGTCAAAGTGGTGCTCGACGCCCAAGGGCGGGCGCTGTACTTCAGCCGCGCCCCGATCCCCCACTGGCGCGACCGTCCTGCCGGTCTGACTGCCGATCTGTCTGCCGAACCAGCCGCTGACTTGCTCGCTGATCATCTTGTCGCCACGCCCCTGCCCGGGCAGCCCAGCGCAGCGGGCACCCCAGTGGTGCCGCAACCTGCACCGCTGCGCCACATCGGCCTGTACGGCTACCGGGCCGGGTTTTTGCGCCGCTTCCCGCAACTGCAGGCCGCGCCGCTGGAGCAGTGCGAGGCACTGGAACAGCTGCGCGTGCTCTGGCACGGCGAGCGCATCGCGGTGCACGTCACCGAGCAAGCGCCCGGGCCGGGTGTGGACACCGAGGCCGACCTGCAGCGGGTGCGCGCGCTGTGGGACGCAACCGCTGGCCGCCTGTAAGCCAGCCTCAAGATGTGCCATGCTATCCTTGCAAGGTTGAAACCCTTGCAGCCCAAGCGGCAGCGGGCAGGCACGCCAGCGTCGTGCCAATGCGCAATCACGACTCCAATAAAGGAAACCCATGAGACTGATCCTGTTGGGTGCCCCTGGTGCCGGCAAAGGCACCCAGGCAACCTTCATTTGCCAAAAGTTTGGCATTCCCCAGATCTCCACCGGCGACATGCTGCGCGCTGCCGTCAAGGCCGGCACCCCCTTGGGGCTGCAAGCCAAAGCGGTGATGGAATCGGGCGGCTTGGTCTCGGACGACCTGATCATCGGCTTGGTCAAAGACCGCATCAGCCAGCCCGACTGCGCCCAAGGCTTTTTGTTTGACGGCTTCCCGCGCACCCTGCCGCAGGCCGACGCCCTCAAGGCCGCAGGCGTGCGGCTCGACTACGTGCTCGAAATCGACGTGCCCTTCGAGGCCATCATCGAGCGCATGAGCGGGCGGCGCTCGCACCCGGCCTCGGGGCGCACCTACCACCTCAAGTTCAACCCGCCCAAAGTCGCCGGGCTCGACGACCTCACGGGCGAGCCGTTGGTGCAACGCGCCGACGACCAAGAAGACACCGTGCGCAAGCGGCTCGAGGTTTACAGCGCCCAAACGCGCCCGCTGGTCGATTACTACTCGGCTTGGGCCGCCGCAGAACCCGCCGTGGCGCCCAAATACCGCTCGATCAGCGGCAGCGGCACGGTCGAAGCCATCACCGCCCGCGTGTTCGCCGCTTTGCAGAGCTAAAGCGACGGGCTGAGGCTGAGAGGCTGAGGGGGCTCTTCTTCTGCCACTCGGTCGCCAGCAAATGCAGCTGCAGCGCCAGCCGCGCCTGCGGCGCTGGCAGCGCGGTGGCGGCAAAGCCGCTTAGGGCAGCCTTGGCTGTGGCGGCCACGGAAGTTCCTTCGGAGGTTGGAGCGGTTGCTGTCGCATCGGCTGCATCATCAGCACCGGTGTCCAGCGCTTGACCTGCCCCACCCAGCACCCAGCGCGCCGCATCTGGCCCAGCAGGCACGCACGCGCCGATGCGCGAACAGCGCCAGACCACCACCCCTGCCTGCTCGGCCTGCTGCAGCGCCTGCGCCAGCGCCTCGTGCAGCGTGGCGTTACCGGTGCCGGCGACGACCAGCCCGCGCAGCGGCGCCTCGCTGCCGTCGGCCTGAGCGTGCTGCAGCAGCAGCGCACGCACCAGCGCCCCGCTCTGCGCGCCGTGGCTGCTGAGCCACTCCACCCGCGGCCAAGGCGCTGCGGCCAGCAGGCGCGGCAGCAGGCGTGGGGATGGGGGCGGGTCCGACCAGCCCTCACCCGGCCACGGCCGCCAGCGCTGCAAACGCCCGCCCACCAGCGCCGCGAGCGCACCGGCGTCGCCCGCGCCAAAGGCATCGAGCCGATGCGGGTGCAGCTTGCGCACCTCGTGCCCAGCATAAATCTGCCCGGCGCACGGCACCAGCACCCCGCGCGCGCCGGGCGTGGCGGCCAGTTGCAAGGCGTCGGCCAGGTTTTGCGCGCCGTCGCTCAGCAAGGCCGTGCTCGGGCGCATGGCCCCCACCAGCAGCACCGGCTTGGTCGGCTGCAGCACCGCTTGCAGCAAAAAAGCGCTTTCTTCGAGCGTGTCGGTGCCGTGCGTGACCAGCACCGCCCGCACCTCGGGCCGTTCGAGCTGGTGCTGCACCGCCTGCAACAGGGCGCGCCAATGGGCCTCGGTCACGTCTTTGCTGTCGATCTGCGCCAGTTGCTGCGCCTCGATGGCCAAACCCGGCGGCAGCGCCAGCCCAGCCAACAAATCCTGCACCGGCCGCACCGCCGCGCGGTAGTTCAGCGCGTCGCCCGGGTTTTGCGCGCAACCGGCGATGGTGCCGCCGGTGCCGACGACGGCGATGATGCGCGGCTTCATTGCAGCACCAGCGCATCCATGGCCAGGTAGCGGTGCATGACCTCGCGCGTCAGGTAGTGCGGCGGCGCTGGCTCGGCTTGCGAGGCTGCGCTCTGGCCCCAAGCTGCGGCCCCGAGGGCAAAAAACAGCGGCAAAAAATGCTCGTCGGTGGGGTGGGCGCGCGCGGCTTGCGGTGCCAACTCGCGGTAGTTCAGCAGCGCCTCGCGCTCGTGCGCCAGCAGCCGCTGCTCGACCCAGCGCGCAAAGGCGCTCACGTAGTCGGCAGGTTCGGCATCCTGCGCCGGACGGCTGCTAAAAAACTCGTGCAAATTGTGCGTCATGCTGCCCGAGCCCACGAGCCACACGCCCTGCTGGCGCAAAGGGGCCAGCGCCTGCCCCATGGCATAGACCTCGGCCGGCCCGTAGCCGTGGGGCAAGGCCACTTGCAGCACCGGCACCTCGGCCTTGGGCAGCAGGTAGCGCAGCGGCACCCAAGCGCCGTGGTCGAAGGGGCGCTGCGCGTCGGGCCGGGTGGCGATGCCCGCTGCTTGCAGCAGCTGCAGCACCTGCTGCGCCAGCGCCGGTGCGCCTGGGGCCGGATACTGCAAGCGGTACAGCGGCTCGGGGAAGCCGCCAAAATCGTGCCAAGTGGCGGGCTGGGGGTGCGTCATCACGGCGGCGCAGTCGGCCATCCAGTGCGGCGACAGCACCAGCACCGCGCTCGGCCGCTGGCGCTCGCACTCGGCTTGCGCCCAAGCCGCCAGCGCCGGGCCGGTCTGGCCGGGCTCCAGCGCCAGCATGGGCGAGCCGTGCGAAATGAACAGCGCCGGGCAGGGGCGTGCTTGGGGTGCGGCCGCGGCTTGCCGCAGCGGCTCGGAGCTGAGGCTGGGGCTGGTGTGGGAACTGGGTACAGGCTGCATCGGTGGCGTGGTGTGGGTGCGCGAATGGCCAATGTAGCGCAATTCAGCCGCCGCGCTGGTGCGCTGCACCAAACACACCCAGCGCATCGGCGACAATGCGGCACCTGCCCCGATCGCCATTTTGATCGCCACTCCACCATCTGCCTGCGCATGGACCGCTACGCCGTCATCGGCCACCCCATCGGCCACAGCAAATCGCCCACCATCCACCGCGCTTTTGCCGCCGCCACGGGCCAAGCCTTGAGCTACGAAGCCATCGAAGCCCCCTTGGAGGCGGGTCAGTTTGCCGCCACCGTGGAGCGCTTTCGTGCCAGCGGCGGCCGCGGCGTGAACGTCACGCTGCCCTTCAAGCTCGACGCCTGCGCCTACGCCACCGACCTGGCCGAGAGCGCGCGCTGCGCCGGGGCCGCCAATGCGCTCAAGTTTGAGGGCACGCGCTGCCTGGCCGAAAACTTCGACGGCAGCGGCCTGGTGCGCGACCTGAGCCACAACCTGGGCCAGCCGCT
>Ga0208101_10022_pt1 | contig 34895 bp, 32 predicted proteins | sample Subbioug_CSW11AC_FD_184823 | JGI IMG/M metagenome (GOLD analysis project Ga0208101, IMG submission 184823) | Serpentinite rock and fluid subsurface biosphere microbial communities from McLaughlin Reserve, California, USA - CR12Aug_CSW11AC (SPAdes) | ecosystem: Environmental > Terrestrial > Deep...
ATCATAACATATTATGCCAATTTATGCTACTGAAAAATGAAAGAAAAACTAAAAAAAATATACCCCTGCAGCCTTGTAGCTCAAGGGTCTTCAGACTTGCCGTAAAAAAGGACCTGTCAAACTAACGTGGTTACCATTCAACAGACAGCGAAATATCGTAAAGGGCATACCGTCTCCTCCGTTTGTTGCGCCGCAGGCTCAACCTCGCCATGATCCTAGAACAGTTGTTTTCAAGTCCCCACTTCCTCAAATAAACCCACTTGAAACCGCCAAGAAATGATACAAAGCAAAACGCAAGAAGCAAAAAAGCCCAGTATTACTGGGCTTTCAGACAAAACAAAACCACCCACCGATAAAAATCTTTTTATCAATAGATGGTAGATTATTTGGTGCGAGGAAAGGGAGTCGAACCCTTACACCTTTTGAGTACTAGATCCTAAGTCTAGCGCGTCTGCCAGTTCCGCCATCCTCGCGTTAGTGGTGGGCCATGATGGACTCGAACCATCGACTCCCCGCTTAAAAGGCGGGTGCTCTACCGCTGAGCTAATGGCCCACTTAAATTAGATGTTAGATGTGAGATGTGAGATGTGAGAGGTGGGATTACTAACTTTGCACTTCTCGCCCATCATTTCTCGCCGCTCACTTCTCAAATGGCAGGGGCGGCTGGATTTGAACCAACGCATGCGGGAGTCAAAGTCCCGTGCCTTACCGCTTGGCGACGCCCCTGTATGACTAGAGGTTAGAGGTTAGAGGGTAGAGGGGAGAGGGGAGAGGGGAGAGGTTAGATGGGAGATGGGAGAAGAAAAATGGAGCCGGCGATGGGATTTGAACCCGCAACCTGCTGATTACAAGTCAGCTGCTCTACCGTTGAGCTACGCCGGCATTTGGTGACCCCAGCGGGATTCGAACCCGCGTCGCAAGCGTGAAAGGCTTGTGTGTTAACCGCTTCACTATGGGGCCAGATTTTGGTCGGGGCAGCAGGATTCGAACCTGCGGCCTCCTGCTCCCAAGGCAGGCGCGCTAGCCAAGCTGCGCTATACCCCGACATGCAACACAATACAATTTACACGATTTCGCGGCTTCCGTCAAGAGGCGACTTGGACCGCAGTCAGTGCTCTAGTATTATAGCATCGAATCAAGTTCTCGCCAAGCTAAAAATGATTTTCGCAATATTTGGTTGACCATCAGCTCTTTTTGGTACAGAATAATATTATGATTGTCGCTCTGCGTGAAGGGGCTGTGAGTTCTGTATAATAAGTGTGCCGGACGCGCATTGCGAGCAAAGGTGCTCATCGGGTATGGCGGCCCCCCAAAAGTAGGCGAATTGTTTCCCACATGTGGCGCAGTTTCTTTGTGTAATCGTCATTGTCCTCACCTCAGTAAGAGTGTTACCCGAAAGTCACTTTGTCAAACTGATGCAGCGAGATTGCCTTTATCAAGAAAATGAAAGCGAGGTATGGGAAGATGCGTAAGGTTGCCTTTGTCCTCACTCCTGCCGCTAGTAAGCGGCTGATTGCGCGCGGCGTGGCCGCACTGCCTGAGGTGAAGTATGCACAGAAACACGGCAAGATCATTGTGGCGGGTGGTACGACTAATGCCTACATTGTGGAAGAGCTGATGGGAAGGCCACTTGAAAAATGGCGTTACACGGCGGGTATAGTCACTGATGCGCTGTGGACCTTGACACCTACCGCAGAGCGCATCAAACCGCTTGTGCTCGTCAAAGGCGAAGAATCCTCACAGCCTTGGCCCGAAGTACTTAGCGAGTTTGCCAGGGGAGATGTCTTTATAAAGGGCGGTAATGCTCTAGATGCTGATGGAAACGTCGGTGTTCTAGTGGCAGCAAAAAATGGCGGGACTATCGGCACTGCCATCGGTCACCTGGTTTCTCTGGGTGCTCATCTGGTCCTACCCATCGGTCTGGAAAAACTTATTCCGTCGGTGATTGACGCTGCCAATGTGCTAGGGCAGCTTGAGCTAGATGCTTGCTCCGGACAACCTTGCGGTCTTTTTCCAGTCAGCTTTGGCACCGTCATCACCGAGATCGATGCCATTTCCATCCTTTACGATTTGGAGGCTGTACATGTGCACAGCGGCGGAGTGGGTGGTAGCGAAGGCGCGGTAGGCCTAGTCGCCTACGGTGAGGAGACAGCCACACAGCGCTTGATGCAGGATGTAGAATTGTTGCGGTTAGAGCCGCATACTACGAGCCATACTTGCTAAATTAGGGTCTATAATCAGTTGAAGGAGCAAGACGGAATGCAGACCATATTTCATAACTGCCATGTTCTAACCATGAACCCGAGTATGCCGGAGGCAGCCGCGGTTGTGACAAGGGGCGACAAAATTGTCTACGTCGGCAATGACAGCACGGCACTAAGTTTTGCCGGGCCTGGTAGTCGTATTATTGATGGTCGAGGCGGTTCATTGCTCCCTGGCTTTAATGATAGCCACCTACACCTCTTGGGATTAGGGCTAAGCATGAGTAACATTGATTGTCGCGACCTTCTAGGTCTACCTGCTCTGCAGGCTAAAGTTGCCGCGCGGGTTCGCGAGGCTTCTGCGGACGAGGTTATTCTTGGCCGAGGCTGGGACCAAAACAAGTACCCCGGTGCAACCTATCCTAGCCGCTTTGACCTTGACGAAGTCGCGCCGCACCACCCAGTGATTTTGTTTCGCGCTTGTGGTCATGTTTTGGTCTGTAACTCCCGCGCTTTGCAGCTTGCCAATATCAATGACGGGGTAGAGGATGTAGAAGGAGGCAGCTTTGACCGTACCCCGGCAGGAGAACTGACCGGTGTACTCAGGGAGAAGGCCATGAGCTTCGTCCTGTCTGCTCTGCCCAAGAGCAGCCCAGAGGTCATAAGGACCGCGCTCCTCCGAGCAGCAGAGCATGCCTTGTCACATGGCATAACCACCGCCCAGACCCATGATGGAAATGGGAACGATTGGGAAGAAGTAGTGCGAGCGTACCACGAGTTAGCGCTGCCCCTGCGTGTAAACCTGCTCTTTAATTTAGATAGAAGTGAGATTATGAGTTTCGGGCCGACCATGCTCGCGGCGAACTCTCGTGACGAGCAACGCGTAGGTGTAAAGACGATTAAAATCATGGCTGACGGGTCGCTAGGGGCGCGCACGGCAGCACTTAGTGAGCCATACCATGATGACCCGAACAATACTGGCCTTAGCTACTACACACAAGAAGCCTTTGATGACTTGGTGCGTGTGGCACACCAGGCGGGGTTTCAAGTAGCTGTCCACGCTATCGGGGACTACACTGCAGACCAAGCCATCACGGCCATCGAGCGTGCGCAAGGCAGTGACACCACGCGTCGTCATCGCCTTATCCACTGCCAGATTCTGCGGCGAGACTTGGTCGAGAGAATGTCGCAGGCCAATATCGTGGCCGAAATTCAGCCTATCTTTGTGACCACTGACTTGCATTGGACTGAAGACAGGGTTGGTAAGGAAAGACTGCGACATGCCTATGCTTGGAGGAGCCTGCTTGAGTTTGGCGTAAACTGCGCTGGGGGTTCTGATTGCCCGGTAGAAATTATTGCACCGTTGGCAGGCATAACAGCCGCTGTGACCCGCAGCGACAACAACGGAAACCCGCCAGAGGGCTGGCTGCCCGAGCAGAAACTTACTGTACGTGAGGCGGTTGCTCTCTTTACAGGTGGCTCTGCCTATGCCGAGCACATGGAGGGATGCAAAGGACAAATTAGGCCGCAGTACCTAGCCGACCTAGTTCTCCTCGCGAAAAATGTTGAGACGGTCGAGGCGCGACACATTAGGGACATTAAAATCGCCTTGACCATGGTAGCGGGTCACATCGCCTATGCGCCATCATGAAGAAGCAGCTAATTATCAATGCCGATGACTTTGGTTTCACCTGGGGTGTCAGCCAAGGCATTGCCGAGGCCATGCGCCACAATGTGACCTCGACTACGATAATGGGCAATTGCGCCGAACTACCTAGGCATCTTTCACTACTTGAGGGCTTGCCGCAGCGTAGTTTAGGGGTGCATCTAGTACTCTCTGCAGGGGCTCCCTTGATGCCGCCCGATTCCGTTCCAAGTCTTGTCAACAAGGAGGGGCACTTCTGGCGCAACTTTCGGCAAGCAACGCGGTTAGCCAAGCCGAAAGAAGTGTATCTGGAGTGGCGGGCCCAAGTGGAGGGGATCTTACGTTGCGGAGTAAAACTAACCCACCTCGATAGCCATCATCATGTGCATCTTGAGCCCAAACTTACGCGTGTAGCCAGGGAGATTGCCCGAGAGTACAGCATCCCAGCGATACGCAGGTTGACTGTGCGAGACATGTGGCGAGAGCAGGGCTTCTGGCAGAACGCCATCTTTATGCCCCAGGTAGCACGTTCGGCCGAACTTATACGGCTCTCTGGCCTGTCATATCCCCAGGGGCTCATGTCTCTCGATTTGCGCCATCTGCGCGCCTTAAAGAAATTGCCCCCTGGTATCTATGAAATGTTCTGTCATCCAGGCAGAGTTGATGACGAGCTACTGGGCAAAAGCTCGCTCACCTACCATCGGGAAGAGGAACTCACGATGTTGAGTTCACCCTCTTTCGCTGCAGACCTACATGAGAGCGGCATAGAGCTTGTAACATACGATATTTTTAGGGGGTGACAGTTTGCGTGTGGGTCTCGCCTTAGGTGGTGGGGGAGCGCGGGGCATTGCACACATCGGTGTGTTGGCAGAGCTCGAAGCCGAAAACATACCGGTGCACTTGATTGCCGGCACGAGTGCCGGCAGCCTTATCGGTGCTCTTTACGCTGCTGGTCTAACACCGGACCAGATGTTCGCCTTGGCGCAGCGCACAACCTGGCGTGACTTGGTACACCTGACGCTGCCTAGGGTGGGCCTGGTCAATGCCGACCCGATGCAGGCGTTGCTCAATGACTTGCTCGGCCAGGGAAGCATTGAAGACTTGTCTATGCCTTTTGCCGCGGTCGCCTGCGACCTCATCACAGGTAGGGAAGTAGTACTCACTAAGGGCAACATCGCCTTGGCAGTGCGAGCCAGTTGTTCCATACCGGGTATTTTTACGCCGGTGCCGCATGGCGATCACCTTCTTGTAGATGGTGGACTCATCAATGGTGTTCCTGTCAGCGTTGTAAAGCGGATGGGCGCCGATATAACCATTGCGGTGAGGCTAAATCAGGGGGTGACCCCCTCGCAACAGTTGCACAATATCTTTGGTATTCTGGCCCAAGCCGCCGAGATCATGCAGCGTTCGCAACAGATGATGGACCCCGACATTCTTATCTCGCCAGATATCGTTAACCAGTCGATGGCTGATTTACATCGCGCCCTGCCAGCGTACATCGCCGGCAGGATCGCTACTCGGGCCGCCTTGCCAGAGGTTTTTGAAGCATTTAGAAAGCAGGGATGAAGTTGAGTTCTCTCGCCATTATTGGAGGTAGCGGTGTTTACAGTCCTGATTTACTAGAGCAGGCCACCTCTATTTCTGTAGAAACAAAGTACGGTAAGGCCTCAGTGCTAACTGGCAAATTCGGAGGGCGTGACGTCTTCTTCATGCCACGTCACGGTGAAGGACACCGGAGCCCGCCACATATGATTAACTATCGCGCCAATATCGCGGCACTTCTTGAGTTAGGGGTTAAATTTGTCATGGCCACTACGGCGGTGGGTAGCCTAAATCGAGTTCTAGGCCCGGGGACACTGGTGTTAAGTGACCAATTGCTCGACTTCACACGTAACAGGCCTGTGACTTTTTTTGATGGGGCAGAGGGAAGAGTCGTCCATGTCGACTTTACCTACCCTTACTGCCCCAACCTGCGAGCACAAGTGTTGCGCGCCGCCAAGCAAGCTGCTTCGCCCCTAGTCGATGGCGGTACTTATGTCTGTTTTGAAGGCCCGCGTTATGAAACTGCTGCCGAAATACGCTTGTACAGGCAAATGGGAGGAGATATCGTAGGCATGACCGCCATGCCGGAGGCCATCTTGGCACGCGAGGCGGAGATGTGTTATATCGGTATCTCTATGATTACTAATTTCGCGGCAGGCATAACTAATAGTCCTCTCGCCCATACAGAGGTGCTAGAATGCATGAAGGCTAATGCTGCGAATTTGCGATCCCTACTAGAGCAGGCGATGAGGACTGTAGACACTTTGCAGGTCTGTAGTTGTCACTCTGCGGTGCAGGGACATTAGAAACATAAAAAGAGGGGGACATAAAATGATTAAAACAAATCGCGCCAAACTAGTTATGATTAGCGTGCAAGGGGAAGTAAACCATCCTAAGGCCGTGGCTCCGTATCGCATCTCGGTAGAGGGACGCCCCGTCGTTCTACCGGGGACGGGTGGCATCACCTACAGCCACCAAATTGGCGACTCTTGCATGGACTTAGTAGGCGACCATGTGGAACCCGGTGTTTCCGTGACACGAGCAGCGGAGAATGAAAATGGCGGGTTTAACACCCTGGCCTGCGTGGGCAATGTGGCTAAAGTGGTCAGCGGAGACGGCAAGAACGCTTTGGGATATGTCACTGGGACCCATGGCGGTGCTGAACACGTGCTCATGTACTTTGCCAAAGAAACACTAGAAAACTTGGCCGTGGGCGATAAAATACTCGTTAAGAGCGTGGGCCAAGGTCTTAAATTGCTTGATTTTCCCGACATTGCGGTAATGAACTTAGACCCCGATCTCCTAGAGAAGATGGGCCTGTCAGTGGCACCCGATGGCGTCCTAGAGGTTCCTGTTGCTGCGACCGTACCTGCCTACCTCATGGGGTCTGGTATCGGCGCAAACACAGCCTATCGTGGCGACTATGACATCATGACGCATGACAAAGTAGCCTATGAAAAGTTTGGTCTAGGCAAATTGCGCTTTGGCGATATTGTCGCTCTAATGGACTGCGACACGATGTACGGACGTGGTTATCTTGCCGGAGCCGTCACCATTGGTGTAGTAATTCACTCTGACTGCGTACTCACTGGCCACGGACCCGGGGTGACCACTCTTATGACCTGCAAAGAACCGCAGATACGGCCGGTGTTAACCGATAGGGCCAATATCGCCGATTATTTAGGCTTATAGACAACCAAAAGGCTACTACCAGCAGCGGACTGGGAGTAGCCTTTTGGTTGTCTATTACTTAAGATAGCTCATAAATAAGGTGGCGATAGAGAAAAAGATTAGCAAGCCGGTTGCGTCTTTTATGGAGGTGACCATGGGGCCTGAACCATAGGCCGGGTCGATGCCAAGTCGGGTGAACACTAGTGGTACACCCGTGCCGACAACGGTGCCGACTGTCACAGTGGAGAACATCGCGGTGCCGACTACTAAGCCTAGGATTGGCTGTTGCCAGAGAGCGACGACTATGCCAATGGTTGCGCCACAAACGGTGGCCATAATTAATCCGACGCGTACTTCCTGAGCAAAATATCGAATTTGTTCCCTGGCTGTGATTTCGCCAGTGGCTACGCCGCGCACAAAGACTGTAGAGGCCTGGGTAGCCGCATTACCGCCCATATCCATGATCACGGGAATAAACATCGCTAAGATAACCACAGCCTGGATGGCCTCGGCATAGGCGCCGACTATGCTTCCAGATATAAGCCCGGCAAACAGAGTTATAACTAGCCATGGTAGGCGTTGCGCTACCTTTTTCAAGACGGGGGAATGCACGGGGTCGAGATTCTCCATGCCCGCCGCACCTCGGCTACGGAAGATGTCCTCCGTGGCTTCCTCTTGCACGACATCGAGAATATCGTCAACGGTGATAATGCCGAGCAGGTGTTGGCAGGCATCGACCACGGGGACCGCAAGCAAGTCGTATTTGGACACAATTTTCGCGACTTCTTCCTGGTCGGCTTCTGGGCCCACGGTGATTAGATTGTCTTCCATGATATCTTTGAGAATAGAGGAAGAGGAAGTTAAAATCAGCTGTCTCAAGCTCACGACGCCGACTAGGCGTTCTTGTGAGGTGACATATACATAGTAAAGGCTAGAATTTGCTTCACTGACGTGGCGGATGGCGGAGATGGCATCATCCACCGAGTGGTGCTGCTCGAGAGAAAGAAACTCGGTGGTCATTAGCCCACCCGCACTATGCTCGGGATAGACCATCAAATCTGTAATTTCCTTGGCCTCATCGTGTGGCATCAGGTTGAGCACCGCTTGGGCTTCTTGGGGGGATAGCTCGCCCACAAAGTCAGCAATGTCATCAGAGGACATGCTTTCGAGGATCTCGGCTGCTTTGATGCTGCCTAAATCGGCTAAGAGTGATTGTTGTAGGCGCGCCTCCAGATTCTCGAAAACTCTGGCGCCGTCCTCATCAGATAACTGCAAGATGACTGCCTTCTGTTCCTTGCGGTCAAGGAAGACCAGCAAATCGGCAATGTCTGCGGGCTGTAGTTCTTCAAACAAGAGGTCAAGAAGCTCGGGCCTGCCCTGTGTGATGGCAGACTTAATTTGAGATACGACATTTTCTTGATTCCATGTCAATGTTAACCCTCCTCAATTCTTTGTTCAGGAGGGCTCTCCCTGTGGCGCGGTGGCAAGTGGAGAGCCTCCGGGTTCTGCGACATCAGCTTTTCGACTACCGTCTCCGTCCACTTGCACCACCACCTTTCTTGCCTCAGTATAGCACTAGGGCACAGCCTCGTCTAGTCATGTGTACAGATAGGAGCACACCCTTACTGTTTTGGGGGAGATGTTTTCTGTCGTAGATGCCTTGGTGGGCGATACTTACTCACCAAGCCACGACTCTTCTTGCCACTATCTGCTTGCTCAATGTAGCCTAGCTCTTCAGCGAGCTCGTAGCGGAATTTCTCCACGTCCTCTTCCTGGCCTCTGTCTTTATTCATGTTTTCACCTCACAGGGAGTATGCCAATTGCCTGCGAAAATAATGCTCGCAGCAGGAGAATTGGGTTTTCTGCCGAATCAAGCAAAGGCTACACTCTATAGTGCGGACGAGAGGGGGACACAACTTGGACAGTAAGGATTTTCTGCGGATGATGGTTGAAGCGACGGGGGTATCAGGCCACGAGACTCCGGTTGCCGCCTTGATCAAGGATACGTTTCTGGCTCTAGCTGACGATGTGCGCATCGATGTTATGGGCAATGTGGTGGCACAAAAAAAGGGCGAGGGCGAGGACGACATTTCCATCATGTTGGCTGCGCACATGGATGAGATTGGACTCATGGTGACAAAGATTGATGAGAGGGGATTCCTTAAATTTATCGCCATCGGCGGCATCGACCAACGGACACTAGTAGCACAGGAAGTAATAGTGCACGGCAAAAGAGAACTCATCGGTATTATTGGCATGAAGCCGCCCCATCTCATGAGCCCAGAAGAAACACAGGTAGCTGTAAAGATACAGGACATGGTCATCGACTTGGGCCTATCGCACGATGAAGTGCGGCAGCTAGTCTCGATTGGCGATGTAGTGACCATAAATAGAAAATTTATACCCTTAGCGGGTGACTTTGTGGCCGCCAAAGCCATGGACGATAGGGCTGCTGTGGCGGTGCTCGGGGAATGTTTACAGGTGCTCAAAATGATTCGTCACCAAGCTGACGTCTATGCGGTAGCGACTGTGCAAGAGGAAGTAGGACTAGGGGGTGCCTTAGTCAGCACCTACCGTCTTAAGCCGCACATTGGCATTGCCATCGATGTTTGTCACGGCGAAATGCCCGGTGTTCCGGAACAGGACACTGCACCCATGGGCAAGGGCCCAAACATTGCCCTCGGCGCTAATATTCACCCTAAACTATACGAACGTTTGGTGGAAGTAGCTAAGGAACACAATATTCCTTATACCCTTGACCCGTTGCCTGGTGCATCGGGAACCGACGCCTGGGCCATGCAAGTGACCCGCGCTGGTGTACCTACTGCGCTCGTTTCTCTGCCCTTGCGTTACATGCACACCTCAGTCGAGACCTTATCTATGTCAGACATCAAGTCCACAGCCCGACTCCTGGCCTACTTTATCGCCAGTGTCGACAAGTCTTTTGTGGAGGGATTACTATGCTATTAAAGAAGCTCTCCGAAGCTTTTGGCCCTTCTGGTTGTGAAGGTGACGTCAGAAATGTTCTGCTCGAGGAACTAACCCCCTATGTGCAGGAATGGCAGAGAGACGCCTTAGGCAATCTCATCGCTGTCAAACCACACCCACGGGGGCCACGAGTCATGCTGGCGGCACACATGGATGAGTGCGGCCTCATGGTCTCGTCTATAGACCGTTCTGGTCTCTTGCGCTTTCGCAAAGTGGGAGGGATTGACGACCGCGTTCTGGTTTCCAAACATGTAGTGATTGGTCCAAAGAAAATTTCCGGCATCATTGGTGCCAAAGCCATTCACTTGCAAAAGCCTGAGGAACGTAGCCAAGTGATACCTCTCAGTGGCCTCTACATCGACATCGGCGCTAAAAGCAAGGAAGACGCGGAGAAACTCGTCAAAATAGGGGATTATGCGGTATTCGCCACAGAGTACAAGGCTCTAAGCGATACGGTGGTGGTAGGCAAATCTTTCGATAATCGCGCCGGCTGCGCTATCTTAGCAGAAATCCTCAAAGAGGATTTTGCCCTAGACCTTTTCGGTGCCTTTACGGTGCAGGAGGAAGTTGGTTTGCGCGGAGCAGGGGTGGCGGCTTATGGGATTAGTCCGGACTTAGCCATAGTGCTGGAAGGTACAACCTGCAATGATCTTCCTCCCAGCAAAGAACATGGTTACTGCACCACTCTAGGCGGCGGCCCGGCGTTAACCGCCATGGATGCTTCCGTTATTTGCGACAAAGCCATGATTGGCGAACTGCTACGGCTAGCCAAAGAAAACGATATCCCCATACAGTTTAAACGCTCGATTACAGGAGGCAGTGATGGTGGTCGCATCAATCAAACCAAGGACGGTATACCCGTGGTTGTGATTTCTGTACCCTGTAGGTACATCCATTCGCCTGTTTCCATGCTCAGTCTCACAGACTTTAACCATACGCTGCAGCTTGTCAAGTTGTTTCTTACGAGCATTGCTGAAGGAGGATTCACAAGATGAAAGATCTCATTAAAAGGGTAGTTGAAACCTACGGACCCGCTGGCAATGAGCGTCGCATCAGGGAGCTTTTGCAAAGCGAGATTGCGCCATTTGTCGATGAAATGAGGATTGATGCTCTAGGCAATCTAATTGCTTTGAAACGCGGCGGCGGCAAGAAGCTGATGCTAGCTGCGCACATGGATGAAATCGGCGTCATGGTGACTCACATCGATAAGAATGGCTTTCTACGCTTCTACCCCGTGGGTGGGTTGTCGCCCTTGACTTTGCTTGGCAACCGAGTGGTGTTTGAAAATGGCACCGTGGGCGTTATTGGCGCTGAAAAGTTAGAGGCCCAAAAAGACCTCACCCTGCACAAATTGTTTATTGATATTGGGGCGACCTCCAAAGAAGAGGCCGAAACGAAAGTTGGCCTCGGTGACGTAGCTGCCATGATGCGTGAATTTGCTGATCTAGGCAAGCGACTGGTTGCCAAGGCCATGGACGACCGTATCGCCTGCGCTATCCTAGTAGAGGCTCTAAAAGAGGTCAAGCATGCAGCCTATGATATCTATGCAGTTTTTACGACACAGGAAGAGGTAGGTCTCCGCGGGGCAAGGGTAGCAGCCTATGGCATTACTCCAGACCTTGGTATTGCCGTTGATGTCACCCGCACAGGCGATACGCCCGAAGCCATGGTCATGGACGTGTCCTTGGGCCAAGGTCCTACAGTTAAAATTCGCGATTCTAGCCTTATCTGTACACCTTCAGTACGCAAATTCATGGAAGAGGTTGCCGTGCAGAACGGAATTAAGTACCAGCTGGAAGTTTTAGAAGCGGGCGGCACAGATGCAGGCGCTATACAACTGACTAAGGGAGGCATTCCAGCTGGGGTTATGTCCATACCCTGTCGCTATATTCATACGGCCAGTGAGATGGTGGATTACGACGACGTTTTAAATGGGGTTAAGCTGCTTACCCACATCATGGAAACCGAATTTAAGGGCTAGTGGCCTGGCAAAGACACTAAAGCACGCCCTCTCGGGGCGTGCTTTAGTGTGCACCAATTTTACGGCCAGTTCATAACATGTAAGGTCACATACTGCAGGAAAAGGGGGAGAATCCTATGACTGACCCGCGTCTGGTGTTAGGCGTGGGACCTCAGGCCGACGTTAAAGAAATTCGCCAAGTCTATAGAAGGTTGGTTAAGCTTCATCACCCCGATGTTGGGGGGCATCCGGAGCATTTTAAAGAAATTACCGCCGCTTACCTGCGCCTCTCTGCGCGAGCCACACATCCCGCCCTGGCCGGGGTTTGTGACCACAGGGTGAGGGTTGTGTACGGGCGGGGGACCGGAGGTCAGCCTTTCTACATAATGCTGCGCAAACTTCTTAGTCACAAAGTAGTGTGGCACAGTGCCAGAATTAGGCTTGCCCTGCCGCTGGCCTGGGCGTTGACCATACCGACCGTGGTCTGGTTCATTAATCCCTACGCTGTCATGATCATGGGAGCGATTGTGCTACTGGGTGGGCGAACTTCATACCGCAAGTTCTAGGCTGGTTTCTGCACGACAGCCTAGAACAGAGAGGAATTTGTCGCGAGAAAGCGAATAAACAATAGACATGGAAGAACTCGAAGCAACGACTTTACTAGAGAGGTGTTAACGTGGAATTTAGAAGAGTATCTAAGTACAAGGGCGTTGCCATTTGCGCGCTTTTCCTCATCGTTGGCCTGTTCATAGGAGCTACCAGCCAATTTATCATGGGACCGAATGTAGCCATTATTTTATCTAGGCTTGGTTTCCCTATCGACCCCGAGTTGTCAAAGCTACTCGCCGTGCAAGACCTGGTGCTAGAGCGCCACGTTTCTCTTGAGCTCGATCCGAGTGCCATGATGGAAAATGCCATACGGGGGATGTTGACGAGGGTGGATGGAGGCTATACGCGCTATGAAAGCCCCGATGAGGCCAGAGAGACCACGGAACAGGGGGCAGGGGAGTACTCTGGCATAGGTGTATCTGTACGGATGGTGGAGGATCAGGTGCATATTGAGAACGTGTTTCGCGGTAGCCCCGCCCAAGGAGCTGGGTTGCTACCACGAGACGTCATTATTGCCGTGAACGATGAAAACATCAGAGGACTCTTGATCAGGGATATTACCGGCCGCATAAAGGGACCAGTAGGGACTGATGTGCACTTGACGGTCTTCCGTCCAGCACTCAGAGACACGCTAAATGTGACCATTACACGCGCGCGTATTATTGTGCCCGTTGTAGAGGCTACAATTGTAGAGCCGGGCTTGGCCCATGTAGTGCTCACGCAATTTACTACCACGGCCACAGAGCAAATGCGTAGTACTCTGCAAAATCTAGAACAGCAAGGCGTAAAGCACATTTTACTTGATCTGCGCTTCAACCCAGGTGGGCACACCGCGGTCGTAGAAGATATCGCCGACTTCTTCCTCGAGCCAAATCTAGTTATTTACAAGACCATCAACCGTGAGGGTGTAATTACCGAATACAGGACGAACCAGCCGAAGTTGTTTCAAGGAGAGGTGACCCTGCTAGTCAATCAGGGCAGTGCTTCAGCCTCAGAAATACTGGCCGGAGCTCTGCGCGATCATCGCCAGGCAAAAGTCTTGGGCGTAACGACCTTTGGCAAGGGCACAGTGCAACAGGGCTTCTCACTTCTCGACGGCTCTCGCGTGTGGATTACCGTACAGACCTACAGGACGCCAAAAGGTGTGGACATCAATGACGCCGGGATTGTTCCTGACGTCGTAATTGAAGCCACCGAGCCTCTGGCAGAGGACAAACAACTAGAAGACGCGCTAGAGTATGTCAAAGAAAATCTTCTCAACAACTAATAGTAATTGCAGAGCGTGGTGGCTGTAACGTGATTCTCATGCATTATGGAGTAGCACTCATTGTGGCGTACTTGGTAGGGGCCTTTCCTACCGCCTATGTCGTAGGCAAGACGCGCAATATCGACATTACCCGCCACGGTAGCGGCAATGTGGGCGGTACGAACGCCTTGCGCGTCATGGGCGTGGGCCCGGGGGTTACTGTTGCCTTGTGTGATTTTCTTAAGGCTGCTGTGCCCACCTATCTGGCGACGCAAGTAGCAGACATAGCCTTGTGGCAAGTGCTGACCATTGCCGCGGCCACGGTTATCGGCCATAATTGGTCGGTCTACATTGGCTTTAGAGGGGGCAAAGGCATTGCCTGCACTATAGGTGTCAGTGCCATTTTGTACACCCCGGTGCTACTGGCCTCCCTTGCGGTGGCCGCCTTGGTCATGTATTTAACCCGCTACGTCTCAGTGGGGTCGCTACTCATGACCACTTTGATACCGGTAATTTTGTTCCTGTGGCGCTTTGACGCACCCTACATTGTATTCGCACTGTTTATTATGGTGTTAGCCTTTTACCGCCACAGAAGTAACATCGTCCGACTAATGCAAGGCACCGAAAACAAGCTCGGCAAGAGCAAAAAATAAAAAAAGCACTGCTCCCAAGAGCAGTGCCGTTTCTTTTTGGTGGCAGGGGCAGAGGGACTCGAACCCACAACCAACGGTTTTGGAGACCGCTACTCTACCAATTGAGCTATACCCCTATGCGAAAACCTACTTCATTATACAAGAGCAGAGCACCTTGGTCAAGTGATTGCCGGCGGCTCCGTGCACTGAGAAGTGATTATCGCAATACTCTTTCATTTACAAATACCTACAAAGGCGTTGAGATAGGGAGCTAGGACTGATAAAATCATGATGCGGCATGGCACCAACAAGCAAAGGGGGAGTCTACCTGAGCAACATTATCTATCTCGATGGACAATTCGTATCAAAAGAAGAAGCCAAGATCTCAGTCTACGACCACGGTTTACTCTACGGCGATGGCATCTTTGAGGGTCTGCGCGTCTACAATGGGCGCATTTTCAAACTTGAAGAACATATCGAGCGCCTCTATGAGTCCGCAAAATCCATCATGCTCCACATTCCCATGTCCATGTCGGAAATGATTGAGGCCCATGCCGAAACAGTCAAGCGAAACGGTTTGCGCGATGTCTACATTCGTACCCTTGTCACTCGCGGTGTTGGGAGTCTCGGTATCGATCCGCGCTCATGTCCTAGAGCAAGCGTCATTATAATTGTTGATAAAATTTCTTTATACCCAGCCGAGCTCTATGAAAAGGGGATTGATGTCGTCACTGTCGCCACCCGTCGTCCCGCCGTGGATGTGCTTAGCCCCCGCGTGAAGTCACTAAACTATCTCAACAATGTTATGGCCAAAATAGAGGTAGCAAGGGCGGGTGCCTTTGGTGGCATTATGCTCAACAATGAGGGCTTTGTAACAGAGGGAACAGCCGACAATATTTTTATCGTCAAAAAAGGGGTGCTCTACACTCCGCCGAGCCATGTGGGTATACTGCAAGGCATTACCCGCGACACAATTATGGAGATGGCCCGCGAGGCAGGCTACACTGTAGCGGAGCAAGTCTTTACGCGACATGATGTTTACATTGCCGATGAAGTGTTTTTCACCGGCAGCGGCGCTGAGGTCATTCCGGTGGTCAACTGCGACGGCCGCGCCATAGGTGACGGCACTCCGGGGATAGTGACTCGCCACTTCATTCAAGCCTACCGCCAGCTGGTTAATTCAACTGGATACCAAGTACTTGCCTAGCACGCTGAGAAAGTAAGCCAATCTTAGTGCGCCGGAAAATAAGCCAAAAAGTAACCGTCACTGCGCGGTTACTTTTTAATTTCACGGTAATCAGGCTCTCTCCGTTCTAGTTAACATAATATACATTATACGACACACCGTAAAGGCGATGAAGGAGCCGCCTTAGGCTCCTCCATCGCTATCACTTACTGAGCTAACCTTTTGTACAGGGCGATACGTCTTTTGGCATCTTGCTCGGCGGCGGCAAACAGTTCTTCGGCCGCAGAGGGAAACTCGCGCAGCAAGGTCGTATACCTAGACTCCCCTGTCAAAAACTCACGGAAGTTGTAGGTCGGCTCCTTAGAGTCAAGGGTGAAGGGGTTCTTGTCTTGTTCGGCCAGCTGCGGATTGTAGCGGTACAGCGGCCAGTAGCCAGACTCCACCGCCAGCTTGCCCTCATTTTGGCTAGCTGACATGTTGATGCCGTGAGCTATGCAAGGAGAGTAAGCAATAACGAGCGAAGGACCATCATACTTTTCTGCCTCGACAATGGCATTCAAAGTATGGTTGCGATTGGCACCACTGCTGATTGAGGCCACATAGACATAGCCGTACGACATAGCCATAAGACCAAGGTCTTTCTTGCGCGTGCGTTTTCCGTTGGCGGCAAACTTGGCCACGGCTGCCGTGGGCGTTGCCTTGGAGGATTGTCCGCCGGTATTGGAATAGACTTCGGTATCTAGCACCAACAAGTTGATATCGACCCCTGAGGCAATAACATGGTCTAAACCGCCAAAGCCAATGTCGTAAGCCCAGCCATCACCCCCAATAATCCAGATGGACTTCTTGGTGAGATGGTCCTGTAGCTCTAAAATACCTTGCAGGGCATCCTTAAGACCACCCTCAGCGCCTTCTAAGAGGTGTGGGATGAGCGCGCGCAATTTGTCGCCGTGGAGACGTGACTGCTCAGCGTTCTTCTTGCCTGCTAGCCAGCCTTCTGCCGCTAGCTTGAAGTCATCGTGGTCGATAGCCTTAGCCTCTGTAATTAGCTCTGTCAGCTTGTCACGCTTTTGCGCCACAGCAAGAGCCATACCATAGCCAAACTCGGCGTTATCTTCAAACAAGGAGTTGGCCCAGGCAGGACCATGCCCCTCTTTATTCGTGGTATAGGGGCAGGACGGTGCACTACCGCCATAAATAGAGGTACAGCCCGTGGCATTGGCAATCATCATCCGTTCGCCGAAAAGCTGTGTAATGAGTTTGATATAGGGGGTCTCACCACAACCGGCACAGGCGCCGGAGTACTCAAACAAGGGCTTCTTAAACTGGCTGTTCTTAACCGTAGTGGGTTCAAACACAGCCTGCACTTCTGGCAAGGCCTCGAGGAAGGTGAACTTGGAAGTTTCATCTTCTAGCACCTGCTCGAGATTTTGGAGAACGAGTGGCTTTGGCTTAGCCGGGCACACTTGCACGCAGTTACCGCAGCCAGTGCAGTCGAGTGGTGAAACTTGAATGAAGTACTGTAGCCCTGCGAATTCCTTGCCGAGAGCGTTCTTACCCGGCATATTTCCGGGCGCGGATGCCAGATCACTGCTCTTAGCCAGGTAAGGCCTTATGGCTGCATGGGGGCAGACAAAGGAGCATTGATTGCACTGGATACAAGTATCGGGCACCCAGACTGGAATATCGACGGCAATGCCCCGCTTTTCGTACTTAGTTGTGCCAAGTGGGAACACTCCGTCATCACTAAACTTACTCACGGGCAAATCGTCACCTTTAAGTGCGACCATAGGACGCATAACCTCTGTGACAAAGGTCGGTTCATGTAGCTTTTCCTCTACAGTATTGTTTAGGCCGTCACTTGCCCAAGATGCAGGATAGTCGACCGCAGCGAGCAGGGACGCGGTGCGATCGACGGCGGCGTAGGTTTGTAGAACCACGTCGTCACCGCTCCGTGGCGGCAAAGTCTTATCCTCGCCCTCAGATCTCCACGATGAAGGGTAGTTTACCGCCGTCAGAGCGGCCACGGTGCGGTCGACTGCGGCGTAGTTTTGCAGAACCACGTCGTCGCCTTTACGTCCGTACGTCTTTTTGATGGCGTCTTTGATGTGGGCGATGGCCTCATGGCTAGGAATGACGTCTGCCACTTGAAAGAAGGCCACTTGCATGATGGTGTTAATGCGACCCCCCTGCCCTGCTTCTTGAGCGATTTTCACCGCGTCAATATTGTAGAACTTGAGGTTTTTGTTGGCAATGGTGTGCTTGATACTGTCAGGTAGTCTATGCTCTAGTTCCTCTAAAGACCAAGGCGAGTTGAGCAGAAACACCCCACCCTCTTTAATGTCAGCCAGTAGGTCGTAGCGAGTTACATATGAGGGGTGGTGACAGGCGATCAAATCAGCTTGGTCAACAAGGTAGGGGGAGGTAATAGGGCTCGGCCCAAAGCGCAGGTGAGAAACGGTGACCCCGCCAGATTTCTTGGAGTCGTAGACAAAGTACCCCTGCGCGTAGAGCTCAGTGTTATCCCCGATTATCTTAATTGAGTTCTTGTTGGCTCCTACAGTGCCGTCAGCACCTAGCCCAAAGAACTTACAGCGATACTGACCTTCTGGCGCGGCATCAATGTACTCGGCAACTGGTAGCGAGGTATGGCTCACATCATCGACGATACCCACGGTAAAGTGATTTTTCGGTTGGTCGGCAGACAAGTTGTCAAAAATAGCCTTGACCATGGAGGGTGTGAATTCTTTTGAACCGAGGCCATATCTTCCGCCGACGATGATTTTCTGCTGGCCCTGCTCGGCAAAAACGGTACAAACGTCCTGATATAATGGCTCACCCAAAGATCCTGGCTCCTTGGTACGGTCCATGACAGCAATCCTCTTAACTGAGGCGGGTAAAGCACTGAGAAAATGTGCCGCACTAAAGGGACGATAAAGGCGTACTTTAAGAACGCCGACTTTTTCGCCTCTGGCATTAAGATAATTTACAGTCTCATGCACTGTCTCCCCGCCAGAACCCATAATCACTACAACACGATCGGCGTCAGCTGCACCAACGTAGTCAAATAGGCGATATTTTCGTCCGGTTAGCGCACCGACCTGCTGCATCACAGCCTCGACAATTTGTGGCGTCGCTGTGTAGTAATTGTTGCTGGCTTCGCGACCTTGAAAGTAGATGTCTGGATTTTGGGCCGTGCCGCGTTGCACAGGATGCTCGGGGTTCTGTGCACGGCTCCTAAAGTCTCGCACTGCGTCCATGTCCACGAGCTTGTACATATCGCTGTAATCTATCTCTTCGATCTTCTGAATTTCATGCGAAGTACGGAAACCATCGAAGAAATGCAAGAAGGGAATCTTGCTCTTTAAGGTAGCCAGATGTGCCACCAAGGCTAGGTCCATGGCTTCTTGAACCGACTCAGAGGCCAGCATGGCAAAGCCTGTTTGGCGCGTGGCGTAAACGTCTGAGTGGTCGCCGAAAATGGACAAAGCATGTGTAGCTAGAGCACGTGCCGAGACATGAAAGACAGTTGGCCAAAGTTCTCCAGCGATCTTGTACATATTGGGAATCATGAGCAGCAGACCTTGCGAGGCCGTAAAGGTAGTGGTTAGCGCACCGGCTGCAATTGCGCCGTGAACAGCTCCTGCGGCACCCGCCTCTGACTGTAGTTCCGTAACCCTTAGAGTCTGTCCCCACATATTTTTGCGGCCGTAAGCCGCCCATTCATCTGCAACTTCCCCCATATTTGATGATGGCGTAATGGGATAAATGGCTGCAACATCGCTAAAGGCGTAAGCAACGTGTGCTGCGGCGGTGTTTCCGTCAATGGTGACTTTACGTTTTTGCATGTTTTTCACCTTTCCTTTTTCGCATGATGTCGTACTGTATACAGTATAACTGAAGTTGGCGCACAAGTCTGCCCTACAACTTACCGTCGTAGAAAATAATTAGCCTATAACAATATTTACTAAGCTACCTTTCACGACAATTACTTTACGCACTGTAGCCCCCGTGAGAAACGGCAAAACCTTCTCCGCTTGCATAGCCATGGCCTTGACGGTCTCCTCATCAGCATCGCTCGGTACCTCTACTTTGTCGCGGAGACGGCCGTTAACTTGCACCGCCAGCTCCACAACTTCCCTGACTAAGGCCGAGGGGTCACATTGCGGCCAGGGCTCGTTGTGAACCGAGGTTACATGCCCTAAATCTGCCCAGAGCTCTTCTGCCAAGTGTGGGGCAAATGGGGCGAGCAAGCGCACAAAAGTCCCTACCACCTCGCGCACGAAAGTGGCATTGTGAGTAGGCGCCTCGGCGTCATAGCGATATAGTGCGTTCGTTAACTCCATGAGGCGTGAAACGCAGGTGTTAAAGCCGAAATCAACGACATCATTGGTTATGCCTTGAATAGCGCGGTGTAAGGCGTAATTTAGTTCTTTTTCATGCCTGCCTAGGGGCTGCGATTTAGAACCTTGGTACTCCCCCGCCCTTTCGACGACTCGCTCCACCCTCTCCACATAACGGGTTATGGCCTTGATGCCATTGTCGTCCCAGGGACCACCTTCAAGGTAGTTAAAGCCGAAAAGCAGGTACAACCTAAAGACATCACAACCGAACTTCTCAATATATGGATCCGGAGAAACCACGTTGCCCTTAGATTTACTCATTTTTTCTCCATCAGCTCCGAGTATGATACCCTGGTGCACCAGAGATTTAAAGGGCTCGGTAAAGCTCACATAGCCCATGTCCTTAAGTGCCATGACGATGAATCGAGCATAGAGCAGATGCATTACGGCATGCTCAGGGCCGCCCACGTACATGTCGACAGGGAGCATTTTGTTAATCCACAGAGGGTTCCACGCTTCGTTTTCGTTATTGTTGTCGGGATAACGTAGGAAGTACCAAGACGAGTCGACAAAGGTGTCCAAGGTATCGGTTTCTCTTTTTGCTTTTTCGCCGCACTTAGGACATGTCGTGCTCCAGAACTCCTCAGATTTCGCCAGAGGAGATTGCCCGTCAGGTGAAAAATCTACGTCATATGGTAGCAAAACCGGCAACTCGCTGGTTGGGACCGGCACGGTGCCACAGCACTCACAGTAGACTATCGGTATGGGCGCACCCCAGTACCTTTGACGGGAGACAAGCCAGTCTCGCAAGCGATAGGTCGTGGTATGGCGGGCTTTACTCCCCTGCGCCTGCAACGCATCGACAATTGTCTGGCGCGCGACTTCCGAAGTTAACCCTGTGAAAATGCCGCTATTGACCAAGATACCGTCGTCGACAAAAGGTAGCTCCTCCTCGGTGTGCGAAGTCGGTCCACTGATGACTCGCCTAATCGGCAAACCAAAGGCCCTGGCGAAGTCATAGTCTCTGGTATCGTGTCCTGGCACTGCCATCACGGCACCAGTGCCATAGCTAGCGAGCACATAGTCGGCCGTCCATACGGCAAGGCGCTCTGCCGTCACGGGGTGCAGCACATAGGCGCCAGTAAAGACGCCGGTCTTATCCTTGGTGGTGGAGAGGCGATCTATTTCACTCTGTTTCTTGGTCATTTCCTGATAGTTCACTACTTCCGCCAGGCAATCAGCAGTGGTGATTTTGTCGAGAAGTGGGTGCTCTGGGGCGATCACAACATAAGTACAACCGAGCAAAGTGTCCGCGCGGGTGGTAAAAACCTCTACTGCCTCACCGCTATTCTCTAAATTAAAGACGAGGGTAGCACCATGGCTCTTACCGATCCAGTTTCTTTGCATCGCCTTCGTTTTATCGGGCCAGTTAATGTGTGCATGACCTGCTAAGAGCTCTTCGGCATAGGCCGTGATCTTAAAGAACCACTGCGTCAGGTTTCTCTTAGTAACCTCCATGCTGCAACGCTCACATACACCATGCTCCACCTGCTCATTAGCCAAAGAGGTATTGCAACTAGGACACCAATTGACCGGCGCTTCCTTGCGGTACGCTAGCCCATGCTCGAAGAGTTTAAGAAACAACCATTGCGTCCACTTGTAGTAGCTAGGGTCGCAAGTAACTACCTCGTAGTCCCAGTCAAAAGAGGCTCCCATGGCGCGTAGCTGCCGCCGCATGGTATCGATGTTGCTCATAGTCGAGTCTTTTGGGTGTATACCCGTTTTAATGGCATAATTCTCAGCGGGCAAACCAAAGGCGTCAAAGCCCATGGGATGAAAAACTTCATGTCCTTGCATGCGTTTTACTCTCGCCCAAGAATCGGTTAGGCCAAAGTTCCACCAATGCCCCACATGCAACTTGGCTCCAGAGGGGTACGAGAACATCTCTAGGCAGTAGAGCTTCTTCTCAACCTTGCTGGGGTTAAACTTGTAGAGGTCGTTTTCATGCCACAAGGCTTGCCACTTGATGTCCGTGTGCTTACCGTACTTTGCCATGGTTCGCATCTCCTTTTCCTATAAAAAATAAGGCCTTTCATCTCAGCTAAGAGACGAAAGGCCTTGCTTCCGCGGTACCACTCTAATTGACGCCGAAGCGTCCACTCGTAGCAGGTAACGGTGCTACCCGGTTCCAACTCCAAGGTGAGAGGTAGGACGGAGCGCAACTGTCTCGCACCAGACGACAGCTCTCTTGTGCACTGCACACCCCACGATTCCTTATCACCGTTGTTGTTAGAATACTAGCATGCCCTGCTGCCCATGTCAACTCGCTAATTGTTGTCGAGACCGAGGGCGTCCTTAGGACAGGCCACGACACAAAGTCCGCAGCCCTTGCAGCGAGCGTCATTGACTAGAACCTTTTTCGACTCAGGAAGAAAGGCGATAACATTAGCTTCTGGGCAAACAAAAATACACATTTTGCATCCGATGCACTTCTCTTTATCTAGCTTAACAGCCACATACATAGTGTTACGGCCTCCTTTTAGACGCTAACTGCGCTGGGAATCATAAACTCATATACGGCGCTTCCGCCTCGTTCGACGATTTCCATGTTCTTTTCCACCAATTGCTCTAGCTTGCCGAACTTGCTCTTTACCACATCATCTAGAGCTGCGGTAGTAGCCGAGGCGACAAATTTGCCGCCACCAAAACGCTCAGCAATAGAATCTCTAACGGCAGTTACGGTCACTAGATCAGGTGCGATGGCCATTAATCCACCTAGCATGGCGATGTTAGTCGAAAGTTCAGTGCCGGCAACCTCTAAGGCTACTTTGGTAGCAGGTACGTAGAACACCCGAGCATTGAGCTCCACTAACTTGGCAATTTCTTCTTCGCTGAGCGGCAGAATTTCGTCAGAATTAATGAGCATGATACCGCCTGGCTGCAGTCCGTCAAAGAACGGCATGGTGTAACACTTGCCCATGGTAATGACGTGGGGGTGGAAAACCATAATGATGTTAGGGAATAACACTTCGCCTCGTTCATGTATGGCACCGTCTGAGATGCGCACATAACTCTCTGCAGGGGCTAAACGCTTTTCCGCGCCGAAGAAGGGATTGACGATACTTGTTAAGCCGTCTCGCGTCGCGGCAGCGCCCAAAATATGAGCCGCCGTCACAACACCTTGTCCACCCAAGCCGGACATGCGAAGATTTACTTTCTTTGCCACTACTTGCTCCCCCCTTCGAGCTTGTCTAGCATCTCTTGGGCCGCGGGAGTGATATATTCCCGTTGCTTAAATACGCCGTCCTTCTCAAGCTTCTTGATGCGCGAGATGGTGTCATTATTCTTGAACTTGTAGTTAGTGGGGCAAGGCGTTAGCACTTGAACGTAGGTGGGGCCCACCTCGCGCGCTAAAATGATCGCCCGACGAATCATTTTCTCCATTTTGCGAGGTTGCGATGGCGAACATACAGCCACATAGACGCAACCTGCTTCTCTAGCAAGCTCCGGCATCGAAATCTTGGGGAAATTTTTCCCCTTAGGCGCCATGTAGAGTACCGCGCCTTCTTGGGACATACCGCTCTCTTGACCACCGGTATTGGCGTAGGCTTCATTATCTAGCATGATGGTGGTGATGTTCTCGCGGCGGAACCAAGAGTGCATGACCATGTCGAGACCAATGTCGGCAGTCGCACCATCTCCAGCGACAACCACAACATCTTTAACTTTGTCGGGAAAACGCAGTTTCAGGGCGCGCTTTAGTCCAGAGGCAACCGAGTTCTGGTTGCCAAACAAGGAGTGAATGTTTTGCACTGCGGCCTGTGGGAACACAAGCGAGCTACAGCCAGTTGAGCCTACCACAATTGTGTCCTCGGGAGCCGGCAAAGAGGCCAGAAAAATACGCAGCGCTAGGGCTAAACCACAGCCAGCACATAGGGGATGCTCTTCCAGGAGCTCTTTAAATGTGCCAAGTTCAGCGACGCCCACATCTCTGCCATAAGGACCGTTAGCGATTAGTTCCCGGTACTCAGCCGGGATGATATCGGCAAAAGCCGGGGACATAGTTAGGATCTTCTTAGTCATGCCCAGCACCTCCTGATTTCTGCCAAAATGCTCTGTGCTGGCATAGTCATCCCACCGTAAACGCGGGGGGCCCCGATCACTTTGGCGTTGTCATCGATAATCGACTTAATCTCGCGTGCGAGCCAGCCAACGCGGTTAAATTCCGGCACGATAACAGCCTTAGCTTTCTTGGTTAAGGTGCGGATTTCTTCCGTGGGGAAGGGTCTAACACATTTTACTTTAATCAAGCCAACGCTAAGACCCTCTTGCTTGGCCAACTGTATGGCCTCGCGAGAGATGGAGACAGCTGTACCCGAAGTAACGATCAAAACGTCAGCATCGGCATTTTCAACCTCTACCAAGCCACCGAGGTAGTTGGAAATAGAGGGACGGGCACGCTCTGCGGCAGCCATAACTTCTTGCTGCCATGAAGCGTGAGCGGCGTAGCTAACGAAATTACTCTTCATGACAAAGGGATCACGCATTTGACGGAAGGGCACGTTCTCCATGTCCATTACTGGCACGGGAGCGCTGTATGGGTTGTAAGGTGGTAACTTCATGTCTACTGGGGCGACTTCTATCGTTTCACGCGTATGCGTGACGAAGAAGCCGTCGGCAAAAACGCCTACCGGAATATGAACCTCAGTCTGTTCAGCTATAGGGAAGGCTTTAAGGAGAAAATCATGCAGGTCTTGTGCATTCTCAGCGTGTAGCATGATAATGCCGGTATCTAGTAAGTAGGACATTTCAATGGTGTCAGGCTGAATAGTCAAAGGAGAATTGACCCCACGGGTCATAAAGGCACACACGATCGGTAGCCTAGCACCTGACCAGGTGGAGAACAACTCGAAAGCACGCAGCGTACCCGGGCCACCCGTAGCTGTGAAAACACGCACGCCACCCATCGCAGCGCCAGCCACGGCTGACATTACGGCAAACTCGTTCTCGCCGCGGAAATACTCACGGATGTAACCTTCTTTGTAGATGTCCCCTACTAGGTGCATGCTCTCGGACTGAGGAGTGATCGGGTACGAAATAGCCATATCCACATTCGCACGCTTAATAGCTTCCCTGACGGCCTCACTTCCGGTGATAAACACAGGTTCGCGTTTGGCCTCGAAAAAGAGATGTTCCGGACTAACTACCCTCTGCAAACTACTTACCCCCTTCGGCCATCTGCCGTTTCTTCTCCTTAACAATAACCGTCAACTCTTGTATTTTGGCTAAGTTGACATCCCGCAGGCTAATCATGGCGTCCTCGTGCCCCGCTTCGCCGCAGAGAGCGATAGTGTAGCAGCTGGTGCCGCCACGAATAATCTTGAGGGCGACATTGGCATAATGACAGTGCACGCCAACGAATACGCATACGTCGATTTTGTTGTGCCAAATAGTTAGGTTAGGATGGTTAGGGTTAATTTCGATGGCGGGATTGATCATGGGGTACTTGGGGCGATAGTCGGGCATGGGGATTACTCCTGCGCCGACGGCCTCGGCCAGTTCACGCACGGCTTGGGCTCTTTCCGCCACCCCATCTTTCCATGCCCATAATAATAGAGGCCCTGGGAAGAAGAATGGTCTTTTAGCGGAGAGGAGTTTCTCGGCAATCTTGTGCAGTGCCTCGTTATCAGACACGATTTTGCCTTCTACTAAGGCATCACCTTTGCTGGGGAGCTCGACCCCCATCACCGCTGCCGCCGGTGGCAAGTAGCCTTCCGGTCCGGCTAAAACTTGGTACTCTTGAGTCATCTAGTACTACCTCCTTTACTCTCATCCATCACTACATGAGAACTAATGTGGTTGTGCCATGCAATCGTGTTGTCAGAATGCACTCGAAGTAATCATAATTTATTGCCTGATATTTGTCTAGATTGCTTCGTGAATATTATATCACAAAGAAGTGCCCGCAATTTTGCGGACACCTCACTAACTGCTAAGTAATGTAACCCAAAGATAGGCTAGCGCACTGTAGAATAGGGGTCTGCAATATCCCAGGCCTCAAAACGGGTAGTTGGTTCTTCGTTTTCAACTAACGGGTCATTATGGTAATTCCATCTCCCTAAGGTTTCGGGAAACAAGCATGCATAAGCCTCGTGATCTGGGCCATAGGCTGTACAAGGGTCCGCCAAGAACGCATCGTGGTGTGCTCTAATATTTCTACGTCTGTCCAAAGTCTCGCCCGCCCTTCTTGTCTCTGTAACATTAGCATGCGCGAAAAGGCGGCAACTATGTGTGGTTAACGGGTCGGTAAGTATAGGCGCTGCCCTGGTTGTATGAGCACTGATTTGTGGAGCTCATTCAACTTGCGCAGGCGAAACACATACTGGCGTAAGTCTGTATTGGTCGGTGCGAAGCGTTCGGCGAGACCCCACAAGGTATCGCCCCTTTCGACGACATAAACTTCTGGTGCCGTTTTATCGGCAGCCCGTGTAGGGCTCACGAAAAAAATCACAGCTAGGATGATTAAGACACAACCAGCCAAGGAGAGAATTTTAAACACCATCGCACCTCCGAACATTTGTTCTTAGGTACAAGTGTACAATCATATGTTCGCCCTTGTCAATAGGAAACCAAACTAGTGTTTGACCCGTCTGCCATAGTTGTGCTATAATTTTGCCAACATATCTGAGGGGGCGGAGTTGCGTTGAAGAATGGTTTGACGAAGCGTCAGCTGGCGATATTAGAGTTTATCAAGCAGGAAGTCCGCATTAAGGGATACCCGCCTTCGGTCAGAGAGATAGCCCTAGCAGTTGGTTTAAGCTCTAGTGCCACTGCCCATAGTCACTTGGCCCGCCTCGAGGAAAAGGGATACATACGCCGCGACCCTACCAAGCCGCGCGCCATAGAAGTATTAGACGGGGCTCCTTTCGTCGCTCCCCCGGCCCACACCGTATCTTTACCCATTATGGGCCGAGTTACTGCGGGCCAACCCATACTGGCAGTAGAGAACATCGAAGACTATCTTGATATCTCTACGCACTTGACCCCATCGGGTGAGATTTTCGTCCTCAACATCGAGGGCGACTCTATGATCGAGGCAGGCATACATAATGGCGACATGGTACTAGTGCGCAAACAAAACACTGCTCAAAATGGAGATGTAGTAGTTGCCCTTCTAGGAGAAGAGGCCACCGTCAAAACCTACTACCGCGAACCGGCCCGCATACGCCTCCAACCTGAGAATCGCACTATGGCCCCTATCTACAGTACCGAGGTCATCGTGCTTGGCAAGGTAGTAGGGTTGTACAGGCTATTTTAGATACATCGCCAAAAAGGCTGCCTTGCATTTTGCAGGGCAGCCTTTTTGTCACAACTACTTATCAACTGACTTGTGCTGCTGCTCTGTCTTCGCCCTAGCGGCAGCCAAACGAGCTACAGGCACGCGAAAAGGCGAACAACTTACGTAGTCTAGGCCTAGTTCATGGCAGAAGGCGATGCTAGTCGGCTCTCCGCCATGTTCGCCGCAAATGCCCACCTTGAGACCTAAGTTCGCTCCGCGCCCCTCTCTAAAAGCCATGCGCATCAATTGTCCTACGCCTAGAACATCGAGAACTGCAAAAGGATTATGCTCTAGCACATCCTGCGCGATATACGCCGGCAGAAACTTGCCCTCCGCATCGTCGCGGCTAAAGCCAAAAGTCATCTGGGTAAGGTCATTGGTACCAAAGGAGAAGAAATCGGCATGCTTGGCGATTTCTCGAGCCAAGAGACAAGCCCTAGGCACTTCAATCATACTGCCTATAGGGACGACACCCGGTGCTAAAGGCGCTGCAAAAACCTCTTTCCACTTTGTTTCGGCCAGCCGCCTCATCAACACCAGCTCACGATGATCGGCCACTAGGGGAATCATTATTTCCGGCTGGGGTCTAAACCCTTCTCTGAGGAGGTCAGCTGTGGCCAGAGCAATGGCTTCAACTTGCATAGCATAGATACTTGGCACCGTTATACCGAGGCGGCAGCCACGGTGTCCAAGCATGGGGTTAGTTTCATGCAGGCGATCTACGGCCCTTAAGGCCCTTTCGGCACGAACACGGGTGCCATGGTCACTCGCTCGGGCGATTTGCTCCTTCAACTCCTCGCGGCTAGGCAAGAACTCATGCAAGGGAGGGTCGAGAAGGCGTATCGTCACTGGGTACCCGTCCATGGCCTTTAAAATACCGTAGAAGTCACTGCGTTGCATGGGCAAAAGCTTCTGCAATAGAGCTTCCCTGTCTTCTTCGTGTTCAGCCATAATCATGGCCTGCACAATTGGTAGCCGCTCCGCTTCCATGAACATATGCTCGGTGCGACAAAGACCGATGCCTTGTGCCCCAAAGCGGCGCGCGAGTGTGGCGTCTTTTGGATTGTCGGCATTAGCCCTCACCTTTAGGGCGGCCTCACTATCGGCAATCTCGAGCAAGCGCCAAAAATCATCGCTCAGTTCAGGCTCCACGAGGGGCACCTCCCCTAAAAACACTTTACCTGTCGTGCCATCGAGAGACAAAGTACTACCTTCTTTAAGAACATGTTCCCCGACGGTCACAGTCCCTTGCGAAAAATCGAAGGAGAGCGCATCAGCACCGCACACGCAAGGCTTGCCCATGCCACGCGCTACGACAGCCGCATGGCTGGTCATGCCGCCACGGCTGGTCAAAATGCCCTGACTCGCGATTATACCCTGTATATCATCTGGTGAGGTCTCTGGCCTTACCAGGAGCACTTTGTACCCGTTCTTAGTAAAGCGCAGAGCTGCTTCGTTACTATAGGCGATGACCCCGCAGGCCGCGCCAGGGGATGCTGGTAATCCAGAGGTTAGGACACTCGGTTTCTGTGCATAATCGATGCTGCGGTGTAGCATCTGCTCAATCTGTTCTGGTGTCACTCTTGACAAAAGCATGGCTCGATCAATTTTTTGGTTATCAAACATTTCTATGGCGATACTAAGAGCTGCCCTAGGACTTCGCTTGCCCACCCTAGTTTGTAGAAGGTAGAGCTGGCCTTCTTCCACTGTGAATTCTATGTCTTGCATGTCGCCATAGTGATCTTCTAAAAGCTCGGCAGTTGCCACAAGTGCCTTGTAGGCGTTAGGCGCAAGTCGCTCCAACGCGGTTATATCTTCTGGTGTTCGAGTACCTGAAACTACATCCTCTCCCTGAGCGCGTGCCAGAAACTCGCCAAAGAGCCGCTTTTCACCTGTCGACGGGTTGCGCGTAAAACACACACCCGTGCCAGAATTGGCCCCTAAGTTGCCAAAAACCATGGCCTGTACTGTCACCGCTGTTCCCAAGGAGTCTGGAATATGGTGTAGGCGGCGGTATACTTTCGCCCGCTCATTTTGCCAACTGGCAAAGACCGCGCTGACCGCCTGTAAGAGAGCCTCCTTTGGCGAATCAGGAAAGGGCCTGCCAGTATGCGCCTTTACTAGACGCAAGTACTGCGTGATTAGCTTTCTCAGGGCTTCTACGGGGAGATCGCGGTCATGTTTGATTTTTTCTGCAAAAAGCAGTTCCTCCATAGCGTCAGAAAAAGCAGAGTGCGGCACCTGCAAAACAATTTCACTAAATTTTTCTATGTAGCGGCGATAACAATCCAGAGCAAATCGCAGCGACGTTACTGCTGCCAAACCCGCTGTGACATCGGCACTAAGCCCTAAATTAAGAATGGTATCCATCATGCCCGGCATAGAGTATTCTGCCCCTGACCGCACCGACAGGAGTAAGGGATTATGTGGGTCACCGAAACGCTTGCCCGTAGCAGTCTCTAAGGTGACTATCGCCACCTGCAAGTCATCCAGCAACCCCTGCGTTAGCTCGCCCTGAAGATAGTACTCGCGACAAGCCGCAGTAGTGATGGTAAAGCCAGGCGGAACAGGCAAGCCAATGCGCGTCATTTCAGCGAGACCAGCACCTTTTCCACCGAGGACAGCCCTCATATCCTTGCTGCCCTCACCAAAAAAATATATTCTCTTCTCTTCCACCTAGTCATCCCCTCTTCCCCATTGATTCTAGTAGAGCAAGGCCTCGAGTGCTTCACACAAGGCTACTTTCACATGTCCATAACTTAATGCACCTTGCACATAGGCTGTATATGGTTCGCGCAGGGGCGCATCAGCGGATAACTCACTAGATGCCCCTAAGACGAAGGTGCCTGCGGCCATAATGACTGCGCTTTCATAACCAGGCAATTTACCGGGCTCCGGCACAACATGCGAATCTATAGGTGAGGCTCGCTGAATAGCTTGACAGAACTTAATAAGACGTGCCCTGTCGTTAATTTTTATGGCTTGAATGATGTCACCGCGCTGTGCATCCGGTAAGGGCGAGGTTTCTAAGCCTAGCAAAGTTCCGGCCTGTGCCAAGAGAACCGCCCCCTTCAGTGCATACTCAACCACCGCTGGCGCGAGAAAAAGACCTTGCAAGAAGCCACGATTATACATGGTGGAAGCACCGAGCTCGCCAGTTAAACCCGGAGCGTACAGTCTTTCCGTAGCCAAGCTGACGTGCTCCTCATTGCCGACAATGTAGCCCCCACAAAGGGCCAGCCCGCCCCCCGGATTCTTAATAAGTGAGCCTACAGTGAGATCGGCCCCCACTTCACCCGGCTCGCTGACATCGACAAACTCACCATAGCAGTTGTCCACCAGACAAACAATATGCTTACTATATCCTTTCGCTACAGCGATGATTTCCTCAATTTCACTGAGCGCTAAAGCGGGACGCCACTCGTAGCCTCTGCTTCTCTGGATGTGCACTAACTTGGTACGCGGCGTCAGAGCCTGTCTGAGGGCCACTAGGTCTACTCCACCCTGCTCGAGGCGCGGTACAACCTTAGCCGAAACGCCCCAGGCCGCCAGCGAGCTTTGTGCCGCATCTTTCAGTCCAATCACTCCATGCAGGGTGTCATAGGGTACGCCGGTGGCCACAACTACCTCGTCATTAGGTCTGAGCACGCCGAACATAGCACAGGCCAGAGCATGGGTCCCAGAGGCAAACTGCCCTCGCACGAGTGCTTTCTGGCCGAAAAATATCTTGGCGTAGAGCTCTTCGATCACGGCGCGACCGGCGTCTCCGTACCCATAGCCAGTGGAACCTTGCAGATGAAAATCTGCCACCCTTGCTTCACGAAAGGCCTGTAAAACTCGTCGCTGATTGATGAAACTACGGCTTTCAATAGCCGAGAAAGCCTGAGCGGACATTTCTTCAGCTTGCGCAATAATGCTCTCTACCTGATTCATGTCCTCTTGAGTTCTCCCCTAATTTTATTGCCATACTTCGGCACGACGTCGACGACTATTTCGGTGCCAGCTTCGGTATAACTGACCGAGTGCACCGTACCCTGCTCATGGAGAAGGGTCAGTAGGTCGCCCCGCTCAAATGGAATCTGGAAGGTATAGCGCTGCGGTTGATCAACTAGCGCCTCGGTAATGGCGGCGATGAGGGCGGCAAGATTCGTCTTCTCGGCCGCAGAAACAGGTACACATGTGCCTCGCGCCGTAATTAGCGGTGCATGTGTGAGCTTGTCCATCTTGTTAAGGGCTATAATCGTGGGTTTCTCCAAAGAGTCGAGTTCTCCTAGTACAGTCTCTACCGTCCGTGCCTGTTCTTCTGCCTCGGGGTGTGAGGCATCGACAACATGCACTAGCACATCAGCGTACCTTACTTCCTCGAGAGTAGCTCTAAAGGCTGTAACTAGTTGGTGCGGTAGCTTGCGCACAAAACCTACGGTATCTACTAGCATCACCTTGCTGTTATTTGGCAATACTAGCTCCCTGGCGGTGGGGTCAAGGGTCGCGAACAGCTTGCTCTCGGCAACTGCTCCACCTGCAGTCAGAGCGTTCAACAGACTGCTCTTACCAGCATTAGTGTAGCCTACTAAAGCCACCGTTGGCACACCACGCACGGCCCTATCACTTCTTTGCAGCCGTCGGTGTTTAGCCAGATCATCTATTTCTCGTCGCAAGTCCGCCATGCGCGTCTTGATGCGGCGGCGATCGTATTCTAGCTTGGTCTCCCCTGGCCCCCGCGTCCTGAGACCGCCGGCAGAGGCACCTAAATTAGACATTTCAATGCCCTTGCCTTTAAGGCGCGGTAAATTGTAGGCGAGCATGGCCGCCTCCACCTGCAACTTGCCCTCGGCGGTCTTGGCTCTTTGCGCGAAGATGTCTAGAATTAGCTGTGTCCGGTCAACCACCTTAAGTTCTAGCGCTTTTTCTAAATTTCTAAGCTGGGCTGGCGATAACTCGTCGTCGCAAATAGCGACATTGCAGTCTAGCGCCAGACATAGATTCTTAAGCTCTTCCACCTTCCCCCGCCCGAAGTAAGTCGCAGTATCGGGCTTCTCTCTTATTTGCGTAATTCTCCCCACAACCTCGACTCCCGCGGTATCCGCTAGGGCGACAAGTTCCTCGAGCAAGCCCTCGACTTGGCCCGAATGGGAGCGCGCAGTCACGAAGATGACAGCTCGCTCCTGAATGCTTTTTTCAACTATGTGCATATTCTCACCTCTTCATTATCACTGTTGTTCGTAGCAATATGAACTGCATCGCATGCTGGGCAGTGGCCGCGGCACAAAGCCTCTTGCCGCATGGCTAGTGGTGCGCGCAAGGCGCCGCAATTTTCGCCACGCATAAAACCCTGTCTATCACCAAAGACAAAGCCGAGAGCAAAACAAACGAGCCCCCAACCTATGATGTACAAGGTCGACACCACCTTTCCATAGCGAAAAGCACCGCATATGCAAACAATACCATACTTGCAAGTGCCCCATCAACAAGCAAGGCGAGGCCGACACATCCGCTGGCCACAACTACATTGATCAAGGGCCTCCCTTCGTCTAGCCAGTCATCCCATAGTTGAATGGCCGCCATGAGCGAGAGAGCCACAGCAGTGGTCGAAAAACCAGCGACAAGTATGCTAAAAGCAATGCTTAGAGTCCCTTCGCCGAGATTGCTCAGGCGAGACAAATAGATGGAGGTGTCTCTAAAGGCCATGCCCACGGCGTAGGCGGCTGCGAAAAGGCCAGTAGCGGTTGGTAGTTCGATAGCTGCCGCAGCCAAGAGGCTCCAGAAACCATAAACAGTGATGTCCCTCCCGTACCTGTGGCATAGATTAGGTCGGTTAGACAGAAGGTCGCTTTCTTCGTCTACATAGTCGTCCATTATCTTGACAGCCACCCCGGTTAGTAAGGCGGCGACGAAAAACGCGAGCAATTCATGGCAAACGGGCGATAACATTGCGCACCTCCCTAAACCCCGCCTTGCTTTGCGCTGACACAGGGAGCACCTTGTGGTTTGGCAGATGCAGCTTGATACGCAAAAGCCCTGCTCGTGCACTTTCCGCATCCATTTTATTGGCAATAAGGAGATATGTACCCCTGTTTTGCGAGAAGGCCGCGATCTGTCTCTCGAGTTCGGTGAAAACCGCCCTATCGTCTGGGGCCTTGCCTATAGCTTCCGCGTCTACGACATGCAGTAAGTAGTCCGTTTTTTGCATTTCTTGCAAAGTCTGCACCAATGAGCGGCGTATTTCCGCTTCTCTGTGGATGCCTTCCATAAGGCCTGTGCTGTCTATTAACTTTATCACGCGCCGTCCCTTCCCTTGCGGGATTTGCAGGGACATACTCTGCAGACAGCGGGTCTTGTGAGGTGCTGCTCCAATGAGTTCTTGACGAGCCTGAGCCAGACTATAACTTTGTTTGGTGGAGAATCCGTCGGGGTAGGCGAAAGTCACTTCTACTTTATCTAGCCCTAGTGTCTCCGCAAAAGTAAGGGCAAAAGCAGTCTTGCCCACATTAGTTTGTCCGACAATGAGGTAAGTCTTCATCCTGCCCCACCACTTTCCTTGTCCTGCTGTGCCCGCTAACATAGTTTATGCGGCCATCTTCAAGCATCATGTCACCGTACATGCTATACTAGACTAAAGATTCTCCAAAGGGGACGACAACGATGAAAAATCTCAAGGGGATGCTTATTAAGCAATTAGTCGACGTCGGCGCACAGCAGCAGCCGCGCTGGATGGCCAAGACCTTAGATGACAAGCATGTTCTGATTAAGTATGAGTACGGCACTCTCACCGTCACTATCGAGGACTCGCCCGCAAGTTTTGTGGCTGATATGAAGACTGCCGATCGGGCCACCTTGACTACAGAGGTAATGTTGCTGGTCACGGGCCTCGCGGTAGTATGAGCCCTAGCAATTAAGAGGAAGAAGAGTGTAGTTACTCTTCTTCCTCTTTGATGTCTTGCGGCAGAATGAGCATAAGTTCGTCGCGCGAAGATCGTTCTCGCTTAAAAAGCGGCAAGGCCTGCTTGCATATACCACGCTCTATGAGATTGCGCACTAGGCGAGCGTTGCCGAAGTTCTCACGGTCGCTGTGCAAGCGCTGCGACAAGATGACCACCAGGTTATCTTTATGGTCTTCCATGCTTTTAACTAAGGTATCTATCGCTTCCTTGCCAAAGTATGCCCTATACCCCTTTTGCTGGACAACCAGAATCCGTGCTATGCTTGTATCAGAAGGGGAGAAATAAATGAAGAAGAAACACTACAACGCAGAATACAAGCAACAGGCCGTTTACAGAGTCAACCAGGGCCACGAATCTATACCCGCTATTGCTAAAGACCTTGGCGTATCGGTTACCTCACTCAGAGATTGGATCAAGCAAGTAGAGAAGAGAGCGAATCCTTTCCCTGGTAGCGGTAACGTTGTACTCACTCCGGAAGAAGCGATTATGAGGAAGTTTGAGCGAGAAAACAGAGAGCTCAGGGAGGAAGTAGAAATCCTAAAAAAAGCAGCGGCCTACTTCGCGAAAAATCTCAGGTAGAGATTTTTAGATT
>Ga0208101_10024_pt1 | contig 33505 bp, 31 predicted proteins | sample Subbioug_CSW11AC_FD_184823 | JGI IMG/M metagenome (GOLD analysis project Ga0208101, IMG submission 184823) | Serpentinite rock and fluid subsurface biosphere microbial communities from McLaughlin Reserve, California, USA - CR12Aug_CSW11AC (SPAdes) | ecosystem: Environmental > Terrestrial > Deep...
AGGACTTCGCTCGGCATTGGTATTGCTGTGGCCACCTGGAACATAATTATCGGCATTATTGTCGGTGCTACTTGGGGCTACGTGAGAAGTCTCGATCGCTTGTTCACAGAGATCTACAACGTGCTCGACAATATCCCCACCACCATTGTCATGACGCTGATGGCCTACATGCTTCGCCCAAGCATCAGCACTTTAGTCATCGCCATGGGCATCACTGGCTGGGTGCCTGTTGCCCGTTTTATCCGCACCCAGGTCGTCATTATTCGTGATCGCGAGTACAACTTGGCCTCGCGTTGCCTCGGAACACCAGCTGGACGCATTATAACGCGCAACCTCTTGCCCTACCTAGTATCGGTAATTATGCTTCGCTTTGCCTTAGCCATTCCTGGGGCTATCGGCTCGGAAGTCTTCTTAACGTATATTGGCTTGGGGTTGCCTTTGAACATCCCTTCCTTAGGCAATTTAATCAATGAAGGACGTCAGTTGATGATGATCCCTGCCATGCGTTACCAGCTTATCTTTCCCTCTGTTGTCCTCTCTCTCATCACGATCTCGTTCTATGTTATGGGAAATGCCTTTTCCGATGCAGCAGACCCACGCAATCATGTTTAGGAGGCGAAAAGATGGCGCAACCAATATTGGCGGCCAAGAACGTAACCATTAAATTTAATCTGCGCGGGCGCATCTTGACGGCTATCCGCGGGGCCTCTTTAGATCTTTACGAAGGACAAACCTTGGCCATAGTGGGCGAGTCAGGCTCTGGCAAGTCAGTGTTTACTAAATCATTTATAGGCATGTTGGACGGCAACGGCTGGGTAGAGTCGGGAGAGATTTTGTTCGAGGGACAAGATCTGGCAAAGTTTAAGCACGACAAAGAATGGGCGGCCATTCGTGGGCGTAAAATCGCTATGGTGTTTCAGGACCCCATGACAGCTCTCAATCCGCTGCGCTCTATTGGGCTTCAGATAAAAGAAGCTGTCGAGCTGCACAGTGATGCCCGTGGAGCAGCCGCCAAAGCGCGCACGCTTGAGCTACTGGCCGATGTCGGCATAGACGACCCTGCACATCGCTACAGTCAATTTCCCCACGAGTTTTCGGGGGGCATGCGGCAGCGCGTCGTCATTGCCATCGCCATGGCCTGCTCACCACGCATTCTAATTTGCGATGAACCCACAACGGCATTAGACGTGACGATTCAGGCACAAATCCTCGAACTCATTCGTACACTACAATTGCGCTATAATTTGACCGTCATTTACATTACCCATGATCTAGGGGTAGTGGCCAATGTGGCCACGGCGGTGGCCGTCATGTATGCGGGCGACATTATCGAATACGGCACGAGCAGTGAGATTTTTTACAATGCCCAACATCCTTACACCTGGGCCCTCCTGTCGTCGTTGCCGCAGCTGGGCATCAAAGGACAACCCCTCTATTCAATTAAGGGAACGCCGCCTAACCTCTTTACGGAGATTGTCGGCGATGCTTTCGCCCCGCGCAACCCCTTGGCCTTGAAAATAGATTTTGTGGAGCGGCCCCCTTACTTTCAGGTCAGCCCCACTCACTACGCGAGAACATGGTTGCTTGACCCGCGGGCGCCAAAAATTGACCCTCCCGCGACGATTAAGCACTTGCGCGAGAAATTTGCGGGGGTAAGTGTATGAGTAACGCGAGAGAAGTCCTCTTAGACGTCAGGAACCTCAAGGTGGAGTTTAAAGGCAAGGCTCGGGAGCCCTTTGTCGCCGTTAATGATGTCAGTTTTCATATCTATCGCGGGGAGACCTTTGGGTTGGTCGGAGAATCTGGCTCTGGCAAGACGACCATTGGGCGAGCCATCGTGCGCATCAATGAGACAGCGGGCGGTGAGATATATTTTAAGGGGCGCCAGATTAATGGCCGCATACCTAAGGAGCTTGACTACGAAATCACACAAAAAATCCAGATGATATTTCAAGACCCCATGGCTTCTCTCAATGAGCGTGCCAAAGTCGACTATATCGTGTCCGAGGGACTGTACAATACCAAGGCCTACAAGGACGAGAGTGAGAGAAAGGCCAAGGTGGAGGCGGCGCTCTTAGCAGTAGGGCTGCTGCCAGAATTTGCGTCTCGCTTTCCTCATGAGTTCTCTGGCGGCCAGAGACAGCGCATCGGCGTTGCGCGGGCCTTTGTTATGCAGCCAGAGTTTATTATTGCTGACGAACCCATTTCTTCCCTCGATGTGTCGATTCGTGCACAGGTGCTCAATTTACTCGCCGATTTACAGCGCGCGAGCGGGCTAACGTATATGTTTATCGCCCATGATCTTTCGGTAGTGCGCTTTATCACTGACCGTGTCGCTGTTATTAACAAAGGGCAGATAGTGGAGCTGGCAGAGACAGAAGAGTTATTCGCTAACCCCTTGCACCCCTATACCCGCTCCCTACTATCTGCGGTTCCGGTGCCTGACCCCATTGAGGAGAAGAAAAAGAAGGTCATTGTCTATGACCCTAGGCAGCACGATTATACAAAGCATAAACCACTCTGGACAGAAGTGACGCCCGGCCATTTTGTCCTTGGCAGCGCTGACGAGGTAGCGCAATACCGCAAACTACTTGCCTAGCGGCAGAACTTCATCTTAGAGTGGAGGCACAGAGAGTGAGCAATACAGTAGATGAAAAGAGCCTTACCGGGACGTCTCGCATTAACGAGTTCGGGCATCTAGAGATAGGTGGTTGCGACGTTGTCGATCTCGCGGCAGAATATGGCACGCCCTTAATAGTTTATGATGAGGCTCTGCTTAGAGAAAATTGTCGCCGCTACAAACGCAGTTTTGTAGAGCACGGTCATCGCGTGGCTTATGCCGGCAAGGCCTTTCTCAGCGTGGCCATGTGTCAACTTATTGAGAGCGAGGGCCTTTTTCTCGATGTCGTTTCGGGGGGCGAATTGCACACTGCCCTTACGGCAGGGTTTCCCGCTCGGCGCATTTACTTTCATGGCAACAACAAGTCGCTAGGTGAGCTGAAACTGGCGCTACGAGCAGGTGTTGGTCACATCATCGTCGACAATCGTTACGAATATTCCCTTCTCAAGGGCTTGTTGAACGATGTTGAACGGCCGGTATCCATCCTGCTACGGGTAGCGCTGGGGGTGGATGCCGCGACTCATCAGTACATTAGAACCGGACAACATGACTCTAAGTTTGGCTTTGCCCTAGACGGAGACGATCTTGAGGCCGTCTTTGCCGATGCCATGACGGTCAATAATCTTGTTCTCGCCGGGTTTCACAGTCATATTGGCTCGCAGATTACGAGCCTAGCGACTTTTCGCCAGGCGATGGATATTATGGTCGAGCTAATCAGATCTTACTGCGATCGATATCCTTGGCTACCCGTAGAGATTAATCTGGGGGGAGGGCTCGGCGTTAATTACCTCCCGGGGGATGAGGCTGCTAGCATCGAAGACCTAACCCGTCTGATGAGAGAGACAGCCGAGGCCTACATGGCCGCCTCGGGATTTAACCTTCGACTTGTACTAGAGCCTGGGCGGTCGATCGTGGCCGCTGCAGGGACCACGCTTTACACAGTCGGTTCGATGAAGGATGTACCTGGGGGACGGCGTTACATCGCCGTCGACGGTGGCATGACCGACAACCCGCGTACAGCGCTGTACCAAGCTAAGTATTCTTGTCTACTTGCTAACCGTGCTACGGAGGCCCCGGCTGGAGTGTACTCCATCGCCGGCAAAGCCTGTGAATCCGGCGATATGCTTATTTGGGAGCACTCATTGCCAGCTGTCAATCATGGCGATATTCTCGCCATCTTTGTCACGGGGGCCTACACTTACAGCATGGCCAGTAACTACAACCGTCTACCTAGGCCAGCTATTGTATTCGTCAACGAAGGCGTAGCGCGTACCATCATTGAGCGCGAAACGTACGCCGATGTAGTGCGTCTAGATAAGAGCCTGACTTCAGCAATAAAATCAAAAACATAGGGGCAAGAGAACTGAGGGGAGAAATAGTCAATGGCGATAGCGTACGGGTTTGTGGCAAGGGAATACGTCAATCTAGGTGAGGCTCCCTACAGAAATGTGGCCAAAACTATGGTGACCCAGGCTAGACTTGCAGAGCCTGTCGTGATATGGCAGCAACAGCGTGGGTGGTATGAAGTTGAAATGTCCGATGGCTACCGTGGGTGGGTTGCGCCGATGGACTTGTGGCTAGTCGACCGAGCGGCATGGGAGCAGTATCAACAGGCTCCACAGGTGCTAATAACCGCTCCTTTCACGACTATATATAGAGACAGCGACTTCACTCTGAGTATGAAAGACGCAAAATCTCTGCAAACAGCTGCCACCATGTGCACACAACTACGACTAATTGCGGAGACCCCCGACAACTACCAAGTATTGCTGCCGGACGGGCACGCTGGTTACATTTCCAAGACGGACGGCGAGGTAATTCCTGGTTTTAACCAACTAACTCTTGGCTCCCGCGAAAAGGTCGTGGCGCTAGCAAAAGATTTTCTCGGGCTGCCGTATTTCTGGGGCGGCACCACCCCTTACGGCTACGACTGCTCAGGTTTTGTACAGACTGTTCTTAAAATGAACGGCGTCCATGTGCAGAGAGATGCCCACCAGCAGTACGAAATGGGGAGCAGTGTGGCGAGAGAAGAACTGCAAAGGGGAGACCTTGTTTTCTTTAGCACCTACAAGGCCGGAGCATCGCACGTGGGGTTCTACATAGCACAGGGGCAGTACATCCATGCCGGTTCATCGCGGGGCGTCGCCATTAACAGCCTGCACCCTGGGGATGAAGACTACAGCGAAGAGCTCGACAAGAAGTACCTAGGCGCAAAGCGCCTTCTTCCCGAGGTGCAGCGATGAAAATTAGGTTGGTCGAAATCGGCAAACTCACAGTCCCTTTGCACAAGCCTTTTAAAACAGCCCTACGGACCTTAGTTACTTCTGAGACCCTCGTCATCAAGGTGCACCTCGATAACGGCATGACTGGTTGGGGCGCGGCTTCCCCGACAGCCGTCATCACCGGTGATACTCTAGGCTCTATCAGAGGCGCGCTAACCGAGGTGTTTATTCCACAGTTAATTGGTCTCGATATCTCCAACTACGAGTTTATTCTCGCCAAGATCAATGGTGGCATAGTGAGAAATTCCAGCTCGAAAGCTGCGTTAGACATGGCGATTTACGACCTGGTGGGCCAGCTTTACCACGCTCCCCTGTACAAGCTGCTCGGTGGCTACAGGAGTTCTTTCGAGACAGACATTACTGTCAGCGTTAACAGCCCAGAAGAAATGGCTAAAGACGCCATGTGTTTCGTTCAGGACGGCTTCACCGTGCTCAAGCTCAAGGTAGGGACTGATGCCAAGGCCGACATAGCACGAGTTAAGCAAATTAGAGAGGCCGTAGGGTCACACATCAAATTGCGCCTAGACGCCAATCAGGGGTGGACGGCAAAAGAAGCCATACGTACGATCACGATCATGGAGGATATGGGTCTCGACCTTGAGCTGATCGAACAGCCCGTAAAGGCCGGCGATTTGGAGGGGCTGAAGCAGGTTACTGACAGCGTAGACACGTTAATCTTGGCTGACGAAAGTGTCTTTTCTCCCGAGGATGCCTTGCGGGTGCTACACATGCGCGGAGCCGACCTTATCAACATCAAGCTCATGAAAACAGGCGGCATCCATAACGCCCTAAAAATTAACGCCCTAGCGGAAAGCTGCGGGGTAGAATGCATGATTGGCTGCATGATTGAGAACAAGATTGGCATTACCGCAGCCGCACATCTCGCCGCAGGTAAGAAGAACATCACCCGCATGGACCTCGACGCGCCCTTTCTCCTCGCTAAGGAATTTGTGGCAGGAGGAGTATCATTCGACGGACCAAGGATAGTGCTCCCTGATGCTCCAGGGCTTGGAGTTGTTGGTGTGGCCAATTTAGAAATCCTCCCTCACACGCTCTAATGGTCAGAGCATGTGAGGGAGGATCAAATGCGGGGGGTGCAGTAACTAGCACCCTTCGTTTTTTGGCGTGACTCTTAGCCCCTTACTGGCGGGGTAAAAGTGCGGGTCGCGAGCTCTTTGTCTAGGTGGTAGAGGGCTTCGCCGCCGAAGCGTTTCACTTGTTGCAGTATATGGCCGAAGGATTTTTCTTCTTCGCGCTGCTCATCCACAAACCACTTTAGAAAGCTAATAGTGGCGTGCTCTTTCTCACTTTGGGCAATGTCCATGAGGTGGTAGAAGCGTTGGCTAACAAATTGCTCATGGTGGAGCGACTTTTCGTACACATCAACGACCGAGGCGTACTCGTTTTCGGGCTCTGCTAAGGCCTGCATCTTTACGCGGCCACCCATGTCGGCGATGAAGTCGAAAATGAGCATGGCATGAAATTTTTCTTCCTCGGCCTGTATTTTAAACCAGTGGGCGAAGCCGTCTAGTTGCTGGTCGGTACAGTAAGCGGCCATGGCTAAGTAGAGATGGGCGCTGTAGAGTTCGTACATGACTTGCAGGTTGAGTTCTGCGGTGAGCTTCTGAGAAAGCATGTTTATTGACCTCCCTTGTATGTTTTTTATTCCTAGGCGGGCATAAATGAGAGAATAGCTTCGCGCAAAATCTTGGCGCCGAGCACGGCGGTAATTTGCGCGAGATCGAGGCCGGGCGATATTTCTACCATGTCAAAGCCGACCACTCGGCATCCGGCTAAGAGATGGATAGCCTGAATAATCTCCCATGAAGTGCAGCCGCCTGGCTCGGGGGTGCCGGTGCCGGGGGCAAAGGCTGGGTCGACCACATCAATGTCGAGCGATATGTAGACGGGGCGTTTGCGTAGCTCGGGCATGACTTGGCTTAAAGCGGGGTGGATTTGGTTGAAGAAAGTGTTAGTGTGCCCTTCGGCAAACTGCCGCTCTTCACGGGTGCCCGAGCGTATGCCGAACTGGTAGAGGTTCTTCGGCCCAATAAGCTCGGCTACGCGGCGCATTACGGTGGCATGTGAGTACTTTTCGCCTAGGTAGTCGTCGCGCAGGTCGGCATGAGCATCGAAGTGCACCACTGCTAAGTTTGGGTATTTAGCGGCCATGGCCTGCATAATAGGCCACGAAACTAAGTGTTCGCCTCCCAGGCAGAAAGGTGTCTTGCCGGTATCTAGTATGGCGGTGATGGCCTTTTTTATCATCTCTAGGCTGGCGGCGACATTGCCGACCGGCAAAGCTAGGTCGCCTGCGTCGTAGTAGGAGCGCTCTAAAAGGGACTTGTCGAGGTAGAAGCTGTACTCCTCGATGCCGTACGAAACCTCGCGAATGCGCTGTGGTCCTAGGCGGCTGCCGGGGCGAAAACTGACGGTGTAGTCCATAGGCAAGCCCAGAATAACTGCCCGAGCCGCGGCAAAGTCCGGCGAGTTGGCCAAAAATCCCGTACTTGGTTCAATCAAAGCCTGCAATTCTTGTTCGCTCATATACCGCTCCCCTAAATGTGGTCTTGAGTAAATTGTACCACGTCTACTGCCTTGTCCCTAGCAGGAATACGCATATTGTGTAGAGAAATATGCTTAAAGTTCGGCGCGAGCGCCAGAAAGTTGGCGGTGAAGAAGTTGGCACGTACAGACAGTGCGCCGTGGTTGCGACAAACCCTGCTCACCCTGCTCTACGCTATTGATGAAGGCGTGCATGTAGTTGATGAGACAGGGGTTACTATCTACTACAATGCCCAAGCCGGAGAGCTAGAAGGCTTAGAGCCAGAGAGCGTGCTAGGCAAGCATGTGCTCGACGTCTACCCCTCCCTGAGTGCGGAGAGCAGCACCCTGCTCTCCGTCTGTCGCCTCAAGCGGCCCATTTTATCTAAGCAACAGTCCTTCACCAATTTTAAGGGCAAAAAAGTAACCACAGTCAACACCACCCTCCCGATTATATTAGAGCATCGCCTGGTGGGGGCGGTAGAGGTGAGCCGCAATATTACTACTGTGCGCGAGCTGTCGGAGAAGCTGGCCGATTTGCAGGCTAGGATGCATGAGGCGCAGGGCGAGCCTAGTTTCGAGGCGCGCCCGGGGGCACGCTACACTTTTGCCGACATTATCGGCCAGTCCCCTAGCCTGGTAGAGCAGAAGACGCTAGCTTTGCGTAGCGCCGCGACCAACTCCTCCGTACTGGTGCTAGGGGAGACGGGCACAGGCAAGGAGCTAGTGGTGCAAGCCTTGCACAATGCTAGTAGTCGCCGCTACAAACCTTTTATAGCGCAAAACTGCGCGGCCCTGCCCGAGACTCTGCTAGAGTCTATACTCTTTGGCAGCGTAAAAGGTAGCTTTACCGGCGCCGAAAATCGCCCGGGGCTTTTTGAGGTGGCGAGCGGGGGCACCCTATTTCTTGATGAAATCAATGCCATGCCCCTCTCTTTGCAGGCCAAGCTGTTGCGCGTCTTGCAAGACGGCTATGTGCGCCGCATTGGCGATGCTAAGGTGCGCGCGGTAGACGTACGCATCGTCACCGCGATGAACGACGAGCCCTATTCCGCCATACGCAAGGGGACGCTGCGCGAAGACCTCTTTTACCGCATCAATGTAGTCACCTTGCGCCTGCCCCCGCTCAGGGAGCGGCGCCAAGACATTTCGCTTTTAGCGATGCACTTTATTCGACTCTACAATGGCACTTTTGGCTTGGGGGTTCTCGGCTTGTCGGCAGAAACCGCGGAGATATTTCAGAGCTATCACTGGCCAGGCAATGTGCGCGAGCTGCAGCATGCGATCGAAGGCGCCATGAATGTCATCACAGGCGACCATATTTTGCCCTCTCACCTGCCCCCCCATGTTGTAGAAGGCGCGGGGCAGGCCGGCGCACGAACTTCAGCTACGATGCTTGCCCCTAGTTTTACCTTGCAGACGGGGCAAACTCTGCACGATGCCCTGCAAGAAGTAGAGAGCCGCTTTTTGCAGCAAGCTATGCAGCAAGCGCGCGGCAATGTCACCTTAGCCGCCGAGATACTGCGTATTCCGCGCCAGACTATGCAGTACAAGCTGCGCGCCCAGCAACCGTTTTCGCCCTGAGTTGTGCAGCTGGCATAAATCTTGCATACTAAAGAGGAGTAGAGCATGAACTAAAATATTGATGTGGGAGGTAGTAAGCAATGCAGAAACAGGGTTGTCCCTTTGGCACGCACCGTGTCATATCCCCCCTCGGGGTATTGCCCCAGCCAGCGTGGAAGATTGACAACAGCATGTCCCTTTACGATAACGAGATTCTCGTCGATGTGCTACGTTTAAACATCGATTCGGCCAGTTTTACCGAGATTAAGAAGCGTGCGAACTATGACGATGCGGCAATTCGCCGCATTATACTCGACCTCGTGGCCGATCGCGGCAAGCACCACAACCCTAACACCGGCAGTGGCGGCATGTTTATCGGTGAAGTCAGCGCCATTGGGGAGAAACTACAGGGGAAGATAGACCTCGCCCCCGGTGACCGCATTGCCTCTCTCGTCTCGCTTTCGCTAACCCCCCTGGCCATCACTGAAATTATTGAGGTGAGGCAAGAGATAGACCAAGTCGCGATTAAGGGACAAGCCATTCTTTTTGCCTCGGGCATTTACGCTAAACTCCCCGACGATATGTCAGATGCCCTAGCCCTCGCCGTGCTCGATGTAGCAGGCGCCCCAGCGCAAACGGCCAAGCTCGTGCGCCCCGGCAACAGGGTGCTAGTTATTGGCGGCGGCGGTAAGTCCGGGCTTTTGTGCCTGCACGAAGCTAAGAAGCGTGCCGGGGTCACCGGGCAGGTTATCTCGCTCAACCCAAGTGCGACTGCCTGTGAGCGCGTGCGCGAGCTAGGCCTCGCCGACGTCATCTTGCAAGCTGATGCGACTAATGCCCTAGCTGTGCTTGAAGCGGTAGACAAGGCGACCGATGGCCAGATGTGCGATTTAGTAATTAACTGTGTAAATGTGCCAGGCACCGAAATGAGCGCTATACTGGCGACTCGCGACGGGGGGACAATTTACTTCTTTAGCATGGCAACTTCTTTTACGGCTGCCGCCCTCGGGGCCGAAGGCGTGGGCAAGGATGTAGAGATGATCGTCGGCAACGGCTACACCAAGGACCACGCCGCCATATCTTTGCAGGTACTAAGAGAAAACGATAAATTGCGCGAGTTGTTCACACAACTGTACGCCCGATAGGAAGGTGAATTTTTTGCCCCACTACAAAGAAATTTCTCTCTGGCAACAAGTTACGGAGGACGAGTGGCAAGACTGGCGCTGGCAATTGCGCAATCGTATTCAAGACGTAGACTCCCTCTCCAAAGTAGTAACGCTGCGCTCCCAAGAGGTAGAAGCAGTCTCCGAGGCCCTCTTGTCTTTGCGCATGGCCATTACCCCCTACTACGCCTCACTCATAGACCCCGAAGACCCCTGCTGTCCGATTAGAAAGCAGGCCATTCCCACGCGGCCGGAGCTTATTTCTGCGCCAGAAGACATGGCCGACCCCCTGCACGAAGACAGTGACTCGCCCGTGCCCGGCCTTACCCACCGGTACCCCGATCGCGTACTATTTCTCGTCACCGATCAGTGTGCCATGTACTGTCGGCACTGCACCCGCCGTCGCTTTGCCGGGCAGCATGACCAGTCCGCAGGCAAGGAGCAGATCGACAACTGTATCGAGTACATTCGTGAGAACAAAATAGTGCGCGATGTACTGCTTTCGGGGGGCGACCCGCTCGCGCAGACCGACGAAAGGCTAGAGTACATCATTAAGCGCCTGCGCGAAATTCCCCATGTGGAGATTATCCGCATTGGCACCCGCATGCCCGTGGTTATGCCGATGCGCATTACCAGCGCCCTCTGCAACATGTTAAAGAAGTATCATCCCATCTGGGTGAATGTGCATTTTAATCACCCCAAAGAGATTACACCCGAAGCAAAAGCGGCCTGTGCCATGCTGGCCGATGCGGGCATACCCCTTGGCAATCAGTCCGTGCTCTTGCGTGGCGTCAATGACTGCCCCCACATCATGAAGAAGCTTGTGCATGAGCTAGTGAAGATGCGCGTGCGCCCCTACTATATTTACCAGTGCGATTTGTCACAAGGCATTTCTCATATGCGCACTTCGGTAGCAAGGGGCATTGAAATAATCGAGAGCCTGCGTGGCCATACCTCGGGTTTTGCCGTGCCTACCTTTGTTGTGGATGCCCCGGGCGGTGGCGGCAAAATACCTGTTATGCCGCAGTACCTTATCTCGATGTCAGACCGCCAAGTCATCCTGCGTAACTTTGAAGGCGTTATCTCGGCCTACACCGAGCCCGCCGACAAACACAGCCCCTGTCTCGAGTGTGGAGTGTGTGAAAAGCACGACCATATCGGCGTTACCGCTCTCTTTGGCGGCGACAAAGTATCTATTGAGCCCGAGGGCCTCAAAGAGATGCGCCAACGCTTCCGCAAGCCCCGCGCCTAGCATGCGGCTACTAGAACTCATAGATAGCGCCAAGGTGTGCTCTGTCTCGGTGGTGGGGCTCGCTAAAAATGCCGGTAAAACGGTGGCCTTAAACAGCCTCATTAGACAAGCTGCCCAAGCGGGTGTTGCCCTTGGTCTGTCTTCCATTGGCTACGATGGCGAGAAAATCGACCTCGTGAGCCGCCTCCCTAAGCCCCGTATCGAGGTGGTAGAGGGTACAATTCTAGCCACAGCCAGCGGCACACTAGAGCGCTCCACAGCCGCGCTCGAAATTCTGGCTGCCACGGGTTTTGTCACCGCCTTAGGCGAGGTCTTGCTCGTGCGGACGCGTGAAAGCGGTTATGTCGAGATAGCCGGTCCCGACAGCTGCGGCGAAATGCAGAAATGCATCGGCCTGATGCTTAAACTTGGCTGCCAACTAGCCTTAATTGACGGCGCCTTAGATCGAGTTGGTTCGGCCTCCCCGGCGGTGACAGAGGCCGCCATACTAGCAACAGGGGCCGTAGCGGGGGGCAGTATGCGCCAGATACTAATGCGCACCCTCCACTTTGTTTCGCTCTGCTCCCTGCCCAAGCTGTCGGAGGGGGCAAGGCGCGCCGCGGCCGTGCGTGCCACCCTAGCGGGGCAGTTACTGCTCTCTACCTCGCAGGGCGAGCGGGTGCTGCCCTTTGCTTCTGCCCTAGGGCATGCCGCGGCCATAGCTGACTGCCTACCTCGTGACGAAGAGTTTGCCCTGGTGGTGCCTGGCGCGGTAAACGAGTCGCTACTTGGCGAAATAATGCAGAGGCCGCGTCTCGCGCGGCAGGCCTTACTTATCTCTGCCGACCCCACCCATATTTTCGCCACGCCAGAAGTATGGCAGAAATACCGTGCCTTAGGCGGACGCGTGGCCGTCTTAGAGCAAGTTCGCCTGCTGGCTGCTACCGTTAATCCCACCGCACCTAGCGGCAAAGCTTATGAACCACGGCAGTTTGCCGCCGAAATCGCCGCTAGCTTAGCGCCACTTCCGGTCTACGATCTCTTTGACTCTGACCAAGCGGTGTGTCTCTAAACATGTACCAGAAAGGGGATGTACCTGTGGGCGAAAGCTGTGACGTGCTCGGTTTGCCCTATTTTTTCGCCTGCTTAGCCCCGGCTTCCCCCTATGGGAAGTCACAAGCGGCGCGGCTCGTCCCCTTTAAGCCCGGCGAAGAACAGGCCCTCGAAGCAGAACTTAACGCTCTGGGCTTGGTACTAGCTCAGCTTGCCGAGCCGGCAGGTGAAGGGCGACTACTAAAGATACGCCACTACCTCGGCCAGCTGCCCGATTGGCGAGAACATCTATACCGTGTCGCGGCCGGGGGGGTGCTACTTGATGCGGAATTTTTTATGCTCAAGCAAAGCCTCTTTTTCTTTGACGCCATCAGACAGCTGCTCGCGAGCGATAAAGAGCTAGCCAGCGATTTTTCCCCGCCCTGCTTACTAGGCCTTTGGCAGCTACTCGACCCCGAAGAGACAGGTTCCCCCTCGTTCTACCTCGGAGACGCCTATTCTCCGCGTCTTGGTGAAGTGCGCGCTCTGCTGCGCGAGACGCGCAAAAAACTGGCTGGCCTCGCCGCCCTAGGGCAGCAGGAGGCCGAAAAAATCTTCGCGCTAAAGTTTAATCTCGCGGGCGAAGTTGCCGTGCCGCGCCACGCCGCCGCCCTACGCGAACAGCTAGAAAACAGTGGTCGTTTCCTGCCAAGCCGCGAAACCTACACCGAGCTTTACTATACGCGCAAAGCAGCCCCTAGCGAGGCCCTGCTGACAGTGGAGCTTGCGCAGTTAAAGAAACTTGAAAATGAAGAAGAGGACAAAGTGCGCCACTTCTTGTCGCATGAACTGAAGCAAAGTGTGGCCGCCCTCAGCCTCGCCATCGAGCGCCTGGCGCGCCTAGACCTTGTCCTCAGTAAAGCCCTGCTCGCACGTCGCTGGCAGGCCACTCGGCCACATATCGCCCCCCATGATGAGCCTTTGCATTTTACTATGCATTTGGCGCGCCACCCGCAAGTCGCAGACGATCTCTTGGCGCGAGGGCTTGGCTTTACCCCCACCAGCTTGGAACTAAGCCCCGGGGTGGCTATTATTACGGGGGCCAATATGGGCGGCAAAACGGTGGCTCTGCGCACCGTAGGGCTCTTGGCCTCACTAGCTGCGCTCGGCATGTATGTGCCGGCCGCCTACTGCCGCACTTCACTTTTTTCGTCGACCACCATGTTGGCAGGTGAATACCGCGCTAGCCTCACCGGGCTTAGCCGCTTTGGCCACGAGATCGTAAACTTAAGCCAGGCCTTGCCGCAGTTTGGTGACCGCGCCCTACTGCTAATTGACGAGTTGGCGTCCTCGACTAATCCGCGCGAGGGCAGCGCCATAGCGCAGGCCGTAGTGCTACACCTGCAGTGCGCCCCAAGCATCACCCTCCTCACAACGCACTACGACCGCCTAGCCCACCAAGAAGGGGTAACTCACTGGCAAGTGGCAGGTCTCTGCTTGGTAACAGAGGAGGCGCTGCGCGAAGCCCTATCCCAAGCTAGGCCCGAGTCGCTCAGTCAGTTAAGTCAGTTGATGGATTACAGGCTCCACCGAGTCGCGGCAGCCGAGGCTCATTCCCAAGAGGCCATACGTGTAGCTAGGTTTCTCGGCTTGCCCGAAAGCATTGTCGCGCGGGCCTTGGCCTTACTTGAGATGAAGGGAGAGGAGTAGTCAGATGAGCAAATTAAACTTGGATTTAGAGAAAGTAACTAGGGCGCGCCAAGCAGCCGCCCATGTTGCCGCTAGCCTGCAGGAGTTTATTGCCGGGCACACCACCGTGGCTGTAGAGCGCACCGTGGCCAGGCTTTTTGGCATAGACGGGGTAGATAGCGAGGGCGTACCGCTGCCTAATCTTGTTGTCGAAGACCTCGTCCGTGGCGGGGGCATGGGCAAGGGCGCGGCCTTCTACATCGCTAACGCCTGCGTGGCACTTAACGCCACGCCCATGGAAGTAGCCACAGAGCTCGCCTTAGGGCGGCTTACCCTTACCAAAGTGCAACCGGCACCAAGTGGGGTGAAAGAGGCCATAAGTGACCTCGCACACCAGGCCTTGCAAAAAATTGCCTCGGGTCGGCGCGAGCGGGAAAGGTTACTGGCCGAGGTAGGAGAAGGCCGGCAGCCTTATCTCTATGTTATCGTGGCCACCGGCAATATTTACGAAGATGTGGCACAAGCCAAGGCGGCTGTGCGCGCTGGAGCCGATATTGTCGCCGTCATACGCACCACAGGGCAAAGTCTGCTCGACTACGTGCCCTACGGCGCTACCACCGAGGGCTTCGGTGGCACCTACGCCACACAAGAGAATTTTCGCATTATGCGCCAGGCCTTAGATGAAGCCGGGCAAGAGGCAGGGCGCTACATCCGCCTGGTCAACTATGCCTCGGGCCTCTGCATGCCAGAGATTGCCGCCATGGGGGCGCTAGAGCGCCTAGACGTAATGCTAAATGACGCCTTGTACGGCATACTCTTTCGCGATATCAATATGCAGCGCACCCTAGTCGACCAGCATTTTTCGCGCATTATTAACGGCTACGCCGGCATTATTATCAATACGGGCGAGGACAACTACCTCACCACCGCCGACGCCATAGAGTCTGCCCACACCGTACTAGCAAGCCAGTTTATTAATGAGCAGCTCGCGCATTTGGCAAGTATACCCGACGAGCAGTTAGGGCTAGGCCATGCCTTTGAAATTGACCCCGCCCTAGAAGACGGCATGCTCCTTGAGATAGCCCAGGCGCAAATGGCACGGCAAATCTTCCCCCGCGCACCGCTCAAGTACATGCCCCCCACCAAGCACATGACGGGCGATATCTTTAAAGGCCAGGCTATGAACGCCATGTTCAACCTCACTTCAATCCTAACGCAGCAGGGCATTCACCTGCTCGGCATGATGACAGAGGCCATTCATACCCCATTTCTGCAGGACCGCTACCTAGCCCTTGAGAATGCGCGTTATGTGATGAACACGGCGCGCTCACTAGGTGACGAAATCCAGTTTGTCGCGGGCGGCAAAATAGAACGACGGGCTAACGAAGTCCTAGACAAGGCCCTAGCTCTGCTGCTACAGGTGGAGAAAAACGGCCTGATGGAGTCCATCGAGGCAGGCGTCTTTGCCGATGTCAAGCGCGGACGCTTTGGCGGCAAGGGGCTAGAAGGCGTAGTTAGAAAAGCGCCCGACTATGTTAATCCGTTTCCTGAGCTTATGCAGTCACGTACTCTTTTGGGGGGGCGGTAGTGTTGGAGATTCGTCCATATGGCGACACCGAAAACGACGGAGCGATACAGTTATCTTTTACTCTACCCGTGGCCAAGAGCGAAGAAGCGAAAGAAGCCGCTAAGCAGCTGGTGCTGCGCATGGGATTGCAGAGCGTTAGCGTCGTGCACATGGCCGACGCGGGCGAGAACTTCACTTTCTTTGTCGTCTACGCCAAGACCGATGTAGCGGTAGACTTTGCGGCCATTTCTGTTCCCAAGGTAGATGCCCTGCACCTTAGTTACTACCAGGTCAACGACTATATTCGCCGCGAGATAGGGCGCAAAGTAGTCGTGGTGGGCGCCTGCACCGGTACAGACGCCCATACCGTGGGCCTAGATGCCATAATGAACATGAAAGGCTATGCCGGAGAATATGGTTTGGAAAGGTACCCGGAGTTAGTGGCGGTTAACTTGGGCAGCCAAGTGCCCAATGAGACACTTATTTCCCGGGCAATTGAGCTTCAGGCCGACGCCATCTTAGTTTCGCAGGTGGTCACCCAGAAGGACGTGCATATTCCCAATCTCACCGAGCTAGTGGAATTGCTCGAAGCCGAGAAACTGCGCGACAGGCTAGTGCTTGTTTGCGGTGGGCCCCGCATCAGCCATGAGTTGGCGATTGAGCTAGGCTTTGACGCTGGCTTTGGCGGAGGCACTTTGCCACCCCATGTTGCTTCCTTTATTGTGCAAGAGATGGTGCGCCGAGGCATAAAGTAACTGCCCGCAGAGGAAAATAGGATGATTTTGCGCCATGCTCTTGGCATGGCGCAGGATAATGCATATAATACTTGCGAACGCCGTTGGCACAAGGAGGACTAGTGCAGTGAATACACCGTTAAATAAGAAGCGTGAGCCCATTCCTGACACCGGACTGCGCATTTTGCGCACGCGCCGGCAAACCATGCATTATAAAGATCTAGTCAACGAGATTGTCGTAGAACGTGGCGAAGAGCAACTTAGCACGCCCGAGCACCTCGCCCATGTCCTCACCCAAATCAATCTCGATGCCCGTTTTGTGCATATGGGCAAGGGCTACTGGGGGCTGCGCGATTGGGCGGGTGGTCAGCAAAAGTATACTCCGGTCATAATCCCAGGTGAGGGCGACTACCAGCCTAAGCCAGGCGACTATATTTTTGTGGAGGACGACGATACCGACGACGAGAGCGAGCTCCTTATCCCCGTTCCCGATGAGGAAGAAGAAGTCTTTCCCGAAGAAGAAAGCGAACCGCTAGGGAGCGACGATGAAGACGACGATGACGACGAATAACCGGGCACAGCCCGGCTTTTCAACTTTATAGGCAGGGGGGATGTAGCATGGCTAAATTTGTCTTTGTTACCGGAGGCGTCGTTTCAGGGTTAGGTAAGGGGATAACGGCAGCGTCACTAGGGCGTCTACTAAAGGCGCGAGGGTACACGGTGAGCGTGCTCAAGTTCGACCCCTACATCAATGTTGACCCTGGGACGATGAGCCCCTACCAGCACGGCGAAGTTTTTGTCACAGAAGACGGGGCAGAGACCGATTTAGATTTAGGTCACTACGAGCGCTTTATGGACATTAATCTCTCCACGAACAACAATGTCACCGCCGGCAAGATCTACAAGTCCGTGATCGACAAAGAGCGCCGCGGCGACTACTTGGGAGGCACGGTGCAGGTTATCCCCCATATTACTAACGAGATAAAAGAGCGCATGCAGCGGGTGGCTAGAGAGACCAATGCGGAAGTGATGGTTGTAGAAATAGGGGGCACCGTAGGCGACATTGAGTCGCTGCCCTTTCTCGAAGCCATTAGGCAGATGCGCCGCGACCTAGGCCGCGAAAATGTCCTCTACATGCATGTCACCTTAGTGCCGTCTTTGCGCCGCGGGGGCGAGCTTAAGACTAAGCCCACGCAGCACAGCGTCAAAGAACTGCGCAGCCTAGGTATTCAACCCAATGTCATTATCTGTCGTACCGAGGAACCACTCTCGGTCGAAATACGCGCCAAGATCGCTCTCTTCTGCGACATTGACCCTGCGGCGATCATCGAAAATGTTGACGTCGCCTCTATCTACGAAGTGCCGCTCATGCTTGAGCGCCAGCGCCTTGACGAGCTGGTTATCGAGCGCTTAGGTCTTCCACCTAGTCAGCCAGACCTTAAAGAATGGCGGCAGCTGGTGGCCGAGATGGCCTCGCGAGTTAAGGTCGTAAAAGTAGCCTTAGTGGGCAAGTACGTCTCTTATACCGACGCCTACTTGAGCGTGGTCGAAGCTTTGCATCACGCTGGATTTGCTGCGGCCGTGAAGATAGAAGTAGTGTGGGTCAAGGTCGAAGATATAGAAGAAAAGGGCGCGGAGCACTTTCTTAAGGGTGTCGATGCCGTGGTAGTGCCCGGGGGCTTTGGCCACCGCGGGGTCTTAGGCAAAATTCTCGCTGCGCGCTACGCTAGAGAACAAAGGTTACCCTACTTGGGGCTGTGTCTCGGCATGCAAGTAGCTGTTATCGAGTATGCTCGCCATGTCTGTGGGTGGGAGGACGCCGACAGCGCCGAGTTTAGAGACTGCGCGTACCCCGTCATCGACCTGCTGCCAGAGCAAAAAAACATTGAAGACCTAGGTGGCACCATGCGTTTAGGCTCCTACCCCTGCAGTGTGGTCAAAGGCACCAAGGCCCATGCCGCCTATGGTCAAGAGCTTATCGATGAGCGCCATCGCCACCGCTTTGAGTTTAACAACCACTATCGCGAGCCCTTGCTGGCCGCTGGCTTAGTAATATCTGGAACATCGCCCGACGGACGCTTGGTAGAGATAGTCGAAGACCCCAGCCACCCGTTCTTCGTGGGCGTGCAATTTCACCCTGAGTTTAAGTCGCGGCCCAACCGTCCTCATCCACTTTTTCACGCCTTAGTTTCCGCCGCGCTAGAGCCCAAGTAAGGCCAGTTATGAATCATTACTTTAGTCAAGATCCAAGCAGTCGGCACGACGTAAAAGAAATCGAGGCTACCCTACTGGGGCACAAGTTGCGGTTTCTTACTGACAGCGGTGTTTTTTCTAAAGACGGGGTCGATTTCGGCACGAGACTGCTCCTGCAGACTGTCGTCATCCCGCCCGGTTCATCCGTACTTGATCTTGGCTGTGGCTATGGTGCGCTCGGCATTACGGCGGCCCTGCTTAACCCCACCGGTCATACCACCCTGGTCGATGTTAACTTGCGCGCACTCGACTTGGCGCGTCTTAACGCCCAAAAAAACGGCGCCCACCATGTCAGCGTAGTGCAGAGCGACGGCATCTCGGCGCTCACCGGGCAGAAATTTGCGGTGGTGCTCACTAACCCACCCATTCGCGCCGGCAAAGACGTTGTTTTTTCTTTTTACAGCGGCGCGCGTACGGTATTAGACAGTGCCGGCAGCTTGTGGGTCGTCATTCAAAAGAAGCAGGGCGCCCCCTCCACCGAAAAGAAACTGCGCGAGCTCTTTAACTCTGTTACCCTAGTTAATCGCTCCAAAGGCTATCACATTTACCAAGCCACTAAAACACCTACAACACCATAATAAAAACAGGCTGACCCAAGCAACTTGGTCAGCCCGTTTCCCATTTCCCGCTACTCACTGCCACTTCCTGCCGTGGGCTGGGAGACGATTTCAACCACAGAGGCACAGAGGCGTGGAAAAGAGAGGAACAAGGAACGAATTTAATAGCCTAGTTTAACTCTTTCTTTCTCTGTGACCTCTGTGTACTCTGTGGTAAAAAACGTGCTTTACTCTCTCTAACTTCTAATTTCCAACCTCTAACCTCTAGTTATGTGCTCTGTGGTAAAAAACGTGCCTTCCCCTCTCCTGCCTCTTATCTCCTGCCTCCTGCCTCTTGAATCTATTTTCCTGCTGTTGCTATATACACGACAAACTCGTTCTCTCCGTCAAAACCAAGCAGCGCATTTACCTCATCGTCATTAAAGGCAGCGATGGCGCAAACCCCAGCCCCAAGTGCGGTGGCTGCCAAGTAGAGGTTTTGGCAAATGTGCCCCGCGTCAAGATGCATGTAGCGGTAGCCGCGCTCGCCGTAGCGCCACTCCATGCGGTAGGCATCTGCCGCCCAGAAGAAAGTCACGGCCGAGGTACCCACAAAGGGCTGTTCTAGACAAGCCTGGCTCAGTTTGTGGCCCCAACCGTCTCCCTCTGCCAGGAAAAGAAGTTCATGGCTAAGCGCTTGGTACTGGTAGATGCCTGGGGTTAGCCCAGAAACCCTATTGACCAAGAGGTATGTTTCAAAGGGATGGCGCGCTCCCGCTGAGGGCACCGTGCGCAGCGTGGCGGGGCGACTGGTCACTTTCTTCACGCCCTGGGTTGTCCAGAGCAGGTAGGTCAGTTCTTCTAAAGTCAGGGGGGTCTCGCTGTACTTGCGTAGGCTAGAGCGGCTCTCGATGATCTCTCGCAAGTCGACCTGTAGCGAGGGCAAGGCCTCGACTTTAGGCAGGGTAATCCGCGCCAGCACGGGGCGCGTAACGCGCTCTAGGGGAGGCTGTGGCAGCTCCTTCACCTGGTCAGATTCTTTCGCATATTGGTACTTGGTCTTCTCCATAAACTCGCGGCCAGCTACACTGCGAAAACGTTCCATAAGTGCATCCCCCTTATTCTTCGTTAGACGAATCTATTATATCATGACAGGCAAAACCTGCAATTCTTACTTGGCCTGGCCGTGGCTCTTGCTGCCGGCGCGGCAGGTTAAAGAGGCGCCATTGGCGAAGTAGTTAGCACATAAAGAGTAAAGGAAGGTGCTGTTTTCTGTGAAAGCGACGATTAGACTGCGCATGAGCCTGCATGATGCTCATTACGGCGGCAACTTAGTGGATGGGGCGCGAGTGCTCGCCCTGTTTGGCGATATAGCCACCGAGCTACTTATTCGCCATGATGGCGATGAGGGGCTCTTTGTCGCCTACGACATGGTGGAGTTTAAAGCCCCCACCTATGCCGGCGACTACTTAGAAGTGGAGGGCGAGATTACCTCTGTCGGCAAGACTTCGCGCAAAATGAGCTTTGCGGCCTACAAAGTCATCGCGGCACTAAATGACCCAGCACGGCCAACGGCAGCCGACGTCTTGCCCGAGCCGCTACTGGTGTGTCGCGCTACGGGTACCTGTGTCGTGCCCTTAGATAAGCAGCGTCGCCTCGCTACTGTGTAAAACATCAAGGCAAGGGAGGTAGAACCTTGGACAAACTTATCATAACAGCAGCCATAGTGGGCGCCGAGTTAACCCGCGCCGAGCAGCCCCACTTACCATTTACTCCGTCTGAGCTAGCCGAGGCCGCCTACGAGTGCTACCAGCAGGGGGCGTCTATTGTGCACCTTCATGTGCGCGACAAAGACGGCGCACCCTCGCAAGATAGCGCTTTGTTTGCCGAGACCATGCGGCTTATTAAAGAGAAGTGCGACATTATCGTGCAGTTCTCTACGGGGGGTGCTACGGGCGCACCTGTTGAGGCGCGTATAGCGCCCCTAGCCCTCCGCCCCGAGATGGCTACTTTGACCACGGGTACTGTTAATTTTGGGAACGACGTATTTTTTAACCCCCCGGAGTTCGTAGCGGCCATTGCGCGCGCCATTAAGGAGCATGGCATACGCCCCGAGATTGAAGTTTTTGAAACGGGCATGATTCAAAACGCCTTAGCCTTGGTAAAACAGGGCCTCTTAACTTCCCCGCTCCATTTTGATTTTGTCCTAGGCGTTCCAGGTGCTATGCCGGGCACGGCGAAAAACCTGCTGCACTTGGTCGAGAGCATACCGCAAGACGCTACGTGGATGGTGGCAGGTATCGGCCGCGCGGAGCTGCCACTAGCCACCATCGCCCTAGTGCTAGGCGGTCATGTACGCGTCGGGTTCGAAGACAACATCTACTACAGCCGCGGCGTACTGGCCACTAGCAACGCCCAACTGGTAGCGCGCATCGCCAGAATAGCAGCAGAAATCGGTCGCCCTGTAGCCACCCCTAGCGAAGCCCGCCAGATTTTAGGTATCACCCCTTCCGTCAAGTAGGGAGACGATTCCAACCACAGGGCTTGGATACGATTTCAACCACAGGGCTTGGATACGATTTCAACCACAGAGGCACAGAGGCGTGGAAAAGAGAGGAAGATGGACCGAATTTAATTGCCTAATTTAACTCCTTCTTTCTCTGTGACCTCTGTGTACTCTGTGGTAAAAAAATGCCTTCCCCATCCTGCATCTTAACTCTTGTTTCTTGCCTCTTGAACTCTGAGGCGTGGAAAAGAGAGGAACAAGGAACGAGGCTACTTGTTCACTTGAACTCCTTGTTTCTCTGTGATCTCTGTGCACTCTGTGGTAAAAAAATGCCTTCCCTATCCTGCCTCTTATTTCTTGCTTCTTGCCTCTTGTACTCTGAGGCGTAGAAAAGAGAGGAACATAGAACGACGTCGGCTACTTGATTTAATTCCTTGTTTCTCTCTATTGTACTCTGTGCTCTCTGTGGTTGATAAACGCACCCTCCTCTCTCTTGCCTCTATCTTCTTGCTTCTATCTTCTTGCTTCTATCTTCCAGTTACTCATTCCACACGTAAGGAGTAGGATAAAATGAGCAATAAACTACGCACCGCAGCGGAGGCCCTAGCCGAGTTGCAGTCTGGCGCCACAATAATGATCGGGGGCTTCTTAGCGGTAGGCACACCCGAAACCCTAGTGGACGAAGTTCTTAACAAGGGCGTCGATGAGTTGACTATCATCGGCAATGACACTAGCTTTCCCGACCGTGGTATTGGCAAGCTAGTAGTGCATAAGCGCGCCAAGAAGGTCATGGTATCGCATGTCGGTACTAACCCCGAGACGGGCCGGCAAATGCACGCCGGCGAGACCGAGGTAGAGCTCATACCGCAAGGCACCTTAGCAGAGCAGGTTAGAGCAGGGGGAGCCGGCCTAGGCGGTATTCTCACGCCCACGGGCGTGGGTACGGTGGTCGAAGTGGGCAAAGAAAAGATGGTCGTTAACGGCAAGGAGTACTTGCTAGAGCGCGCTTTGCAGGCCGATTTCGCCCTCATCCGGGCGCATAAAGCCGACTCCACAGGTAATCTAGTCTATCGCCGTGCGGCGCGCAATTTTAACCCCCTCATGGCTACCGCCGCCAAAATTGTGGTGGCCGAGGTAGACGAGATTGTACCTGTCGGAGCGATTGACCCCGACGAAGTAGTTACCCCAGGCCTCTTTGTCACTTACTTAGTAAAGAGGGAGGCACCAAGAAGCCATGAGTAAAGATATTAAGCGTGAGCGCATCGCGCGGCGCATCGCCAGCGAACTGACCGACGGCATGGTTGTTAACTTAGGCATTGGGTTGCCCACGCAAGTGGCCAACTACCTGCCGAGCGAGATTAAGGTCTTGTTTCACTCCGAAAACGGCTTTGTGGGGCTAGGCTCCGCGCCTTTGCCCGGGCAAGAAGACCCCGATGTCACTAATGCGGGTGCGCAGCCAGTCACCATTTTGCCGGGGGGTGCCTGCTTTGACAGCTGCATGTCTTTCGCCATTATCCGCGGCGGGCATGTTGACATTACCGTCCTAGGCGCGCTCGAGGTAGATGAAGAGGGCAACCTAGCTAACTGGATGGTGCCAGGCAAGATGGTGCCTGGCATGGGCGGAGCGATGGACCTCACGGTAGGAGCGCGGCGCGTCATCGTCGCTATGGAGCACACCGCTAAGGGCAAATCTAAGATTTTAAAGAAGTGCACCCTGCCCCTTACCGCCAAGCAAGAAGTAGATATGATTGTCACCGAAATGGCCGTGCTCGAAGTAACACCCGCGGGCCTAGTACTAAGGGAAATTGCCCCTGACACCACCATTGAAGAAGTAATCGCCCAAACAGAGGCCACTTTAATTATCAGCGACGTAAAAATATTGGAGGTCTAGCAGATGAAATTCTTTCTTGACACCGCCAACATCAGCGAAATTAAGCGCGCCGTAAAGCTTGGCGTCATTGACGGCATTACCACTAACCCCACCCTTATTGCTAAGGAGGGGCTAGCCTTTCATCCCACCGTACAAGAAATCTGTGCCCTTTGCCCCGGCCCAGTCAGTGCCGAAGCCATTAGCTTAGACGTGCCAGGTATGCTGCGTGAAGCACATGAGCTAGCCGCCCTAGCCCCCAATGTGGTCGTCAAAATCCCCATGACCGCGAACGGGCTCGAGGCCGTAGCCGCTTTAAGCCAGGTCGGCATTAAGACGAATGTCACCCTTATTTTTTCTGCCAACCAAGCACTGCTGGCAGCGCGGGCCGGCGCGACATATGTTTCGCCCTTTGTCGGCCGTTTAGACGACATTTCGGCCCCCGGCATGGAGGTAGTGCACGACATCGCCCATATCTTCCGCTTGCATGGTCTGCCCACCGAAATAATTGCCGCGTCTTTGCGCCACCCGCAACATGTCCATGCCGCAGCTGTGGCCGGGGCACATATAGCCACCGTTCCCTACAAAGTAATCGAGCAAATGATTAACCACCCCCTTACCACCTTAGGAATCGAGCGTTTCTTGGCCGACTGGCAGACAGTTAAAGACAAGAGTTAAGCAGCTATTCGTAATCTATAACTAAGGGGGCTATCTATGGAGCGGGAGCTAGCGCTAGAGTTTGTCAGGGTGACCGAGGCCGCGGCCATTTCCGCGGGACGCCTGATGGGGCGGGGACAAAAAGAGGCAGCGGATGCCGCTGCCGTCGATGCCATGCGTGCCATGCTAGACACGGTGCAAATTAGGGGAACCATAGTTATCGGCGAAGGTGAAATGGACGAGGCCCCCATGCTCTACATCGGCGAAAAAGTTGGCGGGGCCTCGTTTCCAGAAGTAGATATCGCCGTCGACCCCTTAGAGGGGACTAGCCTCGTGGCCAAGGGTCTCCCTAACGCTATTGCCGTACTGGCCGTGGCCGAAAAAGGCGGCCTGCTGCACGCTCCCGACATGTACATGCAGAAACTAGCCGTAGGTAGCGAGGCTAAGGGCTGTATTGACCTTAATGCCCCCCTAAAATACAATCTCGAAAAAGTAGCCCATGCCAAGGGCAAGCGTGTGGCAGACTTGACGGTGGTCATCCTCGACCGCGAGCGCCATGCTTCTATCATTCGCGAGGTGCGCGAAGCAGGTGCCCGCATCAAGCTCATCTCCGATGGGGACGTGGCGCCGGCCGTAGCTACGGCCTTTGGGGACAGCGGCGTCGACATGCTGGTCGGCATTGGCGGCGCGCCGGAAGGGGTCTTAGCAGCGGCAGCTCTAAAGTGTTTGGGCGGCGAAATGCAAGCCCGCCTGATGCCCACCTGCGAGGCCGAGGTTCGCCGTGCCGAGAGCATGGGCTTTAAAGATGTCTCTGCGGTACTCACCTTGCAGGATATTGTTAAAGGCAATGATGTCATTTTTGCGGCCACCGGCATTACCGATGGCGATCTGCTGCGCGGGGTGCGTTACCTAGGCGCTAAGGCCACTACGCATTCCATCGTCATGCGCTCTAAAACTGGCACTGTCCGCCTAGTAGAAGCAACTCACCTACTTGAGAAAAAGGCCTTTCTGCGGCGCGATGTCTAACGGGCAAGTCTGTGGCGCCTTAGCTTTACCTGTGCTGAATTTGCCGCACATCTTCTAGCACCATCTCCCAGCGCTTTTGCCAAGTATGTTCACGCAGCAGGCGCTCTCTGGCCTTAGCCGAGAGTGCCTGTAACTTTTCGGGGTGCGCTAAATGGTCTTTAAGCTTTGTCACTAGCTCAGGCAGAGAATTGTAGCCGACTATTTCTTCACCATAGGTAAAATACTTCTGCATCTCCGCGAACTCCTCGGTGAAAACCGGCGTGCCGCAGGCGACAGCCTCAAAAAGACCCACTTTTACATTGATATACCCTGCTACCGTGCGCGAGAAAGAGAGGTAGGTTCGCCCCGTATTTAGGGCCACCACTTGCTCAGCGCCATTTACTTGGCGGCCGCGGGGTATCAGGCCGCAGTACTTCCAGCCGCGCCCATAGAGCCCGACCTTGAAGTGTTTATCGAGTAGAGCAACTGCCGCTAGGCGGTCGGCGCGCGGGTGGCCGACTATAATGCAATCGTATTTTTTGGGCACTGCGGGTAGCACGCGATGAAAACGCGGCGAGGCGGCAAAGGGCAAAAGCCGTGCTTCGCAGCCAAGGCGCCGGTAGTCCGCGAGCGAAACTTCAGCATTAGTATAGAAAAGATCGAAGTAGGGCGCGTAATGCGCGCCTTGCGAGGGAAAGACGTCGGGGTCTGATAGCGAAATGCCCACCGTGGTAATCCCCGCTTGCTTAAGCTCAGCATGCATTTCGCGCGAGAAACTCATGCCGCCCGAATTACATACGACGACCTCGGGCTGGTAATCGCCAATAGCAGCCCGCACCGCCTCATCATGCAGCCAATTAACGCCTCCGTGCTCTGGCGAGGGGCTTTTTTTCACCCAAGGAGAATTTTTGCCAGAATAAAGCTGGGTATCGATGGCTTTTAGAGCACATACTTCGTGTAAGTCCTTAACCATTAAAGAAACAATGTCGTTTTCGCCCATCCAGTAGCTTCCAAAATGTAATACTCTCATCTCTACCACCTCACTATGAGCATAGCATAACTCAAGTAGGCCATGCATAGACAGTGTAGCTTTGGCGAAAGATACAAGAGAACTTGCCCTCCCAAAAGGAGAGGTGGACATTTTGTCAGCATACAGTTCCTACTGTCGTCAAGTTTTGGCCACAACGCTCTTTGTCGCCCTGTTAAGCATCCTGCCGTTCCCTGCGGGGGCCCCCACGTACCAGATCGCCTACCTCGTGTCCGCAAATGAAGAGAAACAAGGCGGCGCACCCGAGCAAGTAGTCGAGACGCCTAAAGTCGAGGCACCAGAAGCACCAGAGACACCAAAAGTAGCAGAGGTACCAGAAACACCAGAAGCACCAGAAGCGCCAGAAGCACCAGTACCGCAAGAAGTAACTTCTGCCACAGCCGTCGGTGGGCCAGCGCCTAAGGCGCATGTAGTCAGAGCGGGCGAGACGCTATCCTGTATCGCTTCTCGTTACCAGCTGAGCGTGGGGCGCCTAGCGGACCTTAATGCCCTTACGAATCCCCACCGGCTAAGCATTGGGCAAAGAATTTTGCTTTCTGAGCTACCCGCGCCGCCGCGGCAGCATCAGGTGCGTAGCGGTGAGAACTTGTGGGTGGTAGCTGGGCGGTACGGTGTCAGCGTCACAAGTATTATTGAGCTCAATAGTCTAAAATCACCAGATCAACTAAGAGTCGGGCAAGTTCTCCTCATCCCCAAGACCGCAAGCACCCTCAGGGCGTCGCGCAGTAGTCTAAATGCGGCAGGCATGATCTGGCCGGTCCTAGGGCGCATAACCAGCCGTTTTGGTCCCCGCTGGGGTACAATCCACCAGGGCCTAGACATAGCGGCGCCGACCGGCACCGAGATTGTGGCGGCTCGGGCAGGCCGAGTGGTTTTAGCTGGTTGGTGGGGCGGCTATGGCAAGTGCGTCCTTATCTACCATGGTAGTGGTATGCACACACTTTACGCCCACGCCTCTAGGCTTCTCGTCACAGAAGGGGATCGAGTGGTGCAGGGTGAGGCCATAGCGAAAATAGGTAGTACCGGCAATTCCACAGGCCCCCACCTACACTTTGAAGTGCGCATCAACGACGACTTCCGCGACCCGCTAAATTTCTTGCCAGAACGCTAAGACAGGCAGCCGAGGCTGTCTGTTTTAGTTCATTAAGGTATAATGGCAGAGAGAGAAGTGAGGGGGGCGTTTGCCTGTCGTACTTAGTTTATGCCGATGCCCGAGGTCGAGTTTACGAAGACCTAGAATACAGGGCGGTGTTGCGCACTGGCGATAGGTTGCTCGTGCCAGAGGACGAAGAATTAATGCCAATGCCTAGCGGGGGGAGCCTAGTAGTCTTGCCGGGTAGGGCGCCCATCGCGCTAAATGCCAAGGGGCAGATGTTGCGCTACCCTAGGCACGGCGCGCAAGCAGTCGCGGCCCTTCTGCCACAGGGCTACTTAAGGTTGCTTTTGCCTGGTTACAGTCGCACCCAAGACCGTTTGCCCCTCTTTGGTTATACCGGAGTAGCCTGGCGTGACGGGCAGTTCTTTGTGGCGGCGCGGGCGGTCGCCAGCACAGCTGACTTAGCGCGGTGGGCGCCCGCTAGCTTTAACACCACTCTGCTCGCCGAGCTCGTAGAGGTTAGGCGCGCGGAGCTAGGCAAGAACCGTGTACTAGAGCAGTTAATCCACTGCTCGCTTCACTATGGCTGTTTTACAGCGCAAAACATCATCTACCGCCGTTTAGAAGGGGCCTTGCCCATCTCGCCTCACTGCAATGCTAGCTGCGTGGGCTGTATTTCGCTGCAGTCCTCAGAGTGTTGCCCTGCGCCGCAAAACCGTATTAGTTTTGTGCCCACTAAGGACGAAGGAGTGCGACTAGCAGTCGCACATCTCTCTGGCGGTGGGGACATGGTCAGTTTTGGGCAGGGCTGCGAAGGCGAGCCCCTCTTGCAGGCCGAGCTCGCGGCCGACATCATTCGCGGTGTGCGCGGCGAAACGAAAGAGGGCCGCATAAATGCCAATACCAATGCCGGCTACTTGGCCGGAGTAAAAAAAGTAGTCGATGCCGGTATAGACTCCCTGCGGGTCAGCCTTAACTCCGTGCGTCAAGAGTCCTACGACCCCTACTACCGCCCCGCTGGGTATACTCTTGCCGACGTAGTAAAGTCTATCCATTACGCGCGCGAGAAAAACGTCTATGTGTCGCTCAATCTTTTGTCTATGCCCGGAGTAACCGATAGAGAAGAAGAAGTAGCGGCACTCCTCGCCTTTTTAACCGCGACGAAGGTCAACCAAGTGCAGTTTCGCAATCTCAACCTCGACCCCGACCACTACCTCGCCGTGCAGCCACGCGCACAGGGCGAAATTATCGGCATGGTGGCGTTAGCCGAGTCCGTGCAGGCGCTAGGCGTTAGCGTGCGCTAGCCCCCTCTGTCGGTATCCTCTGTAGTTAAATTATTCCATAGAAAACCTTTACATATAAAAGAATCTAAGGAACTAGTTATGCAAGCAGCATAGTGCCAGCTTCCTCTCTTTTCCACTCCTCTGTGTACTTTGTGGTTGAAACCGTGCCTCTGCGGCATCGGGGGCGGCAGTCTGTACCATAGAACCCTTCACGGCTATATGCTGCTCTCTCCCTTGCTGCTAGCTTGGGAGGGGGGTTTTCTTTAGGGCCAAAAATCATCATGCGCTGCCACTAAACTAACTTGCCATCCCTCATGCGCAATTGTCTACCGCACCGTTCTGCCAAGTCTAGGTTGTGTGTAACGAGCAGAAGCGTTTTGTCGGTGCTTACTAACTCTATCAGGAGACTAAAAATATCTTCGCCGGCTTGCGCATCCAGAGATCCCGTCGGTTCATCGGCCAAAATTACTTGGGGATCACTCACTAAGGCCCTGGCTATCGCTACCCTTTGGCGTTGGCCGCCTGATAGTCGGCGGGCCTGTTGATGAGCTTTGTCCTCCAAGCCTACTCTTGACAGAGCTGCCTGTACACGCCGCCTACGTTCGCTTCGCCCCAATCTGTCCGGACCGTAAATTAAGGGGATCTCTGCATTTTCTATCGCCGTATAGTCTTCTATTAATGCGAAGTCCTGCACAATGTACCCAAAAAATTTACTGCGATGGGCAGCGCGCTGCGTGCTCAAAAGCTGCTTAGCATTTTGACCCGCGATAAGTAGCTCGCCAGAGTCAGGAGTTGTGATAAGTCCAATCATGTTAAGAAGGGTAGTTTTGCCGCAACCTGATGCGCCAACAATGGCTACACTCTCTCCACGATGTATCTCGAGCGAAACGCCCCTTACGGCATGCGTTACGCTGGGGCCGCGACGAAAGTCCTTGTGCAAGGACAGGCAGGTAATTAAGCTCATAACTAGTCACCCCTCAAATGTAAAAAAATATCGGACGTTCGCAATTTAATTATCGGTACAACAGCGATTATTGACACCAATCCTCCAAGCAGCGGGATTGCACCGAACAGCTGTGCCCAAGGAGCCTGATACATGGATCTAAGGAGAATTGAGGCTAGCAACAATGGTGGCCCTACCAGCAAAGTGATATAGATGAAAACCCTAGCGTATAAGTGCCACAAGCGTGCGCCAGACAATAGGTGAATAGCATATTCCGACATATGGTTTTCTAACAGCAAGACTATGTTTACCACAATGCCCACTAGTACATAGGCCGAGGTGATCGCAAAAAAGACAAGGAAAAATACGGCACCATAGAACGCTCCGCCGTGGTGCTGTTGCGAATAGTCATTCAATTCGATGGGATGTAAGGCCACACCAGTCATTTCTCGAACGCCCGACACAAAGTACAGGAGATCTGCTCCAGATGGCCTTATTAAAGATGTATTCACCAAGATCTCGTCAAAGTGATGATAGCCCACGTAGAAAAAGCCCATTATAGATTCTGCGCTTGTCAGGATTACCAGGGAATTATCCAAGGTTTGTGGGGTTCCACGCGCTATGTAGTTAGCGCCTCGAGGCAGTCGATGGTGCACTAGGATATCCTTCGTGTTCCTTTCGCCAAAACTTACATAATCTCCTACTCGCAATGAGCCAACATTGTTTCCGATAAGCGCTACGGGTCCGGCGGGTATACTATCGTGGCCCTTTAATTGTAATAATTCTGAGAATGCCCCTACGCCAACTACCACCGCCAAATCTGGATGCTCCCGCAATTTAATCGAGGATACAACCGAGTAAGCCCTCAGATTCTCATCAAGCGCGCTAGATAGCCATCTCGCACCATCTGGCGTTACGCTCCGACGAACGAAAGTTCCTAAAGTCTGGGAAAAAAAGACCATGCGGTTATCCGCCATGCTCTCAGCAATCCTAATATGGCGCGAAGAAGTGATCGCGCTCTGAGCAACAATCGGCAGGAACAACAAAACCACGACTAGTTGAATAGCAAAGAAAACAAAGACTACTGGCCTTCGCCTAACATCTCTAAGAGCAAAAGCGAATTGCGTCATCATATTCCCCCAATATCCATGGTCCGAACCCTCTGGGCTAAGAAGGCGATGCACCAAAGGGCAAGGCTAGCGATGATGGTAACGGCAATTGACAATGGCGCAACCCATGTCGGCAAAAAGGCGAGATTGAAGCCGTCACTCAGGCGAAAGGTAACTGCGTACAACCCTGCGCCGAGCAGCGCCCCTAGACAGATAGGACCCAGACCACAGAAGAGCACTTTTGCTAGGAGCCTACTTCTCGTAGCGCCAAATCGTACATGAATGGCGAAGTGATTCCTATAGCGTGACAATAGGACGAAGTTTGCCAGAAAGATATTAAAGAACATAAATACCAGCCCCGCTACTACCATTGCATACAGTGGGTTGAACATTCTGCGCCGAGCGACTCCTTCATCCGGCTTCGCGGCTACAACTTGAGTACCATATCCTCGGCCTTGTAGTAAGGCCATCACATCCGCAACAAGGTGCGAGTCTTTGCTGAAGTACCATGTTCCCAGCAGGCTGGAACTATGCAACAAACTGACCACGAATGAACGCTGGTCAGAAAAAAAGGGATGCTCTCGGCCATATACCCCTCTTACTTGCATCATCTTACCTTCAACCATCGTAATCCCCTGTTGAGTCATATGGTGCAAGGGGGATTCATAGCGAACTAAGGCCATGGGAAGGCCACTATAAAAGTCACCCCTGCCAAAGTATTCACCTTGCGCTAGTGGATACCCCGCAAAGTGCCCCGTCGGGTCATATACCGCCAAGCCAAAGTCTAAGCCTTCCAGGACTAGGACTGTGTCTGATGCCGCTAAAATGCGCGCCACTTCACTGAGGGTACTTTCCACCTCATGCAGTTGCGAAGGGGGAGCATGCCTTCTGACACGGACAGCAACTGCTTCTTCTGGCAACCCATATGGCATACTGAGTGCCTGCCTGAGAAGAATAAGTTGTATGGCGGTGAAGCTCGTAAAAACAGTAATGGCACAGGAAAGAAATAGAGTGGCGAAAACGATTACCCACCCATGCCTCCACGCCACCATGGACCTACTCTGTCCTTTCATCCACAGTCTCGACCTGGTTCTCAGGGGAGACATTCACCCACTTCCCCGACCCAAAGGGGACCCAATCAAACCCATAATTAAATGTCACTGCCGGGGCCCATGGATTAAGGGTGTCCAAATATCTCATGCTCACGCTGAGGATAGAGCCATCTTCAGCGCTTTGGCCAAAGGGCGTGAAAGCCCATTGTTCACCAACGAGCCCATTACGATACACAAAGAACCCGCGAGCAGCATGATGCCCATTCTCAATATAGGCTGGTTGGCATTGGACATAACCATCAAAGAAAAGCTGGCTCGCACTCTCAGTGGAAGTTGCGAAATTGGGCCAACTAGCAACCCCTGATAGAGCAAAGATACTGACGGCGACCAGAGCCAACATAGTAATGCCTAAACTTTTATTTACAACATAACCGGCCCGATACAACATAGCATTCACCCTTTCTCCATTTCGGCTTTGCCATCAATCAATCAGCACCTACACATTGTCACGCAAAACATATAACGTAGTATTCTCCTACCCCTTCTTTATAAAAAATCCTGTCTAGCAAGCAGGAATATTTTCCTGATTTTGAGTAAATATTAGCATGCTATTCCATTAACGTCAACTATTTGGCGAATTTATAGCAAAGGGACGTCAGACTGTGTGAAAAGGACCTAAGTTAGAAGCAAGAAACAGGAAGCAAGAAACAGGAAGCAAGAAACAGGAAGCAAGAGACAAGAGAGAAGAAGTAACGTTTGCGTGTGCTAGACGCATTGGTTGATTCGCTTGATCTTAGGAAACTCGGGTTTCCCGAGCCTTCGGCCATAGGCAGACCCTCCTATGCGGCCAATGACCTTTTGAAGTTGTACCTTTATGGCTACTTGCACGGCATTCGCTCTTCGAGAAAGCTAGAGGCAGAGCTTTTGCGCAATGTCGAACTAATATGGATGCTCCGCAGGCTTAAACCCGACCAAAGGAAGAGTATGAGGCCTACCTTAGTCTGCTTCCGCGTACCGGAGAGAACGAGATATCTAAAGTGAGTCTCGATTCTCGCCTTATGGGCAACAATCGCGGTGGATGCCAAGCATTGTCTGGCGGTAGAGGTGAATGTGACCAACAATCTGCGACAGCGGGGACGGTTCTAAAAGGGTCCAATCGGAAGTTTTGCGGCAAAAAGGCCTAAATTCCGTTATTTAGACGAAACTAGGCCTTGCATATTACTCCGCAAAATTTTCGATTGCCCAGAAGAACGAAGTCGCGGCGGATGCTGTGGGGATTCAATCCTCGAGTTCCCCGCTTTTTTGCGATCTTGGAGTCGGCTCTATTGTATCACTAGGGTAGTTTAGGTGCTATGGGTGGCCAAAGATCTTGGCAAGGGCATAGTTCCCCCCTCCCCCAGCGGGCATGGTTAGGCGTGTGTTCAGTTGGGTAATTTCAGTGTTTAATGAAATTACATTGGGTAATTTCAGTGTTTAATGAAATTACATTCGCGACAGCCGGAGAACCCCGGGGAGTGCAGGATTTTCGCAACATCGCGTTGCATTTTGGACACTTCGTTACATCTCTGCCAAGAAGCAAGCTGACAACTTCTAGCGTACTCATGTTGTCAAATTTCGGGGCATACGTTGCACTACTGGTTAACTTGCGGCATAAGGCGAGCTTGGTTTTCTTGTTGCGAGTGGCTAGTACGCCGTAGTATCGCACCTTAACAAAACGAGCGGGTA
>Ga0208101_10026_pt1 | contig 30937 bp, 31 predicted proteins | sample Subbioug_CSW11AC_FD_184823 | JGI IMG/M metagenome (GOLD analysis project Ga0208101, IMG submission 184823) | Serpentinite rock and fluid subsurface biosphere microbial communities from McLaughlin Reserve, California, USA - CR12Aug_CSW11AC (SPAdes) | ecosystem: Environmental > Terrestrial > Deep...
ACAGGCGCACGCCACCTTCATCACGGACATCTACTCTATAGAAACAAATTCTCAATCGCTCATGAACAACGGGCGGCAGGAGACCTACCTCGTACTAACTATGACGACTACAGTGCCGAGCCACTCCATCGCGAAAATGGAGGCAACTCTGCGCACTTTTTTTCTGGCGGTAGGTGTTCGTCCTACGGTCACAACTTGCTTCGTAGGGGTGCTGAGAGGCAAGCTCACGCCGAGTGAGGTCGCCCTCATGGTGGGGCAAGTTCTCACTGCGCTGCATGCAGAAACGCAAGAATTTTACACAGATGGAACAAGCGTCAATGTTGTCGGCTTCAGCCGCTACTTGCCACCGGGCGTGAACATCGCCGGCAGGCACACGAATTTATCGTTGATGATGCGTTTCGATCCAGAAAATAACAAAACGCGAATCTGGTTGGCCTCACCAAACTTAAGTCTTTCCATCTAGACAGCTCCGGCAATTTGGGCATAATATAGCTGTCGCAATAAGTCAGCGAGGAGGTAATATTGTGGCAACTATGTTAGTGCGCGGAGGGGTGCCCTTAAATGGAAAAATAGCTGTCAGCGGGGCAAAAAATGCGGTGTTGCCTCTCTTGGCGGCCGCGTTAATGGCCAATGACGGTAAAACCAAGCTTGAGTCGGTGCCAAGGCTCAACGATGTTTCCACCATGTTGGAGGTAATCTCCCACTTGGGTGGAACCATCAATTCGTTTGGCGAAGAGATTGAGATTGATTGCCAAAACCTAAATGGCAATGACGCCCCCTACAACCTCATCAGTCAAATGAGGGCGTCTGTGCTCATTATGGGTCCCCTTTTGGGGCGCCTAGGCAAGGCTAAGGTATCACTGCCAGGCGGCTGCGCTATTGGTACGCGCCCCATCGACCTACACCTCAAAGGCTTCTCATTGCTCGGGGCTGATATCGTAGTTGGGCATGGCTTTGTCGAGGCTACCGCCAAGACTCTTATCGGCAACACTATTTACTTGGACTACCCTAGTGTGGGCGCCACAGAGAATATTATGATGGCCGCTTGCTTTGCGGACGGAGTATCATTTATTCAAAATGCGGCCGAGGAGCCAGAGATTGTTGATTTGGCTTGCTTCATTAATTGCCTGGGGGGCCGTGTTGATGGGGCAGGTACGGACACCATTGTGATACACGGCCGTAAAACCTTCCGTGGCCCGCATTACCGGGTCATACCTGATCGGATCGAGGCTGGCACCTACATGATGGCGGCGGCCATCACCGGCGGGGAACTGTTGGTAGAAAATGTTATTCCAGAGCATGTGGTCAGCGTGACTGCCAAGCTGCGTGAAGCGGGGGTGCAGATCGATATTCTCGGTGATAGTGTGCGTGTTTCTGGCACTTCGCATATTGCGCCGGTGGACGTAAAAACTTTACCCTATCCCGGTTTCCCTACCGATATGCAGCCCCAGATGATGGCGCTCTTGTGCCGGGGACAGGGGACTAGCATGATTACCGAGACAGTATTCGAAAACAGGTTCATGCATGTACCTGAGCTGCGCCGCATGGGGGCGCATATTCGCACTGAGGGACGCAATGCCATTATCAAGGGTGTCCCGAATCTCTCTGGTGCACCTGTAGCTGCCTCAGACTTGCGCGCGGGCGCGGCCTTAATTCTGGCCGGGTTATCCGCACAGGGTGTCACGGAAATTAGCGGCGTGTCCCATATCGAGCGAGGGTATGGCGACATTGTCGGCAAGTTGCAACAAGTTGGCGCCGACATCTGCAAAAAGGACTGATCTACGCATTTTTCTTCTAATTACCTGGGCTCGGCATATAGTTACTATGTCGAGGAGGGTAACGGATGCGCGTCTTGCTACGGTATGGTGTGTTTTTGGCAATTATACTCGTTGTCATGCCAAGCATAATAGTCGCAGTGTGGGGGTGGTGGCAGCCACCCCCACCTCCTTTGGACAGCCCCTTCATGGTAAATATTTACTCAACAAGAACAGGGCAGGTCGTCTCGCTACCGCTAGAAGAATATGTAGCTGGAGTAGTCGCCGCAGAAATGCCGGCACTCTTTGCTCCTGCCGCCTTAGAGGCACAAGCCATTGCCGCGAGAACTTATGTGGTTCGTCGCGCCAGGCAGCTAGGTGGTGGCGGCTGTTCTCGCCACCAAGAGGCCGATGTCTGTGATGACCCGGCTCACTGCCAAGCCTACTTATCCGAGCAGGCCCTGCAACTAAAGTGGGGAATGATGGATTTTGGCAGCAACCTAGCTAAGATTCAAGCTGCCGTTAGAAACACGGCGGGCAAGATAATCACCTACCGGGGCCGCCCTATCGACCCCATCTATCACTCGACTTGTGGAGGCAGAACAGAGTATGCCGAAAACGTGTGGAGCAACAGCTATCCTTACCTGAGTGGGCGCGAATGCGCTTTCTGTACCCACTCCAACCGTTTCACAGAAGAACGCCGCTTTGCAAGTCTTGACTTTATTGCCCTACTTAGGCAGGAAGACGCTGCCCTAGTCCTCGCAACACGCGATCTAGCCCGCCGACCACCGCCCATCCAAATCCTGCGGCGTAGTGCTAGCGGGCGTGTCCAGGAGTTAAGGGTCGGCAATCGACAGTTCTCTGGTACTACGCTGCGCAGGCTTTTGGGTTTGCGCTCCACCAACTTTACCGTCAGCGCCAGTCAAAATGAGGTCACTATTGTGACACGCGGACATGGGCATGGTGTGGGTATGTGTCAGTGGGGAGCCGACGGCTTAGCACGTGCAGGAAAGGATCATACTTACATACTTAAGTTCTACTATGGTGAAGTCAGTATAGTTTCCCTTGCGGGCAGGTAGTACCACTAAAGCCCTATCTGCTGGTATAAAATAGATATAACTTGTCAACACTTCACTCAAGAGGTGAAGACTAAATGATCTTACGTATTAAAGCTCTCGTAAATCGCTTGCGCCTAAAGGGCGTTCTCCTGTGGCACCGACTGAAGTTCAGCCTGCCCCCCGGTCGAGTGGTACGATTATTTCGCAGCAGGCGTTTTCTTATGGCCAGCTACTTGTTGGTCGTGGTTCTCCTGGCTGGCGTGTGGTGGTGGAATAGCCCCTACCGCCTATGGGGAACGCGGGTATCGGAGCCGCCTGGCACTTTGGAACCCATTACTACCCCCCCTGAAGATCCTCCAGAGGAGCCGCCTGTCATCACAGTGCCACCCCTAGTAGTCACAGCCGACCCGGTCGTTACCTCTCCGCCGGGAGCCAGCACCCCCCCGCCAGAGGTAGCTGCCGAGCCGGTCGCGGCGGTAGTCACCCGCATCGAGCAGCTGACTAAGCCCATCGCCGGGCCCATCATCGCTCCCTATGGCTTTCAGTGGTCCGCTACGTTTCAAGCCTTTCAGTACCACCATGGAGTTGGCATCGAGGCCACGATCGGTACGCCAGTAGTGGCCGCGCATGGCGGACGTGTGGTAAGTATCGGGCAACAAGACCCCGCCTGGGGTACCAAAGTCACCATTGATCATGGTAGTGGCTGGCAGACAGTCTATGCCAACCTCAGGCGCGTTACGGTACGGGTTGACCAAGTCGTTACTACAGGGCAAGAGCTTGGGCAGCTAGACACGAATCCAGCCGCTAAAGGTGCCGAGGCGACTCAGCTTTACTTCGCTCTCTATAAAGAGGGTGAGTCAGTGGACCCAACCTACATGTTCCGGTAACCAGTGGTTTGAGACGGAGCGTGCGACACCCTAACCCATCCGCCCCGTGATGTAGGCTTCGCTGCGCGGGTCCTGTGGGTGAACAAAGAGCTCTTTTGTCGCCCCGAATTCAATAAGTTCGCCATTTAAGACAAAGGCCGCCTGCTGGGACACCCGGGCGGCCTGCTGCATGTTGTGGGTGACAATGATAATAGTGTACTCGCGGCCTAGCTCCGCAATCAATTCTTCCACATGCATAGTGCTGATCGGGTCGAGCGAAGCACATGGCTCGTCCATTAGGAACACCTCCGGATTCACCGCTAAGGCGCGCGCAATACATAGGCGTTGTTGCTGGCCACCCGAAAGCGAGGTACCGAGCATGTGCAATCTATCCTTGACTTCATTCCACAGAGAGGCCTTCTGTAGGCAGGCCTGCACCTGTAGAGCGAGAGACGCCGGGGAGGCCAGGCCGTGCAGGCGTATGCCCACAGCCACGTTTTCAAAAATGGACAAATGAGGAAAGGGATTCGGCTTCTGAAATATCATGCCGATGCGGCGGCGTAGCTCCACCGGGTCAGTCTGCTTAGCGTAAACATTCTCTGTGCCGAGTAAAATTTGACCCGAGACGCTCGCTCCCGAGTAAAGATCATGTAAGCGATTGATGCTACGCAAAAGAGTTGTCTTGCCGCAGCCAGACGGGCCGATGAGAGCGGTAACTTCTGCGGCACGTGCCGTCAAGGACACGCGACGAAGTACCTGTTGTCGGCCAAAGCTGACGGACAAATCTGCTATACTGACAGCTTGTGCCATGCTACACGCCCCTCCTTCTGTTTACGACACTAACAACAGCCTGGGATACGATATTCAAGACCAGCACGATAGTCACCAAGGCCAGGGCGGCACCCCAGGCCTGCGACTGCCAATCCGGAAAGGGCGAAATCCCATAGGTATAGATGAGTACAGGCAGAGAGGCCGCGGGCTGTGTCAAGTTCTCAAGCCAAAAGCGACTGGTTAGAGCGGTTAGTAGTACAGGTGCGGTTTGGCCAGCCGCCAAGGCCACGGCGAGCATAATGCCCACGGTCAGGCCGCCCGCGGCGGTGGGCAAAATGAGCATGCGCACAGTCTGTTGCTTAGTTGCCCCCAGCGCATAAGAAGCTTCTCGCCAGCTAGACGAAACAGTGGCCAGTATCGTCTCTGAGGACAGCGTAATGAGGGGGGTCATCATTACCCCCAGCGCAATACCGCCAGCTAGGGCGGAGTAAGTTCTCGTCGGTAAAACCAACAGGGTGAAAACGAAGAGCCCAATAATGAGTGAGGGCACCCCCGTGAGTACACGACAGGCAAAACGTGTAGCGGAGGCGAGCTTGCTGTGAGGGTGTTGATCAAGAAAAATAGCCGCCGTAACACCCCACGGCACAGCCAGCAAGGTGCCAATGCCAATCATGATGGCGCTGCCGATTAAGGCATTGCCGATGCCACCTCCTGGCTGACCGACGGGAGTAGGCAAGCTCGTCAAAAAGGTCCAGTTTATGGCGCCTAATCCCCGTCGGGCGATGAAGTACAAAATGAGTCCAAGTATTAACGTGGCGGCAAGAGCAAAGAGGCTACTGATAACTTCTGCTGCCCGTCCATCAACTCTGCGTCTGTGATTACTTGGCATGAAGGGCGCCTCCTTGTGCACTTTTGACGGACGTCGGGCGATACACTAGCCAGACCGCAGCCAAATTTACGAGGGAGGTGGTAATAAAAAGCCAGAGACCTAGCAAGAGGAGCGAAGATAGTTGTAGGTCGAAGGCCTCGGGAAACTCGTTGACGATGAGCGAGGCCGCCGTTTGGGCGGGCGCTAGTAGGGATACCGGCAGGCGATTAGCGTTGCCTATGACCATGGTCACAGCCATGGCCTCGCCGATGGCCCGTCCCAAGCCAAGGAGCAGAGCGCCGATAATTCCAGCTTTGCTGTTTGGCAGCACGACCCGCGTTATCATCTCCCAGCGCGTAGCGCCGAGCGCAAAAAGAGCCTCGCGCAGATCGAGCGGCACTCCACGCATCACCTCCCGCGTTAAGGCGGTGATGGTGGGCAGAATCATTATCGCTAGCAGGAGGCCCGTTGTTAAAACCCCGACTCCCAGCGAAGGACCACGAAAGAGGGGCAAGAATCCGAAGTGCTGCTCGAGGAAGGCTCCCGGGCCCGTCCTTATCCACGGGGCCAGGACAAAAAGTCCCCATAGTCCATATACCACGCTCGGTACCGCGGCGAGAAGCTCCACCGCAAAAGAGACAGGTTTGCGCAGGTAACCTGGTGCCAGCTCATTAATGTAGACGGCCGTCGCGACGCCTAGAGGCCCGGCAATAAGCAGCGCCAGTATAGAAGTCGCTAAGGTGCCCAACATGACAGGTGCGGCACCATAGATATTTTGCACGGGGTCCCAGGCGGTAGACACTAAGAAGCCCAGACCAAAGGCACTCATAGCTGGCCATGCGCCGCGGAGCACCACCCAAAAGATGCCGCCGACGAGGGACAGCAGTAGCGCTGCCGCGAGTGCGGTGACCATAGGGAAGAGCCCTTCGCCGCTATGGGTGTGAGACACTAGTCTTTTTATAAACATACTATTTCCTCCCAACTGAAGCCCCAAGTATGACCAACTCGTCTAGCGAGAAGTTTAGGATGCCCTTGCCAATTGGCACAGGCATCCTAATTCTCATGCAGTCATTAGAGGATGTAGGCTCGCCTAGGGCCAGATAACAACACCATTGTGGTTAATTGTGCGCAGCATCTGCCGTACTCTCTGCAGCATCACTTCTGGCAAGGGGGCGTAGTGCAGCTCTAGGGCGAAGGGCTCGAGGTTGCGCTCAGCGATGGCCCACCGCAAGAAGTCGACTGTGGCACGCGCCTTGGCCTCATCGGCTTGGTCCCGGTAGACCAATATCCATGTCAAGCCCACTATGGGGTAGGCATCGGGACCTGGTGAATCCACAAGGGACACCCTCATGTCGGCCGGCATGTTAGCAGCCAAGCCCGCGGCCGCGGCTGTAGCTCCTTCAGGGGAGGGGAGGACGAAATTGCCAGCGCGGTTACGCAATTGGGCCACATGTAGATTGTTCAGAATGGCATTAGAGAGCTCGACATAACCGATTGCACCGGGAACTTGCATGACCTTAGCCGAAACACCTTCGTTGCCGCGTGCACCTACGGTAGTTCCGGGCCAAGCTACCGAAGTACCGACACCTACTCCGGATCTCCAGGCCTCGCTTACCCTAGCCAAGTAGTCCGTGAAAATGAAAGTTGTGCCGCTAGCGTCTGATCTGCGTACTACGGTCATTGGTGTATCGGGGAAGGCAATGCCTGGGTTGAGTGCGGCGATGCGAGGGTGGGCCCACTGGGTAATGCGGCCGAGGAAGATGTCGGCCAAGATGTCGGGCGAGAGTCTAAGGCCGCTGCCGATACCGGGCAGGTTGTAGGTGACAGCTACTGCACCCATGACAGTGGGGATGTGGAGAATTTCGTTCGGGAGAACTTCTCTCTGCTGGGCGTCTGTGAGGGGGGCATCGGTGCCGGCAAAATCAAAGGTACGGGCTAAGATGCCGCGAATACCAGCGCCCGAGCCTACCGAGGCATAGTCTATACTGACAGCAGGGCTAGTAATATTGCGGTATTCAGCGACCAAACGTGTGTAAAGGGGGAAGGGAAAGGACGCTCCACCGGTGGTGAGACGAAGCTCTTGCGCGACGGGCGCACGGCGGCGTGATACCGCGGTATTGGTTACGATGACACGGTTTCGACTGCCATCCCAGTCCACCTCTGCGCCGAGGGCTTCTGCTACAAAGCGCAGAGGCACCAAGGTGCGCCCGCTCCGGATCTGTGCAGGTTGATCTAGTGGAACGGACTGAGTATTGACAGTGGCGGTAGCACGATTAATGACTAAGGTGACTGTCGTGGCTGCTTTACGTGCCGTCACAGTCTGGGTAGCCTCGGTCCAGGTGAGCGAGGCGCCCAGAGACTCGAAGATAGCGCGCATGGGCACTAAGGTGCGTCCATTGACAATGATCGGTGCGACGTCGGTGACCAGTTGGCGACCGTCAAGCTGAATGGTGATGGGCGCGGTTTGGGCTAGGGCTACGCCCTGAAGTGTGGAGGCCAAAATGCCAAGACATAACACCAAGGCTACTGACCTTAGAATGGGGATGCTCTTTTTCACAAACTTTCCTCCTTAGAATGTCTTCCGCTCTTATGCTAGCAGTTGTAGAACAAGGCAACTTTATGGTTTAACTAAGGCCATGTTAAATCTTGCCTTCGTGTTAAACGGGGGCACCAGGCAATTAGCAGCGCGATACCTAGGCATTGGCCTAAACCCTAAGCGTATTTCGAGGCATAATCTCGCGGCGAGGCGAGTAAATCTTACAAGAAGACATGCACAGCTGGGTCAGTAACTGCGGAAGGAGTGATAGGATAGAGTAAAGGATACGTGGGGTCGAAGTGGGAAGCAGTGCAGGAAGGGAGAAATTTTAAGAGGAGGGCTACTTACTAATGACAAATCTCTTCGGCGAATTCTTCGGTACTCTAGTCTTGATCTTGTTTGGCTGCGGTGTGGTTGCCAATGTCCTGCTAAAGAAATCCAAAGGCGAGAATTCCGGCTGGATCGTAATCGTTACAGGATGGGCTATGGCCGTTATGCTGGGTGTATTTGCGGCACAGGCCACTGGTGCTCCTCAGGCTGACATCAACCCCGCGGTAACTCTAGCTAAGACCTTCATGGGTGTGTACTCTTTCTCGCATGCGCTAACCACTATGCTCGTGCAAGTGCTCGGTGCTATGGCTGGTGCGACCTTGGTATGGCTTGCCTACCTACCACACTGGGCCATTACTCCCGATAAGGGCGCGAAGTTAGGTGTCTTCGCCACAGGACCGGCCATTCGCGATACTTTTTCAAACTTGCTTTGCGAAATAATCGCGACTACCGCGCTCATTGTGGGTATTTTCAACATCTTCTCCGAGCCCGTGGCCATGACAACTCCAGGCTTCGGTCCCTACTTAGTGGGTATGCTCGTTTGGGCCCTTGGCTTAAGCCTAGGCGGACCAACTGGCTATGCCCTAAACCCCGCCCGCGACCTTGGGCCCCGCATTGCCCACTTCCTCCTGCCTATCGCTGGCAAGGGTGATTCAGACTGGGCCTATTCTTGGATTCCCGTGGTCGGGCCAATGATCGCAGGTGGCCTAGCCTTCGTTATCGGCCGAGCGATTGGCGTCATTTAGTTGTCTTAGAACCCCTCTATCTGCCACACTAAGAAAGAGAAGGAGATGCGACTATTGACTAAACAATATGTACTAGCACTCGATCAGGGAACGACCAGTTCGCGGGCCATCATTTTTGACAAGTCCTCACAGATTGTAGCTGTCGCGCAAAAAGACTTTACGCAGATCTATCCTAAGCCAGGCTGGGTTGAACATAATGCCGACGAAATTTGGGCCACACAGATTGGCGTCGCCGCAGAAGTGGTGGCCAAGGCGGGTATCGATGCGTCAGAGATAGCTGCCATTGGCATCACCAACCAACGCGAAACCACCGTAGTATGGGACAAAAACACCGGCAAGCCAGTCCATAATGCCATTGTATGGCAATCGCGTCAAACCATGGCGATTTGCGACGACCTTAAGGCTAAGGGGCTAGAAGAGACATTCAAGCACAAAACAGGCCTCGTGGTTGATGCCTACTTCTCGGGAACCAAGGTGAAATGGATTCTAGATAATGTTCCTGGCGCGCGTGAGCAAGCCGAAAAAGGCGACCTGTTGTTTGGCACCATAGATACATGGCTTATATGGAAACTAACCGCCGGTAAAGTACATGTCACCGATTACTCAAACGCCTCGCGCACCTTAATGTTCAATATCCGGGAACTTAACTGGGACAGCGAGCTCTTAGAGGCGCTGACAGTTCCCGCCTCTATGCTGCCTACAGTGCGCCCATCTAGTGAAGTGTACGGCCACACTGACCCTAATGTCTTCTTAGGCAAGGCAGTGCCCATTGCTGGAGCGGCTGGGGACCAGCAAGCTGCTCTCTTCGGACAAACTTGTTTCAAGCCAGGTATGGCGAAGAACACCTACGGCACCGGTTGCTTCATGCTCATGAATACGGGCGACAAACTAGTTTCCTCGAAAAACGGGCTCTTGACAACCATTGCCTGGGGTCTAGACGGCAAAGTTGAGTACGCGCTCGAAGGCAGTATCTTTATTGCTGGAGCTGCGGTACAATGGTTGAGAGACGGCTTGAAAATCATCGAGGCCGCTCCAGATTCCGAGTACTTTGCCCTTAAAGTTCAAGATACGGGCGGAGTCTATGTCGTGCCTGCCTTCGTTGGTCTAGGCGCTCCTTACTGGGACATGAAGGCTCGTGGAGCCATCCTTGGCTTAACTCGTGGCTCAGGCAAGCCAGAGATCATCCGTGCCACTCTTGAGTCACTAGCTTACCAGACTAGGGATGTCCTGAGCGCCATGGAGGCTGACTCTGGCATCACCCTCAAAGCTCTCAAAGTCGACGGCGGCGCGGTCAATAATGGCCTCTTGATGCAGTTCCAGAGCGACATTCTAGGCGTACCGGTCGATCGCCCACAAGTGACGGAGACAACCGCCCTAGGCGCAGCCTACTTGGCAGGTTTGGCCGTCGGTGTATGGGAAAACAAAGACGATTTAGTTGACAACTGGAAGCTTGACATGCGCTTCCCGCCCTCTATGGACGCAGCGAGACGTGAGAAGCTCTATGTAGGTTGGCAAAAGGCCGTTAAACGCGCCCTAGACTGGGAAGATTAAACCAGATTAGCCTGAGAGAAATAAAATAAACTAGGACCTAGAGTAAAAGAGAGGGTCCTCATTGCTGGCAGTACCTGCCATGCAATGGGGTCCCTTTATCTTTTTTTGGCACCAAGAAAGTGGGGAGTGAAAACATGCCGATGAGGAAGAAAGCTGATGTCGTCATAATTGGCGGTGGCATCGTAGGTACCGCTGTCGCCCGCGAGTTAGCTCGTTTTAAGCTCGACATAACTCTGGTGGAACAGCACCCAGATTTATCGATGGGCACGACCAAGGCCAATAGCGCTATCTTGCACGCGGGCTTTGATGCCGCGGTAGGGACGCTAAAGGCCAAGCTTAATGTGCGTGGTAATGAATTGTACAGGGCGTGGCAAGAAGAACTGGGGTTAGATATCAAACTTATCGGGTCTCTAGTCGTGGCGACCGATGAGGAGGGGCTGCTCGTCCTCGAGCAACTACATGAGCGTGGGCGACAAAATGGAGTGCCCGGGCTAGTCCTCTTAAGTAGAGAGGCCGTGTTAGAGCGTGAGCCACATCTTACACCGGCCACGCTCGGGGCCTTGTTTGCGCCCACAGGCGGTATCATGGACCCCTTCGGTGTGACACTTGCTTTCGCCGAAAACGCCGTGCGAAACGGGGTGGAAGTGCTCACCGAGTGCAAGGTGGAGCAGGTAGAGGTCAGTGATGATGAGGTGGTGGGCGTGCATACTTCGCAGGGCTTTATAGAAGCGCGGTACATCATTAATGCGGCTGGCGTACACGCCGATGACATTAGTCGTAGTGCCAACGACCATAGTTTCGCCATTCACCCTCGTAAAGGTGAGTACATGTTGCTCGATAAAAGCGTAGGTAATTTTGTGCGGTCGGTTATCTTCCCCACGCCGAGCAAAGTGTCCAAGGGTATAGTCATTGCCCCTACAGTACATCACAACACTTTTGTCGGGCCGAATGCACTGGCTATTGACGATAAAGAAGATTTAAGTACGACAGCCGAAGGCCTAGCGGCTATTGTCGCTGGCGCCAAGTCACTGGTGCCTGGTGTGCCCCTTAATGCCGCCATAACTCAGTTTGCCGGGCTACGCGCCGTAGCCGATGGCGATGACTTTGTTATTCGCCCCGCGACAGGAGTCCGGGGGCTCATTCACGCCGCGGGCATACAGTCCCCTGGCTTGACTGCCGCACCGGCCATTGCCGAGATGGTTGTGGACATTTTGCGCAGCGAGGGGCTTAGTCTGCATGCGAAGATAGACTTTTGTCCCGAAAATCCAGCTCGGGCCCTCTTCAGAGATCAGGAAGCGCCAGAAAAACAGAAACTCATCGCCGAAAACCCTCTCTATGGTCGGGTTATTTGCCGCTGCGAGATGGTTACCGAAGGAGACATCCTAGACGCCATCCATCGCCCCTGTGGGGCGAGAACCCTTGATGGAGTAAAGCGCAGAACGCGTGCCGGCATGGGCCGTTGCCAGGGTGGTTTCTGTGGCCCGCGCGTCACTAGTATTTTGTCTCGCGAACTAAAGATCCCTATCCCAGCAGTGCGCAAGGACACGGCAGGGTCATTCCTCTTTTTTGACAAAATTCGCGGCACGCACGAGGTGAAAGACCATGAATGAAAAGCATTACGACGTCGTCGTTATCGGTGGAGGCCCAGCAGGCTTGGCGGCAGCCCTAAGTGCGAGTGAGCAGGGGGCGGCGCGGGTCTTAGTTATCGAGCGCGACCGCGAGCTAGGTGGCATTTTGCAACAATGTATTCACAATGGCTTTGGGCTGCATCGCTTCGATACAGAGCTGACTGGGCCTGGCTATGCCGAGAGATATATCAAGATGGTTAAGGCAACCCCAAGTATCGATGTTTTGCTCGATACCATGGTAGTCGACTTAATGCCAGACAAAACTGTACTAGCTATCAATTCCGTAGAGGGCCTGCAAAAAATTACTTGCCCAGCTATTGTCCTAGCCATGGGATGCCGCGAAAGAACGCGCGGGGCGATTCGCATTCCCGGCACGCGTCCGGCAGGAGTACTTACGGCTGGCGCGGCTCAACGCATGGTGAACATGGAGGGCTACATCCCCGGTAAGAAAGTGGTCATTCTAGGTTCGGGCGACATTGGCCTTATTATGGCCCGCCGCATGACGCTTGAAGGGGCCAAAGTTCTGGCGGTGTTTGAGATTATGCCCCACAGCAGTGGTTTGACGCGTAATGTCGTGCAGTGCCTCGAAGACTTTAACATTCCCCTCCATCTTTCGCACACGGTAACGGCCATTCATGGCCGCGAACGCATCACGGGCCTTACTTATGCTGCCGTAGATGAGAATTTGCGCCCGCTACCGGGGACTGAGAAGTACTTGGCTTGCGATTGTCTGCTGCTGTCGGTCGGCCTCATTCCTGAGAACGAGCTGTCGCGTGAGATTGGGCTCAACATGGACGCCCTCACTGGCGGTCCCGTGGTCAATCAAGAGCGCGAAACAAGTTTGCCCGGCTTTTTCGCGGCAGGCAATGTGGTGCATGTGCATGACTTAGTGGACTTTGTCTCCGAAGAAGGTGATATAGCCGGGCGCTTTGCCGCTCACCTCGCTCAGGGCCAGACTAATGTTGGCGCACAAGAATTTAGTGTCACCCCAGGTCATGGGGTTCGCACCGTGGTGCCGCAAAAAATCAAAATCGACGTTAAGGATCCAGGAACGGCAAAGTTGTATCTACGGGTCGCCGAGCCACAGCGCAAAATAACGCTCAGTGTCAGTAGCGGGGGCATGACTTTGCTCGAAAAGAGGTTCCCCGTGGCCAAGCCAGGCGAGATGATTGTCCTTGAGCTAGATGCTTCGCAACTAGAGAAGGTTGTCGGCGACGTCATCGTCGAGATTAAGCGGTAAGGGGATGAGTGTAGTGGAGCAAGAAAAGAGGGCAGTAAGGTGTATCGTCTGTCCCCTGAGCTGCCTAGGCGAGGTCACTATAGAGAAGGGCGAAATCACCATCATCAAAAATATGACTTGTCGCCGCGGCGAACTTTATGCACGCGAGGAAGTAGTCGCCCCGAGGCGCATGCTAACTACCACCGTGCGCATCATAGGTGGCGAGTTGCCGCTCCTACCTGTAGTGTCAGAGGGAGTACTGCCGAAAGATAAGGTCTTAGCTTGTGCGCGCCACCTGGCAGACATCGTGGTTCACGCCCCCATCAAGGAGGGCGATGTAGTCTGCCGCGATATCTTAGGGCTTGGGGTAAACATTGTGGCCAGCAGAAGCATGGCCGGAGCAGATATAGAGTAACGTTGTGACCTCTCCGACAAAGAAATGCCCGAAAATATTATGTTGTATTAGTAAGTAAACAAGGAATATTCTAACTCATAATCGAATCTACTAGGGGAGATGTTGCCATGCTGCCAGGGTGGCGGGGGGGAGGTATGGAAAGGTCAGCAAAATTGCAGTTCGCTCTTATCACGGCCAGTTAATGCACCACTTGACAACGCAAAGCGCCATTTTTGGGGGATCACGGTGATCGCAATATCTCGTACAAAAAAAGGGAGGTATAAACGATGAAGAAGTTGATCAATAAACCCGACAATGTTGTTGAGGAAATGCTTCTCGGTATGGTGGCGTCGCATCCCCAGTATGTGCGGCTCATTCCAGGTTTTAGTATTTTAGCGCGGGCAGGGGAGCCCGCTAAGAAGGTTGCTCTGGTCAGTGGCGGGGGTAGCGGCCATGAACCCGCGCATGGTGGTTTTGTGGGCAAGGGCATGCTTGACGGTGCGGTGGCTGGAGCGGTGTTCACTTCTCCTACACCTGATCAAGTTTACGAAGCCATAAAAGCCGTCGACGGAGGGGAAGGCGTCCTCTTGATCATTAAGAACTACACAGGCGATGTGCTTAATTTCGAGATGGCCATTGAGATGGCCCAAGAAGAGGGCTTGCTGGTGGACAAAGTAGTAATTGATGATGATGTCGCGGTAGAAAATAGCACCTGGACCGTAGGGCGCAGAGGCATCGCCGGCACCATTTTTGTGCATAAATTGGCGGGGGCCAAAGCTGAGGCAGGAGGCGAACTGCAGGAAGTCAAGCGGGTCGCCGAAAAAGTTATTGCCAATGTGCGTTCTATGGGCATGGCGCTCTCTCCCTGCATCGTACCAGCGGCAGGAAAGCCTAGTTTCACCCTGGCGGAATCCGAAGTGGAGATTGGTATGGGGATTCATGGTGAGCCAGGAACGCATCGCGAAGAGCTGCGCACGGCGGATGAGACTGCCGACCATCTGATGAGTAAGATACTTTCTGAGCTAGCCTTGACTGCGGAAGATGAAGTTGCTGTCTTGGTGAATGGGCTTGGGGGCACACCCATAATGGAGCTCTACGTTATAAGCAACAGGGTAGCGCATATCTTGGCGACGGCAGGGGTTAAGACGGCCAAAACATACGTGGGCAACTACATGACATCCTTGGAGATGGCAGGATTTTCACTCACCGTACTAAAACTAGACGCTGAGCTGAAAGCGCTACTCTTAGCTCCCGCAGACACCCCGGGGCTTGTGCAGTTCTAAGTTATGTAGCAACCAAGCGCGAAGGGAGGGTGCGCAGTAGCATGAACAAACCATTCTTAATGAGCATGGAAGCTATTCTAGGCACCATCAATGAAAACAAGGAATGGCTGACGGAGCTTGATGGCGCTATAGGCGATGCTGACCATGGCATAAATATGGCGAGGGGGTTCGCTGCAGTCGTAGCTAAAATTGCTGTGGCCACGGAGGACGACCTCGCCTCTTTGCTTAAAAAAGTTGGGATGACTTTGCTTTCGACAGTGGGTGGCGTTTCTGGGCCCTTGTACGGCACCGCCTTTCTCCGTGCGTGAGCTGCAGCACAGGGGCAGGCTGATCTTACCAAGGAAGTAGCTGGTGAAATGCTGGCGACGGCAATTGCCGGTATAAGGGAGAGAGGAAAGGCGGCGCAAGGCGAGAAGACGATGCTCGATGCCCTGCTGCCAGCGCAGGAGGCCTTCGCGCGAGGACTAGAAGAAGGGAAAAACCTCTTAGAATGCCTCGAAGCGGCGTGTGTCGCTGCAGAGGCAGGGGTAGAGTATACTAAGACGATCATGGCCACGAAGGGCCGGGCTAGTTACTTAGGTGTAAGAAGTATCGGCCACCAAGACCCTGGCGCGACGTCGGCATATCTAATCCTAAGGGCGCTGACTGAGTTCTGCCGAGCGCACAGTCAGGGGGCGGCGTGATGGTGGGGCTGGTCATAGTATCGCACAGTGCTCAGATCGCCCTGGGCGTCAAAGAATTAGCGGGGCAGATGGCAGACCGCGGTCTGAAGATTGTCGAGGCAGGAGGCATGCCAGATGGCAGCCTAGGGACCGATACCCTTCGGATCCATGAAGCTATTGTCGAAGCTGATTCAGGGCAGGGCGTGGTAGTGCTCGTTGATCTCGGGAGTGCCGTGCTCAGTGCAAAGACTGCCCTCGAGCTACTAGAACCGTCGACTGCTCGTCGGGCGCAGATTGCCGATGCCCCCCTAGTGGAGGGCAGTATTAGCGCCGCTGTGGAGGCCTCCATCGGCGGTTCTCTCGCCGAAGTAGTGGCGGCCGCCGAGGCCGCGAGAGGGATACTTAAACTCTAGTCAACTGAAAGAACAGGAGGAGGGCCATGGTTGAGGCGAGAGTAGTCTTGACCAACAAACTGGGGCTACATGCTCGTTCTGCGGCCATGCTGACTAAGGTGGCGGCCAAGTTTGAGTCTGTAGTCCATTTGTATGGGGCAAGTAAGTCAGCGAATGTCAAGAGTGTCCTCATGGTTATGGCGCTTGGTGTGACAAAAGGAGCGGAGTTAACCATTACCGCCCACGGTCCGGACGAAGCCGCCTGCTTGGCCGCGTTGACGGACCTCATTGCCAATAACTTCTATGAAGAATAAGCTCGCTGGTCATGTAGAGCGATACTGCTCGGGAGGTGCGCAGTGCTTGTCATCAGGGGTCTAGCCGCCGTGCCAGGCATGGCCATCGGCACAGTCAAAATGTTGTCGGCCAAGAACGAGAGCGAATTGCTTAACTATGTGCAGGGGGCGGCAGAAGAAGAGGCCACGAAGTATCATCTAGCGCATGCCGCCGCTCTGCAAGAAGTCGCTGAAGTTGTGGCAGAAGCGACGAGGAAGGCGTGGCGCGAGCAAGCAGAAATAATGGAAGCGCACCAAAGCATCCTTTCGGACCCTATCCTCGCGGAGAACATCCTGGCCAAGATTGAGCAAGGCGCCGCGGCTCCTGCGGCGGTCAGAGCAGCGACGGAAGAAATTGCAGATCTTTTCGCAGGACTTGAAAACGCCTACTTGCGCGAGAGAGCAGGCGATGTGCGCGATGTGGGTAGTAGAATTGTGCGAGTACTCCTCGGCGGCCAGTCGCAGCGATTTGACGATAGCGGCACTATTCTCTGCGCGGGGGAGCTTCCGCCTTCCGTGGTGGCCACTCTGCCGAGTGACAAGGTTGCCGGCTTAATCCTCGGACAGGGTAGTCTTACGTCCCACGCCGTTATTATGGCCAAGGCACGTGGCCTACCCACCCTCGTGGGGCTAGGAGAACAGATCCAACAGCTTGAGGACGGTGCGCCAGTTATTCTCGATGCCACACATGGGCTACTAATTATCAACCCTACTGCCGAACAACTGGCCGCATACGGCCATAAGATTGCAGAGGAGCGGGACAAGCAGGCGCAGTACAGGAGTCTGGCCCAGTTGCCGGCAACAACGCGGGACGGCAAGAAGGTTGTAGTGGCCGCTAACATTGGTCAGCCTGAGGAAATTGATGCGGCCGTCGAGCACGGCTGTGAGGGCGTCGGTCTCTTGCGCACAGAGTTTATCTTCATGGGGAGAGACAGCATGCCTAGTGAAGAAGAACAGTTTCGAGCCTACAAGTATGTCATTGAACGGTGCCAAGGGCAACTTTGTGTGATAAGAACCCTGGACATCGGGGGCGATAAACCGCTGCCCTACTTGAATATAGCCAAGGAAGACAATCCATTTCTCGGCTGGCGAGCAATCAGGATATCTCTTAAACGTACGGATATCTTTCGCACACAGCTTCGTGCTATCTTGCGGGCAGCAGCCTTTGGCAAGACCGCCATCATGCTCCCTATGATTGTTAGTGTTAGTGAAATCGTGCAGGCTAAGGCGCTGCTAGCGCAGGCTAAGGCTGAGCTGGCAGCGGAAGGGGGGCCTGTGCCGACTGACATACCGCTCGGTATTATGGTCGAGACACCCGCAGCCGCTGTCATGGCGGTAGAGTTCGCCAAGGAGTGCGACTTCTTTAGCATCGGCACGAATGATTTGGTGCAATACACTTTGGCAGCCGACAGGGGCAACCATAGCGTCAGCTACTTGTTTGACCATTTTCACCCCGCCGTACTGCGGCTCATAGCTATGACAGTCCGTGCGGCGCATGCTAGTAAGATCTGGGTAGGAGTATGCGGCGAAATGGCAGGTGACCCTCTGGCTACCGAACTTCTCATAAGCCTAGGTGTCGATGAGCTCAGTATGGGCGCCCCCGCGATACCAATAATAAAAGACCTTATCAGGCATGCGCAGTTAGACGACGCGCTCGCGCGAGACATTTTAAGGCTAGATAGCGTGGAAAGGGTGCGAGAGTACCTGTCTAAAGACAAAGGCGCGAAACAGAAGCTAAAGTCGTAGCGAAGGAGCACGCCAATGAGTCTAATGGAGTCTTTGTATAAAGGGCCAGTAATCCCCTCCGTGCGTAGTATAGAAGACTTTAACTTGGCGCTGTCAGATACCACAGCGCCAAGCCTCTTTCTCTTGTTTGGCGATATTAATAACCTGCCGAAACTACTCCGCCTCGCAGAGCAACACAAAAAACGCCTGCTTGTGCATGGGGATCTGCTTGAAGGCGTAGGCAAGGACAAAGCCGGTATCAAGTACCTTGCTCGGCAGGGGGTCACGGCCTTAGTCACGACTAAGCCGCATTTGGTGAAGATGGCGCGGGAAGAAGGACTAGTAGTCATACAGCGCCTCTTTCTCATTGATTCAGAGGCGCTCAGAACAGGTATAAAGCTTCTTCGCGAACATAAGCCTGACGCCGTCGAAATTCTGCCAGCCTCGGTGCCTAGGGCGGCCGTGCAGGAAATTGTGCGGGGAGCCTCTCTGCCGGTGTTCGCCGGCGGCTTAGTCACCTCTCGCGAAGACGTGCTGCAGGCCCTAAAGGCCGGGGCATGCGCGGTAAGTACTAGTAAGCGAGAGTTGTGGAATATTAGGGTGTAAATACGTGTATAACTTCCCATTTCCCGTTTCGAGATTGGTTTAGCAAGTAAGCTGTTTCTTTAGGCATATCCCACTCCCCTGCTCATATATATTAAGTGAAGTTATGAGCAACAGGGGGGTGGGGCGAGTGAACGATCATATCTATGAGCGGGTCATTGAGATTGCCAAGTATGTTGCTGACACCAAGGCGACAGTGCGAGCCGCAGCTGACCATTTTAATGTCAGCAAGAGCACTGTACATAAAGATGTCACGGAGAGACTGCGTACTATAAACAGTGGGATGTATGAAGAAGTAAGCGAAGTGCTAAGCTTTAACAAGGCTACGCGCCACTTGCGCGGGGGTGACGCCACGCGGCGCAAATATAAGAAGGAGTAAAGGCATCGGGCCTGTGCCCGGTGTCTTCTTCTGTAGAGAAAAAGGGCGACTCAGTAGAAGACTGTGGCTAGCGGGTGAAGTTGCCCGGTGGTGATCCTGCAAAGTGTTGCAGGAATACTATTCTCCGTGTAGAAGATACCACATTAGACATCAGGGCGATAAGCCCTTGTTGTCGTGCCGACAGGCAAGCATATTGAGGGGGTCAGGGATGTGTGGTTTAAGGGAAAAGACATCGGGATAGACTTAGGGACAGCTACGGTGCTTGTCTACGTGCGAGGCAAGGGAGTGGTGCTAAATGAGCCTGCGGTAGTGGCTATTGACCGCAACACGAATCGCATTCTGGCAATTGGTGAAGAGGCGCGGCGCATGATAGGCCGTACGCCTGGCCATATCATTGCGGTGCGTCCACTGCGAGAAGGTGTAATAGCCGACTTTGATATCACTGAGCGCATGTTGAAGCACTTTATACATAAAATTTGCGGTAGCAATCCGCTATTTAAACCGAGGGTTATTATCTGCGTGCCCTCGAATACTACTTCGGTAGAAAAACGTGCCGTGGAAGACGCGGCTCGCAATGCTGGCGCCAAGGAGTGGTACTTGATTGAAGAGCCAGTTGCCGCAGCCTTAGGAGCGGGCATAGACATCACTAAGCCCACGGGTAGCATGGTGCTTGATATCGGTGGAGGCACCACTGATGTGGCGGTAATGTCGCTCGGGGGGATAGTTCTTAGTGATTCGGTGCGCATCGGTGGAGACAAATTCGACGAAGCCATGGTGCGCTATGTTAAGAAGCGCTACAATATGCTGATTGGCGAGCGCACCGCGGAAGAAATTAAAGTGCAAGTGGGGACGGTCTTCCCCAGCGGGCGTAACGCCAGTATGGAAGTGAGAGGTAGAGACCTAGTCTCGGGCTTGCCAGCCGCAATTACCATCACTTCCACCGAGTGCTTGGATGCCTTTGCTGAGCCTACCAATAATATTGTGGCCCTGGTGCGCTCTGTGCTAGAGCGTACACCCCCTGAACTTTCGGCAGATATCGTGGAGAAGGGCATTATTATGACGGGCGGCGGGTCGTTACTCGATGGGTTGGACAAGCTGATTGCCGAAGTAACGCAAGTGCCCTGCAATGTGGCGGAAGACCCCGTTTCATGCGTGGCGCATGGCACAGGCGTGGCGCTAGAAAACCTCGAGCTGTTGCGTAGTACTATGGAATACTCACGCCGCGAACGAAAATAATAAAGAGAATGACCATAGTGGTGGAGGTGTGGTAGGTGTTAAACATCGATGAAATTAAAAAGATCATTCCGCATCGCTACCCTTTCTTACTTATAGATCGTATATCCGAGCTAGAGCCGGGTGTGCGTGCTGTGGGGCACAAAAACGTCACCATAAATGAACCGTTTTTTGCGGGCCATTTTCCGGACTACCCCATTATGCCGGGGGTTCTCGTCATAGAGGCGCTCGCGCAGGTAGGGGCCGTAGCGCTTCTCTCTCTACCGCAGTATCAAGGAAGGCTAGCACTCTTTGCCGGCCTAGATGGCGTGCGGTTTAGGGCACAGGTGCGCCCCGGCGATAGTCTGCGTTTAGTCGTCACCCTGCAAGCAATTAAGCTAGGTGTCGGCAGGGGGAACGCTGAAGCGTATGTGGGTGATGGCAAACTGGCAGTATCTGGGCAGATGCTCTTTGCTCTGCAGTAGAGTTAGATACTTGGAAGGGGGAGCCCTATGTCGCGTAAAATTCTCATTGTGGATGACGAGGAGAATATTCGTTCTGGTTTGAGCTATGCCCTTAAGAGTGAGGGATACTTAGTCTTTGTGTCAGACAATGGTTTTGACGCGGTGAAAAAAGCCAGAGAGGTTAACCCCGACGTCATCTTGCTTGACCGCATGCTGCCAGGGCAAGACGGTATCGAGGTGTGTCGTCAAATCAGGGCTAAGTCTGATGTACCTATTATCATGGTCACAGCCAAGGATGGGGAAATTGATACCGTCGTGGGTCTTGAAGTGGGTGCAGACGATTACATAACCAAGCCCTTCTCTTTAAACGTGCTCTTGGCTAGGATTAAGGCCGTGCTACGCCGTAGAGACAGTACCGCTTCGCCCGATTTAGCGACTTCTGAGAGCATTAGTTATGGCCCTTTTACCCTCTACCCGCAAAAATATGTCGCTTACTTAGGCGAAAAAGATCTACTACTCACCCCCAAGCTATTTGATATTCTTCATCTCTTGGTGCGAAACCCAGGTCGCGTCTTTACGCGCGACGACTTATTAGAGAAGGTCTGGGGTATGGATTACGCAGTGGAGACGCGAACGGTAGATGTGCACATGACCTGGTTGCGCAAGAGAGTAGAAACAGACCCTAGTGACCCTAAACTTCTGCTTACCATCCGAGGTGTGGGTTACAAGTTGGCCGAGACGCCACATGCCTAGGAGTTTTCGCGCCCGACTTTCTATCACGGTATTGCTGCTCTTGGCACTCTCCCTAGGAGTCATGGGAGCGTGGTTGACGGCGGAATTCCGTGTTTTTTACATGGCGCGAGTGGAGGAAAGTCTTGTTCGCCAAGCAAGGCTATTGGAGCTACTGGTGCGAGACAATTTTACACCCGAGCATTTGCGAGCTCTAGCGCCTCGAACAGGCGGGCTAGACAATGTTCGAGTCACTTTTTTGTCGCCCGTGGGCTTGGTATGGGGAGAGTCCACTCGTGACGCGGCTAGCCTAGGTGATCACAGTGACCGCCCCGAGGTTATTATGGCTCTCGCGGGAGAAATCGGCGTGCACACGCGCGTTAGTGCCACCTTAGGCGTGCCCATGCTCTATGTGGCTGTACCCGTGAGAGATGTGGCCGGTGCCATGCAGGGGGTGGTCCGGGTCGCGCTTGATCTCACCGCCATGGACGCAGGCTTTGCCAGAGTGAATTTCTTAGCTGTTTCGGGGGGCATAGTGGCCCTCCTCATCGGCGGTGTTCTTGCGCTCGCTCATGCGCAAGCCGTTAGCGAGCCACTGCACAAAATGTCGGAGGTAGCGCTAGAGATCGCGGGCGGCAACATCGCCTGTCGTGCCGATGTTGCTGGCCCCACGGAGATTAGGCAGTTGGCTCAAGCCCTAAATGCCATGGCGCACAATTTGGAGGGAGAGCTAAGCCGGGTGCAATTTGCGGCTGAGAAGCTACAGGCTGTGCTAGGTTCGCTGCGCGACGGGGTTCTCCTCATTGATAACAAGGAAAACATTGAGTTAGTAAATGCCGCGGCGGCCGAGATGCTCGCCTTTAGTCCCGCTGCCACAATAGGCCAGCGAGATACAATGCTTCTGCGCCACCCCGAGCTAAGTGAGCTCTTGCGCCTAGCGAAAAGTGAGCGCAGTGCCTGCCACAAACGTATTGTGCTGAGCGGGCAGACCGCCCGACATATTAGGGCGGCTGTACTGCCTCTTGAAGGGGGCAGGATCATGATCGTTCTACAAGACCTTACTGAGGTCTATACCGCCGTAGACAGTCGCCGCGACTTCGTCGCCAATGTCTCGCACGAACTGCGCACCCCCCTAACATCGCTTGGGCTGATGGTCGAAAATCTCTTGCGTGGTGCCCTAGAGGAAAGGGATGTGGCGAAAGACTTTCTGCGCCGCATGGCGGGAGAAATAGAGCGTCTTACCGAAATGGTGCTAGATCTGCTGCAGCTTTCGCGACTTGAAAGTGGTACGGAGGAGTTGCATAAGGGGCGGGTCGTTGTTTCTGACTTGGTGCGGGAAGTAGTTGCAGGTATGTCCGGCTTGCTTGACAGCAAAGAACAAGTCGTTGTCGTCCTAGGTGAGAGCAAAACTGAGCTATGGGGAGACCGCGACAAAGTCAGGCAAGTGCTCATCAACCTGCTCGACAACGCCAGCAAGTTTTCGCCTGCGGGCTCACGCATAACTATAGGGTTGCGTGCTCATGCGAAAGAAACAGAAGTATATATCGCCGATCAAGGACCGGGCATTCTGCCCGAGCATTTGCCGCGCGTGTTCGAGCGTTTTTTTAAGAGCTCTGCCAGTCGAGGAGGGGGCACTGGCTTAGGCCTGGCGATAGTAAAACATATCATCGAAGCACATGGTGGCTCTGTGTATGTACGCAGTCGGCTAGGTGAAGGCGCGACCTTAGGCTTTACAGTGCCGAATGCTGCCTCGGAAAGGTAATTGTAAAGATTATATTTCATTGGTATAATATAATCTTAGCATTCAGCAATAGACCAAGTTCACAATAACGATTATAATATGGTTGTGTAGACATACATATTTTTTGCCTAAGCTACCCCAACAAGAAGGAGGAAATATCTTGCGAAAAATCCTATCCATCCTCGTTTTGGCGGTTATGGTTCTGACCGTCCTAGACCTCAGTGCCGCTCCAGCTAGCGCAAACACCATCAGCATCGTTTTTAACGGTCGTCCACTGGTGGCTGACGTCGCACCCGTTATTCGCAATGGGCGGACTCTGGTTCCTTTTCGTGCCATTTTTGAGGCACTAGGGGCCGAGGTAACATGGAACGAAGCCACAAACACCGTAGCCGGCTACAGAGGGCGCCAAGCTGTGGTGCTCGAGATAGGCAACCGTAGCGCTTGGGTAAACGGTCCTAGCACTACCTTGGACGTAGCCCCGCAGATTATAAACGGGCGTACTATGGTTCCCTTGCGCTTTGTCGCCGAAAGCATGGGCGCACAAGTTGAGTGGGTGGCTGCCGCTAACCGCGTCGCCATTACTGCCACTCTGCCCACTCTTCCCGCCGTTGGTGGCGTCATTACGCACGGACGCATCGCCGACCCTGTAGTGTTAAACCCCATCTTGGCTAATGATACTGAATCTAACTTTATCTTGAGCCGGACTCATATTGGTCTGGTACGCCGCGACCAAAACGGTGAGTTAATTAACGCCGTAGCCGACAGATGGCAGTGGATACCTGCAGAAATGACCTGGCGTTTTTGGCTACGCCCCGGCCTGAAGTGGCACGATGGTCGCCCCCTAACAGCCCGCGACGTCAAATTTACTTTTGACGCCATTCGCCATCCGCAGTATACCGGCCGCCGTCAGGGCGACTTGCTTTCGGTGTCTGATATTGTAGTTGTCAACGACCATGTTGTAGACTTTAGACTTCGCAATACTGACGCCACCTTGCTTGGACGTCTCTCCATGGGGCTAATTCCCCAGCATGTTTTCGAAGGCACTGCCATCAGAGATATGGCTGCGCACAACTACAGCCGTCAGCCTATTGGTGCTGGTCCCTACCGCTTTGTCCGCTGGGTGAGAGGGCAATTCGTAGAGCTAGAGCGTAACCCCGACTGGCATCTCGATGGTCCTTTCATCGCCAGAGTCATTGTTAAAACTTACCCCGATTCTAATGTTCTGCACGCCGCGTGGGAAAACGGCGATATCGATTGGGGCGCCGCCATTCCTCCGGACCAAATCGACACCGTTATGGCTAGATTTGCTAATACGGCTAATTTCCATGAGATACCCGCCATCTTCGGCTACGACTATGTCGGATTGAACTTCCTAAATCCCATCTTGAGTGATCTTAGAGTGCGTCAAGCCTTGATGTACGGAGCAGACCGCGAGGCCATCGTGCGCTCAGTATATAATAATCGTGCCGACCTAGTGCACGGTAACCTCGTGCCTTCGCACTGGGCCCATAATCCTAACCTCTATCCCTATCGCCACAACCGCTTCCGCGCCATAGAACTTCTCAGGCAGGCTGGATTTACGACAGTTGGTCGCGATGGTATTCGCACTAATGCGGCAGGGCAGAGACTGTCTTTCCGCTTCCTCATCCGCACGGGTATCCCCGAGCGCCACGACACCTTGGCCATGCTCACTAGCCAGTGGCGCCTCATCGGTGTTGAGCTGCGTCCTGAAGTCCTTGAATGGTCAGTACTCGTGGAGAGGCTGAACAGGGCTGATTTTGACATGAACATCATGGGTTGGAGTTTTTCCGAGGAACCAGATTCCTTCACCGCCTTCCATTCTTCGCAAGGGCGCGACCCAGCCACCGGTCTCAATCGCGGCATGAACAATATGCAACTGAATGACGCTGAAGTAGATCGCCTTATTATGCTAGGTCGCACCACCATGGATGACGCTGAGCGCAGAACTATCTACCAACAGCTCGAAGTGCGTCTCAACCAAGTGTTGCCATATGTATTTCTCCAGGCACGTAATGGCGTCGTCGGCATCCACAGACGCATTCAAGGCGGAGTTATCGGCACACGTGGGTTGTCCTTCCCAGAGACCTTGTTCATTGCCCCCGGCAGATAGTCTAGACTAACATCATGCAGTAAAGCCGCCGATAAGTATCGGCGGCTTTTAAATGTGTTATAAAATGGTCTTGACAAGGCCATAATTGTATGTGTATAGTAACAATGTGCACAAAGCGTGCACATTGAGCTAGGGCAATTATGGTATTTTCGGGGAGGTGCAACTTGTATACGGCCGCCATTACCGGCACAGGCGCTTACTTGCCTACACGCATTATGACGAACAATGAACTGGAAAGTGTCGTCGATACTACAGACGAATGGATTGTCTCCCGCACAGGGATCAAAGAGAGGCGTCTCGCCGCACCAAATGAGGCGACATCAGATTTAGCATATCACGCGGCGATGAAGGCTCTAGAGAGTGCAGGCTTAGCCGGTGCGGACATCGACGCCATTATCGTGGCCACGGTAACGCCGGACATGCTCTTCCCTTCAACAGCCTGTCTTCTGCAATCTCGTCTCAAGGCGACGAAAGCGGTAGCCTTTGACCTCAGCGCCGCCTGCACGGGCTTTGTCTATGGTTTAGAGCTCGCTCGCCATGCCATCTATGCGGGAACTTGGCGACATGTACTAGTTGTGGGTGGAGAGACTCTCTCGCGCATTGTCGATTGGCAGGACCGCAATACCTGCGTGCTTTTCGGCGATGGTGCGGGGGCCGCAGTCGTCAGCCGTGGTGAAGATGGCACTCATCTGGGCACGCCACTAATGCGGGCCCGCATCCTTGGAGTGCACCTTGGTTCCGATGGTTCACAGGGCGATGTTCTAACTATGCCCGCAGGGGGGTCGCGAACCCCGGCCACAGTCGAATCCGTACTAGCTAGGCAGCACTTTGTGCATATGAATGGTCAGGAAGTATATAAGTTCGCCGTGCGCATTGTCGGTGAGGCCGCGGGAGACCTTCTTGCCAAACTCGGATTAGGCTTTGGGGATATCGACTACTTCATCCCTCATCAGGCCAACCTACGGATTATCGAAGGTTTTACCAAGCGCCTGAAACTTGCTCCCGAGAAGGTACTTATCAATGTCGAGAAATATGGCAATATCTCCTCGGGCTCAATACCAATTGCCCTTCATGAATTTGCGCCAACTTTTAAAACAGGGCAGAAAATTATGCTGATTGGGTTTGGTGGCGGTTTGACTTGGGGAGCATGTTTGCTGGAATGGTAGGTGTGTGGTATGCGCAGACTAACATCTTTAATTAACATAAAGTACCCGATTCTGCAGGGTGGGATGGCCTGGGTAGCGACGGCTCCCCTCGCCGCAGCCGTCTCGGAGGCCGGAGGCTTAGGGATTATCGGGGCGGGGAATGCGAGTGCAGAGTGGGTGCGACAGGAAATACATCGCTTGAGGGAACTTACCGCCAAGCCCTTTGGTGTCAATGTGCTCCTACTGTCTCCCGAGGTGGAAGCAGTGATGAAAGTGGTGACGGAGGAGCGCGTGCCCGTTGTTACCACGGGGGCGGGTAGTCCTGGCCTCTACATGGCTGCGCTCAAGGCGGCTGGCTGTATTGTTATCCCGGTGGTGGCATCGTTGGCCATGGCGCGGCGTTTAGAGCGCCAAGGTGCCGACGCCCTAATTGCCGAAGGCAGCGAGGCTGGCGGTCACATCGGTGAGGTAGGCACGTTGACGCTGGTGCCGCAAATTGTGGACGCCGTAGGCATACCTGTAGTGGCGGCGGGAGGAATCGCCGATGGCCGTGGTATGGCTGCCGCCTTTGTTCTGGGTGCTGAGGGTGTGCAGCTAGGCACGCGCTTTATATGTAGCACCGAGTGCGAGGCGCATATCAATTACAAACAAGCCATTGTCAATGCTTCTGAGAGAGATGCAGTAGTGTGTGGCACTTCGATCGGTCACCCCGTGCGAGCATTGAAGAACAATCTAACTCGTGAACTGGCGGAGCTTGAGAAAAGCGGTGCGAGCTTTGCTGAACTCAGCGCACTAGGCAGCGGCAGGCTGCGGTTGGCTTTTACCACAGGTGACATGGAGAACGGCTCGGCCATGGCGGGGCAGTCAGCTGGCCTTGTTAGGGACATACGTTCCGCTGGTGAAATTATCACGGCCTTGATTGCCGAAACGGAAAAAATCTTCGGGAGGGACATATGGACAAGTTAGGCTTTCTCTTTCCCGGACAGGGGAGTCAGTACGTAGGCATGGGCCTAGACTGGGCAGGTAAATTTAAGGAAGCAGCAGAGGTTTTTGAGGAGGCCGATTTGGCACTTAACTTTTCGCTCAGCGAAGTGATATGGGAAGGACCAGTCGAATTCTTAGCCCAGACTGAAGTAACCCAGCCTGCCCTCCTGACCGTTAGTACCGCTATTTCACGCGTGCTTAAGGCGCATGGTATCGTGCCGCAGGCGGCGGTGGGGCTTTCTTTGGGCGAATACAGCGCCCTCGTCGCCGCAGAAAGCATTAGCTTTAGTGCCGCCATAAGACTAGTAAGGGAACGCGGGCGGCTTATGCAGCAAGCAGTTCCGCCTGGGCAGGGCAAAGTAGCCGCCATAATGGGGCTTGAGACGCACATAGTGGAAGAAGCCTGTGCCAACACTGCCGGCGTGGTCAGTATAGCCAACTACAATTGCCCTGGACAGGTAGCTATTGCAGGGGAGGCACAGGCGGTCGCAGAGGCTATGCAAAAATGCCAGCAGCTCGGCGCGAAACGGGTCGTCACCTTGCCCGTCAGTGCCCCCTTTCACACCTCTCTTTTGCGCGGCGCTGGCGCTGCCCTACGGCCGCATTTGGAGAGGGCCATGCTACTTGCGCCACAGATTCCGGTGGCCAGTAATGTCACGGGAGAGTACTTTGCCCCCCATGACCTTGTTCCTCTCTTGGAGCTACAGGTGAGCAGCCCCGTCAGGTTTGAGGCAGGCGTACGCCGCCTACTGGCCGATGGCTACACCCACTTTGTCGAGGTCGGCCCAGGTAGCACATTAAGTTCGTTTATCAAGCGCATTGATAAAGATGCTACAGTCTACAGCCTCGATAAGGCCGATAGTCTGGAGAGAGTTCTCGAGGTGCTAAGATGAAGATAGCCTTAGTCACCGGAGGGGCAGGGGGCGTCGGCCAGGCGATTTGCCGTGAGCTTGCGGCAAACGGCTTCATGGTGCTCGTGCACTACAATACCAAGCAAGACGAGGCCCTAGACTTGGTGGCCAGCATACGCAGCCTTGGCCAAGAAGCCGAGGTCTGCCACGGCAATTTAGCCAATGAGAGTGAAGTGGCACAGCTTTTTGCCGGCATTGCGGCGTCCTATGGCCGGCTAGATGTAGTGGTGAATAACGCCGGCATATCTCGTGATTCGCTCGTCTTGACTATGAAGCTTAAAGACTGGCAAGACGTTTTAGACGTTAATCTTACCGCTGCCTTTTTGGTCTGTCGCGCTGCCTCTAGAGTAATGCTCAAGCAGAAAAGCGGCAAGATTATTAACGTAGGCTCGGTCGTCGGGCTAAGGGGCAACATAGGCCAGGCAAATTATGCCGCTGCAAAAGCAGGGCTGGTTGGTTTCACCAAGAGCATGGCCAAAGAGCTCGCCAGTCGAGGAATTACCTGCAATGTTGTGGCGCCTGGCTTTATAGATGCGGGCATGGCGGCGCAGCTTCCCGGTGCGATTAAAGAGGCACTTCTTTCCACAATTCCCCAAGGCCGTCCCGGTACTCCCCGAGATGTAGCGTCTGCAGTGGTTTTTTTGTCTGGTGCAGGTGCTGACTACATCACGGGGCAGGTGCTCTGTGTTGACGGCGGCATGGTAATGTAGAACTCGATGAAAGGAGGTGTAAAAGTGGAGATATTAGAGCGGATGCGCAAAGTCATCGTCGACAAACTTTCTGTGCAGGAGGCAGCAGTCGTGCCCACCGCCTCATTTAAGGGCGATCTTGGTGCAGATTCTTTGGACTTAGTGGAACTAGTGATGGGCCTAGAAGAAGAGTTTTCAATTTCCATTCCAGAAGCCGATATGGATAAGATAAACAATGTGCAAGATGCCCTAGACTACGTAAGTGCTAAGTTAGCCTAAGGGGAGGGAACGATGAGAAGAGTTGTTGTTACAGGTCTGGGAGTCGTTTCGCCTATCGGTATAGGGCATCATGACTTCTGGGAGGCATTATTGGCAGGACAATCGGGCGTGGCAAAAATTACGCGCTTTGACGCGACGGGTTTTGCTACACAAATAGCCGCCGAGGTCAAGAATTTTGACCCCGCCGACTACATGGACAAGAAAGAAGCCAAACGCATGGACCGCTTCGCACAATTTGCCGTAGCCGCAGCGGGCTTGGCACTAAAAGACTCCGGAATAGCTGTTAGTGCAGACAACGCTGCCGATATTGGCGTCTATGTCAGTTCTGGCATCGGGGGACTAGAGACTATGGAGGCGCAGTGGACTGTCCTTAAAGACAAGGGCCCACAAAAAGTCAGCCCCTTCTTTATTCCCATGATGATCGGCAACATGGGGGCCGGGCAAGTTGCCCTTACCTTTGGTCTCAAAGGGCCTACGAGCAATATTGTCACAGCTTGTGCCAGTGGTGCCCAAGCTGTAGGCGATGCCTTTCGTGTCATCGAGAGGGGGGACTGCGAAGTAATGTTGGCAGGCGGCAGCGAGGGCTCTATCACGCCGCTTTCTGTAGCGGGCTTCAATGCGGCGCGCGCACTCAGCACGAGTAACGACAACCCTACCAAGGCCAGTCGTCCTTTTGATAAAAACCGCGATGGCTTTGTCATGGGGGAAGGTGCGGGAGTGCTCGTGCTGGAGAGTCTCGACCATGCTCTCGCCCGGGGGGCCAGGATTTACGCCGAAGTCGCTGGGTATGCCGCGACTAACGATGCCTACCATATCACCTCACCCGACCCCGAGGCGACAGGTACGACGAGGTGTATGCGGCTAGCGTTACAAGACGCCGGGCTATCGCCGAGCGACATAGACTATATCAATGCCCACGGCACTTCGACCGATCTAAACGATCGTTTAGAAACAAAGGCCATCAAAGCCGTATTTGGGGAGCACGCCAAAAACCTCGCCATCAGCTCCACAAAGTCCATGATTGGGCATCTGCTTGGTGCGGCGGGGGCAGTAGAGCTTATAGCCACAGTGAAGAGCATCTATGAGGGCGTAGTTCACCCCACCATTAATCTCGAGCACCCTGATCCCGACTGTGACCTAGACTATGTAGCAGAAGGCGCGCGGCAGATGCCTATACGCGCCGCTCTGAAAAACTCCTTTGGCTTTGGCGGGCATAATTGTTGCCTTGTAGTTAAAACGGCTCCCTAGACAGCCATAGAGAACCCCTAGCGTAAAATATGTCATGATAACTTGGTCAAAGGCTGGCACCGTTTTCGTACGGTGCCAGTCTTGTCTTTAAGGCCTCGATGTGTTTGTCTACCATCCCTGACGGCCACAGCGACAATTGTCACAATGTTGGGGTAGTGTCACGGAGCGAACTTCTGATATGGTTGTGTTACGAAACATGCATGGGATATGAAGTTAAAATTACCGAAAGGCCATGGCGGCAAATTCAACTGATAATCTAGCGATTCAGAAAAATGAAACATAAATATACTTGACATTCGGGGGGGGG
>Ga0208101_10027_pt1 | contig 30637 bp, 31 predicted proteins | sample Subbioug_CSW11AC_FD_184823 | JGI IMG/M metagenome (GOLD analysis project Ga0208101, IMG submission 184823) | Serpentinite rock and fluid subsurface biosphere microbial communities from McLaughlin Reserve, California, USA - CR12Aug_CSW11AC (SPAdes) | ecosystem: Environmental > Terrestrial > Deep...
TGGGTTCGAGACGTCACATTCAACGAAGATCGTTCGCAGATTCGCACCAAACAAGGCCCGCGAGTTATGGCGACGCTACGTAATCTTGTTATCAGCCTGTTTCGACTTCACAATGTAAAAAACATTGCACAGGCGCTGCGCACATGTAGTCGAAGGCCGGAAAACTCCTTGCGGTATATGGGGTTCTAGGTAGTCGTACCTATGAGTTCTGACTTTGACGAATCCCTGGGTTTCCTGCCGAGCTCTTGACTTAGGCGAGGGTTAGACATATAATTTTTCTAAGCACTGAAGGGAAATCGAGTCTGAGCAAGGCTGTAGAGAAGGGGTCGCCGGCTGAAAGCCCCGCCCGCTGCGCAGGTCTCACGTCATCCCCGAGCTCTTGGCGCGAAAAAAAGTAGTGTCAAGCGGGTGGCCCGTTACAGCTCTAAGCCGCGTAAGCGGGAATTAAGGTGGTACCGCGGAACGTCTCCGCCCTTTACGGGCAGAGGCGTTATTTTACTTTTAGGAGGGCGAAAGTGATGACAAATGAAATCCCGAAGCACTATGACCCATCTCTAGTCGAGAAAAAGTGGTATCCGCGGTGGCAAGAGGCTGGTTTCTTTTCACCCCCAGCAGAGGCTCTAGGCGAGCCCTTCACCATCGTCATTCCACCCCCTAATGTGACGGATCGCCTGCATATCGGCCATGCCTTAAATAACACCCTGCAAGACATCATTATTCGCCAGAAGCGCATGCAGGGCTATGCCGCGCTGTGGCTGCCCGGCACAGACCATGCTGGCATAGCCACGCAAAATGTGGTGGAAAAGAAACTGATGGCGGAAGGGCGCACTCGCCACGACCTCGGTCGCGAAAAATTCGTGGAGGCCGTCTGGCAGTGGAAGGAAGAGTATGGCCGGGCCATAACCGATCAGTTGCGTACCCTAGGCGCTTCGTGTGACTGGAATAGAGAGCGCTTTACCATGGACGAGGGCTGCTCGCAGGCGGTGCGCGAAACTTTCGTGCGGCTTTACGAGCGGGGGTTAATTTATCGGGGCAGCTACATTGTCAACTGGTGCCCGCGCTGCCGCACCGCCATTTCTGATGATGAAGTAGAGCATGCCGACAAAGATGGCCACCTCTACCACGTGCGTTACCGTTTAGCCGACGAGAGCGGCTATGTGACGGTGGCGACGACCCGCCCGGAGACGATCTTAGGTGATACGGCTATAGCTGTAAACCCAGAGGATGAGCGCTACCAACACCTTGTCGGCAAGATGGTCGTCCTCCCTGTGCTAGGGCGGCTCATACCCATAGTAGCCGATGCCTATGTCGATAGGGACTTTGGCAGCGGTGCGGTAAAAGTGACTCCCTGCCATGACCCTAACGACTTTGCTATAGGCGAGAGGCACAATCTCCAGAAAATTAATGTGATGAATCCTGACGGCACCATGAGCGAACTCGCCGGCCCCTACAGCGGCCTCGACCGCTTCCAGTGTCGCCAAGAGCTCTTGCAGTTCCTTGAAGAGCAGGGGTTGCTCGTCAAGACGGTAGCACACCCCATGAGTGTCGGGCAGTGTTACCGCTGTACGACTGTAATTGAGCCCCTTGCCTCTCGCCAGTGGTTTGTGCGCATGGCCCCGCTCGCGGCCCCGGCCATTGCTGCCGTTAAAGAGGGCAGGGTTAAATTCGTGCCGGAGCGCTTTGTTAAGACTTACTTGCACTGGGTGGAGAATGTCAAGGACTGGTGTATTTCGCGCCAAATTTGGTGGGGCCATCAACTGCCCGTCTGGTACTGCTCCTGTGGTGAGGTGATGGTGGCGCGCGAGGCTCCCTCGCAGTGCGCTAAATGCGCCGGCCATGAGCTGGTACAGGAGACGGATGTTCTTGATACTTGGTTTAGTTCCGCCTTGTGGCCCTTTGAGACACTAGGCTGGCCCGACCCTGCCGCGCCCGACTATGCAAAGTTCTTCCCTACTAGTGTCTTGGTGACCGCGTACGACATCATCTATTTTTGGGTGGCGCGCATGGTCTTTATGTCCCTAGAATTAACAGGGCAAGTGCCCTTCACGCATGTACTCATTCATGGGATTGTGCGTGATAGCGAAGGGCGCAAAATGAGTAAGTCGCTCGGCAATGGTATTGACCCCCTAGAGATGGTCGAGCGCTACGGTGCCGACACGCTGCGCTTTTCCCTGGTCAACGGCAATAGCCCTGGCGGCGATATGCGCTTCTCCGAGGAGCGTTTGGAGTCAACGCGTAACTTCTGCAATAAAATTTGGAACGCCGCGCGCTTTGTACAAATGCACATGGCCACACAAGAAGTAGTAGCGACGGAGTTGCCCCCCCAGGAAAACCTCTCGTTGGCGGACAGCTACATTTTGTCACGCCTCGGCCACACCGCCGAGGGCGTCACCCGCTTTATGGAGCGCTTTGAATTTGGCGAGGCTGCCCGCCTACTGTACGAATTTATTTGGACGGATTACTGCGACTGGTATATTGAAATGGCCAAGACCAATCTTTTGTCGGGCGGGTCCCTTAAGGCTAATACACTCTCCGTGCTCTGCTATGTCCTCTCGCGCACGCTAGAGCTCTTGCATCCTTTCATGCCCTTTATTACCGAAGAGATTTGGCAGGCACTTCCTCATACAGGCGAGTCCATAACCATGGCCCCCTGGCCAAGCAGGCTAGAGTTAGTCGATGAAGAGGCCGAAGAGAGCATGGTGGCCATTATGGAGGCCATACGTGCCCTGCGCAATGTGCGCGCCGAGATGGGCATTGCCCCGTCGCACCGTACCGACATTTACATCCTGCCTAGTGATCTGCGTTGGGAAGGCATCTATCATGCGGGAAGTAGCTACATGCGTGCCCTCGCCGGAGGTAAAAATGTGCAGATAGTACCTTCTTCGCCCTTTGCCAAAGGTGAAGCTGTCGGCGTCGTGGTCGCGGGAGCCGAGATATACTTGCCTCTCGCGGAGCTGGTGGATGTAGAGGCGGAGATTAAGCGACTGTCGGAGGAGCAGAAAGCGCTACAGAGCGAGGTGGCGCGCTCGGCCGGCAAGCTAGCCAACGAGGGTTTCCGCGCTAAGGCCCGGCCTGAGTTGATCGAAGCTGAGCAGTCTAAACTGGCCGCCTACGAGGCCAAGTTGTCCCAAGTGGAAAAGAAGCTGGCGGAGCTAAAATGAATTACACCGAGGCAGTAAGTTATATTCACTCCTTAGGACGTTTTGGTAGCCAACTCGGGCTAGAGCGCATGCAGGCCGCTCTAGCCCGCTTGGGGCACCCCGAGCGCCAGTACAAGGTGCTGCATGTGGCGGGCACGAATGGCAAGGGCTCGACCTCAGCCATGCTGGCTAGCGTTTTGCGGGCGGCAGGCTACAAAACAGGTCTCTACACCTCGCCCTACATCGACTCCTTTACCGACCGTTTCGGTCTAGACGGAGCAGACATCGGCCAAGAGGCGCTAGCCCGCATGGTGACCGAACTTATGCCCTTGGCGGATGAGCTAGGTTTGACGCAATTTGAGTTTATTACGGTTTTAGCCTTTCTCTACTATGCACAGAGCCAAGTAGATGTAGTGGTGCTAGAGGTGGGTCTTGGGGGACGCTTTGACGCGACTAATGTCGTCGTACCCGACATTTCCCTCATCACCAACATCGGCTTTGACCATATGGAAGTTCTGGGGGATACTTTGCCTAAAATTGCCTTTGAAAAAGCAGGCATTATTAAGCCTGGTGTCCCCGTTGTTACCGCTACGAGTGACGAAGCAGCCCTCCAGGTCATCGCAGGGGTCGCCTATGCCAGTAATGCTCCGCTACGCATACTAAACAAAGACTTTTCGGTCGCCCCACTCGCCGCTACCCTCCGCGGGCAGAGCTTTGCCTACCAGAGCGCGGATGTTCTGCTGCAACTTGACCTGCCGCTTCTTGGTCCGCACCAACTTCACAATGCCGCACTCGCCGTAGAGTCCTTGCTGTGGCTACGGGCACTAGGTTGGTCGCTAAGCCTAGAGGACCTACAGAGGGGACTTAGCGCCGTTTATTGGCCGGGTAGGTTCGAGGTGGTGGCAGAGCAGCCGTTACTCATTATGGATGGAGCGCACAACACGCATGGGGTAACCGCTCTCGTTAACTCCTTGGCGGAGCTTCTGCCGGGTAGAAAGGTTCTCCTCGTGGTCGGCATTATGAAAGACAAAGAACCGCAAGAGATGCTTACTCTCTTGGCTCCCTTTGTCAAGCGATATTACGCCGCTGCCCCCGCGCTTCCGCGCGCCTTGCCAGGGGGCGAACTGGCTCTTCTCGCCAACAAGCTCGGGCTCTGCGGAGAGCACTACGCTTCCGTGGCCCTAGCCTTAAGCGCCGCCCTAAAAGACGCTGAACTGTTGGATGTGGTGTTAGTAGCGGGCTCTTTGTACACCATATCCGAAGCACGGCGTGCCTATTTAGTTAATTAGTTCACAGGTAGAATTCCAGCAGGAAATAACCTCTGCGTGTGAGAATAATCTTAACTGTGTGGCTACTGCAAGGGCCGAAAGCAAGGGGGTGCAGGGTTGGGGGAGCAAACCACTTTTGAAGTGTCTTATGCCGTCGTGGGTGCTGATTTTAGTCAGGCCGGTGAAGGCGCGGCTAAACTCAAGCGTGTTTTGCAACAGGTTGGTCTTGCGCCCTCTTTAGTCAGGCGCATTGCTCTTGCTACCTACGAGGCTGAGCTCAATATTGTCATTCACGCTTACCAAGGGGTGATTAAGGCCAAGATGTCTTCCGCCCGAGTTGAAGTATGGGCAGAAGATAAAGGCCCCGGCATACCAGATATCGAGCTAGCCATGCAAGAAGGTTATTCCACGGCACCCGACCATGTGCGTGCCCTAGGTTTCGGCGCGGGGCTCGGCCTGCCAAATATAGCGCGCAATGCAGATATACTAGAAATAAAGACGGTCATGGGAGAAGGTACTGTCGTGTACATGGCCTTTGCCTGCCCTAGTCGGGCAACTTAGATGACTACGTACTTTCATTCGGTGCAGTTGAGCGAAGAAAAGTGCCGGGGTTGTACCAATTGTATTAAGCGCTGTCCTACTGAAGCCATACGCGTGCGTAAGGGCAAGGCGCGCATTGACAATGCCCGTTGTGTGGATTGCGGGCAGTGTATTAAGGCCTGCCCTAATAGAGCTAAGTCGGTGCACACGGATAGCCGCAGTGTTCTTATGAACTATAAGTACACCGTAGCCCTGCCTGCACCGTCTTTTTTTGCCCAGTTTCGCTCCGAGCTCACTGTCGGTAAGATGATGGCCGCTGTCAAACTCCTGGGGTTTACGCATGTGCGGGGGCTGTTTCAGGCGGCGTCACTAGTGTCTTCAGCCATAGCCAAGCACCTAGCTATGACAGAGGGGCCCTTCCCGCGCATCAGCACTAGCTGCCCTGCCGTGGTGCGACTTATTCAGGTGCGGTACCCTGAATTAACACAGCACCTAGTGCCCATTGAGGCCCCCATGGAAGTGGCTGCGTACTTAGCCCGTAGGGACGTGCGCAGGGAAACTGGGTGCCTTGATGATGAAGTGGGCGTGTTCTTTGTTACGCCTTGCCCAGCCAAAGTTACTGCGGTGCATCAACCAGTTGGCGTGGGGAAGTCGCTCCTCAATGGGGCCTTTTCTTTAGCCGAAGTCTATGGTGGGGCCTTTCGCCTGCTGTCTTCGGTCACCGAAGACGAGCCCGTTGTGGGTAGCGCGCGGGGCCTAGCGTGGGCGCGCAGTGGGGGAGAGGGGGAGGCGGTGGCCATTCATGACTACCTCGCTGTGGACGGCATCGAGCAAGTTATCGCTTTACTTGAGGAGGTGGAGCTCGGACGACTGACCAATATTCGCTATATTGAGGGCCAGGCCTGCGTCGGCGGCTGTGTAGGCGGAGCTTTAGTTGTCGAAAACCCCTTTGTAGCGCGGGTGCGACTCGCGCGACTAGCAGAGCGACTACCTAAAGAAGAGACATCTAATGTGGAGCTACCCAGCGAAGCACTAGAGCTTAAGCAGAACCTCAGTCCGCGCCCTTTTCTGCAGCTTGACGATGACGTAGATATCGCCCTGCAAAAACTTACGCAGTTAGAAAAGATTGTGGAAAAACTGCCGATGTTAGATTGCGGTTCTTGCGGTGCTCCCCACTGTAGGGCTCTCGCCGAAGATATCGTGCGCGGCAATGCCGCCTTGACTGATTGCGACTTTGTACTACGTGATCGTGTAACTGATTTAGCGCAAGAACTGATGGAGCTCACCCAGCAATTGCCGCAGACCATGGGCCAAAGCCGCACCAGGAAGGAGGAAGAGCCATGATACTAGGGGATGTTGTCAGCGCTCTGCAACTAGAAGTATTGTCTGGCCAGGCGCATCTAGGGCGAGAAATAAGCGGAGGCTATGTTTCAGATATGCTCAGCGATGTTTTGGCGCATGCTGCCACCGACTGCCTATGGGTGACTCGCCAAGCCCATGCTAATGTTATTGCCGTGGCCTCCTTGCTCGGGCTTTCGGCGGTTATTGTGGTCAATTGTCCTGTGTCTGCCTCCGTGGTGGACAAGGCCAAGAACGAAAACCTCGTGCTCTTAAAGAGTAACCGCGTGGCCTTTGAACTTGTGGGGGAGCTCTACAACCTAGGTCTAAGGGGGTGTAAACGTGAGTAAGGTGCGCTGTGATTTACACATCCATACCGCCCTTTCGCCATGTGCTAATCGTGAGATGACGCCTGCCAATATTGTCAATATGGCAACGTTAGTCGGAGCAAATGTCATTGCTATCACTGACCATAATAGCTGTCGCAATGTGCGGGCTGTCACTGAGGCAGCGGGGAACGGGCTGATTGTGATCCCCGGCTTAGAAGTCTGGACGAAAGAAGACGTGCATGCGCTCTGCCTCTTTGGCAATCTTGCTGTGGCAGAAGGCTTTGGGGCCATGGTTTACGAGCGGCTGCCGCCGCGTAAAGGTGATGGCGAACTCTTTGGGCAGCAGTATCTTTTTGATGCCGAGAGCCGCATCATTGGCTGGGAGGAGAAGCTCTTGCTAGCGCCTACAGACATAGGTATAGACGAGCTCTGTCATACCGTAGGCGAGTTGGGCGGTCTGGTGATTCCGGCCCATGTCGATAGAACTTATGGCTTAGCGACGCAACTGGGGTCTATCCCGCCACACCTGCCGATAAGGTTGCTCGAAGTATCCAAAGGGAGTAAGCAGCCCCTTTCGACACGCAGTTACCCTTATATTACTAATTCCGATGCCCATAACTTGTCGACCCTAGCCGCGAGCAACCCCTGGGAGTTAGAAGTTGCGGTGCGCACGCCGGAAGGAGTGGTGGCAGCCCTGAAGGAGAAGTACTAATAGTCCCGACATAAGCAACTGCAGTTATTCTTAAAATAATTAGTGACTTAATTCACGGACAATGTTAAGGAGGGAACAAAATGGCAGGCAGCAAGTGTCAGTGTAGTTCGTCAGTAGAGAGTGACCCTCGTTATGAACAACTTGAAGAGATTCTGGTAGCGCATCAAGGCGATGCAGGTGCACTCATACAAGTTCTTCATGCGGCGCAAGACGTTTTTGGTTTTGTGTCTGAGGAAGTGCAGGAGAAAGTGGCCGAAGCTCTCGGCGTACCAGTGAGTGAAGTGTATGGCGTGGCTACTTTTTACTCGCTATTCTCACTCAAGCCACGCGGCCAGTATAAAATCGGGGTTTGCTTGGGGACAGCATGCTATGTGCGGGGCGCGGCGCAAGTGCTAGCCGAGCTCGAAAAACAACTTGGCGTAAAAGTGAATGATACTACAGGCGACGGCAAGTTCACTTTAGAAGTGACCCGCTGCATTGGGGCCTGTGGGCTAGCCCCCGTGATCACCATCAATGAAGATGTTTACGGACGCTTGCAGGTTGAGAAGGTGGCCGAGGTTCTCGCAAAATACTAGTATGGAAGAACTTGCATTACACATCCTCGATTTGGCACAGAACAGTATTGCGGCGGGCGCTTCAGAAATTGTCATCACTATTGTCGAGGCACATGCCGAGAACAGCCTGCGGATTACTTTGGCTGATAATGGCAGAGGTATGGAGCGAGAAACGCTAGAAGCCGTGTCCGACCCCTTTTTCACCACCCGCACAACAAGGCGCGTGGGCCTAGGTATTCCCCTGCTCAAAGCGGCCGCAGAACTGTGCGAGGGGAGTATGACTGTCGAGTCTGTTCTGGGGCAGGGGACCACAGTAGAAGTCTACTTTAGACATGATCATATTGATCGTGTGCCGCTTGGGGATATGGCCGCGACAGTCGCTGCCATCATGGCCGTGAATCCACACATCGAAGTGCTATACCGCCACACCGTAGACAGCAGAGAATTTACTTTTGACAGTCGGGAAGTGCGGGCGGTATGCGAGGACTTATCTCAGCACCCCAAAATCATTGAGTGGTTGCAAGGGTATATTGCCGAACATGAAAGGGCGCTAGGGGGAGAGCAATGAAGACAGTAGAAGATTTGCGTAGACTGCGCGACGAGGTGCGCAGCATGACCGCACTACGAGAAGGCGAAGCTGATGTGCGTATTGTGGTGGGGATGGGTACTTGTGGTATCGCCGCTGGAGCGAGGGAGACGCTTAACACCTTTGTGCGTGAAATCGCCCTGCAAGGACTGACAGGTGTGGTAGTAACACAAACCGGCTGCATCGGCATCTGTGAGCGCGAGCCTGTGGTTGAAATTAATGCGCGGGACGGCAGAACGCTCTATGGTCGGGTGACCCCCGAAAAAGCGCGGCGCATTGTACTCTCGCATGTCATGGGTGGAACGGTAATCGAAGAATGGGTTACGCGCAACTAGGAGGGGTAAACTTGAATTTATATAGAGCACATGTGTTGGTCTGTGCCGGGGCGGGCTGTGTGTCCTCTGGCTGCCTTAACACTATGCAGGCCCTAACAGATGAAATCGCCAAGTTGGGGCTAGACAGAGAGATCAAGGTTATAGAGACAGGCTGTATAGGCACTTGCGACTTAGGTCCGGTTATTGTCGTGTACCCCGAGGGGGTATTTTACCGCAATGTCACCACGGATGACGCGCGCGAGATTGCCAACGAACATCTTCTCAAGGGCAGAACAATCCAGCGACTTCTGTACCGTAATCCTCTGACCAGCCAATTGGTACAGACTTACGGCGAGATGGAGTTTTTCAACCGACAGATACGCATTGCCCTGCGCAACACCGGTCTTATTGACCCAGAAGTGATCGAAGAGTATATTGCGCGTGATGGTTACGAAGGCCTCGCTCGGGTACTCACGACGATGTCTGAAGAGCAAGTAATCGCGGCCATTACCGCCAGTGGTTTACGTGGGCGCGGAGGCGCTGGTTTTCCTACAGGTAAAAAATGGGGTTTCACTCTGCGTGCGCCCAGCGAGCAAAAATACGTGGTGTGTAACGCCGACGAAGGTGATCCTGGCGCGTTTATGGACCGCAGTATTCTAGAGGGCGACCCCCACACCATAATTGAGGCCATGTCCATCGCCGGCTATGCCGTAGGTGCGAGTAAGGGCTATGTCTATGTTCGCGCAGAGTACCCCTTAGCGGTGAAGCGCCTGCAGCTAGCCTTAGACCAGGCGCGAAAATATGGCTTTCTAGGGCAAAATATCTTTGGCACTAATTTCTCTTTTGATATTATGATTCGCGTTGGTGCTGGGGCTTTCGTATGTGGTGAGGAAACAGCTCTCTTGGCCTCTATTGAGGGTAGGCGGGGTGAGCCTCGCCCGCGTCCACCGTATCCCGCTGTCAAAGGGCTCTGGGGAAAGCCGACTCTCATTAATAATGTAGAAACCTTCGCCAATATTTGCCCCATCATTCTCTATGGTGCCGAGTGGTATTCTCGTATCGGTACTGAAAAGAGCAAGGGAACCAAGGTATTCGCCGTCGCGGGCAATATAAACAATACAGGCTTGGTGGAAGTGCCCATGGGCATGACGCTAAGACAAATAGTTTTTGACGTTTGTGGCGGTATTCCCGGTGGCAAGGAGTTTAAGGCCGCGCAAACCGGTGGCCCTTCAGGAGGCTGTCTTACGAAAGAGCAGCTAGACGTGACGATGGAATATGACACCTTGGTGGCCGCCGGCAGCATGATGGGCTCAGGTGGCCTGATTGTCATGGATGAAGACGCTTGCATGGTTGACATGGCTCGCTTCTTTTTAGACTTCACGCAGGATGAGTCCTGTGGCAAGTGCACGCCCTGTCGCATTGGCACCAAGAGGATGCTCGAGATTCTCGATCGTATAACCAAGGGAGAAGGGCGCGTGGGCGACATAGAAGCTCTCTATGGCTTGGCCGAGAATATTCGTGAGACCTCCCTCTGTGGCCTTGGTCAGTCCGCGCCCAACCCGGTGCTATCGATGATCAAGCACTTCCGCGAAGAGTACGAAGCGCACATTCGTGAGAAGCGCTGCCCGGCTGGGGTCTGTCAGGCCCTCATTAGCTACAATATTATCGCTAGTAAGTGCCGCGGCTGTGGGCTCTGCGCGCGGGTATGTCCTACGGCTGCTGTTTCGGGCAAGCCCAAAGAAGTCTACCGCATTGTGCGGGCTAAGTGCGTGAACTGTGGCGCGTGTCTTGAGAAGTGTCCCTTTGGCGCCATCGTGCGGTCTTAATGGAGGGAGAACAATGCAAGAGATGATTAAACTTACCGTTGACAACAGGACTATCGAAGTGTCGCCCGGGACAACGGTTCTCCAGGCGGCACGTGAAGCTGGCGTGAACATTCCCACCCTCTGTTTCATGGAGGAAATTAACGAAATCGGTGCTTGTCGTGTGTGTGTGGTCGACGTCGAGGGCTTTAGGGGACTACAAGCCTCATGCGTGCTCGAGGCTGCACCTGGCATGGTAGTGCGCACCAATACGCCTGAGGTGCGGCAAGCCCGCCGTGTCAATATCGAGCTCTTGCTGTCTAATCACCCTGACACTTGCTTGACATGCGTGCGGAACACGAGCTGCGAACTGCAGAAGCTCGCCCATGCCCAAGGCGTGACCACTATCACTTACACCGGCGCAAAATCAGAGTGGCCGATTGATCTTACGAACAAAGCCTTAGTGCGCGACCCCAACAAGTGCATACTCTGTCGCCGCTGTGTGGCCGTGTGTCACGAAGTGCAAGACGTAGGTGTGATCTCGGTGGCGGAGCGCGGCTTTAACTCGATTATTGCTCCTGACGCCAATCGTCAGCTCAATTCTACCACCTGTGTGTTTTGTGGTCAGTGCGCGGCCGTCTGTCCCACCGCGGCCATCACCGAGGTGGACAATACGGCCCAAGTATTTAGCGCTATTGGCAATAAAGAACATGTAGTGGTGCAAGTCGCGCCGGCGGTGCGCGTGGCCATCGGCGAGGAGTTTGGTTTGCCGCGGGGGGCAGTCACTACCGGTCAGCTGGTGACAGGGTTACGCATGTTAGGGTTCTCTGCCGTTTTTGATACCGATTTCACGGCGGACTTGACCATAGTCGAAGAAGCCCATGAACTTATAGAGCGGGTCAAAACGGGTGGGACCCTACCTCTCATGACTTCGTGCAGTCCTGGCTGGATAAAGTTTGTGGAGCACTTTTACCCAGAGTTCATCCCCAATTTGTCGTCATGCAAATCACCCATGCAAATGATGGGTGCACTAGTTAAGAGCTACTACGCCGACAAGGTGGTCGGCATATCTCCCGAGAAAATTGTCTCGGTAGCGGTCATGCCCTGTACCGCCAAGAAATTTGAGGCCAGCCGTCCTGAGTTTACCCATGAAGGTGTTGCCGAGGTAGATGTGGTTCTGACCACGCGAGAACTAGCCCGCATGTTCAAAACGGCAGGTTTAGACTTGGCCAACTTGCCGGATAGTGCCTTTGATGCGCCTCTCGGCATGTCTACCGGCGCGGGCGTCCTCTTCGCTGCTAGCGGCGGTGTCATGGAGGCCGCGCTACGCACAGCCTACGAATGGATATCCGAACAAGATCTCGAAAAACTTGATTTTACGGCAGTGCGAGGTCTTCAGGGCGTAAAAGAAGCCAGTGTAGAGATTCCTAAGCTCGGCATGGTCAAGGTGGCGGTTGTCAATGGGCTAGGTAACGCCGCGAAACTCTTAGCTCGCCTAAAGGCGGGTGAAGCTGAGTATCACTTTATCGAGTTTATGGCCTGCACAGGCGGCTGTCTAGGTGGCGGCGGGCAACCACGTATCAGTCATGAAGAGGCGGCGAAGGGCAAGCAGGCCCGTTTAGAGAGCATCTACGCCATAGATAAAAAGCTCGCTCTCCGCAAGAGCCACGAAAACCCCGCGGTGAAAAACCTCTATGCCGAGTACCTAGGGGAGGTAGGCGGAGAGAAGGCGCACCATCTCTTGCACACCCACTTTGTCGAACGCGGTCGTTTTCCTTGGCGAAAAGGCTAGTTGTTGTTTTATGTCGAACCATGAGGTAAACTTAACGAGGGGTAGCATTGTTCGCTACCCTAAAATACTGAATTTTCCACAGTTTGAGGAGTGAAAAATGGTGGCGAAGTCTTTTACCGGCGGAATTCATCCTCCTTACCGCAAAGTAGCCACAGCTGTACCCATCGAGTTTCTCAGCGTACCTAAGCTTCTGGCTATTCCCTTGCTGCAGCATATCGGGAAAGAGTGCCACCCCGTGGTGGCGGTAGGTGAGCGCGTACTCATGGGACAACAGATTGGTGGCGTGGGTGACTCTTTGGCCGCACCCGTGCACGCCTCAGTGTCGGGGGTGGTGGTAGCTATCGAGCCGCGGCCTCACATCAATGGTAGGCAAGTCAACTCCATTGTCATTGAAAACGATTTTCTCGACGAGAAACACCCCTCAGTTCTACCTAAGCCGCATGTGGACAAGCTCTCCCCCGGGGAACTTGTCGCCATCATACGCGAACTAGGTGTCGTGGGCATGGGTGGCGGTGGCTTTCCTACGTATGCCAAATTGCAGGGGAACAGTGCTCACAAGATAGAGACTGTGCTCTTAAATGGCGCGGAGTGCGAGCCCTACTTGTCAGATGATCACCGCATCATGGTGGAGTTCCCTGATGAAGTAATTTACGGCCTGCGTTGCCTGATGAAAGCAAGTGGCGCGAGCGCTGGCCATATCGGGGTGGAAGAGAATAAGCCCGATGCCTTAGCTGCTCTCCGTCTGTCGGCAGCGCGCTACAGCGACATCACGGTAACATCCCTCGCCGTTAAGTACCCGCAGGGGGCTGAACTGCAGCTTATTCATTCTTGTCTAGGCAAGGAAGTGCCTCCCGGCAAGTTGCCCGTGCATGTTGGCGTGGTGGTCAATAATGTCCATACCGCACAGGCTATTGCCCGCGGCATGACCACGGGGATGCCCTCTGTAGAGCGGGTGGTTACTGTGGGGGGCGAGTGTGTAACTTCGCCTGGCAATTTATGGGTAAGAGTAGGTGCTACTTTTGCCGACATACTAGCGGAGCGAGGGCTCACCTGTACGCCCTACAAACTGATTTCCGGTGGCCCGCTCATGGGCATGGCCGTGCATACCCTAGAGGTCGCCGTCACCAAATGCACTTCGGGCATCCTCGCTCTGTCGCGACAAGAATCTAGTGCGCCCCCGGTCAGCGCCTGCGTGCGCTGTGCAAAATGCGTGGACGCTTGTCCCATGTTTTTGCAGCCGACCACCTTGGCTCATTATGCCATGAAGGGACGCCTAGAAGATGCAGAAATGATCGGAGCCCTTGACTGCAGGGAATGTGGCCCTTGTGCTTATGTCTGCCCGGCTGGGATACCCCTCGTGCAGTGGATTCGCCTCGTTAAGTCAGATATTTATGCCCGTAAGTCCCGTTAAAGAGATATTCCAGGAGGGCACGATAGTGGAGATAAAGAAACTAGCTATATCCTCTTCACCCCATTTGCATAGCGGCGTGACGGTGCGCCAAGCCATGTGGTTGGTCGTACTTGCGTTAGCGCCAGCCGCACTATTTGCTGTTTTTCATTTTGGTTGGTATGTGGTGGCTATACTTGTAACCGGTGTCTTGGCAGCGGTTCTAGGCGAGGTCGCCATCCTCCATTTCCAAAAGAAACCGTTGACCGTGGTCCAGGATGGCAGTGCCGCTCTCACGGGCTTACTTTTGGCCCTGAATGTGCCCGCAGGGGCTCCCCTGTGGATGGTGGCCATAGGCTCAGTTCTGGCCATCGCCATTGGCAAGCATGTCTTTGGTGGTCTTGGCTACAACCCCTTCAACCCTGCCTTGGTCGGACGCGCCATACTCGTCTCGTCTTGGCCAGCACGCATGACAGCGTGGGTCGGCCCGGACTTAGTCTCGTCCGCCACCCCACTAGCCCTTCTCCGGGCTGGCGAGGCCTTGCCCGCTTACTCCGATATGCTGCTTGGTTTTAAAGCGGGGAGTATAGGTGAGGTGGCCGTGCTGTTGCTTCTTGTGGGAGGGGTGTTCCTCATCTACAAGAAGATCATCGACTGGAAAATACCTTTTTTCTACATCGCGACGGTAGCTTTCTTGACATGGGCTTTACCCGCGCGCGGGCAAGTCGGCTACTTTTCGGGCGACCCTCTCTTTCATGTGCTTTCGGGGGGTCTGATGCTAGGGGCCTTCTTTATGGCTACCGACTGGGTGACCACGCCGGTCACGAAACTAGGTCGGGTCATTATGGGGCTCGGGGCCGGAATTATTACTGCCGTCATCAGGCTCTATGGTGGACTGCCAGAAGGAGTGACTTATGCCATCCTCATCATGAATGGGCTTACTCCCTTAATTGATCGCTACACTATGGGGCGCCGTTTTGGCGTCCGCTAGGAGGATATTATGAGCAGTTTGCGGGTATTTTTCCGTGGCCTACTTGATGAAAACCCCGTTTTGCGGCTACTCTTGGGCATGTGCCCGACACTGGCTGTGTCAACCGCGGCCCTTAATGGTCTGGGCATGGGTTTGGCCGCGACGGCTGTTCTGGTGGCAAGCAATATTCTCATTTCTCTCTTGCGACCTGTTATCCCCGACAAAATTCGTATTCCCTGCTACATTGTCGTCATAGCTACCTTTGTTACCATGGTAGACTTGCTCATGGAGGCCTTTGTTCCTGGCCTGCACGGGGTGCTCGGCATCTTTATTCCCTTAATCGTCGTCAACTGCATTATTTTGCAGCGGGCCGAAGCCTTTGCCTCAAAAAACGGTGTTTTTCTCTCTGCCATTGACGGCATCGGCATGGGGCTTGGCTTCACGGTAGCACTCCTCATTCTCGCTTCTGTGCGCGAAGTAATGGGTGCAGGGACTTTCTTTGGCCTGGCACTCTTGCCGGCAACTTTCGAACCGATGAAGCTTATGGTCTCGCCTCCAGGGGCGTTTATAGGTCTTGGCCTCATTATTGGGTTGATCAACTACGTGCAGAATCAGAGGGAGGTGCGTCGCCGTGCCTAATCTGTTTGTGATTTTTCTGGGGGCTATTCTTATCAACAATTTTGTCCTGACGAGATTCCTCGGGATTTGCCCCTTCCTAGGCGTGTCTCGCAAGGTAGAGACGGCAGTTGGCATGAGCCTGGCCGTGGTTTTCGTTATGACCGTGGCCTCTTTGGCTACCTGGACCATACAGACCTACTTGTTAATGCCCTTTGGGATGCTGTATCTGCGCACCATCGCCTTTATTTTAGTTATCGCCGTGCTCGTGCAGTTTGTCGAAATGGTAATGCTTAAGGCTACACCAACTTTGTACCAGGCCCTAGGCGTCTACCTTCCCCTTATTACGACTAACTGCGCGGTGCTGGGCGTTACACTGATTAATCTCAATGAAAACTACACGCTGGTAGAGTCCTTAGTACACGGTTTTGCGGGTGCGGTGGGTTTTGGCTTGGCCATTGTCGTCTTTGCCGGTATTAGGGAACGGCTAGACTATGCCCCTATCCCCAAGGCCTTAGAGGGCTTCCCCATTGCCCTCATTGTGGCCGGGCTCTTGTCCATGTCTTTCTTGGGCTTTCAAGGCTTGTTGTAAGGAGGGTTCTGTATGCAGCTAGATCTTCGTTCCATCTTCATTGCCCTAGCCTCTTTAGGGGGGCTCGGCCTTCTCTTTGGCGCAGGCCTCGGGCTTGCCGCCAAAAAGTTCGCTGTGCCCACTGACCCGCTTTATGACCAGGTCTTGGTCGCCTTGCCGGGCGCAAATTGTGGGGGCTGCGGCTACCCGGGGTGCTCGGCCTATGCGGCCGCTGTGGCCAAGGGCGAGGCCAGTATCAATAAATGCCCTGTAGGTGGCAATGACCTTCTCACCAATTTGAGCCGCATCATGAATCTTTCGCCCTTGCCCCAGGTAGAGCGCCAAGTGGCTACCCCTTACTGTGACGGGGGAGATGCTGAAGCGGGCAGCCGCTTTGCCTACGAAGGCATACCTGATTGCGTGGCGGCAACCGCTATGCTCGGCGGGGACAAAGCCTGCCAGTACGGCTGTCTTGGTTATGGCACCTGTGTCAAGCTATGCGTCTTTGACGCTCTCAGCATGGATGCTAACCGTATTCCGGTGGTCGACGCCCTAAAGTGCACGGCCTGCGGCATGTGTGTGCAAGGTTGCCCGAAACAAATTTTCTCTTTGCGTCCGGCCGAGAAGCGTGTTCATATCCGCTGTCGTTCCCATGATAAGGCCAAAGAGGTGCGTAAGAGCTGTACGGTCGGCTGTATCGCCTGCGGCATTTGCGTGCGGGTCTGCCCCACCAAGGCCATTTCCCTAGAGGACAATTTGGCCGTAATTGACTATGAAAAATGCATAAATTGTGGGCTGTGCGTCGAAAAGTGCCCCATGAAAACCATCCATGGCTAGTGTACTGCCGAGCTCCACGCTCGGCGGTTTTCTTAGGAGGTAGTCAGTTGAAATTAAAACAACTGTTGTTGGCGTTCATACTACTTGTTATAGTTAGTGGTGTCTGGGTCTTGCAGGGATACCTGAGCATGGAGTCGGCAAGGCGCGACGTACTCATGATGGACACTTTTGTGAGCGTTATGGCCGATGGCCGCGAGGCGGAGAGAGTGTTAGACGAAACTGTAGTAGAGATGAGGCGCCTAGAGGCACTCCTGTCAGCTCATATTGAGGGCAGCGATGTCTACCGCATTAATAACGCTCTAGGCGCGCAAGTGTCGGTTAGTGCCGAAACTATAGAAGTGCTAGAGGTCGCGGAAGAAGTCTTTCGCAGGACTAACGGCGCTTTCGATGTGACTATCGGTGCCGTGCTTAGGCTGTGGGGGTTTGGCACAGAGGCTAGGCAGGTGCCAACTGCCGAGGAGCTGCTCTCCGCCATGAATGGTGTCGGTTTTACGAATGTAGAGTTTAGTCGTGAAGAAAAGTGGGTGCGCTTAAAACACCCCGCCACGCGCCTTGATCTCGGTGGCGTGGCTAAGGGCTACATTGTCGATAGAGCCACCGAGTTTATCTATAGCCGCGGCATTAGACATGCCGTGGTAGATGCGGGTGGCGACGTGCGCATTACGGGCGGCCGCCCGAATAGCCCGCGTTGGCTCGGCGCGCGCAAAGCCCGCGTCGGGGTGCAAGACCCCGTTAATCGCGAGCGTCTCGTAGCCGTAGTCAGTGTTATGGATGGCGCCGTCCTGACATCTGGGGATTATGAACGTTACTTTGTCGAGGACGGTATACGTTACACCCATATTATAGACCCCAGAACAGGCAGCCCAGTGCGCGGCCTGTCTAGCGTTACCATCGTCACCAGCAAGGCTGCCGTCGCTGATGCCATCGCGACAGCGGTGATGGTACTTGGCAAGGAGGCTGGGCTCGCCCTGATCGAAGATTGGGAAGGTGTCGAAGCACTCTTAATCACTGCCGAGCAAGAGTTCATCATGTCATCGGGCATGGCGGCACTCACGGAAGTACTAAGGTAGTATGTCTATGGGCAGAGTAAACACACAGGTGCTGGTGCGAAACTCTCTCTTAGTCGCTGGCGCGGCGGCGCTCCATGTGGTCGAGGCCGCGTTGCCGAACCCTTTTTACCTGTTACTGGGCCCAGGGGCTAAGCTTGGCTTGGCCAATATCGTGACTTTAGCTGTCGTTCTGGCCTATGGAACCAAGCAAGCGACCATCATTGCGGCTCTACGTGCCCTCTTAGGGGGGTTGCTAGGGGGCACATTTCTTACTTTCGGTTTTTTTCTGAGCTTTGCGGGTGCCGTAACTAGTGCCCTAGCCATGGGATATGTGCGGAGACTTGGCGGGGCAAGAGTCAGCGCCATTGGTCTCAGCATGCTTGGCGCTGTTACACACAATGTGACGCAACTTCTTGTGGCAGCCCTGCTGGTAAACCATTTTGGCCTGATGGTGCATCTGCCCTACCTGCTCTTTTTTGCCGTACCCACCGGATACTTTGTAGGTCTAGTGGGTGCTATGCTCTATCGATACTTGCCCAAGGAGGTTCTGCGAAATGGTGCGTTCCGGAAAATCTAGGCGAAGTGGCTGGTTGCTGTTCTTACTGCTTATAGTGGGTGTGTTCCTTGGGGGTCTGCTTAGTACCTTTGGCGCTGATTACTTGCCTTTTCTCGCTTGGTCGAGTCCGACCTATGGTATTATGCCACCTTTTGCTTTAGACTTAGGTATGCTGTCTCTGACCTTCGGCCTGACGCTACGGCTCTCGGTGGCGGGTGTGCTCGGGCTCATCTTGGGCTACTTGGCGTATCGGGCACTCTAGTGAGGCCGCTCTACTTAGCTTCTGCTTCGCCACGCCGCCTTGAATTGCTACGACAGATAGGCGTAGAGCCTATCGTAGTGCCCTCTAGTTTTCTGGAGAGTGAGGTACTGTGGGGGAACCCAGAGCACCTCGCCAGAGAATATGCGCTTGGCAAGGCGCGCGGCGCTGTCTTTGGTAGGCTAGAAGTGCCCCGAGACTCTGTCATTATCGGGGCGGATACCGTGGTGGCCCTAGAGGGAGAGATCTTTGGCAAGCCGCGCGACAGTGAGCACGCTAGCTACATGCTGCAGCGATTATCTGGTCGGGCGCACGAAGTCGTCTCTGGCGTCGCCATAGTAAGGCCCGATGGTCAGTACCTGCTCGGCTCGGTGTGTACGGAAGTAACCTTTAGACCCCTCTCTGCACAAGAGATAGCAGCTTATGTGGCCACCGCTGAGCCACTAGACAAGGCAGGCTCCTATGGTATTCAAGGGCGCGGGGCACTCTTCGTAGAGAGTATTCGGGGTTGTTACAACAATGTCGTGGGGCTACCACTGACGAAACTATGTGGACTTCTCAGGCAGTGGGGTGTGGAAGTGACGGAGGCTTGGAGGTAGGGTCGTGGCGATACAAGACTTGCCCCGCACAGAGCGCCCGCGCGAGAGGCTGCTCTCAAGGGGCGCACATCAGCTGTCTAATTCTGAGTTGCTGGCTATCCTCATGGCGACCTCGGGCCTTAAGGGCGAGAATGTGCTAGACTTGGCACAGCGTGTGCTTATTAAGGCGGGAGATGTCGGCAAGTTAGTGCACATGAGCTATGGCGAGCTGTGCGAAATTAAGGGCATAGGTCCTGCCAAGGCCGTGCTCCTCTTAGCCGTCGTTGAGCTGTCGCGGCGCATGCATCTCACAGGTAGCGAGCCTGCGGTGGTCAAGTCCCCGCGAGACGTGCAATACATACTAGCAGAGCGGTTTCGCTATGAAGAGAAGGAGCGTTTTTATGCCGTGCTCCTCAACACCAAGAACCGCCTTCTTGGTTTAGAAGAAGTGTCGGTCGGCAGCCTAAACTCGTCCATCGTGCATCCGCGCGAGGTCTTTCGCGCGGCCATTCGTCATAGCGCAGCCTCAGTCATTGTGGCCCACAACCATCCTAGTGGAGACCCCACCCCTTCGCGCGAGGACATCGAAGTCACGCGTCGCCTCATGGAGGTAGGAAGGATCGTGGGTATAGAGGTTTTGGACCATGTTATTTTTGGCCGTGAGGTTATACTAAGTCTTAAAGAAAAGGGTCTTACGTAAAGGAGAAGAAAGCATCTGATGAACTTTTTGAATCGGTACTTCGCGCGGGATATGGGTATTGACCTAGGAACGGCAAACACACTGGTCTATGTGAGAGGAAAAGGCATTGTCCTCAGGGAGCCCTCCGTAGTCGCCATAAATCGCGAAACCCATGAGCTCCTGGAAGTAGGGGAGGCCGCCAAGGCCATGATTGGTCGTACACCTGGGCACATCGTCGCCGTGCGCCCCCTCAGAGACGGTGTTATAGCCGATTTTGACATTACCCAGAAAATGCTCAAGGCTTTCATTCGCCGCGCCACTAAGGGCGGTTACTTCTTTCGGCCGCGGGTCATTGTCTGTGTGCCTGCTGGAGTGACAGAAGTTGAAAAGCGCGCAGTCAAAGACGCCACCATTAGTGCCGGTGCCAGGGAAGCGTACACCATTGAGGAACCTATGGCTGCGGCGATTGGGGCGGGCTTGCCCGTCAATGAACCAACGGGGAACATGATTGTGGAGATCGGTGGGGGAACGACCGAAGTTGCCATTATAAGCCTCGGCGGCATTGTCACCCATCAGTCTATTCGCTCGGGTGGCGATGAAATGGATGAAGCGATTGTCGTCTACGTCAAAAAGAACTACAGTCTCCTGATTGGCGAACGCACTGCCGAAGAAGTAAAAATTACCATTGGTTCTGCCTACCCCATGGGCGAAACCGTGATGGAGGTGCGCGGGCGCGACTTAGTGACCGGGCTACCGAAAACCCTGACTTTGAGCTCCGTCGAGGTGCGCCATGCCCTAGCGGAGGCCGTGCGAGGTATTGTCGAGGCTGTTAAGGCCACGCTTGAGCGCACTCCGCCTGAACTCGCCTCCGATGTTATGGACCGCGGCATGGTGATGACGGGGGGGGGCTCCCTGCTGCGAGGGCTCGATAAGCTTATAGCCATGGAAACGGGCATGCCCGTACTGATGGCAGAAGATCCGCTAACTTCGGTGGTGGAGGGTGCAGGAAAAACGTTTGACCACTTGAATCTATTAAGGAGATTAGACGCATCTCCCAAAACTAGATAGCGGGGAATGGGCATGATATTTAGGTGGCAGAACAGACAGGTCATTCTTTTGTTCCTCGTGGTCGTTCTTCTCACGGGGCTGTTGATGTTCTCCGCACGCGAGGGAGATAATGTTTCTCTCGTTGAATATTATGTCAGCGGTGCCGTAGCACCCGTGCAGAGGGCTTTGGCCTCTGTGGTCGACCTCGGGCGCCGCACTACGCGATACGTTTTAGAGCTACGGCAGCTAGGGCGCGACAATGCGCGGCTTAGAGCAGAACTGGCGGCCTTGCAGTTTCAGAATACCAATTTACTGGAGGCCAAGGCGGAGGCAGAGAGACTGCGGGAGTTGCTAAATTATCGCGACGAGCGTCCTCTACTTCCCTTAACTATGGCGCGTGTCATTTCGCGGGGGTTCGTGGCTTGGCATAGCGATTTGATCATTGACAGGGGGTCCCGCCATGGTATCTCTGTTGACGATCCGGTAGTGACACCGAGCGGAGCCGTGGGCAGAATTATCGAAGTAACAGAGAGCACGGCGACCGTGCTGCTTATTACCGACCCGCGCAGTGGTATCGCGGCGATGGTGCAGGCTAGCCGGCACGGGGCTATCGCCGAGGGAGATCCGGGTGCGCGGGGCATGGTCCGCTTGCCACGCCTACCGCGTGACTTTGCCATTAGCGAAGGAGACGTCATTACCACCTCGGGTTTAGGAGCCATTTTCCCTAGGGATCAAATTTTTGTCATCGGCCATGTTCAAGAAATTTTTGTCAGCGCAGATGGCCTGCTAAAATTTGCGCGCATCATGCCGGCAGTTGATTTAGAGCGCTTGGAAGAGGTTTTTGTCTTAAGGCGTGGTGCGCCTTGAGCAAAGCCTTTTTGCGCGTGGTGCTGCTCGGATTTGTGGCCGTAGTGCTGCAGGGCACAGTGTTGCCGCATTTCGCTGTTTTTGGCGGCAGGGTTAATGTTTTGGTGGCTGTTGTCACTGTGGTCTCCCTATCTTACGGGGCTCTAGCTGGTCTAATGGCGGGTTTTGGGATAGGCTTACTTGCCGACCTCGTTCTCGGCACCGCTCTAGGCCTAGCCGCACTGCCACTAGTACTTATCGGGTATTTCACCGGGTACTTGGAGAGGCATGTTTATCGGGACGCCTACCTAGTGCCGGTCGTTGTGGGTTTTCTGGGCACCGCGTTTTTTGAGCTCGTCGTTTTGGCGCTCTCTAACGTGGCTTTTGCTGTCTGGTGGCGGCGCGCCTTTGTATCCGTCTTCATCCCTACAGTTCTCGTAAATGCCGCACTGATGCCCTGGGTGCATCAGTGGCTGACAAGACTGCTGCCTAGTCAAAGAGAGGAGCTGGACTAACTGGAAAAAGAGTTTCCTCACCGCCTTAATGTCCTGATCATGGCTGTTCTCATCGCCTTACTGGTCATGGTTTTTCGTTTAGGGATGTTGCAGATCGTCTTGGGTGCACAGTACAGGCAAAGCGCGGACGAAAATAGGTTCCGCCAAATAGTGCAACTAGCCCCTCGCGGTAAGATTGTCGATTCTCGTGGGGTGGTGCTGGCCAGCAATGCACCCGGCTACTTCGTCTCGATGTATCACACGCGGGCTCCAGAGCTCGAAGATATCCTAGAAACATTGGTCGCCATTCTTGACCCCGAGGGTCTCGACCCAGAGATCTCTGTCGCTACGTTCAAAAGTCGCTTTCATGCCAATAGGTTTAGGCGCTGGCAACCAGTTCGCTTGACCGACATAGCCCTGCCCTTTGACGACCCGAGACTTCTCCTTATTGAAGAAAGACGCCTTGAGTTGCCCGGCGTTTTTGTCGACGTGCAGCCAGTGCGTACCTACCCCTTAGGGAGCATAGCCAGCCACATTTTAGGTGGTTTAGGGCGCTTTACGGGGGGGCCAGAGGAGTTGCGCGCCCTAGTGGACGCCGGACTGACCGGCTACCGACTTGATAGCCGCGTGGGTAGATGGGGAGTCGAGGCCGCGTTTGAGTTTGTGGGCCCGCATCTTTCTTTGCGGGGGGTGGACGGCTCGCAGGTAGTAGAGGTAGACAAACTCAGTCGTTTGATGCGCGAAGTAGAGAAAATTGAGCCTGTACCAGGTAACAATGTGCAACTTACTATTGACGCCGAGTTGCAGCAGAGTGTAGAGACTTGGCTCGTCAATGAGTTTCTGCCAAAACTGCGTGAGACCACGGCCCCCGAGGCGCATGAGGTTGCTGTAGTGGCCCTTGACCCGCGTGACGGCCGTATCCTGTCGTTTATTAGCATTCCGAATTTTGCACCGGCCCATCTGTCGCGAGACTTTACCAGCTTAAGTGCGGACCCAGCTCGACCACTTGAGGCCAAGCCCCTAGTAGCCGCAGCCCCAGGGTCGATGTTTAAGCCCGTAACAGAAATCGCGGGGCTGATCTCCGGTGCTAAGGCGAACCTGCTCCTGCGGCCGCCGGTCGTCTGCACTGGGCGGCTACATGACGAGGCCATGCTCGGACCGGGCGGGAAGGGCTGCTGGATCGAGCAGTTTGGTACCGGACACGGGCAGGTAAGTGATCTTGATGCCATGCGGGTCTCCTGCAATGTCTATTTTTACCAGCTCGGCTTTGAATTGTTGCGCTCCCGGGGGGCTGCCCTTGTTCTAGACCAAGTTGCCGATGTGGCCGCATTTATGGGCTTAGGTGTGCCGGTATCGCTACCAGAATTAGTAGGGTTTAGACATGACACAGGGGTCCTACCCACCAGCGAGCGATTTAGAGAAGGAATTAGAGCACACTTGCGCCGCAATCCATTCGATAGGAGGCCACTCAATCCCTACCCCGGCGAGGTGGCCGATATTGCCATCGGCCAGGGCGCTCATAGATACACACCACTACAAGTAGCTAATTTCATGGCCATGCTTGCGACGGGCCATCGCTTTCAGCCATTCTTGGTTGAGCGGGTGGTGTCAGCGGCAGGAGAGGTAGTAGACCAGACCGAGCCAAAACTGGTGGCCTCCTTGCTTCGCACTCCGCAAAATCCTGCCGGACTTATCAACGATACAGAGTGGCGGCATCTACAAGAGGGTCTGCGCCAAGTGACCCAAGTCACCGGTCTTGGTCTTAATAGTGGAACTGCCTCCGGGGTTTTTCGTGGGGCCCCATACTTCTCGGCTGGTAAGACCGGTACCGCTGAGGTCATGGAGGGAGGCCGTTTTGTTGACTCCCACGGTTGGTTCGCAGGTTGGGCTGCGGTTGACGCTGTAAGTAGCCCGGAAATAGTCGTTTCCGTGTTAGTCAAGCATGGTCGGAGCGGAGGTACTGCCGCCGCTCCCATCGCCCGTAAATTGCTAGACGAGTACTTTCGCCTAAAACTAGAAAGAGTTGGTCAATAGTCCCCCTAGCAAAAGGAGTTTGTGGAAACACGGCGAAACACTATTTATAAAACACTCCACAGGGGAGGTTTAATAGTGCTATGGGTAAAGTGTTTGTCGTGACTTCGGGCAAAGGTGGCGTAGGGAAAACCACTACTACCGCAAACCTTGGCGTGGCCTTGGCAGAGAAGGGCCATAGTGTAGCCTTGGTGGATGCGGATCTAGGACTGCGTAATCTTGACTTGTTTCTCGGTCTCGAAAACAGGATTGTCTACCATATTGGCGACGTTTTAGAGAAGCGGGCCACGTTAGAAAAAGCCCTTATTCGGCACAAGAAGTACACGACCCTAAGCCTCTTGCCGGCTCTGCAAAGCAGAAGTAGCCGCGTGCAGGAGAAAGATATGAAGAGAATTGTCAGCGAACTGGCTATGACGCATGAATACGTCTTCGTAGATTCGCCAGCCGGTATCGATACTGGCTTCCATGTTGCCACGGCAGGAGCAGACGACGCTTTAGTGGTGACTACCCCTGAACTGCCGGCCGTGCGCGATGCCGATCGTGTGGTTGGGCTACTGCGCAGTAAGGGCATTGCCTCCCCTAAATTAATCATAAATCGCTTGCGACCGAACATGGTGCGTCGCGGAGATATGCTCAGCCAAAGCGATGTGCTCGAGTTTTTACGTATTGATCTGCTCGGCATAGTGCCCGAAGATGAAATGACTATTGTGGCGACTAATCGGGGGGAGCCCTCAGTATGTCTTCAAGGCTCCCTAGCTGGCGCACACTACCGCGACATAGCTCGTCGGTTGCTCGGCGAAGCGGTGCCTTTGCGCAAGATGGCTAGTGGAGAGGGTGTTGTAGCATTCTTGCGTCGCTTTGTGGGCGTGGGACGGTAAACATCGCGACAGAGGGGACGGTTCGTTTTGTCGCAAAACGACCGACAAAACGAACCGTCCCCTCTGTCGCCAAGAAAGGAGCGGGACGTCGTGGAAACAGGCATTAAGAGCAGAGAACAGGCCAGGCACCGTCTGCGGCAGGTACTAGTGCACGATAGAGCCATGTTGTCCCCTGCGCTTCTCGATGAACTCAAAGAGGTCTTGTTCCTCGCAGCGCAAGAGTTTGTCGACAGCGATAATGACGCGGCAGTGCTTGAGCTAGAGATACGGCCAGAGGGGGCCCTGCTCCACTTCAAATTGCCCATCAAGGGCCTCGTGCGTCAGGAGGAACTACCCATTGTTTGATGTCTTTGACAGAAAGCTCTTGCGTAGTTTTGACTGGGGTTTGTACTTATCCTACCTTGGTATCTCACTCTTTGGAGCACTCATGATTTGGAGCGCCTCCCTCAATAACGAATTTGGCGATCCATTATACTTTGTCTCGCGGCAATTGATGTGGATCATAGTGGGCCAAGTCATTTTGTTTATCGCCGTCTACTTCGATTACCAACTCTTTGGTGCACTGAGGTGGCCGGTGTACTTCGCCAGCTTAGGCCTGCTTGTACTAGTGTTAGTCGCAGGGGTAGAGCGGGGTGGGGCTGTCAGGTGGCTAAATGTAGGTGGTTTTGTTTTGCAGCCTTCAGAGTTTGCCAAGCTTGCCGTCGTTATCACCCTGGCGGCAACAGTTGAAAAGCTAGGCCAGATTAACACCCTCGTTAAATTGGTTACTGCAGTGGTCCATGTCGGCGTGCCCATGCTTCTTGTTGCTATACAGCCAGACTTGGGTACCTCGCTGGTCTTTCTCGGCATCTTGCTGGCGGTGCTCTACGCCGCTGGCATCACTCGTCAACTGATGGCTTTGCTGGCGGCCTTAGGGCTGACTAGCGCGCCGCTACTATGGTTGTACGGCTTAAGAGAGTACCAGCGCACTCGCCTTTTAGTTTTTATGGATCCCTCTTTGGATCGCGCCGGCACTGGCTACCATCTCTTGCAGTCAATAATTGCCGTCGGCTCGGGCCAGTTTACTGGGCGAGGTTTTATGGCCGGCCCACAGAGTCTCCTTAACTTTTTGCCGGAGCAGCATACTGACTTCATTTTTTCTGTCGTGGCAGAAGAGTTGGGCTTTATCGGCTCGGTGGCCCTTATTGCCGCCTTGTTCTTCCTAGTTTACCGCTGCTTAAGGACTGCGGCGGTGGCCAAGGACTACCTCGGCCGCTTTCTAGCCGTTGGTGTTGCCACTTGGTTTGCCTTTCAGATTATCGTCAATATCGGCATGACCATGGGGATGATGCCGGTGACCGGCCTGCCGCTACCTTTTTTGAGTTATGGGGGAAGTTCGTACTTGGCTCTGTCTTTGGCCGTAGGGTTAGTCCTTAATGTGCATTTGCGCCACCGGAAGATTTTGTTTTAATCATAGGGGTACGCCTGCCAGAGTATAGATAACTAGGTGCTCTGGAGGTGACTCTTGTGCGGCAGGCTTTGTGGAAGTACACAGATCGTGGCAGACGGCCCTTTTCGCCGCGTCGCAAGGTGCCGGCAAAAGGCAGGCCCTTGACTGCTTGGCTGACCAAAGGTATCTTGGCTTGTATTGTCCTTTTCTTAGTATGGGTCGGCGCCCAGTCTAGTACCTTGCGTCACTACCTGCGCTATGTTTTTGTTCCTGGCGCGGCGAGCGTCAGCCCCTTGTCGCGCTGGCTTGATTGGTACCCCGAGGACGAGACGGTGCAGCCGGTGTGGTCGCGCCTTACGGGTAGGTCAGACATGGCGAGCTACAATTTGCCCGTAGCGGGTACTGTGCAGCCGGCGGACTGGAGCGGCATCAACATTGTTGCTCCGCCGGGTGAACTAGTGCGGGCGGTTCTCGATGGACGCGTCACGGCTCTAGACAACAATCTAGGGGAAGTCAGGGTCTTTCATGGCACCGGCATGTACACAATTTATAGGGATTTAAGTGACCTTGCCGTCACTTTGGGCGATAGAGTGGCGGCGCGAGATGTTTTAGGGCGTGTGGGCAGCAGCGGGCGGGTGTTCTTCGCGGTGCTCCAAGGGGGAAACTACGTTGACCCTCTGGTGCGGGTGCATGGTCGATGAGGGTAGGCCAGGTCCTAGGGGTGAACCTCAGGGTTCACTATCTTTTTTTGTTGTGGCTACTTGTCTCACTAACCTTAGGGGATGCCACTTTGACCCTAGTTATGCTTTTTTCCGTCCTCGTGCACGAGCTCGGCCACATGTTTGCCGCGCAGAATCTCGGGCTAGAGGTAGAGGAAATCGAGCTGATGCCCTTTGGCGGCGTGGCCAAGCTGCGTGGTTTTGCTAGCGGTGACCCCGCCGAGGAGGCCACCCTCGCGCTAGGGGGGCCCGCCAATAGCTTGGTCCTCTTGGTCATCGGCCTCTTCTACTACGGGGCCCCCTGGGGGGTGGCCCTCCTAGAGAGTAATGTGCTCTTGTTGCTCGTAAATCTCTTGCCGATCTTGCCGCTTGATGGTGGGCGCATTCTCAGAAGCTACTGCGTGGGACAAGACGGCCTCGGGGCAGGCACCCGGCGCGTGTTGACACATACCTTCCGCGCTGTATGGATTTTTTTGGGGGCGGCCACGGTTTTGTTTTTGCTCGGAGTCGTCAGCATTAACGCCGTGGCCCTTGCTTTGTTTCTGCTTCACGCGGCCCGGCAGGAGAAAAAAATGTTTCCTTACATGCTGATGAATTATGTCACAACTCGTACGGCGGAATTGTGGCACAAAAGAGTATTGCCCGGGAAATTGGTCATGGTGCTGTCTGACACCTCGGCAGCGGAGGCAGTAGAGGCGATGACTCCCGGGTGTTACCATGTGTTTAATGTGGTGCGGCCAAACGGTGAAGTACTGACCGTGAGCGAAGACTTGCTCTGCCGCGCTCTGCTGGCAAAAGGAACAGTGCTCACCTTTTCTGACATTGTTAATGATCGTAGGCTATAATAGTAGTGAAGCAGATTTCAGGAGGCCAGTGATGATTCCAAAAGTGATTGAGAGTATTCTACCGCGGGTTCTTAAGCCCGCTCGCTACATCGGTGGTGAAGTCAACGCCGTGCGAAAGGACAAGCACTCTGTAGAGGTCAGGGTGGCCTTGGCTTTTCCCGATGTTTACGAAGTGGGTATGTCGCACCTAGGTTTAAAAGTCCTCTACAAGGCTATCAACGACTTGCCCTATGCGGCAGCCGAACGTACCTTTGCTCCCTGGGTAGATATGGCAGCTCTCATGCGTGCCAGCCAGGTGAAACTTTACAGCCTAGAGACATTTTCTCCGCTCGACGAGTTCGATGTGCTGGGGTTTACCCTGCAGTATGAGCTCAGTTACACTAATATTTTGGGGATGCTAGATTTGGCAGGCATCCCTCTCTTGTCAGCCGACCGTAAGGAGCAACACCCCCTCGTCATTGTCGGTGGCCCCTGTGCCTACAACGCCGAGCCTTTGGCAGATTTTGTCGATCTGGTGGTCCTAGGCGAGGGCGAAGAAGTTATAGTTGACATTTTAGAGGTGTTGCGCCAAGGAAAGGCCGCCACGAGGAGCAGAGAGGCGACTCTTAACGCGCTCGCAGAGATCAAAGGCGTCTATGTGCCGAGCTTCTATGAGCCACTGTACGGTGTTGACGAGGCTTTTCGCGGGCTGCGGGCTAAAGAGACATGCCTGCCTACAACCATAGAAAAAAGGGTAGTAGCGGCTTTGGGCATCGAACATATACCAGTGGCGCCGGTGCTCCCCTACCTAGACATCGTGCACGATCGGGTACTGCTGGAGATTTTTCGTGGTTGCGCCAGGGGCTGTCGTTTTTGTCAGGCGGGCATGACTTATCGACCAGTGCGCGAGTTTAACTCCACTGTCTTGGTCGCTGCCGCGCAGCAGGCCATTCTCCACACCGGCTACGAGGAAGTGTCACTCGCCTCGCTCTCCACAATGGACCACAGTAACATCGGGGTTCTCGTTAAAGACTTAGTGGACAAGTTTAGTTGCCAAGGAATCAATATCTCTCTGCCCTCCTTGCGGGTCGACAGCTTCTCGGTAAGCTTGGCAGCAGATGTCGCTAAAGTGCGCAAGTCCGGTATTACGCTCGCGCCTGAAGCTGGCTCCCAGCGCTTGAGAGATGTTATCAACAAGCAAGTGACCGGCGAGGCTCTCCTTGAAGCCTTACATGGCGCCAAAAACTTAGGCTTTCGTAGCGTCAAACTCTACTTTATGCTGGGGTTGCCGACGGAGACCTATGCCGACCTCGACGAAATGTTAGTGTTAATCTCCCGCGCGGCCCGAATCTTGCCGCTAACCGTCAGCGTCTCGTCCTTTGTCCCGAAGCCCTTTACCCCGTTTCAATGGGAGCCGCAGTGTTCTATGCAGGCCTTAGAAGAGAGGCAGAGCTACTTAAAAGAGCGGCTACGCAAAGACAAAAGGGTGAAGTTTGTCTACCATGAGGCGACTACAAGCTTTCTCGAGGCCGTCTTTAGTAGAGGAGACAGGAGACTAGGCAAAGTCTTGCTTGACGCTTACCGGCGCGGGTGCACATTTGACGCCTGGAGTGAGCACTTCCGCTTCGATTTGTGGATGGAAGCTTTTGCCGAAGTTGGCTTGGACGCGGCCTCATTTGCCAACCGCGAGCGCCTGTTTGCGGAGGTGCTGCCGTGGGAGCATCTTTCGCCAGGGGTTAGCAAGGAGTTTTTGTGGCAGGAGAGAGAGCGGTCGCGTCAGGCTGCCCTGACAGGTGACTGTGCTAGTGGGTCTTGTGAGGACTGCGGCGTGTGCCCCGCGCTTCGCGTAGGCACTATTACCGAAAGGGGGCGTCGAGAATGAGGTTGTGGCTGAAATTTGCCCGAGCGGACGAACTAGGGTACATCTCTCACCTCGATACCCATCGAGCCTACTACCGTCTTTTTCGGCGCGCCGAACTCCCTCTCGCGCTCAGTCAAGGCTTTAATCCGCATCCCATTCTGTCCCTAGCGGCCCCCATGCCCCTAGGGTATCGTAGCCACGCCGACTATGTCGACCTGACCCTAGCGCGCCCTCTAACTCTCGCTGAACTAGAGGGCAGGCTGGCGGCCACACCCGGCCATGAGCAGTTTCGCTTCCTAGGGGGCGCCGTGGTTAGCGCCAAAGCAAAGCCGCTAGCTGCCGAGGTGGCCTTTACTGAGTACGAGATCGATCTGCCCGAGAGTATTGCGGTGGAGGAAGCCCTGCGGCAGTTTGCCGCCTTAGAGAGTGTTGTCTTTAGGAAAGAGACGAAGAAGAATGTTAAGCAGGTGGATGCAAAGCCACTGGTCAGAAAGTCAGAGCTTGTCGGCCACAAGTTGTGCGCCATACTCAGCAATGGGGAGCCAACCGTGCTACGCCCCGATGAATACCTAAGTTTGCTCGGGTCTTTGGTCAATGAAACCTGGGGCTCTGGCCGCGTACTGCGTAAGGAA
>Ga0208101_10029_pt1 | contig 28715 bp, 41 predicted proteins | sample Subbioug_CSW11AC_FD_184823 | JGI IMG/M metagenome (GOLD analysis project Ga0208101, IMG submission 184823) | Serpentinite rock and fluid subsurface biosphere microbial communities from McLaughlin Reserve, California, USA - CR12Aug_CSW11AC (SPAdes) | ecosystem: Environmental > Terrestrial > Deep...
GCGACTTCGTTCTTCTGGGCAATCGAAAATTTTGCGGAGTTATATGCAAGGCCTAGTTTCGTCTAAATAACGGAATTTAGGCCTTTTTGCCGCAAAACTTCCGATTGGACCCTTTTAGAACCGTCCCCTCTGTCGCTCAGTCTGCCGTCCCCACTGTCGCGTCTCCGCTGTCGCACTCTGCATTGTCAGAATTCTGTTCAAGAATATGGACAATGTATTGACGGCTAACCTTGGTGTGGTAGAATAAGTTGATGTTCGAGTGTCGAACAAAAACCATCAGGTCGTGCCATAAGGCGTTCTATGTCATAGTGCGAGAGAGGTGCATTCAGTGGAAGTTCTGCAGCAGTTTTCTGAGCAAGTCGAGAATGTCGAGCGGTTGCTGCGCACCGTAGGCCAGGTCATTAAAAAGCGTGGTCGCGAGATACTGGCAGAATTTGAGATCACCCCTCCTCAGTTCGATGCCTTGCTAATTCTTATACAGAGCGGCGTGCTGACTATAGGTGAATTAGGTGAGAAGATGTATCTCGCCTGCAGTACTGCAACTGATTTAGTTGACCGCATGGAGCGCAATGGCCTTGTGGTGCGTGAGCGAGACACTGTGGACCGACGTGTCATTCGCTTAAAGGTGCTACCGCGTGGGCACCATATGCTCGCCGAAGTTATGGCGGCTCGCAAGCGGTACCTCAGCGATGTGCTAGAGAGGGTATCGCCTGATGAAACTCAGGCCATGATACTAGCCTTGACGCATTTTTCGGAGCTAATGACCCAAGAAGGGGTGAACAATTAAGGTCAGACCCTGCGCAAGCAGGTTTTTTTCTTGAGTGAGGCCATCTCCTTGTGCGTGGCATAATATATTGAACCAACATGTAAGGCGGTGGCGCTGTTGACAATCGGGTTGTTTGATTCCGGAGTGGGCGGATTATCTGTCCTACGTCGGCTCCGCGATCTTTTGCCAAGTGAAGACTGTCTTTACTTCGCGGATAATGTCCACATGCCGTATGGGCCGCGCAGCCCAGAAGAACTGCAGGAGATTGTCTTTGCCATCTGTGACTTTCTTGTCGCCGCAGGCTGCAGTATGATCGTCATGGCCTGTAACACATCTTCAGCCTTAGTGCTTCCGCTCGCCCGCGCGCGGTACTCCATACCCTTGGTAGGTGTGCTCGACCCCGGTGCGAGAGCAGCGGCCGAGGTGTCAGAGAGCGGTTCCATCGGGGTGATGGCAACTCTCGCCACCACTCGTTCGGGGGCTTACGAAAGGGCCATCTTAACCTACCGCCCAGCCGCTAACGTGCATAGCCAAGCCTGTCCTATGCTCGCTCCCCTTGTAGAGCAGGGTACCTTAGCCGGCCCCTTGGTCGAGGCGGCCCTCAGGGATTGTCTCGTGCCGCTACTCTCTGCGAATATCGATACGGTGGTTCTCGGCTGCACGCATTATCCCTTTTTGTCCGACGCACTGCTCCGGCTACTGCCGACGGGCGTAACTTTGGTGGATCCGGCCTTCCAAACGGCAATTGAAGCGGCCAAGTTGGTGCATCCAGACCCACATGGCACGGGCCAGGTTACGTACTGCGTTTCCGGCAACAAGGCGGCCTTCGTGCAGGTGGCGACCTCTCTCATGCTTAACATCACAGAACCTAAGCAAGCATGTTTTACTAGAGATAATGAACAATTACGCGTAGGCTTGCATAACGGCAGGACATCTCACATATCGATGTAGGGAAACTTACACGAGGGGGAGGTTCCTGATGAGGCCTTGGCGTCTAAAGGGTGTTGTCTTGCCCATGGCGGTTATTTTGCTGGCTTCGCTACTCACGGCCTGTTGGCCTCTAGATGCCTTGTTGCCGGTGCGCGAGCCTGAGGTAGCCCCGCTGCGCCAGGGAACCTTTGCGCCCGCTGCCCTACCCGTACTAGCCCCAGGTGAATCCCACCAAAGGGTGCTTTGGCTGCTCGATCACACGGAGCGCTACATAGTTCCTTTCGTGCTCTCCGTGCCACGTGATCTAGGCATGGCTCGTGCGGCAGTGACGAGACTTATCGATTCCCCGGCTAATCAGCAGTCCCTGCTGGGTACAGGGCTAAAGCTTCCGTTGCCGAGTATGACCACAGTTCGCGGCTTGACCATTAGAAATGGCGTGGCGCGGGTTGACTTTAGCGAGGAGTTCTTAGGGTTCAGTGAGGCCAGAGAAAGGCTTGTCGTGGATGCAGTGGTGCTCACACTCACGGAGTTTCCTAATGTAGAGAGCGTGCACTTCATGGTAGGCGGAAAAGATTTGGCGGTGCTACCGTTTGGGACTGATGTTTCTCGCCCAGTGCGCCGCAGTGACCGCGCCATCAATCCCGAGCCTCTAGGCACAGCGACCGGTCCCACAGCTACGGTCTTGCTTTACTTTACGAGCGTCAGCCCGGAGAACTTCATCTACTTTGTACCAGTGACGAGAACCATTCCGGCTAGCGCGAATCTACCTGCTGCAGCCATACAAGAGCTGGCAGCGGGGCCACGTGAAGGTAGCGGCTTGTGGCACGACTTGCCTAGAGGGGCCAGTTTACGAAACATCAGACTCAGCAGTCTTGGTATAATGGAGATAGATTTTACGCGGGAGATTTACAGCCACGGCGCAAGCATAGCCGCGGAGACAGCTCTTCTCGGGGCTGTTGTCCACACTATGAGTGAGCTACCTGGAGTAGAGGCAGTAAGGATCACTGTAGAAGGTCGTGCCCCAAGATTTCCCGCTGGTAGCGACCTCAGCCTGCCCATTATCAGGCCCGCCTTTGTCAATCCATTTGCTCTTTAAGATAGGGCGGTTAAGCCGCCTTTTTTCCTACAAAAGTGTGGGACAAGCAAGAAGGAGGATGCTTTTATGCGTCACGACGGTAGAACAGTGCAAGAGCTACGCCCCCTAACCTTTGTGCGTGGCTACATAAGCCATGCCGAAGGTTCTGTGTTGGTGCAGATGGGTAAGACTAGGGTAGTGTGCACCGTCTCGGTAGAAGATAAAGTGCCGCCTTTCTTGAAAGGTAGCGGCAAAGGATGGATTACAGCCGAGTACTCCATGCTGCCGCGGGCGACTAATGTGCGCAATCAGCGCGAGAGTACCAAGGGGAAAGTCGGGGGGCGCACTCATGAAATCCAGCGCCTCATTGGCCGTGCCCTGCGCGCTGTAGTAGATCTATCAGCCTTAGGCGAGAGGACACTGTGGATTGACTGTGATGTAATTGAGGCTGATGGCGGCACACGCACCGCCTCCATAAACGGGGCCTTTGTGGCCATGTGCGACGCGCTTCATCGCCTGCAGATGCAGGGCAAGCTCGCCGCTATTCCCATAACGGATTTTCTCGCGGCGGTCAGTGTGGGCATCGTGAACGGTGTGCCTATGCTTGACATTTGCTACACCGAGGACTCTGCCGCAGCTGTCGATATGAACGTAGTCATGACCGGAAGCGGTAAGTTTGTCGAAGTACAGGGCAGTGGCGAAGAATTTGCCTTTAGTAAAGATGAGCTCTACGCCCTCCTTGGTCTTGCCGAAACGGGCATTGCCGATATTATTCGCCGGCAAGTGCAGGCCCTAGAAGGCATCGCTGTGCGTGTCAAGAGTAAAAATGTATGAAATATATCAAACAATTAGTTCTAGCTAGCGGCAATGCTGGCAAGCTGCGCGAAATAGAGGGTGTTTTAGCCCCCACAGGCATGACCGTGACTCCTATCACGAGTTACTATCCCACTTGGTCGGTAGAAGAGACTGGCCAAAGTTTCTTCGCCAACGCCTCCCTCAAGGCCGTAGCCGCTATGCAGGCTACAGGTTTGCCGGCCTTAGCCGACGATTCGGGACTTGCGGTCAGTTACTTGGGAGGCGCGCCAGGAGTACATTCGCGTACTTTTGCCGGTCCTTTAGCTACAGATGCCGAAAACAATGCCTTGCTCTTAAAATCCATGCAGAGGGCGAGGACCAGGCGATATGCTCACTTCACCTGTGTCCTAGCCCTGGCCATGCCAGGGCGTGAGGTGCAGTTTGCCGTGGGGCGTCTTTTTGGCAGCATTATCGAGGAAGCGCGCGGCGAGGGTGGCTTTGGTTACGACCCCCTCTTCTTAGTGCGCGGGAGAGAGCAGACTTTGGCCGAGTTATCTCTGGCCGAAAAGAATAAGATTAGCCATCGTGCTAAGGCCTTAGCGCGCCTGTTGTCGCTACTCGCCCCAGGGCATGACTGAGAAGTTATGGCGTGTAGGCGTGGTCAGCGACTCGCATGGGCATCTGCCATCACTAGTGGCAGCCAGCAGATTTTTGCTTGATGTCGAGGCAGTCATTCATGGTGGGGATTTTTTTCGCGACAGCCGGAGCCTAGCTAGCCTAATCACCGCGCCTGTCTTTGGGGTAGTGGGAAACTGTGACCGTGAGCATAGCCCTCGCGACGAAGTACTTGAGCTTTGTGGAAAACGTTTTTTTATCGCTCATGGGCATCATTACGGTGTTAAACACAGCTACGAGGGCATTATTAAAGAAGGCGTGCGACGGCGTGTCGATGTGGTCGTCTTTGGTCACACCCATGTGCCGGTGAAGTTTTGGCACGGCACTATACTAATCGTGAATCCCGGCTCCCTCGCTGCCGGCAGAAGGGGACATGGACGCAGCGGCGCGATTATCACCATCAAGCCGGACAGTATGGATGTAGATTTTTTTGCGTTACCAAATTTAGTGCCTTGAATTTCTCCGTATTCGTGATAAAATATTAGGGTCACATGTGCCTGTAGCTCAGGGGATAGAGCAACTGCCTTCTAAGCAGTGGGCCGCAGGTTCAATTCCTGCCAGGCACGCCATTAAACACAGGGCTCTCTAGGTTTTCGACTAGAGAGCTTTTTGTTGTTTGACAGCAATTTGACAGCAACGCGCTAAACTAGAGCTTCTGGAGGTTTCCGATCGAGCTTGAGAACGGCATCAAGCGCTTTGGCCGCCGCCTTCTTAATCTCTGGCATTACGTGACTGTAAGTGTTAAGTGTCAGGGTTATATCTGTGTGTCCGAGTAGTTCCTGCACAACTTTTGGATGCACATTTGCCTCTAAGAGGCGTGTTGCATACGTGTGTCTGAGCGCGTGAGGATTTACGTGCTTGATGTTTGCCTTGGCTGCCAGCTCTGACAACTTGCGGGCGAGGTTACGCTGTAGCAAAGGCGTTCCCACGCTGGAGGTGAAGACCCTGCCGGAATCGGTGTACGTGCTGCCTAGCTTGAGTTTTTCCTGTGCTTGGGTTGCACTCCATTGTCTTAATATAGACACTACGTCAGCGGGTAGGGGTATAGCGCGTTTCCCGCTATCGGTTTTAGGGCTTTGAATCAGCTTCTGCCGCTTGGATTTTGTGGGCGTTTTAGTCTGCACGGCTGTATGCTGCACCTGTAACAGGCTATCTTGCAGGTTCACATTGGACCACTCTAGGGCTAGGACTTCACCGAGGCGTAGGCCTGTTCCCAGCATGGTGATCACCACTGGGCCTAAGCGGTCGGCTAGGGCCACGGCGATCAGTTGATCCATTTCCGCCGCCGTAAGCACCCGAATTTCTTTGTTATCTCCTTTGGGCTTGCGCACATGATCCGCCACGTTGCGTGTGACCATTCCTTCAAGCTGAGCCTGTTTTAGAGCGGACTTGAGCGTTGTGTGTATGAGTTCTACAGTTCGCGGTGATAACCCACTGGCCATTTTATCGTTTAGGAGGCGCTGCACTTGGTTGGTTTGTAAGGCCCTCAGGTCTATCTGACCAAGTGCTGGCACCAAATGTACTCTTATGATGCTTTCGTGGCCCTCCCACGTCTTTGGGCGCACGCTAGGGGCTACGTAGGCGTCTAGCCACGTCTTAAGCCACGCCTCCACCGTCTCCTTTGTCGGCTTCACATACGTGCCCGCCTTTATGCCTCTTAGGGCCTCGTCGCGCTTTACGACCACCCCTGCGCGGGTGGTGTCGTAATAGTAAGCGCGGATGGGTTTGCCGGTCTCAGGAGAATACCCGGTGGTTACAGCCGCACACCAGCGGCCATCCTTGCGCTTAAAGACTGATCCTTCGTTGTTGCCTCGGCGACCCATGCACCTACCCCCCAAAGCCCTTCTTGTTATCAGCTGATGTTAGGTTCCTACTTGGCCACATGTCTCACCGACTTCACGAATACACTTATTAGATTCGCCACACTCTCCCCATCAAGCCCGGCTTGCTGCGCTATCTCCACTGCCAGCTCCCACTTCTTGTCCGTTAAGCCTTTGTACATGAGGTGGGCGAGGTAATCGTTTAAGACGGGCGGGTTCTTGGAGAGGCTGACCAACTGGCCGATGATTTTGTGCTTCTCGGTAATGGGGATGTCTTTGTATTCCGGGTTGGCGGCCTTAAGCACCGCATGGCCGTTAGCTTTGACGTAGAACTTAAGTGTAGCATCCCAGGAGTCCTCCTCGACTGCGGCCACCACCGTGCCGTGAGTAGGGGAGGATACTTGCTTTAGGATGGCAATGTCGCCGTCCGCGATGCCCGCCCACGACATGGAGTCCCCAGAGACGCGCAGGGCGAAGTCGGCCTTGATGTCGGTGGACACCTCTATCTCGCCTTCAAAGTTTGCTTCGGAGAGAAGAGGGAGACCAGCCTTGATGCGACCGAGGATGGGGATGGGTACAGTCTTATGGGTTGTCGTTTGACTCAGATTAGCGGAGGGGCGGCCGTCAGGGTTTTTTCCCAATAGGTAATCTGTAGACACACCAAAAAACTCAGCCAAACGCAAAATGGTGTTTGCGTCAGGGCGTCTGGTGTCGCTTTCATAAAGGGAAATGGTGCTGTTCCCGACCCCCAAGGCCTTTCCTATTTCGTCTTGGGTCTTGCCTTTGTCTTGCCGCAGCTGCTTAATGCGGTTGCCTATTGAGTAGGGCATTACCTACACCTCCTATTAGTGGGATTCTTTCACGAATCATCATGCATCAAAATGTTGATTTACAAAAATGCAAAAAAGGGTTGACATTGACGAGATGTAAAGTACAATAAGGGTGAATAGTTTACGATATGTAAAAGGTGGTGATAGCGTGAAAGAGGTGACGGGGCTTCGGAAGTTGCGCGAGGATAAAGGAGAGAGCCTGACAGGCATGGCTAGACAATTGAAGATTGGGGTCAGTAGGTACTATATGATCGAAAGTGGGAAGCGACCTGCCACTAATGAGCTCGCAGAAGCAATAGGGCAAATCCTTCAAGTTCCCTATGACAGCATTTTTTTGCCCATGAGCTTTACGGTGCGTAAATAGCGGTAGATCCTCGACGTCAATGAGCATGGCAACAACTAGCAGCACGGCTAGATGGGGGAGGGAAAGCAGAGAGCATGGTTAGCGCTAAGATGACCGCGGGTGCGAAATAAACGAAAGGAGTGATCAAACTGGATGCCCGGTTAAAACCCATTGAAGTCGCGGGGCAGCGCATAATTACCACCAAAGCCTTGGCAGAGGGATATGGAACGACTCCCGACAGCATCAGCTATAACTTCAATCGAAACAGGGAGCACTACGCTGAGGGCAAGCACTGCTACTGCTTGGAGGGGCAGGCAAAGCATGAGTTTGTCAACCGCCATGAAATTCACGATGGTTCTAAAAACGCGAAGACCCTCTACCTCTGGACAGAAAAGGGTGCGCTACTCCACGCTAAATCTCTCAATACCCAAAAGGCTTGGGACGTCTATGACGCTCTCGTTGAAACCTATTTCCGCACCAAGCAGATGTTCACTGTCCCTCAAACCTTACCCGAGGCGCTACGGATGGCCGCCGATCTAGCAGAACAAATGGAACGCCAAGCACCGCTAGTTGCCTTTGCCGAGACTGCGGCCCGTTCAGAGACCAGCATTTTGATTAGGGAGCTGGCCAAGATCTGCTGCAAGAATGGCATGAACATAGGTGAGAGACGCCTATACAAACGGCTGCGGGAGTGGGGTTTGCTTATGCCAAATTCCACCGAGCCTTATCAGGAGTATGTCGACCGCGGATACTTTGAGGTCGCGGAAGGCACCCACGAGAACGACAAAGGGGTTTTCCTGCACAGTGTAACCCGAGTGCTGCCAAAAGGACAGCAGTACATCATCAGCCGTCTCAAAAAAGACGCCTAGTGCTCAAAATTTAGCCCTTAGCTCAACTACCCGCCCGATTACCACCACCGGCAAATCACGCACTTGGTCGGGCGTAAAAAATAGCGGTTTATGAGCAGAATTCGTTGGCTGCAGGATGATGCCATTCTCTTGTTTGAGAACCCTCTTCACGGTGGCATCGTGCCCATCAATGACAACGACAGCCGTATCGCCGTTGGTAACGTCGGATTGCTTACGCACTATAACGACATCTCCGTCACTCATGCGGGGAAGCATGCTGTCTCCTTTAATGATAAGGGCGAAATGATCCCCGGTGCTAGCCATTTCCGGAGTAATTTCTTCGTAGTCTAAGATTTCTTGGATCGCCTCTAGGGGGACGCCGGCGGGTACGCGACCAAGGACGGGGATTTTGATGCCTCTCATGGGGCTCTTACTCTCTATCAAGTAGTCAACCGATACCCCGTATAGCTCTGCAAGGGCTTTGAGGTTTTCTAGTGTAGGGGTTTTGGTGCCATTCTCCCATGCGCTTATGGTAGGTTGAGCCACGCCCAGTGCGTAGGCAACCTCTTTCTGCCCCATCCCCTTGTTTCTGCGAGTTTTCCTCAGCATGTACACCCAGAACACCTCCATTAGTGAGTATAGCTTATAGCAATATCTGCGCAGTGTAAACGGAAAAATTATTCCTTACAGGTATTGACGAGCGTGTTGGAGGAGTGTAATATTTCTATAGGGTATATTATTGAAGGAGTGAGACCATGCGGCGCAACAGAATATGGCTTAGGGATATACGTGTTGAAGTTGGCTTCACCCAAGCCGAGGTCGCTGTAGCTATAGGCATAAGCCAACCAACGTATTCACATTTTGAGAGTGGGATACGGAGGCCTAGTCCTGAAACCGCACAGAAAATCGGCAATCTATTGAAATTCGATTGGACCATGTTTTTCCCTACTACGGAAAATTAGAAAGGACGTGCATTCATGAAGGAACTTAGAGACACGACCAACGAGGTTAGGGCCATACCACCGCAACTGGTGCGGTATAGCAGCCTCAATGCGGGAGCCGAAGGACATGCGCCGATCAGCTGGGATGACCTGCCCCTGGTACTAAGCGTTGAGCAGGCCGCCAAAGTCGTGGGAGTGGGGAACAGGGCCGTATACGAAATGGTGCGCATTACCGGCTTCCCCGTGGTGCGGTGCGGGCGGATCATACGCATACCACGCGATGCTTTCCGGCAGTGGCTAAACAACAGGGTTGGTTAAACACATCCGCAAGCAGCGACCCGAAGGGAGGTTGAACAATGAGACCATCACAGGACCCCGGTTCCCGTAGTGCCGCACCTGACCAGATTAGACGATCTTCCAAGCGCGACTTCTTTATTGGTCAAAGCGCGATTTTCGACCTCGATATAAGTTGGTTCGCCAAGTTTACCTATCTGTTTTTATGCAGGTGTGCCGATGGCGAAGGGCAGGCTTTCCCAAGTTACACCACCATCGGCAAGCGCTGTTCTTTTTCACGACGCACGGCGTTAAGGGCGATTGAAGAGCTTCGAGAAATTGGTCTTTTGAGTGTGGAGCGTCGCGCAACTACTAGAGAGGGGGCGATTATCAACACCTCAAACCTCTATCTTCTCCATGATCCGTCAACGGCTCAAGTTTGTGCTAGACAGTCAATAGTGAATAGTGGTCACCAAGGGGGTGAGGGAGATCGTCCTAAGGCAGCCGAGAACGGGGACGATAGCGATCTCCCTCAGGGATTGGTGCCAGACCGTCATAAGGGTAGTGACTCACAGTCACTAGTGCCTAATAGTCACCAGGGTAGTGACTCACAGTCACTAGTGCCTAATAGTCACCAGGGTAGTGACTCACAGTCACTAGGGTGGTGCCAGACAGTCACTAGGGTAGTGACTCACAGTCACCAGGGTAGTGACTCACAGTCACCCATAACTATATCCATTGAACAAGATCCACTTAACAACCATGGGGAAAACGCGCGCGACGAGCAAATCAACGAGGTGGCAGTGAAGAAAGGGTTGGACGAAAACCGCGTGACGGGAAGAGGGCTGGATAGCGACAAGAGGGCCGAAACCCGCGAACAGCCCGTCGTGCCCAGAAAAGGGTTTGACGAGTTCTGGATGGCGTACCCGAAGAGGACAGGGAAGCCGTATGCCCAAGCGGAGTGGAATCGAATCAGCCCGGACTCAGAGCTTCAGAAGCGGATTATGGCTTGTCTGGCAAAAGACAATGACTCGCGGCAGTGGTTGGCAGACGATGGGCGGTATATCCCTAAGCCGGAGAACTGGCTTAGCCAACGGCGGTGGGAACAGCAACAAGATTTAACACAAGAGATGATCGACGCGAAGTATACGAGCGAGTGGGACTTCCGGGGTGAGGAACCGCCGCCCAAAGAGGTGTCGCCGGAGGCGTTGCTAGAGGGCTTTGAGGCGTTTTGGGCGGAGTACCCAAACAAGGTCGATCGGGAAGAGGCGCTGACGGCTTGGACAAAGCTGCGCCCCGGCAAAGAGTTGCGCAGCAAGATGATGATCATCTTAGCAAAGCACAAGACCACGTCGCGGTGGCAATATGCGGGGGGCGCGTATATCGCAAGACCATCGGTCTGGATAGACCAGCGATTGTGGGATAACCCCCGCTTCCTAGAGTGATAAAGCCCAGTGACTTGATGAACCAAATTGTGTCAAAGGGGCTGACGCTAATGAACCAGGCTCACTACCCCGAAAAGCTATCCCTCCTCACCGAGGACTACTTAGGCGCAGACGGACTGACGATGTGCGGCAAATGCGACTCGCACAAGCAACACCGAGTGGAGATATTTGGGGCGATGCGCGTCGTGTATATAATGTGCGACTGCCGGAGAGAAGCGGTTGAGGCCGAGGAGACTTACTACCAGCAACTAGCCATGAGAAAAAGGACGGAAGCATTGGCCCGCGAGGCACGCACCTTTGACCATGATACGTCATGGCGACAGGCTACGTTCGCGCTGGATGACGGGGTTAATCCCGAGGCCTCGTCGATCTGCCGCGACTATGTTGCCTCCTTCGCCTCCATGAAAGAAACAAACACCGGGCTACTCTTTGTCGGACCCGTGGGCACGGGCAAGTCATTTCTTGCGGGATGCATAGCCAATGCCTTGCTTGAGAAGGGGGTGAGTGTCGGGGTAACCAGCCTACCTCAAATCCTGTATCAGATGCGCGACTTCAGCAAGAGGGGGGTGCTAGAGAGGTTGCAGGAGTACGATCTGCTGGTCATTGACGATCTGGGCACGGAGCGCGAGACGACTTATGCCGCGGAGCAAGTGTTTCAGGTGGTAGACGCCAGATTGCGTACCCGCAAACCCCTTCTCGTGACTACCAATCTGGATCCAGCAGCCATGCGAGAAGCCAAAGACACGATGCACTTACGGGTGTATGACCGAGTGCTCGAAATGTGTCCGGTGCAGGTGACGCTGAAAGGGTGTTCACGGCGGCAGGAGGTAAGCAGACATAAGCGAGAGATGGCAACGCAAAGGGCTTCCCGAGACGCCTAAGTGAATGGCAACGTTAGACAAAAGTTTTTGCAGGATATTTTACAGGGAGGTGGAAATAGGTGTACGTAGTGCAGTGCATGTCGGGGAAGGAAGCAGACGTCCAAAATGAAATCTTTTCACAAGGGTATATGGCGAGGGTTCCTGCCGCTGTAAGAATTGAGCGCTGTGGAGGCAAGTGGCTGGATAGACTGCGGGTACTGATGCCGGGATACGTCTTTGTCGACAGCCCTATGCATGACGAGCTGTATCACAGCGTCAAGGGCGTGGACGGAGTGATCCGCTGGCTTAATCCGGGGCGGCCAGAGTCGTTGTCCGAAGATGAAATCGCATTTATCCGGAGGCTAACTGCGAACAATGAGCCAGTGCCGCCAGTCGACATTGAGACGAAGCCGCATCTTAGAATACATAGCGGCCCCCTCGCCGGGCTTGAGCACACAATAGTCGACTTCGACCGCCGACAGCGCAAAATCCGTATTTGTGCCACGATGTTAGGCGAGGGATACACCTTTTCCGTAGGGGCCCATTTTAGAGAAACGCCTGTCGAACGCCACTAACAAATCGGTCCACTTTACCAGGGGTCGAGTATTCCCCCGGCGGTAGGTGCCCGTGTCATACTTCGTTTACGCCAGAGCCTGGAAAGGGTCTGGGTGGCGAAGCATGTCCCCACTAGAACACCACGATTGCCGCTAGCCGCACCAACAGTGTATAATATTCCCCTAGAAAAAGGAGGCCATTTTTGTGAAAGTATTTAAGACCATGCTCGCTCTAGTGCTACTGGCTGCAGTCGTGTCTATAGGGGTGTGGGGCTATCCTCGCGTAGCCGCAAGGTTTACTTGGGTGGCTATTGCCGCTATCAACCTTAGCCCTGGCATGCCCATCCGAGATGGGATGGCTATCTTAAAGCTGTACCAGGTGGATAAGGTGCCAGAAGGGGCAATGCACTCCCTAGAGACCATTATTGGCAGCTACGCACGTGAGAGGATTACCAAGGGTGAGATTGTCAGGCCATCTGCGGTGACGGACAAGACTCCTCCACCAGTACGGACAATGCCAAGGTGGGGATACAGCATCATTGGCTTTGGTGTACCTAGAGAGGATGCCGCCAAGCTGTTTGTTGGGGATAGAGTGGATGTAACGGTAACCCCTCGTGCGCTTAGGGACGGGAGCTTTATCGATTTGGACCCCGTGGGAATTACAGGGTGGCTGGTACACCATATTGATTACGAAAATCTTGTAGGAGGTGAGCATGTACGGGTAATGCTGGAGGCCAAGACCGAAGAAGTTAGGGCCGCTCTGCCAGCAAGGTGGAGCGCCCCCTCGCGTATGGTCAGAAAAACTTCTAGGGACAACTAAAACACGGAATGGAGGTTTCTGGTGAAAAAAACTATAAAAATAGCCATAATCGCAGGTATCGTTTTCGCTCTGACCGTATTTTTGTTTTTAGAAGGGCAGACCCAGACGCGGCAAGTGGTGGTCGCGGCACAGGACATTGCGGTTGGGACACTTATCTCCGCGGGGATGTTACGGACAGAACGGATACCCGCGGCTGCGTTTCAGGTGGAAGGCCTCGCGGAGACGAAAGAAAGTATCGTCGGCCAAACCGCCACCATCGGCAGGGTCGCTGGTGATCTTGTACCATTAGCGGCGGTGGGCAGGGAAAGAAAGCTACCTCAACCGGGGAAAGGGTTTTTAACGATAACTGTGCCCATGCCGGAGACCGCTGGAGTTGTTGTTGGGGATGCGGTGGCTATAGCCGTGTTTGGCATGGACGTCTCACGGCTGCTTGATGGGTTTACGATCGTCGGTCTGTCTAATGCGGAAAGGGATGTCAATGTTGTACTTGAGGCAGATGTAGAGTTGTTACTGGAACTTGTGCCATTTCTTTCTACGCGATCCTTCAAGGTGGTTAGGAGGTAGGAGCTTGAGAAAGGTCTTAACGGTGTACAGCCCCAAAGGTGGAGTCGGCAAAACGACACTGACCCTAGCACTAGCTAGGGTTTTATCGTACAAACATAAAGTGGTGGTAGTGGAAGTGGATTTTACTCCCGGGGATATGTCGACTATTTTAGAGGTGGAGCCGAAGGGCTTGGCGGTGGCACAGGGGACGGGTGTGGAGACGAGTATCCAGTGCCCGGCGCAGGAGTCTTTTGACGTGCTGACGGGAGGCTTCCCCGACGTCGGTGAGCTGGCATCACACGAGGCAGTGGTATCCATCATCGCCGACTTACGGGAACGCTATGATTACGTGATTATAGACACGCAATCCTACCTCACGGAGGGCGTGGTGGCCGCGCTTAGGGCGGCAGATAGGTTGCTACTGGTCACTGATGAAAGTATTGCGTCGGTGGCGCGTGTGCTTGGCATGGTGGATTACCTCAGAGGGAATGGGTTTGCGGATTTAGATCGGGCGGGGCTTGTGGTTAACCGAAGGGCCTTTGCGGCCTCGAAATACGTTGCGGTAGCCGAGTTCCCGTTTCCGACTGTGTGCTGCATACCCGACTTTAGACGCTTTGCTGGGTTTAGGGACGCGAGACTCGCAAAGATCGTGGGGGCTTTAATTTGAGCCTGAACAAACTTGCTAAAAACTTCAATAGTGGCATTGACGTAGATATACTGGCCGTCGAATTGCGTGAGCACATGGTTAAGCACCACGGCAAACCCGGTGTGAAAAGTGCGCTACGGGCTGAAACTGAAGATCTGCTCAGGCGAAGGTATCCCTACGAAATGGGGAGGCTCGACGAGTACAGCGATCTCCTGTATCAGCGTTTATATGGGTTGGGGATACTTGAAAAACACCTAGAAGACCCGGAGATAACAGACATCTCCGTCTTGGGTACACAGATCATGTTCAAAAAAGGGGGGATGAAGACAGATGCAGAGGAGCATTTTCAGGACGAGAAGGCGGTCCGCATCCTGCAAGATCGTATCTTGGCGCCCCTTAATAAATCACTCACTGTTAGCACTCCGTCGCAAGACGCAGAGCTGTATGACGGATCGCGGGCACTTTTGGTCATTCCTCCTCAGTCAGAGAAGCCGGTGGTGATCGTCAGGAAACACAACCGCCTTAAAGCCACGTTAGACGAGCTCGCGGGCAGTGTCTCCGGGCTAGAGCCGATGGTGAACTATTTCAAACAGGCGGTCAAGGATCGCAAAAACATCGTGGTTGCGGGCGAGACGGGTACGGGCAAGACTACCTTTGTGAACGCCTTGGGATTTGAGACTCAGCGGAAGCACGTAGTGGCGGTGCTTGAAGATACGCGCGAGATACAGCTTTCGTTGCCGTATGTCTATTACTTTAAGACCCGGGCGGGTGGCGGGGAAGCCAAGGAAATAACGTATTCGACCATCCTCCGCGATTGTCTGCGGGCAGATCCAGACCGCATCATTTTGACTGAGATTCGCACGCCGATCAGCGCGTATGAGTTTGTTCACGTGCTCAATTCGGGACACCGCGGGTCTATGACCACGATCCACGCTAACGGGTGTTTGGATGCGCTACTGAGGCTGGAAATGCTGATCCAAGAGCATCAAAACCTCGATGGGAGGATTGTGCGACGCCTCATCTCGCGGGCGGCAGATATTTTGGTCTATCTCAAAGTCACGGAAGACGCTCTAGGAAATAGGGTGGGCTGGGCGCTGGGAGAGGTGGCAGAGATAAATGGCACAGACAGCGACGGGGAGTATCTTGTTGAGAGGGTGATAGGTTAGTGCTGGTTGCCATATTATCTGGGTTTTCGCTTTTTGTGATTCTGCTTTTTGTGGCGGCGCACTTTGAGCAGCAAAAGGCGGGTGTTAAATTGCGCCTTGAGCGCTTGCGCAGTGTTAAAAAGGGCGGGTATTTCTCGGTCGGCGGGATGCTAGGTATGGATAACACGATCGCATCGTTCAGAGACAAACTAAAAATGTCGGGGAGTGAGTCCGATCCGGAGGACTTGGCTTTATGGTTTGTCCTCTTAACCGTCTCTCTCTTCGCGCTGGCAATCTATTACGGCTATACATTGCTGGCCTTCCTTCTCCCGGTGGTTGTCTGGGCTGTAGGCAAGTACCTGTTGGATGCTTTGTCTATGCGCCGGACAAGGCTACTCGAAACGCAGTTTAGGGATTTCATGATGTCGCTTAGTCTCCACTTAACAGTCATACCCGCTTTCCAGCCGTCTTTCATGAGGGCGGCGGAAAAAGCGGAACAGCCGTTAAAACACTACCTTGATCGGGTAGTAATCGGCATGCAGAGTGGTGAAAGTACGGAGACGGCGCTGGCGGCTATAAGGCAGATTCCAAGCGTTCCTATAGCTTCGTGGGTTGACTGCGCCTTGTTTGCGGTGCGGATCAAGTCTGATCTGTCTGCCATGTGCGCGAGAACGGCGGGGAGGTTGGCTCTTAAAATAAAGATGGCTAATAGAGTTTACGCTCAGACGGCGCAGTCAAAGTCCCTGATGGTCAGTATGGGAGGGGTGATGCTATTCATGACAGTCTCTACTATGATGTCGAGTCCGCAGTTTGTGGAGTTTTACTCCTCCCCGCTTGGCAGAACGGCGGCCACGATGGCCATTTTAGCGTTTGCGGCAGCCACGCTGTATGTTCTACGGAAGATTGACTTGGAAATGTCTCGATGAAACCTATTTTTTCCGCGCGTCGTTTGGAGAGGATGGGTCTACCGAGAGAGACCATGGAATTGTGGGAGAGAGAACTGCGGGCGGTGGGCGGGGTCATGTTATTGGTCTTTAGGATTAGACATGTCGATGAATTGGTGATGACGGCTGTGGGGGCGACGGCGCTGATGCTCTTAGTTGCCGGAATTGGCCTAGTAACGGGTGGGCTGAACCCAATGAGCTTCGCTCTCCTGTCGTTTGGTGGAGCTATTTTGTTTTACACCAGTTGGCGCCGTCCGATCGAGGAATATAAAGACTCTTTCCTGAAGGACGGCGAGATGCCGGTTGCGGTGGAGATGTTCGTTAGCGGTCTAGAGGTGGGCATGAGTGTGGAAAACGTTCTCTTTCACCTCTCAAAACATCTTAAGGGGGTGGTTGGGCGGCTGTTTTACGAGGCGCAAAGCGAGATTGACGCAGGGAAGTCGGTTAAAGACGCGCTTACGCTTGCAGCCGAGAACAGTTTAAGCATGTATTTTCATAGATTCATGGCGCTTGTTGTAACGGGACGGGAAATGGGGGGAGGGGACACACAGCATTATTTGAAGCAGTTTCTAGAGGAGATTGAAGAGGTAAGGGGCAACGAGCGGATCGAGCGTGCGGGAAGAATGGATAATAACCTGTTTTTCCCTATATTCCTCGGATACTTCTTGCCGATTATCATCATTTTCTCACTGCCGTTCATTTTTTCGCTGGGCGGCCTGTTGGAGATTTTCTAAAAGGAGGAGGAAGGCAATGTTAACCAAGATAATTACCAAGGCTGTTTCCAGTGGGCGAAGGCTTCTTGGATGCACTAAAGGAGCGTCTAGCGAGCTATTGGCTGCCGTCGGCCTTATTGCTATCACTGCGGGGATCATCACGGTGGTAAGTCCCACTATTCGGACGAACGTTGGCAATATCGTGACCGCTGTGCTCGCCCGAGCCCAGACATTGTTTGCGACTATAGGCGCACCCTAGGATAAATTGAATTCGAGGAGGGTAAATATGTTAAGAAACACGCTAAACAAGGCATACTCTAGGGCTCTAGGTCTTCTGAGGTGCAACAAAGGAGCATCTAGCGAGCTATTGGCTGCCGTCGGCCTTATTGCTATTACTGCGGGGATCATCACAGTGGTAAGTCCCACCATTCGGACGAACGTAGCCGCTATAGTCACTAGCGTCCTCGCTAGGGCGCAGACATTGTTCGCAACCATAGGCGCACCTACGCCTTAGTAATGCACACACTCAAGAAAGACAGCCGCGCATTCTCCCAGATGCTCAGTGTGGCGGCGCTTATTCCGATCCTACTGTTGCTGCTTGGGGCCATGGTGGATGTTTCGACCGCCACAACGATGCAGACGTGGGTTAGCGAGGCGGCATTGCAGGGGGCGCGTGTCGGGGCACGCTCCCCCACTCCTGAACAGTCTGCGCTGACTGCGGTGGTGAGGTTCGGAGAGGGTGTGGCGGGATGGCAAATGGGAGATAGGCTTACTGTGAGCGCCACGCTGGATAGTAGGGGTGAAGTCCTCACGGTGGAGGTATCGTACACCTTTTTGCTTCTTGGCGGGAGAGCACATACGGCGCGGGCATCTAGTTCGCTGTGGCTGGTGGACAGCCCATGAGGCGGTTGCACAAGGACACACGGGGAGAGGCAGTACTTCTGGCTCTCCTCTTTCTTATGTGGGTAGCGTTTCTGTTCCTCTCGGCAACATCTCAGATATCCACGGCGGTGGCCGTCCGTAGCCAGCTAACGCGGCTGTGTGACGAGATAGCGGTTAACGTCTCGATGGTGGGGCTTGATCGCAACGCATTGGCCATGGGGATATATATCATTGACGAGCAGGCCGCCCACGCTATAGCTGTTGCAACCTTCACGCGGGCAAAAATTCCACAGACATCCTTCACAATAGACATGCTTAACGGCGAGGTTGTTGTCCGTGCCACCCTTGGAGGAGTTTCTTCATCAAGTGTGGCTACACCGAGAAAAATACGGAATTAGTTTGAGCCGTTTTTGCAGGAGGGGAGACACATTAGAAAAACTCGTATATTTAAGGTTTTGGTTGTTGCCCTGTTTCTACTTAGTAGCATCCTCCCGGCCAACGTTGGCGAAACGACATGGCTAAGACGTCGGGATGGTCCTGTAATAGGGCGCATATGGGTAGATACATCACGCTGGGAAAACAGGGTAGTTGAGATTTCACCTGCCAGAACAATTCCAGCCGTAACCGAGCGTCGATGGGTAGAGACTGCTCCGGCACTCCCTGCACTGGGTGTATGGCGAACTGAAGTAGTTTCCCCCGGGAGGTGGGAAGACACCATCCTACCTCCAATCATCGAGACTAGCTTGGTGCGCGTTGCCGATGCAGTCCCCGCGGTTTATGAGATCAGAGAAGAAGTAACACCGGAACGTACAGAGTGGCGCTTTGTCCCTCCGCTGACCATGGGACAGTTAATACAAGTTGCGCCCGCTCTTCCGGGGCGCTTCGTGGAAAGGCTCTTGCCGTCGCAAGGAGGAAGCTGGCAGAACGTCTGGATTCCCCCCGTAGTTGAGGTGCGTCCTGTATGGTTCCCCGCAGAACCCGCGCGGTTTGAATGGCACACGGTAGAAGTTGATCCGGGTCGCTGGGAGAGCACATGGATACCTCCGGTCACCGATACTCGCTGGGTGGAAACCTCCCCCGCAAGACCAGCGCAACCAGCCCAGTGGGGATGGCAGACGATTGAAGTTTCTCCCGGTAGATGGGGCGGTTTTTGGGGATGGGAAGAAGACGAATTTGGCAACATGCGCATCATTTGGGTGCCGCAATGGATACCTCCGGTCACCGATACTCGCTGGGTCGAACTTTCTCCGGCTGTTCCCGAACAACCTGCACAAGGTTTTTGGCAAACCATTGAGCTTGTACCAGGAAGGATAGAATGGCGGTGGATACCTCCGCTGACCATGGGGCAGTGGGTACAGGTTGCGCCCGCCCTACCTGGGAGGTACGAAAACAGGCTTGTGGAAGTATCCCCGGGGAGATGGGAGACCGTTTGGGTGCCTACCCCTACCCAAATGCGCTTAGTACAAGTAGCGCCAGAAATCCCGGCACAATATGAAACACGGCAGGTAGTAGTTACGCCCGCTAGGACAACCCCGGCCGTAATTGAAAGGCGCTGGGTGCAGACGTCTCCGGCTGTCGCCGCCCGACCTGCGCAAGGAGGCTGGCAGAATGTTGTCTTAATACCCGCACGCCGGGAAGCTAGGGAAGTACGCGAATCATCCTGGCGAGAGGCTGTGTATGGATTTACCGCTGCGCAGATGCCTACTCATCACCAGCTGCCCACGTTCGTGCTAGGAGAGGGCGGTTGGACGGTCATTACGCCCGGAACGTGGGAGACGCGGGTGACCCATATTCAGGTCGATGTACCTGCCGTTACTGAAAGGCGGTGGGTAGAGACCTCTCCGGCGGTGGCCGCACGTGCGGCACAAGGCGAGTGGCGCGATGTGGTAGTCACTCCAGCTCTCCATATCCCTGCGGTCACTACAACTCAGGTAGTGCGCGTGGCGGAAGCTATCCCGGCGAGGTATGAGCTCCGTCCGGTACATGTGGATGCGGTGACGGAAAGGGTGTGGGTAGATGCAACTCCGGCGCGGTATGAGTGGCATGAAACAGAAGTTGACCCGGGTCGCTGGGAGAGCACATGGATACCGTCCGTGACTACCACTCAGACGGTGCGAGTCGCGGAAGCTATTCCGGCGAGGTATGAGCAGCGGACAACGGAGGTTGTTCCCGCGCGGCTTGTCAGCGCATGGATTCCCCCAATTCTTGCGCACTCTTGGGTGGAGACTTCTCCAGCGATGCCCGCACAAGGTGAATGGCGCGATGTGGTGGTCACTCCAGCTATTTTCATTCCCCCAGTAACCGAGGTGCGATCTGTATGGGTGCCTTCCGGACATTACGAATCCCTTCAGGGGACTATCACGGTTGAAAGAGATAGGGAGTACGTCCTCACTAGACTGTGGAGACCTCGGGATAAAACCCATGATATGACTCTTACTCTCACGTATAGCCTGAATCGAACGGTTACAGGGGTGCGGGCGGTGCATGTTCTGAATCGTTATCAGGGAATGGGGCAGATGTTGGTGCATCCGCAAATTCTGTCTGGAGGACCTGGGAGAGTTCTACTGAACTTCAATTACACTAACCCCGGACAGGCCAATTCCACACTCGATATCTGGCTGGATTTTGCTGGAGGGGAGACTTTAAAGATATTCATGGAAATTCCCGTCAACGGCATAGTGGTTACTCAGCGGAGAGACCAAGGTCCGTTGGTGCTAAATCGTGCGGCTGCCCGCGTGGGCACGATAACTATTCCTTAAGGAAGTAGAGCGAAGGGGGGCGTAAAGCTCCCCTTCAAGTTAAGAAAGGAGTAAAAAATGAGCACACCATCTGAAGTAGTTACAGGGAATCTCACCATTTACCAACTGGTGCCCGGAGAAGCGAATAGATATAGGCGTTGGGAGAGCCTTGAGAGTTTACATCGCCAAGGGGAGAAGCCGGAGTATAAAAATTACAGCAGGGTTTATTCGATGGAGATTGAATCTACTGTGACTCTGGACGAGATTTATACGAGGTTTAACATAAACAAACCCCCGGATTTTAAGGGGCATTCCCTGTCGGTCAGCGATATTATTGTCCTTAACTTTGAGGATAGGGAGACCGCGGCGTACTATGTAAACGATATTGGCTTTGTGAAGTGTGCGGAGTTTGCGAGAAAGCATGAACATGAGATGTATCGGGGCGCCAACTACTATGGTTTTATCGAATATCTGGGCAAGAACGGCAAGGTGGGGGAAACGTGGTACTTCAAGGACAAAGAAACCTTCACTGCGGAAATTAATGAGAGCATGGAGATTGGCCGCCCTATAGCTTTTTATGCGTATGGGAAACAGGCGGTGAGGCGTATTCCCCAGCAGATTCGCTAACCCATGATAGTTGTGCTTGATGTGTTAACTTTAGGGTTGCTGTTTTTTGCGGCGGTGGAAGATTTTAAGAAGATGCAGGTTAAAAATTTATACCCTGCGCTTTTCCTTTTTGGCTCATTAATTAGGGTGGCCTTAACGAGGCCGCCCTTTCCTATGGCTGTTTTATCTCCATTGCTTTTGTTTGTGGTGCTCTACGTGTTTTGGTACTTTGGCGGGATTGGAGGTGCTGATGTGAAAATTCTAAGCGCGATGGCGGTCGGAGATGCGATGGGGATTTGGATTACCCTTGTTGTGGCTTGTGTTGTGTTTATTTGCTACTCTCTACTCTTACGCAAAACACGGCAACCGCTGCCTTTCATCCCGGCGGTAGTTGTGGGCGCCCTCGGGGGATTGTGGTTTTGGTGAGGAGAAATTATTCGGCGGCGATCTCTATTTTGCAGGGCTACAAGATCATTACGGTACAAAAAAAGGATTTCCTCCCACACGATTATTGTATAGGCGCCTTTGATGCGGAGTACGCGCGTCTGTACACCGAACATGTAGTATGGCACCATAGCGGCACAGCGTCCCTCTGCGGCTTTGTAGCCGCAAAGATGGGTTTAGCCCCACATAAAATGCGCGAAGCCGTACAGGCGGCTTTGGTGCATGATATGGGCAAGTTCTTCGTGCCGCCGGGATGTCTGTGGAAAAATGGGCGGCTTGAACGAGACGAAAAGGCGGTTATGGAAAGGCATGCGGCAGAGGGTGCGGAGTTTTTGGCGCACAGGGGTTTTTCGGAGGAGGTTGTTCTGGCGGTCAGGCATCACCACGAACGATGGGACGGCGGTGGATATCCTGACGGACTAAGGGGGGAGGAGATACCCCTTTTGGCTCGGATTATAGGGGTGTGTGACGCGCTGGACGCGATGACGGAGGGAAGGCATTACGCGGGGAGATTGGGGGCACAGGACATCATTAAGGAGATAGAGGCGGGTGCGGGAAGCCAATTTGATCCGCAGGTAGTGCGGCCAGTATTAGAGTTTTTGTCAAGGAAAGGGGAGTCTACGCATGTTCAAAATTGGGCTTGATTTAGGATATGGATACGTGAAGGGGGTTAATGAGGCTGGAAGGACAGTTTCGTTTCCTTCCTTGGTGGGGGAGGCATACGATAGGCCTTTGTCGGGATTGTTCGGAAACCACGCCGTTGAGGCGGCGGGGAATCTTCACTTGGTTGTTTCGGATAGCGAGGGGAAGAGGGAGTTTTTTGCGGGGGATCTCGCGCGGAGGGAGGGCAAGAATGTCTCTTTTGCTTTTGACGAGGACAAAATGACGCATCCCAATACCAAGGCCCTCTTGGCGGCGGCGGGGATGCTGCTCTTTCCACAGAACACCTCTCCGGTACACTTAGTAACTGGTCTCCCGCTTGAACAGTACATCCACAAGCGGGACGAGTTTCGGCAGATGCTAGGGCGGTTGAATTTTTCCGTCAGCCACAAGGACGGTGGCGGTGTAAAGCAAATCTCCTTCGCCAAAACAACTATTTTCCCTCAAGCGGCGGGGGCTGTTTACCACACCATTTGGGATGATAGACAGCGGTATCTGACGAAGGGGAGTTACCTCGGACTGGTGGATATTGGCTTTAAGACAACCGATTTTATTGTCTTTCTCGTAGAGGATAGGCTGGTGTTAAGAGAGGATCTGTCTGGCACTATTCCGGTCGGCATGTCCCAGATGCAGACTGCAGCCGACAAGCTGTTCACCAGCCGGACGGGCACGAAGTTGGACTTAGCCGAGCAGATACGGCTAGTGGAGAACGGCAGCCTTGTCTACAAGGGACATGTAGTGGACTTGCAGCGCGATCTAGAGGCGGTTAAGCAGGAGTTGGGTCGAGCTATAAAGGATAGGTTGAAAACGGTATGGGGGAACAAGATTAACTTTTTCCACACCGTGTTTCTCGCGGGTGGCGGGGCCGTTTCCTTAGAGCAAGTGCTAAGCAATTTCCATCCTACGACTGTGCTGGTTAAGGACCCACGTTTCGCCAATACGCGGGGATTTCTTAAGGTGGCAGAGATTGAGGCAAAGAAGGCCGGGTTGGTAGTTTAGAAGAGGAGGAGGCAAAGAAGATGGAGCACAAAGTGTATAGGGAAGGTTTTGAGCAAGCGATAGCTAACGACGAGGTTGCTAGATATAGGGAGAGTCAAAACCTCAATGAAGAATGCGCACGGGCCATAGAAAAAGCCATAAAAGAAAGCAATCACGCGCTTTACCGCTACGATTTGTCTACTGCCAGCCGCAAGGTTGTGGCAGAGTATGGGACGGAGCGCGTGGCCTGGGTGTTGTCGGCTACTCTGCAGACGAAAGAGCACGACGGACGCTTCTCCGCTGATCACAAAAGTTGGGCGAAAGAAACTCTTTTGCCACGACAGTACACTATAGACGGAAGAAGCAGCCACGATGTAGATAGGAGTGTTTTCCGATACTCGGTGGAAACTCACCCCGCCGTATTAGACGGCTTTATCGGGATAACCCGCAAGCTTATTGCGGAGCACGAGCACGTAGGTATCCGCGAGAAACGAGTTGATCGTTCAGATCGCTAGATGCTCAGACGGATCCAGAGGAGTTGGCTGCGTCGTTTTTTTGGGTCACGTTATCGCAAGGTAGCGTTTTTCGTGGGGGTGCGAACCCCCACTGCCCCCCGACGCCCTTCGAGTAGCCCCAAAGGCGGCTACCCTCGGGCCTATGTTTATTAATTAAGTGCCGATCCTTCTTTGTATTACAGCCATGACACGGATGGATACAGCTTCTTTAGGTTGTTTTTGATGGTCATGTATTACATCCTCTCGCGTGGGAGGAATCCTTATGTATTACAAGGCTTTTGTTTTCGTGCCATTAACGTAGGCGTGGCAAGGGTTATTGGATGTTTACATGAATTGCGCTAAATATGTTTACAGCCAAGACGCTGATGCCTACTAGGTTTTCGGGCTGTTTTTGATGGTCATGTATTACATCCTCTCGCGAGGGAGGAATCCTTATGTATTACAAGGATTTTGTTTTCGCGCCATTAACGTAGGCGTGGCAAGGGTTATTGGATGTTTACATGAATTGCGCTAAATATGTTTACAGCCAAGACGCTGATGCCTACTAGGTTTTCGGGCTGTTTTTGATGGTCATGTATTACATCCTCTCGCGAGGGAGGAATCCTTATGTATTACAAGGATTTTGTTTTCGCGCCATTAACGTAGGCGTGGCAAGGGTTATTGGGTGTTTACATGAATTGCGCTAAATATGTTTACAACCAAGACGCTGATGCCTACTAGGTTTTTGGGCTTTTTTTGAGGGTCATGTAATACATCCTCGCGCGAGGAAGGAATCCTTATGTATTACAAGGCTTTTGTTTTCGTGCCATTAACGTAGGCGTGGCAAGGGTTATTGGATGTTTACATTAGAAAAGGAGGAGTGAGAAAGTGCCAACACATACATTCCGTACAGGGAAAGGCGACGAAGACATCGACGACATCCTCTCGCGGGTGCCTATGTCAGCTCGCAGTTGGTTTATCAAGGAGGCGGTGCGTTTTCACGCGGGGTTAAGCGACGAGTTGAAGACTCTCAACCAAAGCATGCAAAGGCTAATAGGTGGGGTAGCGGTATCGGTGCCGCCAGCGATGAAGGAGGAAACCACCCAAGATGATATGGATGACATGCTGGCGATGGGAATCGCCGACCTTTTGAAATAGAAGGAGGGGAAAAATATGGGTACTCGTTTGCATCCGTTCTGCGAAGTGTCTCGTTCAACTGCCAAGGGGCTTACCTATGCCAAGGGGCTTACCTACTGGGGGTCTGGGCCTTTGCCACAAGGTTCAACCTTACTAGGTGCCGTTACCTCACCCGATGGTAAAGCGGGGGCTTTGATCAAAATGCCAACCGGCATAATGGTAAGAGGCAACGCCGGAGGGATCGCCTCATTGCCGTATGTGCCAGATCCAACACAGGAGCCAGATCGTGGCCACCGTCGCTCTTATCGTTAGTATCTCAACAGGCCGCGCTATTGGAACGGCGGCCCGTGGTGTCGGAACGCTAACCATTTGGAGATGGAAGGAGAGAAGTTCATGGCTAAAGCAATTACTCTTACGGAAGAACAAGCTGCAACACTAACCACGTACATTCTCATCACAACCCAGTATCGCGAAAGGGAAATTGAGGCTTCTGCACGACTGGGGCTAAAAACGAACGACGACGGGGTCATTAAATACCCAAACATGCTCGCCAATGCGGAGTGGTGGAGGATCACCCATCGAGAGTTAGCGGGTATCGTAGCACAAGTCGATAATGCTCCTGACCTTGAGACCGCGAAGAAGCACCGCCAAAGGGCCGATCGTTGACGAAAGGTACCGCCACCGTGTTTTTATGGGTCTCCTCTCTAGCCCCTCTATTGATGGCAAGTCAGGGGCCCTACTAAAGATGCCAACCGGCATTTTGATGCGAGGGAACGCCGGAGCGATCGCTTCATTGCCGTATGTGCCGGATTCGGCGCGCGCTACAGATGATGGGAGGGCCCGAGCGATGAGGCAAAAATTTCCGGCAGAGGTGCAAGCCAAAACCGATCGTAGGGAGGACTACACAAGGTGTTGAGAAAAACGAAACTTTCTTATCGCGAGCTTTGCGAAAATTGGGGGATCGACGAACAAGAACACCGATCCCTGTTCGAGTGGCTTATGCAAGATCCAAGAGACGAGCAAGGCAGACTGACCCGCGAAATCGGCTTAACTAAGCTTGGTGGTACTCCCGAAAAATTGCAGCGTGTGCATACGCCCGCAGATTTGGCGCATGGCAATATTTTTTATCGGCAAGATGGCACACCTTTCCCAACTCGTAACGGCCAAGCAGTGTCAGTATCTAAAATGGATTTTAGTTTCAACATTCCTAGAGAGTTTGAGAGCGAAAAAAAGCAACGTCGTGGTGTCGAACGGTAGGCCAAAATCCCCCAGGAAAGCCGCTGGTTTTCTTGGGGGAAATGAATGCAGGATAAGGGGGCATACCACATCAGCAGGCAAAGCCTGCTGGGGACACGGTTAAGGGGCATACCACTTTCCTCCGACAGATACCACATTATATACCACACACGCCAACTCCAAAGGTGGCACAAGTGCGGGGGCGTATACCACAACACACGCCACGCCGTTTTTTGCGTAAAACTTACCAGTTAGGGAGGCACCATAGTGGAAAAGAAAGACCTCATGCAAGCATTGCAGCAGGGAGTAAAAGATGTTTTTGAGAACGACCGTTGGAAACAATATCTTGCCTTCTGTGCCAAATTCCACAACTATTCTCACTCAAACATTATGCTGATCCTGCTACAGCGACCGAACGCAACTAGAGTAGCTGGGTTTAACACTTGGCGCAATACCTTCGGCAGGACGGTCAATAAAGGAGAAAAGGGAATCGCAATTCTCGCGCCGGTGCCCTACAAGGTCGAACATGAGAAAGCGGATGGCGAGAAAACAACGTTCACGAACCTGAGCTTCAGAACGGTGTTTGTTTTTGATGTCTCCCAAACGTCCGGCAAAGAACTCCCGAGGCTAATTGACGAGTTGCGGGCGGGCGTCACTGGATATGAGAACCTTCTAGGACTCCTCAAGGATTCTTCCCCCTTCCCCATCGAGATTAAGGAAATCGAGGGCGGGGCGAGGAGCTTCTGCAATTTCGCGGAACAGAAGATTTGTCTGAAAGCCGGAATGAGTGAAGCGCAAACGATCAAGACACTGGTTCATGAGATGGCTCATGCCGGACTCCATGACCGCCAAAAGAGAGACGGTAAGGACAAGAACGCCGTAGATCACCGTACCGCGGAAGTCGAGGCTGAGAGTATTGCTTTCGTGGTGTGCAACTACCTTGGCATCGACAGTTCTGAATACACCTTCGGTTATGTTGCCGGTTGGAGCAGTGGCAAAGACACGCCGGAGTTAACGCGCTCCTTAGTGGCCATCCAGCAGCATTCCCAAAGAATGATTGAGGATATATGCAGGGCGCAGGAAAAGATGCGCGAGACGCGAGATACACAGGACGTACCCATTATCCATGCGCCAATAGAGGACCCTTCCCCAGAACTGGATGCAGTTGTTGCACACCCAGACAGCGTGACGTCGCCCCCTCGTGGACGGACACGTCACGCGAAAAAAGTTTCAGTTGAACGCTAAGGGAAAATGAGGAGGAGATGTCAATGACACCGTTTGACTATACGGAACGGGAGATTCTTTGGACTCTGGGGGCGTTTACGCGCAGGGATGCAATTGCAGTTCTAGAGGAGATGTTGCCCCCAGATGAACCGTTGATGGCCGAGACTGTGGAGCTACTGCTGACGAAACTCACCCAGATGACGAACGCAGAGTTTGCTATGGCCGTGAGGGAGGGAGCCGAATGAACGCTCTTCGTCTAAGCGTCGAGCTGGTTCCAAGCACTGCGTGGTATAGCAACTTAAGAAATCGCTTGCCCAAAAAGGACTGGGACAAAATACGGCACAGGACTTATGCGGAGTACGAGTATCGCTGTAGTATTTGTTCCGTCGCGAGCAAGTTAAACTGCCATGAGATCTGGGAGTACGACGACACGTTGCACATTCAACGATTGGCAGGCTTTGTGGCGCTTTGCGACTGGTGCCATCACGTAAAGCATTTGGGCTTTGCCGCGATTCTTGCAGCACGAGGGCAACTGGATTATGAGAAGCTTATCGAGCACTTTCTGCGCGTAAACGACTGTGACAGGAACACATTTGAGGAACACAGCAAGAACGCGTTTGAAGTCTGGGAACGGAGGTCAAGGCATGAATGGCGCACCGATCTAGGGAAATACACGGATATGGTGACTACGAGTAATCCTGAAACTTAGTCGGATGAAGGACAAGGAGTTTGATTTGGCCGACAAACAGCTCTCGGAGTAGCTGTTTCCGCAGAGAAAAAAAGGAGAGGTGCTAAATGAGACACATTCACATACGGCTAGACAGCGACATTTACGATGCCGTCAAATATCAAGCTATGGAAAAGGAGCAAACAGTCTCCGAGACTATACGAGTTACCGTTAAGAACTATATGAAACAACTGGCTGCTGAGGAGGGGCTAGAAGCAACCACGGCCGTGGTGCGTGCTGAGGTCATAGAAGCATTGGAAACGCTTGATAACAGACTCACAAAAATACTTACCAAGGCTATAACAGCTTCCGCAACAAATATGTATTTGTCTATCCAGTGTATTGGCGGGGCATATAAGCGCGATGCAGAAGAAACACACGTCTTAGCACAAGCAAAGGCCGCGCAGTATTTGAGGGCGGCAGAAGAATGCCCTATACCCCTTTTGCTGGACAACCAGAATCCGTGCTATGCTTGTATCAGAAGGGGAGAAATAAATGAAGAAGAAACACTACAACGCAGAATACAAGCAACAGGCCGTTTACAGAGTCAGCCAGGGCCACGAGTCTATCCCCGCTATTGCCAAAGACCTTGGCGTATCGGTTAGCTCACTCAGAGATTGGAT
>Ga0208101_10030_pt1 | contig 27241 bp, 24 predicted proteins | sample Subbioug_CSW11AC_FD_184823 | JGI IMG/M metagenome (GOLD analysis project Ga0208101, IMG submission 184823) | Serpentinite rock and fluid subsurface biosphere microbial communities from McLaughlin Reserve, California, USA - CR12Aug_CSW11AC (SPAdes) | ecosystem: Environmental > Terrestrial > Deep...
TTGCCTCGCAGCGTAGAGAGTGGGAAACTCAATCCGCACCCTGGCAAAAGAGGCAGATGGTCGACCAGTTTGCGGTAGCACTAGTTTCACTGCCGGTGTTTTACTTTCATAACCGCAAGTTCAAATTTTAGCCTTGCGACTTGGCTTTTGAATCCCTAGCTCCACACGGCATCAGCTCCGCAGGGCCTACTTAGTAGCCCTGCGGATTATTTTTCTGCCACAGCCAGGCATCCCGGCACATCTCCATTAAGCCGCGCTCTGCTCGCCACCCGAGTTCACTGCCGGCCTTACTAGCATCAGCAAAACACCTAGCTACATCACCGTCTCGTCTTGGCACGAAGGCATAGGGCACTTCTACCCCCGTAGCCTCCGTGAAAGCACGAATGAGCTCAAGTACACTCACACCAGCCCCCGTACCTAAGTTAAATATACCGATACCGGCATTTTTCTTCTGCCACCTTAACGCCTCGACGTGGCCAAGAGCCAAATCTACCACATGGATGTAGTCGCGCACGCCTGTTCCATCACAGGTGTCATAATCATTGCCAAACACATGCAGCAGTGGGCGTTTGCCTACGGCCACCTGCGTCACGAAAGGCATCAGGTTGTTTGGGATGCCACTTGGGTCCTCCCCCATTTGACCACTGGCATGTGCACCTATGGGGTTAAAGTACCTAAGCAGGCAGGCTCCGAATTTAGGGTCTGCTGCACATTGATCGCGCAGGATTTCCTCCACCATCAACTTGCTCCGCCCATAGGGGTTAACCGGCCCTAAGGGAAAGTCTTCTTTAATGGGCACCTCGCGAGGATCGCCATAGACGGTGGCCGAAGAGCTAAAGACAATGCGTTTCACGCCAAACTCGCCCATAACATCGAGCAGGACCATCGTTCCGGCCACATTGTTGTAGTAGTACTTGAGCGGCTTCTCAACCGATTCACCTACCGCCTTTACCCCAGCAAAGTGCACCACCGCGTCAATAGAGTGAGCGGCAAAAATCTTGCGCAGCACTTGTTTGTCCAAAACGTCCCCCTGGTAAAACTGCACGCTCTGCAGAGCCACCTCCGCGATGCGGTTTAGGACTTCGGGCTTGCTGTTGGACAAATTATCTAATACTACTACCTCATACCCACTCTTGATGAGCTCAACACAGGTGTGACTACCGATATACCCGGCTCCACCGGTTACTAGTATTGACACTTCTTTTTCTCCTCTCGCTCCATCTGCTTGCGATCCTCTCGCACTACAACGCTACAACACTACAAGTTAAGTATTGGACACCCACACAGGAAGTCCTGCCAGACAACTACCCATCTGCCAGTCTATGGCTTGCGTTTATTTTCACGTTACGTTATGCTCATAGTACCTCAGGGGTTGGAGTGATGTCTGGCCCTAAGGGTACGCATAAACAGTTCCTGAGTCCAAGGGTTTCTGAGGGCGGGGGTGTGCCAACTGGCGCTATTTTTCCTGCCCTATTTCGGGGCAGGTTATTTGTTTTACAGGAGGTTTGGTCATGGATAATCGTATTGCTGTCATCGGAGTCGTTGTTATGCGTCGCAGTGAGGCTGCCAAAAAAGTCAATGCTATCATCAGTGACTTCGGTGACATGATCGTCGGCAGGATGGGCGTACCACACCGGGAGCGCGGCCTCTCGGTTATTGCCCTCATTTGCGATGGCACTAACGATGATATTGGCGCGCTGACAGGGAAATTAGGCAGTATCGATGGGATTAAAGTAAAAGCGGCGGTCACATTTTGAGAAATCGAAAAGGTAGGGAGACTTTTTATGTATGACAACCTAACGGACATTCTAGAAAAGGCTAGGGAGTGCCATGGTCTCAATGAAAGAGAGGTGGATCTCCTCTTATCTGCACCACATGCTGGCGATGAGGAGATTTTTGCCGCGGCCAGAGCGGTCAAAGACAAAGTCTACGGCAAACGGATAGTGCTCTTTGCGCCCCTCTATATTTCTAATTTGTGCTCGAATAGCTGTCTTTACTGTGCCTTTCGCGCCGAAAACACGGGCCTTTCGCGCATACATCTTACCCAGGCCGAAGTTCGCGAACAAACAGAGCACCTCATTAGGATGGGGCACAAGAGAGTGCTGCTTGAGGCGGGGGAAGACAAAACCTTCACCCCCATTGATTTTGTCCTCGAGTCTATTCGCACCATTTACGACACCGCAGTGGATGGGCACAATATCAGGCGCATCAACGTCAACGTCGCTGCCACTACCGTAGAAGACTACCGCCAGCTCAAAAAAGCAGGCATTGGCACCTACCAACTCTTTCAGGAAACATACCACGAAGAGACCTATCGCTACATGCACCCCCGCGGCCCTAAGTCAGATTATACTTATCACCTGACAGCTATGGAACGCGCCATTGACGGCGGTATCGACGATTATGGTCTAGGCGTACTCTTTGGTCTCTACGACTATCGCTATGAAGTGCGTTCCCTCCTAGCCCACGCCAAGCATCTCAAAGAAGCTAAGGGCATTGGCCCTCACACCATCTCTGTACCGCGCTTGCGGCCGGCTAAAGGTGCCACCTACCCACTCGGGCATGTGGTCAACGACTTAGAGTTTGCTCGCCTCGTCGCCATTTTGCGCCTAGCCGTCCCCTACACCGGCCTCATTCTCTCTACCCGCGAGTCACCCGCCATGCGCGACTTTCTCCTCGACGTTGGGGTCTCACAGCTGAGCGCTGCCTCCGTCACCACGCCGGGTGGCTACGGACGCCCCGACAAGCAGGAATCAGGGCAGTTTTCTGGCTTCGATCACCGCTCCCTCGATGAGTGTGTGGACAGCATCGTCAGCAAGGGGTACGTTCCTAGTTTTTGCACGGGGTGTTATCGCCACCAGAGAACAGGCAAAGCTTTTATGCACATGGTGGAAACAGGAGACATCAAAGAGTTTTGCCAAGTTAACGCCATTCTAACGCTAGCAGAATTTGTCGCTCACTTTGGTTCTGATACCACTCGCAGTGGGGCCCAAGAAAAGTGGGAGGAATGGTTGAGCCAAATCCCAGATCCTGTAGCGCGACAAAGAGTACGCCATGACTTAGCGGAAGTGCTGAAGGGAGAACGCGATATTTATGTCTAAAGAACTGATTGCTCGCGCCGAGCGCGAAGGATATCTTCTCAGCCAAGAAGAAATCGCTTCCCTCCTCAGCCTTACCGAACCCGCAGACCTAGACGAACTCTGGCAGGCAGCCGACCGGGTGCGCAGCCAAGAAGTGGGGGCAGATATTTGGCTGCGGGGGCTTTTAGAGTTCTCCAATTACTGCTCTTGCCAATGCGAGTATTGTGGCATCAGAGCCGGCAACAACTCCATCGTGCGCTACCGCATGACAGAAGAAGAAATACTCCTCGCGGCCGCCGAACTTGTGCGGGCAGGTATCGGCACTATTGTACTGCAATCGGGTGAAGACAAATGGTGGACAGGCGAGCGCATGAGTAGCCTTATCGCTAGTATTAAACAGGAGCACGACTTAGCCATAACCTTGAGCCTAGGCGACCGCACCCGTGAGGAGCTTGCTTTGTGGCGTCAGGCTGGTGCTGACCGCTATCTCTTGCGCTTTGAGACGTCGAACTCTGCCTTATATGCCCGTTTTCATCCTGACTCCACACTGGCTAAACGGTTAGAAACACTCGCCAACCTTAAAGATCTTGGCTACGACGTTGGGTCAGGGTGCCTAGTTGGCTTGCCCGGACAGACCGTAAGCGATCTCGCCGGGGATATCCTGCTCGGGAGAGATCTCGAGTTAGATATGTTTGGCGTGGGCCCCTTTATCCCCCACCCTGCCACGCCGCTCGGACTCTGCCCCCAGGGCAGTACCGAGATGGCGTACAAGATGGTGGCCTTAGCACGTTTAGTCATGCGTAAAGTGCACATTCCTGTCACTACGGCCTTGGCTACCCTTGATGAGGACGGTCGCGAAAAAGGATGGCAACGCGGCGCCAATGTAGTTATGCCCAACGCCACCCCTGCCCCTTATCGCCAGCAATACGAGCTGTACCAGAACAAGCGCTGCATCGACGATACTTTAAGACACTGCCGCGGTTGTTTGGGGGGCAGAATTGCCCGCATCGGCCGCCAGGTGGGACGGGGGCACGGCGGCTCCCTGCGTCAAGGGGGCTCTAGACATGAATAATACCCCGCGCGCCATACGCCCTCACATTGTACTTTTGGGCCGGTGCAATGTCGGCAAATCCACCCTCATTAATGCTCTCTGTGGACATGAAGTAGCTTTAGTTTCGCCCGTTTCGGGAACTACCACCGACCCAGTCTACAAGAGCATGGAACTCTTGCCTTTCGGCCCCGTGGTGCTAGTAGATACCGCCGGCCTTGACGACGCCAGCCTGCTCGGCGTCGAGCGGCAGAGGCTCACGTCGCGGGCCCTGCGCAAGGCGGAACTTGTTTTGCTCGTGGTGGCCGAGCTGCCCCTCCTGCCTGCTGAGCAAGAGCTACTGGCTGATTTAGCGCGCCGCCAGATACCATCCATTATTGTCATCAACACCCACGACAACACGCTGCCTCTTATCCCGGATAATGCCCAGGCGGTGAATGCGTTTACTGGCCATGGAGTCTCGGCCCTTAAAGATGCACTAGCCGAAAAACTGACCAAGGTTACGGTAGAACCACCTCTACTGAACGACTTGCTACATGGCGAGGGGGTTGTCCTACTGGTCGTACCCATAGATAAGGCTGCCCCTAAGGGCAGACTCATCTTGCCTCAAGTGCAGGTCTTGCGCGACATTTTGGACGGCGGGCATCGCGCCATAATTTGCCGTGAAACAGAGCTCGTCTCTACCCTCCACTCACTCCGCGAACCGCCGCAGCTCGTGGTAACCGACTCGCAAGTCTTCGGTTTTGTCGCCAGCACCCTGCCGCCCGACTTACCCTTAACATCCTTCTCTATCATTATGGCGCGCCACAAGGGCAACTTGCCCCAGCTCACCAAGGCAACAGCAGCCCTCGCCAAACTTAACCCTCATGACAAGGTGCTAATTTCCGAGGCCTGCACGCACCATAGCCAAGAAGACGACATTGGGCGCGTAAAAATACCCGCTCTGCTAAGAAAGCGGGTAGGTGGCGAAGTGAGCATCACCTGGCAAAGCGGTCAGACCTTCCCCGAGGAGCTTGACTACAAGCTGATTATCCATTGCGGCGCATGCATGATTACCCGCCAAGAAATGCAATCGCGTTTGGCGCAGGCAGAAGAAGCGGGTATTCCTATAATTAACTATGGAGTACTTCTGGCCTACTACAATGGCATTCTCGAGCGCAGTCTGCGACCGTTTGCCTCCTGCATTCCCACCAACGCATAACGAGGTAGGCGCTCTACACCGAGGGCAACACAGAAGTCTTTCTTCTTCGCGATAGGAGACGATTTCAACCACAGAGGGCACAGAGGCGTGGGAAAGAGAGGAAGATAGAACGAATTTAATTGCCTAACTTAGCTCCTTCTTTCTCTGTGACCTCTGTGTACTCTGTGGTAAAAAACGTGCCCTCACTTCTTCATTATGTGTATTGCATCACATAACGAGTCCACGCACAAGCATTAGAAGCTTAACATGTAGGCACTCCAACGACTTTCAGACTTCCCTAAGTCCAGCTCGTTAGGTGTCAACGGGAATGCAGGTTGCCTCGGTGGGGACCAAGTAAGGACCGACAGAGGCTCCCTAAGCGTGCACCAAGAGGACTATCTCCCTGATAGCTTAAGCACTACGCACCGGTATAACGGAACAAAGGACAGTCCGTCCTAGAGCAGCCAGTACCGCAGCGCAGACATAATTGCTGCCAATCAGGCCAGTGTCGCACTGCGGCGTCAACCATCCCCTCAAGCCCTGCTTGCAGCGAGGCGAGTTCAGTTTCACTCATCATGTCAAAGAGCTTGGCGTAGGCCACCATCTGCAAGCGAAGCTGATTCTCCACGACATCTCGCCCCTTGGGGGTAAGAATGGCGATAATCTGGCGCCGGTCCAAGCCCTGCTTGCGTAGAACAAGGTCTTTGCGCGCTAGCCGATCCATTACCTTCGTGGCGGCAGGGTTAGAAATACCAAGCCCCTCGGCCAGACTCGAGAGCGGGCAATCTGGATGCAGCCAAATATAACGCAGCGCCAAAAGTTGGCTGTTCGTCAGCATGTCTTCCGTCGACACGAGAGTTTCCATGGTTGCTCGCGCTCCGATTTGCATAAAAAGGTCCACAAGGTGTTTTAGAACGGTTTTCTCTGCCATTTACATAACCGCCTATCTATAAAATACCTTCTCTCGCTACTTAATTCACATTATACACTAGGAATTATTTCTTGGATAGGCAAAAAAAATAGGCAGTGTCGTCACCGCCTATGAAAAACCGCTACTGGCCGGCTCCCCCAGCGACTAAGCCGCGATACACTCGCTGCACAAATTTATCATCGCCCACGCGCTTGACGAAGTGTATCTCATCGAGCGCATGGTCGGCATCGAAGTACAACTCGTAGCCCTCCACCAAGGTGTTGGCGTCATCTCGCTTGACAACTTGCAGGATACTGTGCCCAAATTGTTGTTCATTCTCTCTGTAGCTAATGACAAAAGCCCTGTCCTTTAAGGCCGCAGCTAGGGCATCCTTGGTCTCACGTAGCTTTTGAAACTCTGCCGGCAGGGGCTCTTGGTCATAGGTTTTAGGTTCTTTGGTGATGGGGTCAGTGAGAGTGACGACGTGGTCTGCCTCTTTGGCCGCAAAATTTATGGTCGAACCAGCTTCATTGGTGAAGTAGTAGCTAAACTCAATAGGGTCTGTGCGCTCAAGCCGATCAAGGGCGCGAGAAATAATAATACGGCGGATACGATTACTGCCTTCGGCATAGGACCGTGCGGTAATCAGCGGGAAGAAGTAAGCGACACCGGCACTAACAAGAAAAAATACTAGTACCGCCGCCACCAAAATCTTATCCCAGGGTAAATTGCTCTTGCCATGCCTGTCGCGCCTTCTACGTTCTGCTCTGCCCATTAAATAACGTCCTCCTCAAGCTTAGATACATCTTCTCCTTTCCTAATTCGCCATCCCCACCAAAATTCCTGCTCTTTACTACACGCTATTTCAGTTCTCCCTGCAGCCCTACATTGATGCTCATAACCGGCACTTTAATTCCGGCACGCTCTATGGCCGCGCTGACTATTTTGCCAAGACTAAAACAGCAAGGTACTTCCATATGGGCAATGGTAATGCTACGAAAGTCATTGACCCGAATCATCTGCGCCAGTTTTTCGACATAATGTGCCGAGTCGTCAAGCTTAGGGCAGGCGATCAGAACCGCTTTATTCTTGAGCATTTTCCGGTGAAAATCTGGGTAGGCAAAGGGCACACAATCAGCCGCAATAAGCAGGTCGGCCTCTCTGAGAAAGGGCGCGGTTGGTGGCACGAGCATAAGCTGAACGGGCCACTGCCTAAGTTCCGACTTAGAGGGACCAAGAGGAGCCTCGCTTGCCGGGGCTGTCTCTGTCTTGTTAAAGGTCATGAGGCGTGAGCCCGGGCAACCACCGCCATGAGCAGACCTAGGCGCATGCGAGCGCACACTCTGTAGAGCGGGCGGCAGAACCGGTGGAGCTACATGAGGGACAGTTTCGCGGCCAATACTCGTTAACCACACATTAGTAGCGTCAACATCATACTCCTCGGAATCACGCTCTTCTATGGTCAGGGCCCCGGTGGGGCATTCACCCAGGCAGGCGCCAAGTCCGTCACAGTACTGCTCTTTCACCAGGCGAGCTTTGCCGTCCACGATCTGTAGGGCGCCTTCGGCACATCCGGGCACACACTGACCACAGCCATTGCACAATTCCTCATCAATTTTTATAATTTTACGTAATACCATTTCTAAAACCTCCTTAGGTTTACTAGCTCAAGCATACCCCAAGGCAGGGAGAAAAAATGTGATGTAGGTCACTGTTTTATTGTTCCACGGCGAAAAATTGTCCTTTTTTTTCGAAGTGCCACTGTCCGCTACATCCTTGCGCTAGCGCAGCTAACTCAAAGTGCAACATGGCGATTCCGATGTCCATTGGCGTGAAGGCGCCGTTGCGGCTTGACCTTAGTTCTACCTTCGTGGTGGAGCCTGCAAAATACCATGGTTGCAAATTAATGGCGGACGGCGCTAGGCGGACAGCCAGCAGAGCCTCTTTAAGCCATAATGGCCCCGCCAGCAAGGACGGACTGGCTATTTCGCTAAGCCCTTTGCGGCGCACCAAGGTATGGAGCACCTTACTAACGGCATCTTGCCTCTCTGCTGGCCAACCTAGAGCAATCACGGCAGACACTGCTTCGGCTGGCCCAATACTAAGGTGCGACATGAGTTTTTTGTAGTTAAAGGTCCCTCCGACCCAGCAAGACCCCAGCCCCAGTGCCGTAGCCCGCAGCACATATTGCTGGCCCAAGTACCCTGCCTCCATCTTGCCTATCTCGAGGTCTAAGGTCGGAACAATTAAGCACAGCAGAGCCCGAGCACCGCCGATTTTGCCGTAGCTACCGATAATGCCGGTGAAGATATCATCTAAAGGCTTGTCTCCTTCGACATACTCCACTCGACAAGGCACCCTGTTTAGTTTGCGCAGGCTGTGCGGGGCGAGTAATTCTTCGCGAATACCTTCTCCAAGAGCAGTATCTTGGTAACGCCGTACAGACTTGCGGTTCCCGATAGCGGCTATGAGACTTACGAGCTCAATTGACACGGCCACACCTACTTCCTCGGTATGATGAATAGCATACCAGTAGTGTACCATGAGTGCGCAGAAGAACGGCAAACCATTGCTTACTTCCAGGCCACCTTGGTGATCTCTTCGCAATACTCACAGACATAGGCACGCGATTCTGCTTCGTACAACTCGAAAATCGGCATTACATATTGGTCGGAGTTAGATACACAGCGCGGATTACCACAGGCAAACAACCCGCTCACCACTTGAGGTAGAGTCACTTGCGTTTTTGCTACCACTTGTTCATTCTCGATAATGTTGACCGTAATCGTGGCGTCGATGAGGCCGAGCATGGCTGTATCTACTTGCGTGTAGTCCTCAATTTTGATGATATCTTTTCTGCCTAGTCTCTCACTCGGTACGTTCATGAGCAGCACGACTGGATGCCCGAGGCTAGCTAAGTTCAGCTTGTTAAAGATCCACAAGCCTTTCCCAGCCGTGACATGGTCAATCACTGTGCCCCGTTTAATTCCCGCAACTTTTATCATGAGCAAGTCACCCCCAGTAAGTGTGCCATGAGAGACATACGGACGTAGACGCCACATTCTGCTTGCGCAAAGTAGACCGCCCGTGGATCATTATCTACTTCGTAGGCAATCTCATTTACGCGTGGGAGAGGATGCATAACGATCAGCTCTCTCTTAGCTTGCGACAGCTTTGCTCCATCCAGAATATAACTATTCTTGAGCCTTAGGTAGTCTGCCTCATTGAAAAACCGCTCTTTCTGTATGCGTGTCATGTACAGAATATCTACATAGGGTAGCGCTTCCTCCATGTGCCGGCACTCAAACACTTCGCAATTAGAAGTTCGGAGCAATTGTTCTTTAAGGCGTGGGGGAAGAACTAACTCCTCGGGGCTGATAAGGTAGAACTTGCTGCCAGGATAGCGTGCTAATGTCTCAATGAGCGAATGAACGGTGCGTCCATACTTGAGATCGCCACAGAAGGCCACGCTTAACCCCTCTACCTTGCCCTTGCAAGCATGTATGGTCAGGAGATCAGTGAGAGTCTGCGTCGGGTGCTGATGCCCGCCGTCGCCCCCGTTAATTATGGGCACACGCGAGTAGCCCGCCGCTAGCTTCGGCGCGCCTTCCTTGGGATGTCGTATAACTAAGATGTCAGCATACGCATCCATAACGCGAACAGTGTCCGCAATCGACTCTCCCTTAGCTACCGCCGAGGCATTAGCATCGCTAAAACCTAGAATACTACCCCCCATGCGTAACATGGCTGACTCAAAGCTAAGTTTGGTACGCGTGCTAGGCTCGTAAAATAAAGTGGCGAGTATCTTGCCCCGGCAAATATCGCTGTAAGCGCCTCTCTGCCTCTGCATGTCTTGGGCTAGAGTGATGATGGAGTCAATTTCTGGAAGCGTCAGGTCACTAGGGCTCACTAGGTGGCGTCCGCGCAAATCTAACATAAACAACCTCCCCTTTTCTAGCTTCTCCGAACTAGTTTAAAATAGGCGCGTCAAAAAACCTTCCCGCCAGCGGGAAGGCAAAAGTTAAGACCACTTTTGCCTTCCCAGCCTCACAGGGCTTTACCGTCACTCGTACGGCGGAATTAAAGGCTACTACCGTGAATGCTATCGTTCTCTTTGTTCTATGTCAACGTAATTTTTTGCCAAACCTATTTTGCAGCTTCTTTAGTACCAAGGCCACCTCATCTACCCCAGCCAGTAGCAATGAGAGGCCATAGACCAGTAGCCCCAGCGACACAGCCGCTCCAAGCGAGATAATTTGTCCATATCCGGCAGTAAAGGCCATGACCACAGCGCTTGTAACACCCATTACTAGTGAAGCCCCACCCACTTTTAGGAGCAGAGGCAGCATGCCCATCGGCACAGGTCCTAGTTTTTTGCGCAGCGCATAAAATAGCCATAGCGAGCTAACAGAAGTTCCGAGAGAATTAGCTAACGCTAGCCCTCCGTGGGCCAAAGGGTAGACCAAGAGTAAGGCCAGGGCTGTGTTCAGCAAGGAGGTAGCAATGCCTATTTTCACGGGCGTCAGAGTATCATGCAGGGAAAAAAAAGCGCGAGTTAGGACCTGTGCCGTAGCCAGTCCGAGCAAGCCTAAGGCATAAAAACCCAGCGCATAGGCGGTCTTCTCTGTCGCAGCGGCATCAAACGAGCCTCGTTCAAAAGCCAAACGCACTATCGGGTAACGCAATACCCATAGACCTACCGTCGCTGGCACCAGAAGCACTACCAAGCCCCGCAGGCTGCTAATTGTGGTCGAGGCAAAACCTTTTTTATCACCACGCGAGGCCAGGGCGGCCAAGGTGGGATAAGCCGCGGTCGCCAGCGCGGCCACAAAAATAGAAACCGGCAATTGAACAAGGCGATTCGCAAAGTTCAGGGCGGCGATGCTGCCCACATCGAGCCCGGAGGCGAGGCGGCGATCAACCACCATGTACACCTGCCCGAAGAGACTGCTCACAAAGATGGGCGCCGAAAGCTTGAGCACTTTAATGAATTTTGGATTCCAAAACTTCGGCACGGCTAGGACCGGAAACCCACGATAGAGCGCTAACATGAAGAGCAGCACCGCCGTCACACCCATGGAGACCAATGTGGACCAAGCCAGCCCTTCGATACCCCAGGCCCCAAGCAGCAACAAGCCCGCGATAATGATGACGTTTTGCAGAACCGGAATTAAGGCTGGCAAGAAGAATTGTTGATGGCTGTTAAACAATATGGTTAAGAAAGCCGATAAACTCATCAAAAAGGTACCAAAAGAGAGAACTTGCAAGAGTGAAGCAGTCACAGCCTGTTGTTCCGCCGAAAAGCTGCCCACGAGAACCCTCACCAAGAGTGGCGCAAATATTTGTGCCAGCACACTACCGGCGATGCCAAGCAGGGCAATTGCTCCCGCTGTGGTGGCCACGAGGCTCCTTCCTTCTGGCGTATCACGGTCCTCACTGTACACAGGCAGAAAGGCCGTGGGCAGTATACCCCCGATAATACCTGCTAGTAGTTGGGGGATAAAAAGGGCGGCGACATAGGCATCGACAGTTGCGCCGGCGCCAAAGCGCCAGGCAATGACTTGCTCGCGAATAAAACCAAGGGGTCGGCTCAGAATCGACACCACACTGAGAATGAGTGCCACTTTGAAAACGGAATTCTTATTCTCCACTGCCTTGCCTCGCAATCTAACTATATCAACTTTCCTATTTTATCATATCACTTCCCTCTTCACCTAGGATTACTTGCAGGAGTTTCCTTGTGGCTTGTCTAATTATCTGATAGCACTAGCAACATTAATCAAACTAGAGGAGGTTGTAACATGTCTCGCTCTCATACGTCCCCCTGGCGGATAGTCAGACGAGTCGTTTTCCTATACTTGGTGCTGGCACTTGGTGTAAGCACACTCTTTATGCCGCCTGCCATGGCTACTAGGCAAGTAATGGTCGACGTTAAGCTACTTGCCCAACCAATATGGCTGCAGGGCGTACTCTTTAACCAGATAAACAACCAATACCCCTTGCTTGAGTACGGCAACACTACCTACTTCCCTCTCACTTGGAACTTGAGTCGCTTCATGGGCCTAGAAACCACATGGACTGCCGAAGAAGGTCTTACCATCGTGACGAGGGGTAGGTTTGCACCCCTAGACCCGCCCGATGCTCACTTTAACGATACAGCAGCCACATTTAGGGCTACCATTAAGAGGCAAACCATCACTATGAATGGACGCCGCGTCATGCCACCAGAGACCGGCCTGCCTTGGCTTATCTTTCGCGGGGTGACCTACCTGCCATTAACTAACGCGGTTACTCAGGAACTCCGTTGGCAAGTACACCGGTCCCCCGAGCGCGGGCTAAGCATTGAAGCCGGCAACTTCGCCGAGAGCGAACTTGAGTCGATAATTACCATGCTGAACAATGCCGCCAACAGCAGAAGGCTAGGTTTTACCGCGCAGCTCACTATGCCCCAGCACGAGGACTCCCTGGCAATAACGGGGCAAATTGAGAATTTCACTACTCCACCGTTTGGCGCAGTTCCAGGCAATTTTTGGTGGAGAAAGCTTACCTTTGACTATCCTTGGCAAATCACTCTGGGGGAACACAAGACCAGCGACATCACTTACTTCCAGTGGAGCGGCGACCGAAGTACTGGCAGGCTAGACACGGGGGTAGGCACTGACGCACCCATGCGATTGTTGGCGCCACAAGTACAGCAGCACCCCTTGTTTAACTTGACTGACTTCGCGGTGCTAGGCGAAGTCCGCAACTCCATCTCTCGCCTCGAAAGTCTAACGCCAGTTCACCCCGGCACAAGTCGCTACCGCCTTGTGTTTCACGCCGCTGATGACCGCTATGCGTTTCGGACTATCGAAGTCACTGTGGACTGGACCCATGGATGGCTGCGCGAAATCTTGGTGAGGGACCGCCTTTTTGACCCCACCGAGTACTTCTATGGCTCGGGCTGGTACACTTTGCGCCTCATTTTGCACAACCGCCGCTAAGAGGAAGCAAGTTTTTCTGTTGACAAGCACCCAAGGATAAGGTAGTGTTCTTATGAATATGGTTCCTTTAATTTTGCCCGAGAGGCAGGAAAGGAAGCGCCCGATAGTACCCTTAGGGCTAACTTGGCTTTCCTGCGTCGGCAGGAAAGCTTTTTGTATGTGCCTGGCGATCATTCTTTTTCTTGTAAACATATTTTTTTGATGATGACTTAAAAAATTTATTTTCATGCAAATTGATTGAATTTAACACATAATTATTGTATATTATTGGTACTAATATCCCGTCCTTGCGGATAAAATGGCAAAACATGTATGTAACTACAAAAGGCTAGTAAAATATGCAACGCTCTGCGCTGAGACATCGGCAGCATCATGGAAATCATTCTTGACGAACTTAAGGAGGCGAAAGAGAAATGGACAAGAGAGAGCCCGCAAGTGAAGGTCTTGTTGTAACGCAACCTGCGGTACAAATTGACGAGAAGGCCCTTTTTGAGTGCATTGCGGCAATCATTGAGAACAGAAGATTACGCACCCAAGCACAGGCGAACCAAGAAAGTGTCTTGATGTTTTGGGAGGTTGGTAAATACATCGGATCCATTTTGCTTAGCGGCGAGCGCGCTGGGTATGGCAAGCAAATTGTTGTGACGCTGTCACAACAATTGCAAGCAAAATATGGAAGAAGTTTTGATTACTCAAATGTCACGCGAATGATAAAGTTTGCCGGCCGTTTTCCCGACTTACTGATTGTTGTTCCACTGGCACAACAATTGAGTTGGTCGCATTTTATTGCGCTTTTGCCGCTTAAGTCAAATGAAGCCTTTATGTTTTACGCCAACGACGCCGCATCTCGGTACTTGGGAACACGTGAGTTGCGCCGCCAAATCTATAGAAAAGCTTTTGAGCGAAGAGAAATCGCAAATACACAATTGACGGAAGCGACGACCATCCCGCTTAACATGTTCAAAGACCCGTACTTGCTCGATGTGCTGGGCTTGCGTGACAACTATCTTGAAGCCGACTTGGAAAAAGCGATTCTCGCCGACATCGAAGCCTTCATCTTGGAGTTTGGTCACGGGTTCACTTTTGCCGATCGCCAAAAACGCATGACTTTGGACGGCGAGGACTATACCCTTGACCTCTTGTTTTACCACCGTATTTTGAAGCGACTTGTGGCGGTTGAGTTGAAGCTGGGCAAGTTCAAGCCTTCTTATATGGGGCAAATGCGATTCTACTTAAAATGGCTAAATCGTTATGAACGGCAAGACGGCGAAAATTCACCCATCGGCTTAATTCTTTGCACAGGAACCAGTCGTGACCAGATAGAACTGATGGAACTGGACAAGGAGGGGATTGCCGTGGCAGAGTATTGGACGCAACTGCCGCCGAAGACAGAATTCGAGAGGAAGATAAGCGAAATATACGCCGAGGCCCAGGAACGGCTGGAACGTCGCAAATCGCTCCCAAGCGGTGGGCAGCGACAGATAGATTATTTCATTGAAAAGTCCGACGATGACGAGGAGTAACGCATGGCAATTGGAGGCATCTTGTTTTTCTGTTGACAAGCACCCAAGGATAAGGTAGTGTTCTTATGAATATGGTTCCTTTAATTTTGCCCGAGAGGCAGGAAAGGAAGCGCCCGATAGTACCCTTAGGGCTAACTTGGCTTTCCTGCGTCGGCAGGAAAGCTTTTTTGTTGGGGATATTATGTCAAAGGGGTGATGCCATGCCAATACTCATACGGGGAGCTAGGCTACTTGACCCAGCCAACCAAGTAGATATTTTCGCCGACATACTTATCGAGGGAGCACATGTCGCAGCCATAGGCTACAACTTGTCCACAGATTGTTGTGGCACTGGCACAACAATTGAGTTTGAATCCGGCACCATCATTGAAGCCTCTGGCCGAGTACTTGTGCCCGGACTAGTAGACATCCATGTGCATTTGCGTGAGCCAGGGCGGGAGCACAAAGAGACGATTTTGACCGGTTGCCGCGCGGCGGCGGCTGGGGGATACACCGCTGTATGTGCTATGCCTAACACTATACCCACTATCGATAGCGTCGCGACCTTGGCGTACTTTAAAGAAAAGGCCGCTTGCGCTCCAGTACGTTGCTACCCTATCGCCGCTGTGACTCTAAGACAGCAAGGCAGGGCCTTGACCGACGCTGTGGCTCTTAGAGCAGCAGGTGCCGTTGCCTTTTCTGACGACGGAGAACCTGTAAGCGATGCCCTGCTCTTTGCGCGGGCACTAAAGCACAGCCATGTGCACCAGGCACCGCTAATCGCCCATTGCGAGGACAAGGAGCTAGCGAGAGGGGGCGTTATGCACCATGGTTCGCGGTCGGCAACCCTTTCCCTGCCCGGAATTCCGGCTAGGGCGGAAGAAGAAATGGTAAAACGAGATCTGCAACTCGCCGCGAAATCGTCTAGCAGACTGCACATCGCCCACGTCAGCACAAGTGGTAGCATCGAACTCATACGCGAAGCGAAGGCCATGGGAGTACCCATCACCTGCGAGGTTACGCCTCACCATTTGCTCCTTACCCATGACTCTGTGGAGTTTCATGACGCCAACACGAAGATGAACCCTCCCTTGCGCACGGCAGAAGATATCGCGGCGCTAAAAATGGCGCTCAAAGACAAGGTCATCGATTGCATCGCTACTGACCACGCGCCACATCACCACGACGAAAAGGCCCTCCCCTACACAGAAGCGCCCTTCGGCATTGTCGGACTAGAGACGGCACTACCCCTAATGATTAGCGAGCTTGTTGCTTCTGGCCTACTAAGCCTGGCCGAGCTAATCTTACTTATGTCGACGAACCCCGCGCACATTCTCGGTCTACCACGGGGAGAAATAATCATCGGCGGCCTGGCAGACTTTACACTCATAGACACAACATTAGTGCAGACTGTAGACCCCGCCCGCTTTTACTCGTTAGGCAAGAACACACCCTTTGCCGGACGCACACTGTGTGGCTGGCCCGTGTTGACAATGGTGAACGGAAAAATTGTTATGAAAGATGGTGTTGTCTATGAGTGAGCCCTTCTCACGCCGCCTAACTTCAGCTCTGTACGCCAAGAAAAGCGCATTGGTTGTAGGATTAGACCCACGCGTAAACGAACTGCCGCCAACACTACTAAACCAATATCGCACAGACAAGGGTTTGACACTCGAGGCTGCCGCAGAGGCCGTTCTAGAATTTAACAAAGGACTAATCGACTCCCTGCATGACCTTGTCGTCGCCGTCAAACCACAACTGGCCTTCTATGAATGCTTAGGACTCCCCGGCCTAGCCGCCTTTGCTGCTACTCTTAACTATGCCCGAGAACACTCCCTACTTGTGATCACGGACGGCAAGCGCAACGACATCGGCTCTTCGGTAGCAGGCTATGCCGACGCCTACCTCGGGGAGACGGCCCTAGGCGACTCCTCCTACCCCGCCTTTCCCTCAGACAGCCTGACCGTCAACCCCTATCTCGGCAGTGACGGCATCACCCCCTTGGTGGAGCGTTGCCAGAACTACAAGAAGGGCATCTTTGTCCTGGTCAAAACAAGTAACCCTTCGGGGACAGAGATACAAAACCTCGACTGTGGCGGCGAAAAAGTCTTTGAGGTTGTGGGACGCCTCTGCCATGAATGGGGGCTCTCCAGCCTCGACAGTGATGGTTACTCGGCGGTCGGGGCAGTTGTTGGCGCAACCTATCCCGCGGAGGCCGCAAAACTCCGGAAAATTATGCCCCATGCCTACTTCCTGGTGCCCGGCTTTGGTGCGCAGGGCGCGAAACCCCAAGATGTGGTGACGTGCTTTAATAATGATGGCTACGGGGCCGTTGTCAACTCAGCGCGGGATATAATATATGCCTTTACCAAGCGCGGCGGAGATTACAAGATGGCCGCCCGCAGCGCCGCCCTCGAAGCAACGCAGAGCATCAATAAAGCACTAAGGGAGGCAGAAAAATGCGCTTGGTAACGACTCCGCACCTTGTGCAGGCCCCCGTTGTAGAACACCAAGTAGTGGCCAAAGAAGTCAGGCGACTCACTCTCTACTCGCCGCAAATAGCTCTTGACGCGATGCCAGGCCAATTTATCAATGTCCGCCCGAGCAGCGGGCACGACCCACTGCTGCGGAGACCCTTCAGCCTGAACCGCATTGATTCAAGAGCCCAAACCGTAAGCATCCTCTACAAAGTCGTAGGTCGGGGGACAGAGCATATCTCTCACCACCAAGTTGGCGACAAAGTAGATACAATCGGCCCCCTCGGGCGAGGTTTCAGCATTTCTGGTCTCAGAGGCAAATTGCTGCTCGTTGCTGGCGGCATGGGCATTGCCCCCATGTACCCACTCGCCAGCAAGCTCTGCGCAAGCGGGGCTAGTGTTACCTGCCTGTATGGGGTGCGTTGTGCCGAGGACCAGGCAGAAGTGCGAGAGCTCGCGGAACTTGGCGTCAAGGTAGTGACGGCCAGCGAAGATGGCTGTGGTGCCTACCAGGGCACAGTAGCGGGGCTACTCGCCGCCACTCTCGGCGAAGAAAGTTTTTCTCAAGCCTTCGCCTGTGGGCCCCAGACAATGCTGGCGGTCGTTAAGGAAATGTGCGTCAAGGCTTGCCTACCCTTACAAGTTAGCGTGGAGAGCATGATGGCTTGTGGGCTGGGTGTCTGCCTGGGCTGCACCTGTCCTCGCGCAGAAGGCGATATGTTTTGGCATGTCTGCGCCGATGGACCCGTATTTTCAGCACAGGAGGTGAGTCTCTAGTGGCATCGCAAAGTCTTATGCAGACAAAAATAGCCTCCCTGTCCCTGCAAAGCCCCCTCCTTACGGCCTCCGGCACCTGTGGGTACAGCCAGGAATTTGGTCGCCTATTTGATCTCAACCACCTAGGAGCGATCGTTGTCAAGGGTATCACCCTCGCACCGAGGAGGGGGAACCTAGGCACGCGCTTAGTCGAAAGTCCCGCCGGTCTCATTAACTCCATTGGCCTTGAGAACCCAGGGGTCGAAGATTTTATTTCCGGGGAAATGCCTTTCTTGCGGCAACAAAAAATACCGGTGATAGTCAATATCTCCGGCAATACCCTAGAGGAATATGGAGCGCTGGCGGCACGCTTGAACGAAGTAGCCGGAGTTAGCGCGCTCGAGGTCAATATATCTTGCCCTAATGTCAAACAGGGCGGTATGGCCTTCGGCGCTAACTGTGAATCTGCGGCGGCCGCTACCCGGGTGGTGCGAGAACACAGCACACTCCCGCTTATAGTCAAGCTCTCTCCTAACGTCACTGACATCGCCGCCATTGCTAAGTCGGTAGAGGCAGAAGGCGCGGACGCCGTCTCGCTCATCAATACCCTCCTCGGCATGGCCATCGACGTAGACAAACAGCGCCCCGTACTGGGCAACATCATGGGTGGGCTCTCCGGCCCTGCCATCAAGCCTGTCGCCCTACGCATGGTTTGGCAAGTATTCAAGGCAGTGAAAATCCCTATAGTAGGTATGGGCGGCATCAGCAGCTGGCAGGACGCGGCGGAGTTTATACTGGCAGGGGCAGCAGCCGTAGCCATAGGCACGGCAAGCTTCGTCAACCCCATAATCATCCCTGAGATTCACCGGGGGCTTAAACTATATGCCGAAAAGCAAGGCGTAAGAAATATCGCGGAGCTGCGTGGACTAGCCCACCAAAGTTAAGAAAAGAAAGAAGGATGACCACTTGTTAAGCATAGAACAAATCAGCGAGATCTTTAAGACTACCGGTACCTTTATGGAGGGACATTTTCGCCTAACCTCTGGACTACACAGCAAACTCTACGTTGAGAAATTTCGGCTTCTCGAAAACCCCCACTACACCGCCATCCTCTGCCAAGAAATAGCGGCACGCTTCAACAAGCAGGGCGTCACCGTGGTCGTAGGTCCCGCCATGGGTGGAGTCATCATCGCCTATGAAGTGGCGCGGGCTCTAGGAGTGCGGGCTGTTTTTTGCGAGCGCGAAGATGGCCATCTCACCTTACGGCGCGGCTTTCGTATCGCGCCAAGCGACCGTGTCCTCGTCGTCGAAGATATTGTCACCACCGGCGGTTCCGTCAAAGAAGTGCTCCGTGTGGTAGAGCAATGTGGTGCGACCATAGTCGGCGTGGGCCTACTAGTGGATAGAAGCGGCGGCGAAGTCAGCCTAGGCTACCCGACAGAGGCACTGTTGACTATGACCGTGCAAACTTATGCCCCTGACAACTGCCCGCTCTGCGAACAGGGGCTACCCATCGTTAAGCCAGGCAGTCGAGTCTCATAGCTCACTATTCTCCTGCATTCCCACCAACGCATAACGAGGTAGGCGGCTCTACACCGAGGGCAACACAGAGGTCTTTCTGCTTCTCAATAGGAAACGATTTCAACCACAGAGGTCACAGAGGCGTGGAAAAGAGAGGAAGATAGAACGAATTTAATTGCCTAACTTAGCTCCTTCTTTCTCTGTGACCTCTGTGTACTCTGTGGTAAAAAACGTGCCCTCCCTCTCTAACTTCTAATTTCCAATCTCTAACATCTAGTATAGAAGTCATCTGCCGAATGATTGCCACCATGCCCTCACTTCCTCGTTATGTGTATTGCATCACATAACGAGGCCACGCACAAGCATTAGAAGCTTAACATGTAGGCACTCCAACGACTTTCAGACTTTCCTAAGGCCAGCTCGTTAGGTGTCAACGGGAATGCAGGTTTTCTAGCTTGCGGGTGATTTGAAACAGCAGGTTGCGCAGTCGCTCATCAAACTTACGCGCCTCCTTGACTTCGCGCCGCGAACCAGTGCGGAGCTTCTGATGAATAGTGGTACGTGCCGCCCGCCACAGCGAGTCTAACTCGTCGTAGGAGGCCGCGCGGGGCTCGACTGTGCCCTTCTTCGGCACAGTACCTAGTCGCTCACCGCTAAGAGCGTAAACCACGTCGCACTCGGGTACAACAATTTGCGCCCCCATCTCGCCGCGCAGCAGCTCTGCCAACACTTCCCTGCTGGTCTCTTCACCATGGGTAAGGTACACTGCCTGGGGACTCTGTCCAAAAGCGCGCAGCCAGCCCAGTAATCCTGCTTGGTCGGCATGGGCAGACAAGCCGTCAATAACGTGAATCTTGGCTCGCACTGCGATCTCCTCACCGAAAAGCATGACCGTTGGCGCTCCCTCAATTATGCGCCGGCCTAGAGAGCCACCTGCTTGGTAGCCGACAAATAATATGTGTGACGTCTCTCGCCACAGGTGATGCTTGAGGTGATGCCTGATACGCCCGGCCTCCGCCATGCCACTTGCAGAGATGATTACGCAGGCATGCGCGATGTTGTTGAGCGCCTTGCTCTCCTCCACCTCGCGCGTGAACCGCAAGCCTGGGTACGCAAAGGGAGACATATCGCGCTTTACTAGGTCCTTGGTGTCATCATCATAGTAGTCCTTAAACTGTTGAAAGATCTCTGTCGCCGATATGGCCAAGGGGCTGTCAATGTATATCGGTATGAGAGGGATTGCACCACTTCTGTAGAGAGCGTTTATCTCATAAAGCACATCTTGTGTGCGCCCCACGGCGAAAGCTGGGATAATCACCTGCTCGTTGTCTCTGATAGCCTCGAGAAGTATGTCTTTGAGTTGTTCACGTCGCTGCTGCGGCGACTCATGCAGGCGATTGCCATACGTAGACTCCACTACGACATAATCCGCCTCGGCGATAAGAGTTGGGTCGGCGACAATCGGTCTACCTTTTTGGCCTAGATCCCCAGAAAAAACCACTTTCTGGCTCTTGCCATCCTGCATCATAAAAACTTCAAGCATCGCAGAGCCGAGAATATGACCGGCGTCTTGAAAACGAACGCCGACGCCTTCCTTAACCTCAGTATGCTCGCCGTACTTGACACCACGAAAATGCCGCAGGCATCGCTCGACGTCCTCGAGGGTGTACAAGGGCTCTATGTCCTCTGTCCCCGCCCTCTTGCCCTTGCGATTCTGCCACTCCGCCTCCATAAGTTGCACATGCGCCGAATCCTTAAGCATGAGATTGCACAGACTGACGGTTGCGCGTGTAGCAATAATCTCGCCCCTAAAACCTTCGCGCACTAATTTCGGCAGTAACCCGCTATGGTCTATGTGGGCATGCGTTAAAAGCACGGCGTCAATAGTGTGTGGCATGAAGCTAAAGGGCTGTGTATTGCGTTCAGCCTGTTCCTTGCCCCCCTGAAACATGCCGCAGTCAACGAGAATTTTGGCGTCCTTCGTTTCCAGCAAGTAACAAGAGCCGGTAACGGTATCGCATGCCCCAAAAAAAGTAATATTTATCATGCTGCACCTTCCCCTCATAAGCCTTGAAGTGCTAGGCCTTCGCCCCGCACCGCAACAACACTACCTCACCCGCGGCTAAGTGCAAACGCCTACAGTGCCCTCCACGCGCAACAGCTCCGCGTGCGTCCCCTGCTCGACAATCTGGCCGTCGGTTACCACAAAAACAACGTCGGCCTTTCTGGCTGTAGTGAGCCGATGCGCAATGAGTAGCGTGGTACGGCCTGCCATCAGGCTCTCCAGCCCAGCCCACACCAAGCTCTCCGCTTCATTGTCGATACTTGATGTCGCTTCATCAAGCAATAGAATTGGGGCGTCCTTGAGGAAGGCGCGGGCGATGGCGATGCGTTGCCGTTGTCCGCCTGAGAGTTTTGACCCGTGTTCGCCCACCTCAGTTTCATACCCGTCGGGGAGTGACGCTATAAAGTCATGGGCGTTAGCCGCTGTTGCCGCTCTTTGCACCTCTGCCATACCGACATCTTCTCTGCCGCAGGTGATATTGTCGTAGATGGTACCTGTAAACAGCCAAGCATCCTGAGGAACTAAAGCGGTCAGGCTGCGCAGCTCAGGCAGCGAATACTCGCCGATGTCTTTGCCGTTGACCGCAATTGACCCTCCCCCTGCTTGGTACAAGCCAAGTAACAGCTTAAAAATGGTGCTTTTTCCTCCGCCGCTCTCACCGATGACAGCGGCAGTTTTGCCATGCGGGACGCTAAACGATACCCCTTTAAGAGCCGGGACATCCCCATATGAAAAAGAAACGTTTTGAAAAACTACGGCCGCATCATCTTGGGGTACGCTCCCGCTTGAGCGCAATTTCTCGGGTGGAGAGTCGAGCAGCTCGAAGACACGTTCAGCGGCGGCAAGTGTCTGCTGGAGGGCAGACCAGACGCTGCCCGCATTTCTAAAGGGCCTCACCATGGTCTGACTAAACTGCACTACTGCCACAACCTCACCCGGTGTCAACTCTTGCTGCAAAATCATGTAACTGCCTAGCGCCACTACGCCTAGGAAGTTGGCTGAGCCAAGAAAATTGCTTATTACCCCCACAGTGCTTTGCAGGCCGACTAGCTTTAAGTTGTTAGCCCGCAAGGCGTCGTTTTTTTCGTCAACTCGGCACAGTAGCAGATCGCCAACGCCCCACCCTCGGGCTCCACACTGCCCTTGTACCACGTCTTTAACACTGGCATGCATTTCGGCCAGTCTCGCCTGCGAGGCTTTGCTCGTGCGTTGCAGCGGAACCGCTGATACACGGTTCACAACAGCTGACATCACAACTAAAAATAAGGGAATCGCTACAAACCGAGCATCAACCATAATAATAAACGCTGCCGATATAAGAGCACTTGCCACATGCGCGACAAAATCCACTAGCTCTTCACCAAGAAACCGCCGAGCTACGTCGATGTCTGCGGTCAGCCGAGAAACTAGGTCCTGCGAATGTCGCCCTTCGATTGACGCTAGCGGCAGATTCTGCACATGGTCAAATGTTTGGTTCCGCCACTCTGCTACGGCCATTTCCGTAGCCGCTGCACAGAGACGTCGGCCGAGCGGAAGTAAGGCAGCCCCAAGAAAAATCAGCAGGCCATACTGCCCGAGGCTCATGAGCAGCAACCGAACATCGCGGCCTACCGAGGCGTTGACCATTCCCCTAAGCAATAGCGCAAGCCCAAGCTGGATGCCCGACTCAGACAGGATGGACATTACCCCACCCACGGTAAACTTGAGCCAATTGCCCTGCATGTATTTCAACAGTCTAGTGTTGCTACGATCTGCCTTCATCTCACGACACCCCCGCCGCGCCATAATGGCGCTCAAACTCCCCATGCCTGACAAAATTGGCGTAGTGACCACCCCGCGCGGTTAGCACAGCATGGGTGCCTTCTTCCACAATACTGCCGTTAGCTAAAACAACAATGCGGTCTACCTTTTCCAAGAGGTGCAGACGATGGGTGACAATAATCTTAGTGCCATCCATCGCCAGCAACTTGTCAAAGACCGCCCTTTCCGACTCCATATCCAGTGCGGCGGTCGCCTCATCAAGCACCAGTAGCGGCGCAGCACGCAGTACCGCTCTGGCCAGCGAAATACGCTGTCTTTGCCCCCCAGACAAATTGCCGCCTCTCTCGCTGAGGAGACTACTGTAACCACCTGCTAGTTCGCCTATAAACTCATCTGCCCCTACCTTACGTGCGGCATCGCTTACTTCGTGCGGTGAAGCGCCAAGACGCCCGAAGCCGATGTTCTCTGCTACGGAAACCGGCAAGAAAAAGTCTTCCTGCGCCACATACGCGATATGTTCACGGATGCAGGAGGGGGTAAGGTCATGATAGAGGCAGCCAAAAAACAACAACTCGCCTGAGCTTGGCTGCCTAAACCGGAGCAGAAGCGAAAGTAAAGTGCTCTTGCCGGAGCCGCTGGCCCCAACAAGGGCCAATGTCTCCCCCTTGCGAACTTTTAGGCTTAGCTCACACAAAATCGCGTCCTTTCCGGGATAAGCAAACGAAACTTGGTCATACTCCACTGCATATTCAGCCTTACGATTAAGCGGCGGACACGCGCCTTGCTGCACTGGTTCAACGGGTAGTGCAAGCACTGCGAATATCCTTTCCGCCGCCTGTATCGCTGCTTTCATGCTCGCCATGTTTTGCGCCATACCCTGCAGTGGCCATGTTAGGTTGTTGAGTAGGTTTAGCATCATGAGCAGCTGCCCTAGGCTCAGCCTGCCTCTAATAACCTCGTAACCGCCCACGCCAAACAATACAAGGAACGGCATCACCGAAAGCACCGTCATGGCTGAATTTAGCTGTCCTTTGGTAAAAGCTAAGGCCACGGCGCTGTTTGCCACACGCTTACCTAACGAGCTCATCTGTTTGCCAAGATAGCCGTGCAAATTATAGGTCTTGGCCACAACTACCCCTAAGACAGTATCTTGTGCAAGCACATTAACGGCAGCCATACCACCTTGCCATGCCTTAAGATTCCCCCCCATGCGCCCACCAAAGAAAGACGCCACAAACATCATGACGGGGACCAAAGCGATTGTTAGCAGTGTCACCTGCCAAGACACCACCAGCATAACTACAAGTGCTGCCACAAATCCGAGCGCGCCTTGTAAAAGGCTCGGCATCTCGCGCGCGACCATAACTCTAATGGCGTCAGTGTCGACTCCGAGCCGAGAAACATAGTCTCCGCTATGCGTAGTTTCGAGTGACTCCGTCGTGGCGCGGCTAATGTGCCGCACGACCTTTCCGCGCAAGTTATGCACAGTGATTTCGGCTAGGCGACCCGCCAGGAGCTGCCTACCAAACAGCGCTGCATCTGAACCTAGCCATAAAACGACAAGCAGCAGAAAAACCTGCCCAAACTCTGCTTTATTAGCGAGAAGCCCCACATCAAGAATGTGCCCTAACTGCCGAGCCAGAAGTATACCGAAAGTTACTTGCAGGAAAACAAGCAGAACAACAAATATTACAGGTGCGATTTGACTCTTCGCATACCGCAAAAAAAAGTGCATCCCCTGTCTGTTTGCCACAAACTCATCCCCCCATTCATAACGCCCTCTCGGGCTATGCTTTACTTACCGTTTTCCGAGTGTTCTTTGGGATTGCCATTCGTCGTCAAGCAGTGAATAAAGGGTTGCATCCCAGAATTTTGCATCTCGATAAAAACACTTTCGTAGTACCCCTTCTTTGGCGAGCCCTAATTGTGCAGCCATTATTCCTGACGCTCGGTTAAACTCTGGCACGTACACGTATATGCGTTTTAATCCTAGACCGTTAAAACACAGTTCGAGCAATTTTTGAGCAACCGCCCAGCCATACCCTTTGTTCCAGTATTCGATTTCCCCAATGACAATACCTAACTCAGCGTTTCGGTCTTGTCTGTTAATTGCACGGACAATAGCTATACCGATAGCTATTCCCTCCGCAGTCTCGATTATCAAATACCTCTTTTCATCACTTTCAAAGTTTCCATCGTCAATCATCTTGCGTACCATTCTTTCAGACCATGGAAAAACTCGAAATGTCGCTCCAGCATTCACCCTGTCATCGTTTGCCCAACGACAAATAAGGCCAACGTCCTTTGCTTCTATAGCCCTAAATAAAACTTGTATTTCTCCTCTCATATTTCCGTCCTACATTCGGCAAGGTAATTAGCTTTAATGTATGTCTCAAGTGCACCCTCAAAAAACTCACGCTGACAATCCAGATTAAAGGCATTTCCCGTACGGATCAAAGACTGGACTCTACATCCACCTCCGCATAATGGCAAAAACATGCAATGTAAGCATTGATTCCATACATCCGTTGTCAGGAACTCTAAGTGAACACCCGTTGGTTGTGCATCCTCATTAGATAGATCTCCCCGCTGAAACTCTCGGATTCCAGCTAGAGCAGTGCAACAGTATAATTCGCCACTGACACCTACAACGGTGGCCCAATCAGTTAAGACACCACACGGGTAATAGGTAGGCAAGTGCGCAACGGGGAGTCCTAGTTCTGCCATCTGACCCCAAATCTTCACCATGGCAGTAGCCTTTTCGGCAGGGGAAAAAACATACCTGTTCCAATTTTCGGATGGACAGAACGCCAGCTCCGTTGGCGCAACATACACACTGGGCACCTGGTTAATGAATCCTTTGACCGTACTAGCAAGGTAATGCAATATCTCGTTTATACGAGCTACGTTGTGCGCATCAATATTTAGCCTGATTTGTAGCTTAGGGTGCTCGTTGTCACAGTGCTGCAAATTATCAATGATAGATTGAAAGCTAGACCCCCCATCAATAGGGGGCTTTCGATAATCATGAACATCCTTCGGGCCATCAATTGTCACCTGAATCTTATCAACAGACAGACGTCTCAACAAACGATAACACTCATAATCGAGCAAGGTTCCGTTTGTTGTAACCCTAATGTGAAGGTACACTTCATTTTTTGCACAGTACTCCCTTAATTTCGGAGCTATCACCGCAATGGGTGTTGTGTTTAACAATGGCTCCCCTCCAAAGAAGTCTAGCGTCAGGCGTTTAGTTCCATGTGCCTTCAAGCGCTCGATGAGCTGCTGGGCTACATTATGCGCCGTTTGCTCGTCCATCGACCGAGGGGCGATAAGTTCCCCTTCCAAGCAATACTTGCACCTTAAATTGCATGCTTCAGTTGTCATAATCACAGTTTCTACTGCTTTCTTGGAATACTTTCGGGAGGCAAACAAGTACTGAACCAAATTTTTTTCATACCCTTCTTGCTCGTAAACAAACCCCTCCCTAACTAGGGCGTCAAGGCCCTCCGGGTCAAGCTCCCTAGGTGTTCTCCCTGACATGAAGATGTCCTCTATGGCGTCATCCACCACGACCATACTTTCCCGCAACGTATTGTACACAAGCAACTGCCTCTGTTCAGGGAAGTCACGAATTATAATATTGTATTTCGACGGTATCATAATAGTCCCTCCACGTCAGAATTTAGAGAAGGTGGCTACGAGCCCCAGACCTCACAAATGCTTTCTACGCACTCTTACCACAGAAACATCCACAGCCCATGGCTTGGCACAAAGGCCTCGCCCTCTTGACTATTTTGACCATACTTATCACCTCCACAATACATGTCTCGTCATGCGGTTACTCATGGACAAACCTATGAGTGGTTGTCCACAGAGGTCCATAACCCCAGCGATATATAGCCAGCCTTCATCGCTTGAGACGCAAGTAATATCACTAACCCATTTCTGGTTCCGC
>Ga0208101_10031_pt1 | contig 26379 bp, 25 predicted proteins | sample Subbioug_CSW11AC_FD_184823 | JGI IMG/M metagenome (GOLD analysis project Ga0208101, IMG submission 184823) | Serpentinite rock and fluid subsurface biosphere microbial communities from McLaughlin Reserve, California, USA - CR12Aug_CSW11AC (SPAdes) | ecosystem: Environmental > Terrestrial > Deep...
TCGCGCTGCGCCAGTGCCTGCCCCGGCTCAAAAGCCTACCCCGGCTGCTTCTGGCACCCTAACCCGAAGCGAGAAGCTGGCTCAAATGAGGGCGCTGCAGCTTGCAGCGCCTGAGCCCACCGACCCGTCTTTGATTGCCGCGCTGCGGGTGCGCAAGGGCTGGCTCAGGCCCGATAGCTCGATAGTGGATAAAGCAGCGGTTGAGGGGCTTAAGAAGCTCGGTGTGCTTCTGTGCCCGCCGCCTGACCCCGAAGGAAAGTCAATTCCCGCAAAGCTGTTTAACGAGATTGCCGCTGAATACCTGAAGACGGTGCCGCAAACGCGGCTGCTCATAGAAGAGTCCGCGGTTGAACATCAGGCATTTTGGGATGCCGATCAGCCCTACATAGATCAGTCCGACGAGGATATTCACGAAGAGATGGTTACGGCAATCAAGATGGCCAATGCCGATCGGCTACGGGCTGCAAGGGCCAAGGCATCGGCTGGCTCCTGAGCGGTTTGGGGCCGTGCTGGCCCGGGTGAATCGAAAAAGTTGCGTCCTGTCCTGCTGCTTACCTCAGTAGGTGTGACCAACTTTTTTTCGAGGAACCTAAACCATGCTTGACCTTACCCGCCCGCCGCCGGATTGCCCGGCGTCTGCAACGCGGCGCATTGAACTGCATTCGCGCATCACTGTTGACCCCAAAACCGGGTATTCGCCTGAACTCAAGGCGCGTGTAGAAGCTGAGATTGCTCGGGGTAAGACGTTTGAGCCGCTGGCGGCTACGGATGGCGATGACGCCATACCGCCGCGCCCCGAGCTTGACCCACTAGACGCCTTGGAGCACGACCAGCCTTCTATCGACCTTGTGCTGCCCGGACTCGCAGCCGGGTCGGTGGGTAGCATCATCTCGCCGGGTGGGGCGGGCAAGTCGATTTTGGCGCTTGAGCTTTCGCTTCTGATCACTACCGGCTTTGACCTGAGCGGCTTTGCTGCTGGCGGCACCTACAAGCGCGGCGCAGTCGGCATAGCGGCAGCAGAAGACCCCGTGCCAGCAATCGCGCAGCGGTTGCGGTCCATAGGCAGGGGTCGTCTCAGAAAACGGAAAATAAAGCACGCTAAGGCGTCGCCGCCCCTGCCAGGCTTGCCCCGCCCTGTAGTGACGCGATCAACGGGCAGGAAACATTCCCCTTTCGTGCATGGCAGGCGCACACGAGTTCAGACAGCACGGTTTCCATGCGCGCCAAGTCGGCCATCTTCTCGCGCACGTCCTTGAGCTTGTGCTCGGCCACGCTGCTGGCTTCCTCGCAGTGGGTGCCATCGTCGAGCCGCAGCAGCTCGGCGATTTCATCCAGGCTGAAGCCCAACCGCTGAGCGGATTTCACGAACCGCACCCGCGTTACATCCGCCTCCCCATAGCGGCGGATGCTGCCGTAAGGCTTGTCCGGCTCGGGCAGCAAGCCCTTGCGCTGATAGAACCGGATCGTCTCCACATTGACGCCGGCCGCCTTGGCAAAAACGCCAATGGTTAGGTTCTCCAAAGTATTTTCCATATCGCTTGACTCCGTACATGAGTACGGAAGTAAGGTTACGCTATCCAATCCAAATTCAAAAGGCCAACGTATGTCTGAATCGCAAAACGGGCGCGGTGCGCTCTTCGCCGGCGGGCTGGCCGCCATCCTCGCTTCAACCTGCTGCCTAGGGCCGCTGGTACTGGTCGCCCTGGGCTTTAGCGGGGCCTGGATCGGCAACCTGACGGTGCTGGAGCCGTATCGGCCGATTTTCATTGGCGCGGCGCTGGTGGCGCTGTTCTTCGCCTGGAAGCGTATTTACCGGCCCGTGCAGGCGTGCAAGCCGGGCGAGGTCTGCGCGATTCCGCAGGTGCGCACCACCTACAAGCTGATTTTCTGGATCGTGGCCGTGCTGGTCCTGGTCGCGCTTGGATTTCCCTATGTCGTTCCCTTTTTCTATTAACCAGGAGTTCATCATGAAGAAACTGTTTGCCTCCCTTGCCCTCGCCGCCGTTGTTGCTCCCGTGTGGGCCGCTACCCAAACCGTCACGCTAGCGGTGCCCGGCATGACCTGCGCCGCCTGCCCGATTACCGTCAAGAAAGCGCTCTCCAAGGTCGAGGGCGTGAGCAAGGTCGATGTGGGCTTCGAGAAACGCGAGGCTGTCGTCACTTTCGACAACGCCAAGACCAGCGTGCCGAAGCTCACCAAGGCCACCGAAGACGCCGGCTATCCGTCCAGCGTCAAGCAGTGAGCCACTAAGCCAACATCAACAACGGGAGCCACATCATGGGACTGATGACTCGCATTGCCGATAAAACCGGCGCGCTCGGCAGCGTCGTTTCCGCGATGGGCTGCGCCGCCTGCTTCCCGGCGCTCGCCAGCTTTGGCGCGGCCATTGGGCTGGGCTCCTTGAGCCAGTACGAGGGCTTGTTCATCGGCCGCCTGCTGCCGCTGTTTGCCGCGCTGGCTTTCGTGGCGAACGCGCTGGGCTGGCTCAGTCATCGGCAATGGCTGCGCAGCCTGCTCGGCATGATCGGGCCGGCCATCGTGTTCGCGGCCACAGTCTGGCTGCTCGGCAACTGGTGGACGGCGAACCTGATGTACGTCGGCCTGGCCTTGATGATTGGGGTGTCGATCTGGGACTTCGTGTCGCCGGCGCATCGCCGCTGCGGCCCGGATGGTTGCGAACTCCCTGCGAAACACGGCTGACCGTGCTAGACGGCGGCCCACACGAATAAGGAACGATGGTATGACCACTCTCAACATCACCGGCATGACCTGCGACTCGTGCGCGGTTCACGTCAAGGACGCCCTGGAGAAAGTCCCCGGTGTGCGCTCGGCGGAAGTGTCCTACGCCAAGGGCAGCGCCCGGCTCGCTATCGAGGCCGGCACGTCACCCGACGCGCTGACGGCCGCTGTGGCCAGACTAGGTTATCGGGCCACGCTCGCCGATGCGCCCGTGGCTCCGGCGGACGGCGGATTGCTCGGCAAGGTGCGCGAATGGCTGGGCAGTGATGACAAGGCTGGCGGGGATGCTGGCAAGCTCCATATCGCCGTGATCGGCAGCGGCGGGGCCGCAATGGCGGCGGCACTGAAGGCCGTCGAGCAGGGCGCACGCGTCACGCTGATCGAGCGCGGCACCATTGGCGGCACCTGCGTCAATGTCGGCTGCGTGCCGTCGAAGATCATGATCCGCGCCGCCCACGTTGCCCACCTGCGCCGGGAAAGCCCGTTCGACAATGGCATCCAAGCGGTAGCGCCGGTCATCCAGCGCACGGCGCTGCTGGCCCAGCAGCAGGCCCGTGTCGATGAACTACGCCACGCCAAATACGAAGGCATCCTGGAGGGCAATCCAGCCATTACCGTGCTGCGCGGCGCAGCCCGCTTCAAAGACAGCCGCAGCCTGGTCGTGCAACTCAACGACGGCGGCGAGCGCGTGGTGGCATTCGACCGCTGTCTGGTCGCCACCGGCGCGAGTCCGGCTGTGCCGCCGATTCCTGGCCTGAAAGATACGCCTTACTGGACTTCCACTGAGGCACTGGTCAGCGAGACTATCCCTAAGCGCCTGGCCGTAATTGGCTCATCGGTGGTTGCGCTGGAGCTGGCGCAGGCGTTCGCCCGACTCGGAGCGAAGGTGACGATCCTGGCGCGCAGCACGCTGTTCTTCCGCGAAGACCCGGCCATCGGCGAAGCCGTCACGGCCGCATTCCGCATGGAGGGCATCGAGGTGAGGGAACACACCCAGGCCAGCCAGGTCGCCTATATCAATGGTGAAGGGGACGGCGAATTCGTGCTCACCACGGCGCACGGCGAACTGCGCGCCGACAAGCTGCTGGTCGCCACCGGCCGCGCGCCCAACACGCGCAACCTGGCGCTGGATGCGGCGGGCGTCACGCTCAACCCGCAAGGCGCGATCGTCATCGACCCCGGCATGCGGTCCAGCGTGGAACACATCTACGCGGCCGGCGACTGCACCGATCAGCCGCAGTTCGTCTATGTGGCGGCAGCGGCCGGCACCCGTGCCGCGATCAACATGACCGGAGGTGACGCATCTCTGAACCTGACCGCGATGCCGGCCGTGGTGTTCACCGACCCGCAAGTGGCGACCGTGGGCTACAGCGAGGCGGAAGCGCACCACGATGGCATCGAGACCGACAGCCGCACCCTCACGCTGGACAACGTGCCGCGCGCACTCGCCAACTTCGACACACGCGGCTTCATCAAGCTGGTCGTTGAAGAAGGCAGCGGACGACTGATCGGCGTGCAGGCGGTCGCGCCGGAAGCGGGCGAGCTGATCCAGACCGCTGCGTTGGCGATTCGCAACCGCATGACGGTGCAGGAACTGGCCGACCAGTTGTTTCCCTACCTGACGATGGTCGAGGGCTTGAAGCTCGCGGCGCAGACCTTCAACAAGGATGTGAAGCAGCTTTCCTGCTGCGCCGGGTGAGAAAAAGGAGGTGTTCGATGAACGCCTACACGGTGTCCCGGCTGGCCCTTGATGCCGGGGTGAGCGTGCATATCGTGCGCGACTACCTGCTGCGCGGACTGCTGCGGCCGGTGGCGTGCACGCCAGGCGGCTACGGCCTGTTCGACGAGGCTGCCTTGCAGCGGCTGTGCTTCGTGCGGTCCGCCTTCGAAGCGGGCATCGGCCTCGATGCGCTGGTGCGGCTGTTCCGGGCGCTGGATGCAGCGGACGGTGGCGAAGCGGCCACGCAGCTTGCCGTGCTGCGCCAGTTCGTCGAACGCCGGCGCGAAGCGTTGGCCGATCTGGAAGCGCAGTTGGCCACCCTGCCGACCGAGCCGGCACAGCACGCGGAGAGTCTGCCATGAACGGCCCGGAACGCCTGCCGACCAAGACACGCAAGCCGTTCACCGGCTACCTGTGGGGCGCGCTGGCCGTGCTCACCTGTCCCTGCCATTTGCCGATTCTCGCCGTTGTGCTGGCCGGAACGACCGCCGGCGCATTCATCGGGGAGCATTGGGGTATTGCAGCCCTCACGCTGACCGGCTTGTTCGTGCTGTCCGTGACGCGGCTACTGCGGGCCTTCCGGGGCGGATCATGACGACCTCGCACCCCGCCGGATGGACGGCGACCGAGTTGGCGCAGGCGGTTGTGCGCGGGCAACTTGAGCTGCATTACCAGCCGATAGTCGATCTGCGCAGTGACCAGATTGTCGGTGCGGAAGCCCTGTTGCGCTGGCGTCATCCGACGCTCGGGCTGCTGCCGCCCGGCCAGTTCCTGCCTGTGGTCGAATCGTCCGGCCTGATGCCGGAAATCGGTGCCTGGGTGCTGGGCGCAGCCTGCCGCCAGATGCGCGAGTGGCGGAAGCTGGCGTGGCAACCGTTCCGGCTGGCCGTCAATGTTTCGGCGAGCCAAGTGAGACCGGGTTTCGACGGGTGGGTAAAGGACATGCTGGCTGATGCCGAGTTGCCCGCCGAGTCTCTTGAAATCGAGCTGACCGAATCGGTCGCATTCGGTAATCCGGCGATCTTCCCCGCCCTGGAAGCCTTGCGACAGATCGGTGTGCGCTTCGCCGCCGATGACTTCGGCACCGGCTATTCCTGCCTGCAACACCTGAAGTGCTGCCCGATTACTACGCTCAAGATCGACCAGTCCTTCGTCGCCGGACTCGTCGCCGATCACCGCGACCGAACCATCGTGCGCTCCGTGATTCAGCTTGCGCACGGGCTGGGCATGGACGTGGTGGCCGAGGGCGTGGAAACGCCGACCAGTCTCGCACTGTTGCGGCAAGCGGAGTGCGATACGGGACAAGGCTTCCTGTTCGCCAAGCCAATGCCGGCGGCGGCATTCGCCGCCTTTGTCAGTCAATGGAGGGGTGCCACCATGAATGCAAATGATCCGACTGCCACCAGTTGCTGCGTGTGCTGCAAGGAAATCCCGCTCGATGCCGCCTTTACCCCGGAAGGCGTGGAGTATGTCGAGCACTTCTGCGGGCTGGAGTGCTATCAGCGCTTCCAGGCGCGGGCCAAGGCAGAGAACGAAACCGGTGCTGATCCGAACACCTGCGGCTCGCTGCCGTCAGACTCAGGCATACCCTAACCTGGCGTCAGATCGTCCGGCGCGGAAGCGTCAGAATAGAGCCGCCTCGCGAATTGTTTGACACAGCCCGTCAAAGGTCATAGATTTCTTCCTGACACATTTCCCTCAGGAGGATACCTTGCACGGTCAGCGCATCGGTTACGTCCGCGTCAGCACCTTCGACCAGAACCCGGAACGGCAACTGGAACAGATTCCGGTGGACAAGGTGTTCACCGACAAGGCGTCGGGCAAGGATACCCGGCGGCCCGAACTGGAACGGCTGCTCGCCTTCGTGCGCGAAGGCGACACGGTGGTGGTGCACAGCATGGATCGTCTGGCACGCAACCTCGACGACCTGCGCCGCCTGGTGCAGAGCCTCACCCGGCGCGGCGTGCGCATCGAATTCGTGAAAGAGCATTTGACCTTCACCGGCGAGGACTCGCCGATGGCGAACCTGATGCTCTCGGTGATGGGCGCGTTCGCCGAGTTCGAGCGCGCTCTGATCCGCGAGCGTCAGCGCGAGGGTATTGCGCTCGCCAAGCAACGCGGAGCTTACCGTGGCAGGAAGAAATCCCTGTCGTCTGAGCGTATTGCCGAACTGCGCCAACGTGTCGAGGCTGGCGAGCAAAAGACCAAGCTGGCTCGTGAATTCGGAATCAGTCGCGAAACCCTGTATCAATACTTGAGAACGGATCAGTAAATATGCCACGTCGTTCAATCCTGTCCGCCGCCGAGCGGGAAAACCTGCTGGCGTTGCCGGACTCCAAGGACGACCTGATCCGACATTACACATTCAGCGATACCGACCTCTCGATCATCCGACAGCGGCGCGGGCCAGCCAATCGGCTGGGCTTCGCGGTGCAGCTCTGCTACCTGCGCTTTCCAGGCGTCATCCTGGGCGTCGATGAACCGCCGTTCCCGCCCTTGTTGAAGCTGGTCGCCGAGCAGCTCAAGGTCGGCGTCGAAAGCTGGGACGAGTACGGCCAGCGGGAGCAGACCCGGCGCGAGCACCTGGTCGAGCTGCAAACCGTGTTCGATTTCCGGCCCTTCACCATGAGCCATTACCGGCAGGCCGTCCAGATGCTGACCGAGCTGGCGATGCAAACCGACAAGGGCATCGTGCTGGCCAGCGCCTTGATCGAGCACCTGCGGCGGCAGTCGGTCATTCTGCCCGCGCTCAACGCCGTCGAGCGGGCGAGTGCCGAGGCGATCACCCGCGCCAACCGGCGCATCTACGACGCCTTGGCCGAACCATTGGCGGACGTGCATCGCCGTCGCCTTGATGACTTGCTCAAGCGCCGGGACAACGGCAAGGCGACCTGGTTGGCCTGGCTGCGCCAGTCACCGGCCAAGCCGAATTCGCGCCACATGCTGGAGCACATCGAACGCCTCAAGGCGTGGCAGGCACTCGACCTGCCTTCCGGCATCGAGCGGCTGGGTCACCAGAACCGCCTGCTCAAGATCGCCCGCGAAGGCGGCCAGATGACACCCGCTGACCTGGCCAAGTTCGAGCCGCAGCGGCGTTACGCCACCCTCGTTGCGCTGGCCATCGAGGGCATGGCCACCGTCACCGACGAAATTATCGACCTGCATGACCGTATCCTGGGCAAGCTGTTCAACGCCGCCAAGAACAAGCATCAGCAGCAGTTCCAGGCATCGGGCAAAGCCATCAATGCCAAGGTGCGCCTGTACGGGCGCATCGGCCAGGCGCTGATCGACGCCAAGCAATTGGGCCGCGACCCGTTCGCTGCCATCGAGGCCGTCATGTCCTGGGACGCCTTCGCCGAGAGCGTCACCGAGGCGCAGAAACTCGCACAGCCCGAGGACTTCGATTTCCTGCACCGCGTCGGCGAAAGCTACGCCACGCTGCGCCGCTACGCGCCGGAATTCCTTGCCGTGCTCAAGCTGCGGGCCGCGCCCGCCGCCAAGGACGTGTTCGACGCCATCGAAGTGCTGCGCAACATGAACAGCGACAACGCCCGCAAGGTGCCCGCCGATGCGCCGACCGGCTTCATCAAGCCGCGCTGGCAGAAGCTGGTGATGACCGACACCGGAATCGACCGGCGCTACTATGAACTGTGCGCCCTGTCGGAACTCAAGAACTCCCTGCGCTCGGGCGACATCTGGGTGCAGGGTTCGCGCCAGTTCAAGGACTTCGAGGACTACCTGGTGCCGCCCGCGAAATTCGCCAGCCTCAAGCTGGCCAGCGAATTGCCGCTGGCCGTGGCCACCGATTGCGACCAGTACCTGCATGACCGGCTGACGCTGCTGGAAACGCAGCTCGCCACCGTCAACCGCATGGCGACGGCCAACGAGCTGCCCGACGCCATCATCACCGAGTCGGGTCTGAAGATCACGCCACTCGATGCGGCGGTGCCCGACACCGCGCAGGCACTGATCGACCAGACGGCGATGATCCTGCCGCACGTCAAGATCACCGAACTGCTGCTGGAAGTGGACGAGTGGACAGGCTTTACCCGTCACTTCGCGCACCTGAAATCGGGCGACCTGGCCAAGGACAAGAACCTGTTGCTGACCACGATCCTGGCCGACGCGATCAACCTGGGCCTGACCAAGATGGCCGAGTCCTGCCCCGGCACGACCTACGCCAAGCTCGCCTGGCTGCAAGCCTGGCACATCCGCGACGAAACTTACTCGACGGCGCTGGCCGAGCTGGTCAACGCGCAGCTCCGCCACCCGTTCGCCGAGCATTGGGGCGACGGCACCACGTCATCGTCAGACGGCCAGAATTTTCGCACCGGCAGCAAAGCCGAGAGCACCGGCCACATCAACCCGAAATACGGCAGCAGCCCAGGGCGGACGTTCTACACCCACATCTCCGACCAGTACGCGCCGTTCCACACCAAGGTGGTCAACGTCGGCGTGCGCGATTCGACCTACGTGCTCGACGGCCTGCTGTACCACGAATCCGACCTGCGCATCGAGGAGCACTACACCGACACGGCAGGCTTCACCGATCACGTCTTCGCGCTGATGCACCTGCTGGGCTTCCGCTTCGCCCCGCGCATCCGCGACCTGGGCGACACCAAGCTCTACATCCCGAAGGGCGATGCCGCCTACGAGGCATTGAAACCGATGATCGGCGGCACCCTCAACATCAAACACGTCCGCGCCCACTGGGACGAAATCCTGCGGCTGGCCACGTCGATCAAGCAGGGCACGGTGACAGCCTCCCTCATGCTCAGGAAGCTCGGTAGCTACCCGTGTACTTTCGTTCCCCGCCCGTAGAGTGAAAAACGGGTTCCATCAAGACTCTTCAAGAGTCCTCAAGCATGCGCGGCACAGCCCCGCCGCCTTTTGGGCGTCGGGCTGGCCTTGCTTTGAACAGCCAAACAGCCAAACACCCCTCAAAAAAATGGGTAAGCGGATTAAATGGTTGATCTTACCTTTGCATGAGAGTGAGACAGACCGGCATCTCATCGGATTATCTGGTTGATGCTTCACCTACTGCTGGTGCATGTTTCCTTCGCTAATTCCAGCAAGAACCCCACACGCCTCAACTTCCCGGTCATCGTTGCAACTCGCTCTCAGTGAAACGAGTTGTTTCTCAAGCGCTTGCAGAGCGGTTATCTGCGACCGCACATGAGAGATGTGATCATCGAGCAAGGCGTTGACGGCGGTACAAGGCTGATGAGGGTCGTCCTGATAGCTCTGTAGTTCGTGAATCTCAGCCAGTGACAGGCCCAGGATTCTGCAGCGACGGATGAAGGCCAGCCCCTCACCATGCTTCTCGGTATAGACACGGTAACCGTTCTCCTGCCGACCAGGCGGCGGCAACAAGCCCTGCTGTTCATAGAAGCGGATCGTCTGTGTTTCGACCCCTACCAACTGCGCCAACTGACCAATGCGCATCAGCCTCCTCCCCAACGGATTCTTTACTCTATTGACCTTATAGTAGCTTTATAGTTTAAAATGGTACCACAACATTGTTCAAGTGGAGTCGTATCATGAGCAAATCCTGTGGTGGCGCCTGTGGCGGTGATGCAACGTCCGCAGCGGATACCGATATACAGGCCTCCTCCGAGGCGCCAGGGAGATGGGTCAGTGTTTATGCCGTGCCGAAGATGGACTGTCCATCAGAAGAACGAATGATTCGCCTAGCCCTGAACGGCTTTGAGGAGATTCGGGCGCTGTCCTTCGACTTGTCGAACCGCCGGCTGAAGGTCGTGCATGACGGCGAGGTCGAGCCCGTCACCTCGAAACTGAAGACCTTGGGGCTAGGCGCCTCGCTTCAGGAAACCGTCGCTGCAAATCCGGAGACCATCAAGGCCGCCGAGTTTTCGGCAGCTTCTGCTGAGCAAGAATCCGGGACCCTGCGCTGGTTGCTCGGCATCAATGCACTTCTGTTCGTGGTGGAAATGACTGCCGGTCTGATGGCTCAGTCAACTGGCCTCATTGCAGAGTCCCTGGACAATTTTGCTGATGCGGCAGTGTACGGACTCGCTCTTTATGCGGTTGGGCATAGCGTGAAAAGGCAGGTCCGTGTTGCGCACGTTGCTGGTTTGGTCCAACTGGTTTTGGCTGTTGGCGTACTCGTAGAGGTCGTGAGGCGCTTTGTATTCGGTAGTGAGCCTGAATGGCTGGTGATGATAGCCATCGCATTCGTCGCATTGATTGCCAATACCGCCTGTCTGCTGATGGTATCCAAACATCGAGGGGGCGGAGCTCATATGAAGGCTAGCTGGATATTTTCGGCCAACGACGTGGTGATCAACCTGGGGGTCATCACCGCCGGCGCCCTGGTCGCGTGGACCGGGTCCAATTATCCGGATCTGATTATCGGCACCATCGCGGGGGTCATTGTACTTAACGGTGCCAGACGCATTCTGGCGTTGAAGGGTTAAATAATGCTCATTATTGGCAAAAAGCTCTCGCCGTATGCCCTATTGTCCATATCGGGCCTGCTCCTGAATCCGTGACCTCAATTCCCACCCACCCCCAATGCGCCCGCTTTTGATGCCGCAAGCGCGATTTCAGCGCCCATGTCGCGTTTGGTGTGCTGTTGAGCGGCCCATGCACACCCGGGAGAGCCCGTGTGGAGTCCGTTTTGCTGCTGTTTGGCACCCGGTTGTGGCCACGGGCGCGCGTCTACCCGCGCCGAACCCGGCGTTTTGTGCAATCCGTGAGTTCGCTGAGCCTGATCTGACCCAGCAAGCGGCGCTATCAGATTGATGGGGTGAAGGTGCCCCATCAACCATTAAATCCGTATACCCAAAAAAATAACCCACGAGCGCCCAGGTATTGGCCGCGCTTCGCGCGGGGGCTTGGGGGCAGTTGTCGGTATCTACCAAACCTTGAGCTAAAGCCAGCATCGAGCGGCTTTGGGCTGTGTCGGTGATCGTTGAGAGGGACGGCAAGCGGCAGGGTTTTCGCATCTTGTCTGAGTACGCCAGCGATGAGCGAGAGGGCAGGCTGTTCGTCGCCCTAAACCCCCGCATTGCTGAGGCTGTGGTCGGTGAGCGTCCGCACAGCAGGCTTTGCATGACTGAGATTCGAGGGCTCAAGACCGACCCGGCGCGACTGATGCACCAGCGTCTATGTGGCTGGATCGATCCCGGCAAGTCCGGGAGGGTGGAGCTAGACACGCTGTGCGGGTATGTCTGGCCTGATGAAGCCAACCCAAACACACTCAAGATGCGCCGTCAGGTGGCACGGCGGGCGCTCGACGAGTTGGCGACAGTAGGTTGGACGCTGGACGAGTACGCGCGGGGCAAGTGGGAGCTTAAACGGCCCAAAATGGACTGAATAAGCCCCGGCATATCTCTACCCAAACCCCGGCATATCTCTACCCAAACCCCGGCATATCTCTACCCGCCCGCAGAGTGAAAAACGGGTTCCATCCAAGATTCTCTAAGAATCTCAAGCATGCGCGGCACAGCCCCGCCGCCTTGAGGGCGTCGGGTTGGCCTTGCTTTGAACAGCCAAACACCCCTAAAAAAGAAAATCCACGAGCGCTCAGGTATTGGCCGCGCTTCGCGCGGGGGCTTGGGTGCAGGTGTCGGTATCTACCAAACCTTGAGCCAAAGCCAGCGCTTGGCAGCACCGCAGACCCGCCAGAACCGCGCTGGCGGCGTTTTTGGGGTGTGGATGGGGTTGGGGTAGCCAAGGCGCATGAAAAGCGCTTGCAGTACCTCTAATCGAGCCGCCATCCCCAGCCGTCCAGCGCGCGGGGATGGGCGGCGGCGGCGTGTTCCAGCCGCCCGATTGGTGCGCAGTTTCGTTCCCCAACCCGCGCAGTTTCGTTCCCCAACCCGCGCAGTTTCGTTCCCGCCGCGCCCTATGAAAACCGGGCACTCTCAAGATTCCACAAAGAATCTCCAACATGCGCGGCACAGCCCCGCCGCCTTTTGGGCGTCGGGCTGGCCTTGCTCAAAAACCAAAAACCAAAAACCAAATATAGCTTTTTTGCAACTGCTACTTTTGAAACTTTCTTTTTTTGAGCAAAATCTCAAAAACCGGTTCCGCGAACGCCTACCGGGCCGCGCTTCGCGCGGGGGCTGGGGGCAGGGAAGAAACAGGGATACCGACACCTGCCCCCAAAACCCCCGCGCGAAGCGCGGCCACTACAGGGGCACGCCAACCACGTTGAACACCGCCAACACCACCGCCTGCCTCGCGCGAGACCGGGCGGCTCGATTGGAGGCCCGCTGAGCGCTTTTCGGGTGCAGTGGCTACCTCGGTGCAAACCGGGCCTCAAAAACGCCTCCTGAGCCCGTTTAAGGCCATTGCTGGGTCTGCGCTGGTGTTTATGGGGCCGACAGCATCGTTGATGCGCGACTTTGGCAGCGCTGGCCGCTGGGGCTTGGCTGCGCGCAGAGCGCTCGGCGGCTGTTTTGGCCGCGCCGGTGGGTGGTCGGCCACGGCGGGGTGCTGGCGCTGGCGCGGTGACCTCGGTTTTCGCTGGGGGCTCGGCGGCGGTGGCGTGGTGCTTTTGGCGGCGGTTGCTGGTCGTTTGTTTGTTTGTTTGTTACGCGTTACGATAATTCAAGTCTTTTTCGTCACGCGTTACGATAAAGCGACCAGCAACCGCCGGGGGCTGCTTGCAGGCCTGCGGCAGTGGCTGCGCTAGTGTTGGCTGCACCGACTCAAAGGTGCCCTGCTACCATCACCACCTGCCCCCTAGCCCCCGGCGCTTGCGCCGGACTGTGCCTAGGTGTGCAGATACGCTTGTTTGCTGCAGGCTAGGGGCGGCGCCAGCATTGGCGCTTGTTGTTCAAGCCCTACAACCACCCGGCGCCCGCCGTGTATGCACCACGTATGCGGGGCGATCTTGGCTTACTATGCCGCTTCGACTGCGGACTCGGGCCTTTGGAGGCTTGGCTTACAGGCGTTCTAAGTTACCCTAAAACGCATACGTTGCGCATACATACTTGACAAAAACACACAGCATTCCAATATCTATAATCATAATCTATTGATTTGTATTGAATAACAGGGCCATAAATCCTTGGCAAGTACGGATTGAATCGGACACTGTGTAACATCCACCCCCTGCCCCACACCGCGCCAGCCTGCACCATGACCCAGCCCCCTTTCACCGCCAGCGCGCCCACACTCGCCTTCGACGTGCTGATCGTCGGCAGCGGCTTGGCCGGCTTGACCACCGCGCTGCTGCTGCCCAGCCACTTGCGCATCGCCATCCTGACCAAGCGCACCATCGAAGACGGCTCCAGCGGTTGGGCGCAAGGCGGCATCGCCGCCGTGCTGGCCGCCGACGACAGCTTCCAAGCCCACATCGACGACACCTTGGTGGCCGGCGCGGGCTTGTGCGACCTGGCTGCCACCCGCTTCACGGTCGAGAACGCGCCTGCGGCCATCGACTGGCTGCGCCAGATGGGCACGCGCTTCACCCTGCACGAGGGCGGGCTGCACCTGACGCGCGAGGGCGGCCACAGCCACCGGCGCATCGTGCACGCCGCCGACGCCACCGGCGCTGCGGTGCAGCAAACGCTGATCGAGCGCGTGCGCGCCGCCCCCAACATCCACGTGTTCCAGACCCACAACCTGGTGGACTTGATCCTGAGCGACCGCCACGCCACCACGCCCACTTGGCCCAGCCGGCGCTGCCTGGGCGCCTACGCCTTTGACGAAAGCGCCGACGAGGTGCAGGCCTTCGTGGCCCCGCACACCGTGCTGTGCACCGGCGGCGCGGGCAAAGTCTATTTGTACACCTCGAACCCCGACACCGCCACCGGCGACGGCATCGCCGCCGCCTGGCGCGCCGGCTGCCGCGTGGCCAACATGGAGTTCATCCAGTTCCACCCCACCTGCCTGTACCACCCAAAAGCCAAAAGCTTTTTGATCAGCGAAGCGGTGCGCGGCGAAGGCGGCCGGCTGCTGCTGCCCGCGGCGCACGGTGGGCGCCGCTTCATGCCCGAGCACGACCCGCGCGCCGAACTGGCCCCGCGCGACGTGGTGGCGCGCGCCATCGACTTCGAGATGAAAAAACACGGACTGGACTGCGTCTATCTCGACATCTCGCACCAGAGCCCGGCTTTTTTGCAAGAGCACTTCCCCAACATCCTGGCGCGCTGCGCCGAACTGGGCATCGACATCACGCGCGAGCCGATCCCGGTGGTGCCGGCGGCCCACTACACCTGCGGCGGCGTGCTCACCGATTTGCGCGCGCGCACCGATCTGGCCGGCCTGTACGCCGTGGGCGAAGCCAGCTGCACCGGGTTGCACGGTGCCAACCGGCTGGCCAGCAACTCGCTGCTCGAGTGCCTGGTGTTCGCGCGCGCCGCCGTGGCCGACATCGTGGCCGCGCCCACCGCCGCCCTGCCCCCAGTGCGCCCGTGGGACACCAGCCGCGTCAGCGACGCCGACGAACAGGTGGTGATCGCCCACAACTGGGACGAACTGCGCCGCTTTATGTGGGACTACGTCGGCATCGTGCGCACCGACAAGCGGCTCGAGCGCGCCGCGCGCCGCATCGCGCTGCTGCGCACCGAAATTCTGGAGTTCTACCGCAGCTTTCACCTCACGCGCGACCTGCTGGAGCTGCGCAACTTGGTCGAAGTGGCCGATTTGATCGTGCGCAGCGCGCAGGCGCGCCACGAAAGCCGCGGCCTGCACTACAGCCTAGACCACCCGCACACCCTAGGGGAGGCGCGGCCCACCGTGCTCGACCCAGCCGCCCGAGCGCGCAGCTAGTGCACCGGGCCCTCAGAGCGCCTGCGTTGGCACGTGGTGGCGCAAGGCGGTTTGGCGGTTGTGCTCATCGACAAACACCAGTTGCGGCTCGTGGCGGGCGATGTGGTCTTCGTGCACCTGCGCGTAGGCGGCGATGATCACCAGATCGCCCACCGCCGCCCGGCGCGCCGCCGAGCCGTTGAGCGAGATCATGCCGCTGCCGCGCTCGCCCTTGATAGCGTAGGTGACCAAGCGCTCGCCGTTGTTGACGTTCCAGATGTGGATCTGCTCGTTCTCGCACAGGTTGGCGGCTTCGAGCAGGTTTTCGTCGATGGCGCACGAGCCCTCGTAGTGCAGCTCGCAGTGGGTGACGGCGGCGCGGTGGATTTTGGATTTGAGCAGGGTGCGAAACATGGGATACAACTCCGTGTGGCGCGGTAAATGGCCACAAAACCGGCGCGATTGTGACAGAAAGCGCGCCGCTTGCGTCAGCCTAGGCGGTTGAGCCCAGCCTCTTTAGTCCACCCGCTGCAACGGGATATAAACCTCGCCCCCGGCCTGCCTGAAAGCCTGCGACTGCTGCTGCAACCCGTGCTCGAGCGCCTGCCCTTCGGCCACCCCTTGGGCGGCGGCGTAGTCGCGCACCTCTTGGGTGATCTTCATGCTGCAAAAATGCGGCCCGCACATCGAACAAAAATGCGCCACCTTGGCCGAATCCTTGGGCAGGGTTTCGTCGTGGAATTCGCGCGCTTTATCCGGATCCAGCCCGAGATTGAACTGGTCCGCCCAGCGAAACTCGAAGCGCGCCTTGCTCAGAGCGTTGTCGCGGATCTGCGCCCCCGGGTGCCCCTTGGCCAAGTCGGCGGCGTGGGCCGCGAGCTTGTAGGTGATGATGCCCTCTTTCACGTCCTGCTTGTTGGGCAGCCCCAGGTGCTCTTTGGGCGTGACGTAGCACAGCATGGCCGTGCCGTACCAGCCGATGGTGGCCGCGCCGATGCCGCTGGTGATGTGGTCGTATCCGGGCGCGATGTCGGTGGTCAGCGGCCCGAGCGTGTAAAAGGGCGCCTCGGCGCACTGCTCGAGCTGCAAGTCCATGTTTTCTTTGATGAGCTGCATCGGCACATGGCCCGGCCCCTCGATCATCACCTGCACATCGTGCTGCCATGCCACTTGCGTGAGCTCGCCTAGGGTACGCAACTCACTCAGCTGCGCGGCGTCGTTGGCGTCGTAGATGCTGCCCGGGCGCAGGCCGTCGCCTAGGCTAAAGGCCACGTCGTAGGCCTTCATGATGTCGCAGATGTCCTCGAAGTGGGTGTAGAGGAAGCTCTCGCGGTGGTGCGCCAGGCACCACTTGGCCATGATCGAGCCGCCGCGGCTGACGATGCCGGTCAGGCGCTCGGCGGTCAGGGGCACGTAGCGCAGCAGCACCCCGGCGTGAATGGTGAAGTAATCGACGCCTTGCTCGGCCTGCTCGATCAGGGTGTCGCGGAAAATCTCCCAGCTCAGTTCCTCGGCCTTGCCACCCACTTTTTCCAGCGCCTGGTAGATCGGCACGGTGCCGATGGGCACCGGGCTGTTGCGCACGATCCACTCGCGCGTTTCGTGGATGTTTTTTCCGGTGGACAGGTCCATCACCGTGTCGCCGCCCCAGCGGATGGCCCAGGTCATTTTGTCCACTTCCTCGCTGATCGACGAGCCCAGCGCCGAGTTGCCGATGTTGGCGTTGATCTTGACCAAAAAGTTGCGCCCGATGACCATCGGCTCGCTCTCGGGGTGGTTGATGTTGGCCGGGATGATGGCGCGCCCGCGCGCGACTTCGCTGCGCACGAACTCGGGCGTGATTTCCGCCGGCAGGCTGGCGCCAAAGGCCTGCCCCGGGTGCTGGCGCAGCATCATGTCGGCCATGCGCTGGCCCTTGGGGCCGCTGCGGCGCAGGCTGTCGATGTACTGCTGGCGATTCAGGTTTTCGCGGATGGCGACAAACTCCATCTCGGGCGTGATCAGGCCGCGCCGGGCGTAGTGCATCTGCGACACGTTGGCGCCGGCGCGCGCGCGCCGCGGCTGGCGCTGCAAGCCCGGAAAGCGCAGCGCATCGAGCTTATGGTCGGCGGCGCGTTCGCGCCCAAAGGCGCTGCTCAGGCCACTCAGCACCTCGGTGTCGGCGCGCTCTTCGATCCAGCGCTGGCGCAGCGCCGGCAGGCCACTGCGGATGTCGATCGCTGCCGCCGGGTCGCCGTAGGGGCCAGAGCAATCGTAAACAAAGACCGGCGGGTTGGCCTCGGCCCCAAACGAGGCCGGGGTGTCAGACTGGCTGATGGCGCGCATGGGCACCTGCACATCGGGGCGCGAGCCGGCCACGTAGATGCGGCGCGAATTGGGCAGCGGCGCGATGGCCGCTTGGTCCACTTGGGCGGCGCTGGCAAGAAAGGGTTCGGCAGGTGCGTTCATGGGTAGGGGATGGGTGTTCTAGAAAAATGTGCAAACGCTGGGTAGAACGCTATTATCGAAGTCTGGGAGCGACCGCTGCAATCGAGGGCCATTTGCTGCACAGGGTCAAACCCCTGCCACCACTCCCCCTGCTGCCAGTCAGGCTGCTCCCGCTCAGGCGGCGCCCAAGTGCGGCACCAGCGCCCCGGCGTCGTGGCCGGCCTTTTGTGCCGCGGTGAAGGCCAGCATGCGTTCGATCGGCAGGCGCGCGCGCTCGATCAGCGCAGCCGGCACCTCGATGGCGCCACTGCCGCTTTGCAGCGCCTGCGCCACCCCGGCCAGGCTGTTCATGGCCATCCAAGGGCAGTGGGCGCAGCTCTTACAGGTGGCGCTGTCGCCGGCGGTGGGCGCTTCGATGAAGGTTTTGCCGGGGTTGAGGGTGCGCAGCTTATGCAGCATGCCTTTGTCGGTCGCCACGATGAACTCGCTGGCCTCGAACTGCTGCGCGGCGCGCAAAATGGCGCTGGTCGAACCCACTGCATGGGCCAGCGCCACCACGTCGGCCGGGCTCTCGGGGTGCACCAGCACCTTGGCCTGCGGGTGCTCGCGCATCAGCGCTTGCAGCTCGGTGGCCTTGAACTCGTCGTGCACGATGCACGAGCCCTTCCACATCAGCATGTCGGCGCCGGTTTCGCGCTCGATGTAGGCCCCTAGGTGCTTGTCCGGGGCCCAGAGGATTTTGTGCCCACGCGCCTTGAGCGCGCGCACGATGTCGAGCGCGCAGCTCGAGGTCACCAGCCAGTCGGCACGCGCCTTCACCGCTGCGCTGGTGTTGGCATAGACCACCACCGTGCGCTCGGGGTGCTGGTCGCAAAAGGCGGCAAATTCATCGATCGGGCAACCCAGGTCGAGCGAACAGGTGGCATCGAGGTCCGGCATGAGCACGGTTTTTTCGGGCGACAGCAGCTTGGCGGTCTCGCCCATGAAGCGCACGCCGCTCACCACCAAGGTCTGGGCCGCATGGTCGCGGCCAAAGCGCGCCATCTCGAGGCTGTCGCTCACCAAGCCGCCGGTTTCCTCGGCCAAATCCTGCAAGTCGGGGTGCACGTAGTAGTGCGACACCATAACGGCGTTGCGTTCGTGCAACCACTGCCGAATCTGCGCCTTAAGGGCCAAGCGCTCCTCTGGCGCGGGCTCGACCGGCACCCGCGCCCAAGCGTGGCGTGTGCTGCAAGCGGGTTGTTCGAAATCGACTGCGATGCGTTGTTCCATGAGCGGCGATTGTCCTACAGTCCACTCGTTGGCAGCGTCTCAGTGCCCTTAGCCCTTGGTGCCGCCGCTTTGCAGGCGCTTTTTGGCCTCGGCCAAGCGCTCTGCCTTGCGCTGCTCGTCGGCCTTCATGGCCATGCGCGTGGTGCGGCCCGACAAGTCAGACCACAGCCACCACAGCGCCGCCAGCGCAAAGGGGCTCAACACCCACCACCAGCTCCAATGCGCCACCGGCTCCACCCCGGCCAGTTTCAAACCGAGTAAAAGCAGCGCCAGTATCAGCAGATACATGTTCAACTCCTGTAACTTGGGTGGTATCGATTGCAACCAGACGTAATTGCACCATTTAAAGACTGCGGTTACGGATAAAATCGCACCTACCAACTTCCCCCGAATTATCCACCCTAGGAGCATCCCATGAAACGCACCTTGTTCGCCCTAGCCGCCGCCACCTTGGTTACGCTGCCTGCCGTCACCGTCCCGGTGCTGGCCGACGAGGCCGCCTTCGCCCGCGCCAGCGGTTGCATGGCCTGTCACGCCGTCGATCGGCGCATGGTCGGCCCCTCGTTTCGCGACATTTCAGCCCGCTACGCCGGCCAAGCCGACGCTGTGGCGCGCATGACGACCAAGATTCAGCGCGGCGGCTCGGGTGTCTGGGGCCCGGTGCCCATGCCAGCCAACCCGCGCCTGAGCGAAGCCGACGCGCGCCGCCTAGCCACCTGGTCGCTCAGCCACCGCTGAACTGCGGCCACGCGGCACCCTCCAGCAGCCGCTGGTTTTGGCGCAAACGAAAAAAGGGGGCCCTGTGGCCTAGTCGTTGGCTTAAAGTGTTGACGTTCTAGAAGGGCTTGATTGCGACGCCTCCGTAAGCTTGCTGGCTACGGAGGCGGTTTTTCATGCCCAAGCCAAGACCTGGCCGTAGTGGTTTTCAGCGAGAGGCCTCCGATGGAGAGCCCACCAATGCCTTTTTTTATCTCGGGCTCAGCCCATCAAGGGCAGGTGGGACTTCCCTATCTTAGTGCGCGCCGGCGCCTTGGGCTGTACCACCTCTGCGAAGCCTTCTGCCTGCAGCACGGGCTCCAGGGAAGGAAAACTCCATGCCTTGCTCAGTCGCAGGCTGTTCATGCCTTCGTTCCAGGCCTTCAACATGCGAGGGCCCACCAGTCCAAACGACTCGTAGTCCCGACTCGCCCGTACGACCTCTGTGGAAACATCCACCATCGCCTCGCAGAGGCGCTCAACCCGTTGGCCGACCTCCGCCGGCTTCAGGCTGCAGCGTGTCTGGAGGTAGACCTCCAAGGCCTTGCCTGGGCGCCACGTGCTGCGTCCACCTACGGACATCCCGGGAGGGTTGTCGCAGTAGTCGTCGTAGACGGAAATGGTCAGCATGTCATAGACCGGCGCCAGGCGCACGTCCGAGAGGCCTGAATACAGCAGGGCAATATTCTTGGTGTGGCAGTCCGCATTGCGCAGCGCATAGGTGAGCAACAGCAGATTACCGAGGTCGGACAAGGCCTGGCCTTGGTTCTGCACCGGCGTGACATCTTTGATGCGGTTGGCCACCTTCTCCCAGGTTGACTCATACTTTTGCTCGGGGCGCAGCGCCAGCAAGCTGCACAAATCCTCCATGCCGAGCCGCGTGATTCCGTCCTCGGCATAGTCAAAGCGATGTACCGCCAGGGCTTGCCCGTCCTGCGAGACCTCCGTCCGGGCCGCGTGGCCGAACGCGCGATGGGCCACCTGCATGCAAAAGTGCTCGTTGAGCGCCACACCAGGCAGGCGAGAGGTGGTTCCCTTGATGATGTACTTGTCTGTGGGCAGCGTGGCTTTGTTGTAGTCCTTCAGAAACCCCGCGGTGTTGGGTGCCAGGAACTTGGGCACCACGCCCGAGACACCGGAGGCTGCAAAGCGCCGCACCAGGCGCTCAAAGGCCGCCTCAGAGTTGTCGCCCCTCAGGATGTCGCCCAGATCGAACGCCAAGGGCTCGGCCCGGGGGTCAGCGCCAGGCGGCGCCAGCTTGACCCGCCCTATGGCATTGCGGCCGACAAACGAAAGAAGGTTCAAAGGGGATGCCCCTACGTTAGGACCCAATTGCTCCTGCAGCACGGAGAGCAGGTAGCCCTCAGGCAGGTTCATCCTGAACAGCGGATGGAGCTCCGGATAGACGTAGGACTTGGTGCGCACGGGCATGAGCAGGGAAATGAACTGCTCCTCGGCAACACCGGGGTGGTAGGTGAGCACGTGCTCGAAGTTGTCTGTGGACTCCAACGTGGCCACAGGTTCGTCGTGCACGAAGACAGTGAGCTTCACGGGCGGCGTTCTGCGGGGGCGGCAGTGCCGCTACGGGCCACCTCTGAGCCCTCCAGCCGGCGCTGGGCCAGAGCGTCGTCGAGCGTGAACCGCGGCTTGGCCGCACTGACGGTCAACCCATAGCCCAGAACTTCCAGGAGGCGAAGCAGCTTCCTGGAACCAAATTCCGAGACATTGCCCTTTTCGAACCGGGCCAGCGTCGACTGAGCGAGGCCACACAAGGCACCAAGCTCTTTTTGGGTCAGGCCTTTGTCACGGCGCAACCGGGCCACTTCTTGGCCTAGGTCGGACAGGCTTGACAAGTGCTGCATTTGTTATCTTTCAAAGTGTCGGTCAGGCTCCAGTTTAATAGCACATGCGCCATAAATTCAACAGGGCAGGCACATTGCTTCCGACCGTAAGCTCAACTTAAAAACCAGTTAGGCAACGCGGCTTCGCGCACTCATAAGATAACAAACATGTCATAGAAAGGCAAGCAAAGTTGCTCGGTTGACTGAGAGCGACTTCAAAAACCCATGCCAAATAAAGCATGTTTTGCGGCCCGTTGCAGGGTTCAATGCACACAAAAAAGCTCCCAGAACGCAAGGCTAGCCGTTGGCTTAGAGTGCTGACGTTCTGGAAGGGCTTGATGGCGACGCCTCCGCAGCTTGCTGGCTATGGAGGCGTTTTTCATGGTCAAGCTAAGACCTGGGCGCCGCGGCTTTCAGCAAGAACCCCCTCGGATGCAGAGCCCACCCTAGTTCCTTGCCGGGCATACAGACCTCATTGGTCACCTGGCGACTGCCCGAGGCCGCACGTATGCTGAAAAAATCTCCGGAAGAAAAATGCCCTATAAAACGAGGAGTCGCATAGGGCAAACCAGGAGCCTACGAGGTAGGCATCAACACTTTACGCCAACGCCTAGCCCTGTGGCCCCCTTTTGCATTTGGGGCCTTGCGGCCCCCTCGGGTTTCGGGCAGCGCACAAGGTCTGCCCACCCCAAAAGCGCGCACCCAAGTCCGGGCGCGCGCCAGCCCGATCAGTTGCTCTTGGCCAACTGCTCCAGAATGTGCGGGTTCTCCAGCGTCGAGGTGTCTTGGGTCACCGCCTCGCCCTTGGCCAGCGAGCGCAGCAGGCGGCGCATGATCTTGCCCGAGCGCGTTTTGGGCAGGTTTTCGCCGAAGCGGATTTCTTTGGGCTTGGCGATCGGGCCGATCTCTTTGGCGACCCAGTTGCGCAGCTCGTTCGCCAGCGCCTTGGCTTCGTCGCCCGTGGGCACCGGGCGCTTGAGCACCACGAAGGCCACGATGGCCTCGCCGGTGAGGTCGTCTGGGCGGCCCACCACGGCGGCTTCGGCCACCAGGTCGGTCTTGCCCACCAGCGCCGACTCGATCTCCATCGTGCCCATGCGGTGGCCCGAGACGTTGAGCACGTCGTCGATGCGGCCGGTGATGCGGTAATAACCCCGGTCGGTGCTGCGCACGGCCCCGTCGCCGGCCAGGTAGTAGCCCTTGAGTTCTTCGGGGAAGTAGCTCTTCTTGAAGCGCTGCGGGTCGCCCCAGATGGTGCGAATCATCGACGGCCAAGGCTTCTTGACCACCAGAATGCCGCCTTGGCCGTTGGCCACGTCGTTGCCCATTTCATCGACGATGGCGGTGCTGATGCCCGGCAGCGGCAGCGTGCACGAACCCGGCACCAGCGGCGTGGCACCCGGCAACGGGGTGATCATGTGGCCGCCGGTCTCGGTCTGCCAGAAGGTATCCACTACCGGGCAGCGCTCGCCGCCGATGTTGCGGTAGTACCACATCCAAGCTTCGGGGTTGATCGGCTCGCCCACCGAGCCCAGAAGGCGCAGGCTGGTGAGGTCCCAGTTTTTGGGGTGCACCTTGGCGTCGGTTTCGGCGGCCTTGATGAGCGAGCGGATCGCCGTGGGCGCGGTGTAGAAGATGGTGCAGCGGTGTTTTTCGATCGTCTGCCAGAAGCGCCCGGCGTGCGGGAACGTGGGCACGCCCTCGAACACGATCTGCGTCGCCCCCGCAGCCAGCGGCCCGTAGGCGACGTAACTGTGGCCGGTGACCCAGCCGATGTCGGCGGTGCACCAGAACACGTCGCTGTCTTGCAGGTCGAAGGTCCAGTCCATGGTCTGCTTGGCCCACAGCAGGTAGCCGGCGGTGCTGTGCTGCACGCCCTTGGGCTTGCCGGTCGAGCCCGAGGTGTAGAGGATGAACAGCGGGTGCTCGGCGCCCACCATTTCGGGCGCGCACTCGCTGGACTGCGCCGCCATGGCTTCGTGCATCAGCACATCGCGCCCGGCCACCATGTTGCAGGCGCTGGCGGTGCGCTGGAACACGACCACGTTTTTGATCGATTCGCAGCCGCCCAAGGCGATGCCTTCATCGACGATGGCTTTGAGCGGCAGCTCTTTGCCGCCGCGCATCTGGTAGTTGGCGGTGATCACGGCCACAGCACCGGCGTCTTGGATGCGCTCTTGCAAGGCCTTGGCCGAAAAGCCGCCAAAGACCACGCTGTGGGTGGCTCCGATGCGCGCACAAGCCTGCATCGCCACCACGCCCTCGATCGTCATGGGCATGTAGATCACGACGCGGTCGCCCTTTTGCACCCCCATGGCCTTGAGCGCGTTGGCGAACTGGCTCACTTTGGCCAGCAGTTCTTTGTACGTGACTTTGGTCACGGTGCCGTCATCGGCCTCGAAGATGATGGCGGTTTTGTGCTCGGTCGGGGTGCCGATGTGGCGGTCGAGGCAGTTGGCCGAGGCGTTGAGTTCGCCATCGGCAAACCACTTGTAGAAGGGCTTGTCCGATTCGTCGAGCACTTGGGTGAAGGGCTTGTGCCAGACCAAACCGGCGCGAGCCAACCTGGCCCAGAAACCTTCGAAATCCTGCTCGGCCTCGGCGCACAGTGCGTGGTAGGCGTCCATTCCACCAATGCGGGCCGCCGCCACCGTGGCGGCGTTGGGCTCAAACACCCGATTCTCGACAAGGGTGGACTCGATGGCAGACGATGACTCAGGCATGGAAGGCTCCTCTGTTGGTGGAAAAAACGACAACCATCAACTGTGCGCAAGCTCTCTGACGAGGCTCTTACACCCGACATCATCACTGCAATGCCGCTGGCACGCAAGTAGTAGACCATTTCGCTGGCGGCGGGCACCTAGAATACAGGGCTCCAGAACCTGCCACTTTTCAGACCATGCAGACGGCATCCGTCAAGCCCTCTTCCATGCGACAACACCTCGATCAACTGCTGAACCGCCCGGTGGTGCAGCACGGCATCTTGGCCCTCATCATCTTCAACGCGGTGCTGCTGGGCTTGGAGACGGCCCCTGGCATCATGGCGCAATGGGGGGCCGCCATACACTGGCTGGACAAAGCCATCCTGGCGGTTTTCGTGCTGGAAATCGCTGCGCGCATCTATGTGCACCGGCTGTCCTTCTTCAAAGACCCGTGGAGCGTTTTTGATTTTGTCGTGGTCGCCATCGCCCTGCTTCCAGCCACCGGGCCGTTTGCCGTGTTGCGGGCACTGCGCGTGCTGCGCGTGTTGCGCGTGCTCACCATCGTGCCCTCGATGCGGCGGGTGGTGGGGGCCTTGTTGTCGGCCATACCGGGGCTGATGTCGATTGCACTGGTTTTGATGCTGGTGTTCTACGTCTTTGCCGTGATTGCCACGCACCTGTTTGGCCCGCAGTTTCCAGAATGGTTTGGCCATCTGGGCCGCTCGCTCTACACCCTGTTCCAGGTCATGACGCTGGAAAGCTGGTCCATGGGCATTGCGCGCCCGGTGATGGAAAAAGTACCCTACGCTTGGGCGTTCTTCATCATCTTTATCCTGATTGCCACCTTCACCATGCTCAACCTGTTCATCGCGATCATCGTCAATGCGATGCAAAGCTTTCAGGAGAGCGAACGCCAGGACACGATCAAGACCTTGGGAGAAGTGGGACAATCGATCGAGCAAGAACTGCATACCGAAGTCCAGTCTCTGAGGCAGGAAATCGTTGAACTCAAAGCGCTTCTGAGAGCCACCCTGCCCCAGGCTGGCAGGCCTGTTTCCAACCCTTCCGAAGGAAGCCCCCCATGACCACCATCCGCCAGCAAGACCTGATCGACTCCATCGCCGACGCCTTTCAGTACATCAGCTTCTACCACCCGCAGGACTACATCCAGGCGCTCGGGCGCGCTTGGGAGCGCGAGCAGGGGGCTGCGGCCAAAGACGCGATTGCCCAGATTCTGAGCAACTCGCGCCTGAGCGCCGAAGGGCACCGCCCGATCTGCCAAGACACTGGCATCGCCGTGGTGTTCATCAAAGTGGGCATGAACGTGCGCTGGCCCGACGCCACCCTGAGCCTGCAGCAGATGATCGACGAAGGCGTGCGCCGCGCCTACCTAAACCCGGACAACCCGCTGCGCGCCTCGGTGCTGTCCGACCCGGCCGGGGCGCGCAAAAACACGCGCGACAACACCCCGGCGGTGGTGCACTGCGAGATCGTGCCCGGGGACCAGGTGGAAGTGACCTGTGCCGCCAAGGGCGGCGGCTCCGAGAACAAGTCCAGGTTCGCCATGCTCAACCCCTCGGACTCGATCGTGGACTGGGTGCTCAAAACGGTGCCCGGCATGGGCTCGGGCTGGTGTCCGCCGGGCATTTTGGGGCTGGGCATAGGCGGCACGCCCGAAAAAGCCATGCTGCTGGCCAAGGAGTCGCTCATGGCCCCGGTGGACATGCACGAGCTGATGGCGCGCCAGCGCGCCGGCGCGGCCCTCTCGCGCCTCGAGGCGCTGCGGCTGGAGTTGTACGAGAAGGTCAACGCGCTGGGCATCGGCGCCCAAGGGCTGGGCGGGCTGACCACGGTGCTGGACGTAAAAATCCTCGACTACCCGACCCACGCCGCTTCGCTGCCGGTGGCCCTGATCCCCAACTGTGCCGCCACCCGGCACGTGCATTTTTACCTCGATGGCAGCGGCCCGGCCCGGCTCGAGCCACCGCGTCTGGCCGATTGGCCGGCGGTGACTTGGACGCCAGATGTGCAGACGGCCAAGCGGGTGCAGCTCGACACCCTGAGCCCGGCCGAGGTCGCGAGCTGGAAGGCGGGCGACAAGCTGCTGCTCAACGGCAAGATGCTCACCGGGCGCGACGCCGCGCACAAGCGCATTGCCGACCTGCTGGCCAAGGGCGAGCCGCTGCCGGTGGATTT
>Ga0208101_10034_pt1 | contig 25840 bp, 26 predicted proteins | sample Subbioug_CSW11AC_FD_184823 | JGI IMG/M metagenome (GOLD analysis project Ga0208101, IMG submission 184823) | Serpentinite rock and fluid subsurface biosphere microbial communities from McLaughlin Reserve, California, USA - CR12Aug_CSW11AC (SPAdes) | ecosystem: Environmental > Terrestrial > Deep...
TAAGCTTGTCGCTTTGGTAGCTACGGCGCATATCGTCTTGCTTCTTTTCGTCGCGAGAAAAAATCCGAATCTCGCCGATGTCGGTTCGTAGAAAGCGTTCCGCTACAGCGTTCCCGAAGGAGCCTGTGCCGCCGGTGATTAAGATTCTAGTACCCTCAAACATCATCTCGTTGCTCCTTTAAGGCAAAGTGCCGCTCTAGGATCTTAACTGAACGTTCCACTGCGAAGTTTTGCTCCATGTAAGTTCGGCCATTGGAACCTTGCCCAGCAAGATTATCGTTTGCTGCCATTTCACGTATGGCCATGACAACCGCGTGCAAATCGCCAGACCAAACCCACCGTCCGCATTGCGCTTCCTCGATGAGCGTTCTGATGTCGGAACAAAGGTCGGTGGCTGCTAAAACAGGTTTAGCCTGTTCAAGATATGAGAGTATCCGGGAAGGATAATTGGGTATAGTAAAGCCTGGGTGGAGTGTAAGTAACCCTATATCTGACATCGCAAGAATCTGTTCGTATTCGTGTCTTGGCATATTGGCCAGCACGCGCGCGTTAGTTATCCCCTCTTCTTTAATGGTTTTTTCTAGTTGATTTCTGCTCGTTCCACGACCAACAAAGAGGAAGAAGATGTCGTCATCATTCTTGCAAGCAACTACTACCTTACATAAAAGGTCGACATATTGCGGTGGTCCAATGTTGCCGCCCATCAGAAAAACACGAGCATTGGCAGGGATTGCAAAGCTATGACGAAGCGCAGAGTTATAGGACACAGTATAGGGTTTGAGTTTCTTAGTATTAGGGAACAATTCTACTTTAGAAGCCGGCAACTGGATGTTGTGTAAGCGCACATATTCCACATTGGCGACCGACATACACCCAATAATATCGGCCACTTTATACTGTGCTTTTGCTAAAAAACGAAAGTAATAGTAAATTGGACTATACTTTCGAATGATAGATAGGTCAACTGCATTTTGGGGGAAGATGTCTTTCAACATAAGATAGGATCTACAGCCAAAGCGGGCCTTAAGCCATCCAACCAAACTGCCCGTTGTAACTGGAGGCGACTCAAAAAGGACAACATCAAAATTGCGATACTTGAGGTGTTTGTCTATTCCATGGCGGAGTAGAAATGGGATTAAAAAAGCGGTAAATCCTTTTCTGACGAAGCCTACATCGTAATACTTCCCAGTAACAATGCGTAGCACATCAAATCCTCTTTCGCAGGTCACTCCTGTAGTCCTTTGCTTGCTGGGCTGCTCCGATACTACGACGGTCAATTCGTGTCCAGCAGCTACAAGAGCCTCGGCAAGGTCAGTATAGATAGTGGCGCCAGCCTCGGGCGTCGGGAACGATGTCGCAATGTATAGTATTCGCACTCTCAACACTTCCAGTTGACTCAAAATTCGCTCTTCAGGTAGAAGTTGCACTAAATCTCATAGCAACTACGGCAAATGGGTAACTTGCGCGGTTCTCTACTGCACGCTCTCCCCTATACACACTACCGCTTCGATTACATGCTGAACATCTACATCTGTCATAGTGGGGTAGAGTGGTAGGCTGAGCACGGAATTGAACCATGCCTCTGCTACAGGGAAGTCGCCTTCTTTAAGACCAAAGCGATGGCGGTAGGCTGACATCAAATGTACCGGTATGAAGTGAACACTGGTGCCTATGTTATGTTCGTTAAGACGCTCGATAAAGGTGTCACGATCTATTGAAAGGACGCCGGGGCGGAGCCTTAGGGGATAGAGATGCCAACTGTGTCTTGTGGTGTAAGGCTTAACTGTGGGCACTTGGCAGAAGTCTAGTTTGCTAAAGGCGCTATTGTAACGCTCGGCTACTTGGGTGCGCTTTGTCTGCATTTCAGTCAAACGACGTAGCTGCACAATGCCTAGTGCTGCCTGCAAGTCGAACATGTTGTACTTAAACCCGGGTTCCTCAATGTCATAACGCCAAGAACCACCTTTGGTATATCGATTCCAAGCGTTTTTGCTCATGCCGTGCGTCACTAGGGTGCGCGCGCGGTCGGCGAGGCGTTCGTCGTCCGTGGTGAGCATCCCGCCTTCGCCTGTGCAAATGTTCTTGGTAGCATAAAAGCTGTAGGAAACCGCACCGGGGGCATTGTGACCGATTAGGCGTCCTTTGTACTCAGTGTCTAGTCCATGTGCGGCATCTTCGGAAACGAATAGGTTGTGTTTATGGGCGATGGCGTATATGGCATCTAGGTCGCAGGACTGGCCGGCGTAGTGAATAGGTACGATTGCCTTAGTGCGCGCAGTAACGGCCTCTTCGATAAGCTGTGGATCTATACAGCCTGTATCGGCATCGATATCTACAAAGACGGGCTTAGCGCCAACATGAATAATGGTATTAGCTGAAGCGGCAAAGGTCATAGGGGAAGTAATGACTTCGTCACCAGGACCAATGCCCGCTGCCACTAGAGCAATGTGCAGGGCTGCGGTACAGGAATTCATACCAACTGCATACTTGGCTCCCACATATGCAGCGAACTGCTTCTCGAATTCGTGCGTACGGGGACCTTTGGCCAGCCAGCCGGAGCGTAGTGCAGCAACTACTTCAGCGACCTCTTCGTCGGTGATATCAGGTAGGCAGTAGGGCAGAAACTGTTCTCTTTTCCCACTCATCGGTTGATCCTCCCCGCCTCTTTCGGCCATATGTGAAACACTGTGGTACAGTCGGAGTATTCAAACCCCTGTTTTTGATAAAAGCAAGCTGCCCTTATGTTGGTTAGCTGCGTCCCAACTCGAACACACTCGGCACCCATGGACACGGCGTAGCCGAGTAGTCGATTGAGAAGCAATGCGCCAAAACCTTTTCCACCCGCTCTCGGCGACACACCTATAAGCTCAATACGGCATATCCGACCGTCGGGCATGAAGGAGAACAGGGCGAAGGCAGCGGTTTCTGCTCCTGAGTCCATCTTAGCAAAATATCGATCGGGCTTATTAAAAGCTGACTTTACCCAATGTGCATATAGACCATTGGCCTTTTCGGGCGCAAGGTATGGGTCGTTAAAAAACCGCGAATGCGTAAAGCACTCTCTCGCCACGGTCAGGACCCCTTCGTCAAGATCAAAGTTAGGTGAAATGATTACACTCTCTGTGGGGCACAGTTGTGATGAGTATTTTGTCAGATCCAGCGAAAAAGACACATTAACATCTGCCAAAAAAGGCTTTAGTTGCGACCGTGACAACATAACATTGTTGTGCGCATTGTTACCTACATTGTTGGCGGTGACAAAGTCGTAGCCTGAAGCCCAGATTTCAACTGACTGTAAACTATCTGCATCAAGGGATTCGTTTATTGTCACACGCCCTGACTTTACCTCAAAGTAGTCTGTATCCCATGGGCTCGGACCACACTCAAACGTCTTAAGCCGGAGGACGTCATTCATTGTTTTGCTTCCCTCTTACTCTGCGTGGAGAAAATTCCTTTCTGCTTACAAACACCGACGATTGTGGCCAGGAGCACTCTCATATCAAGCAGGCAAGAAAGTCTCTCGGCATAATAGACATCATTCTTTAGGCGCTGCTTCCACTCCACCGTATTCCTAAAAAATGCCTGATTATATCCTGTTATGCCCGGCAGAACACGCAGCTTCACAACCTCATTGCCCCTATAAAGTCCAAGGTGCTCTGGCAAGTCTGGTCGCGGCCCGACAAAACTCATATTCCCCTTTAACACATTGAATATTTGAGGCAACTCATCGATACTGCTTCGGCGCAAAATCGCACCTATTCGCGTCAGCCTTGGGTCGACTGCCGAGCTAAACGTGGAGCCATCTTCATTACGTATATCAGGCGCGTTAACCCGCATAGTACGGAGCTTGTACATTCTGAACAAAATGCCGTCCCGTCCTAAGCGTTCGTGGTTATAGAATACCGGGCCTCCATCTTCCATCCAAATTAGTAGGCCTACAAACGCTAGGGTAGCGCCCACAAACGGCAGCAGCAACATCGCAAAAACGATGTCCAGTGCTCTCTTCACAAACAATCGATACATGAACTACCCTCATTTCCTGCCACTTTATGCACGGAGATGTTTAGCCTACCCCGCCGCGGCTTCATTCACCGCGCGGGCACTTTGGGTGGCGAGCAACTCTAGCACGTCGTCGCAGGCGCAGCCGCGACAAAGGGCAGAGAGCCGCTCGAAGACTTCGGGCCAGTCATTAGGGGCAGATGAGGCCTGCCGCGCCACCATGATCTGCTTATGCTGCGTGGCAGCCACGCCTTCTTCGGCGGTTAGCAACTCCTCGTACAGCTTCTCCCCGGGGCGTAGCCCTGTAATGGCTATCTCGATATCTTGGCCAAGCTTAAGGCCTGAGAGGGTGACTAAGTCCTTCGCCAAGTCCATAATCTTGACGGGTGCGCCCATGTCGAGCACGAATACTTCGCCGCCTTGGCCCATGGAGCCGGCTTGGATGATGAGGCTGACGGCCTCGGGGATGGTCATAAAGTAGCGGGTCATCTCGGGGTGGGTGACGGTGACGGGGCCACCGCGGGCGATTTGCTCTTTGAAGTGGGGTACGACACTGCCGCGGCTGCCGAGCACATTGCCGAAGCGCACGGCCATGAACTTGGTGGTGTTTGGCCCGTTCATACCCTGTACCAAGAGCTCGGCGATGCGCTTGGTGGCACCCATGACGGAGGTGGGATTAACGGCCTTGTCGGTGGAGACAAGCACGAAGCGCTCGGCCTGGTGGCGTGAAGCGGCCTCGGCCATGGTGCGGGTGCCGAAGACATTGTTCTTGATAGCTTCGGTGGGGTTTTGCTCCATAAGGGGCACATGCTTGTGAGCGGCGGCGTGAAAGATGACCTCTGGCTTGTGCGCGGACAGTAGTTGGTCGATGCGCTGGGCGTCTTGTACGTCGGCTATGAGGGGGGTAATTTTAAGAGTGGGGAAGCTATGCACTAGCTCTTTATGTACTTCGTAGATGCTGTTTTCGCCGCGCCCGAGGAGCAAGAGGTGCGACGGGGTGAAGCAGGCTACTTGGCGGCTGAGCTCGGCGCCGATAGAGCCACCCGCGCCGGTGATGAGCACTGCTTTGCCGCTAAGATAGGAAGCGATGCCGGTGTAGTCGGTTTTAATTTCGGGCCGCGGGAGCAAGTCTTCTATTTGTACTTCGCGGATGGTACTGACTTCGATGGAGTTTTGGATGATGCTGTACAACCCGGGCACGGTGCGCGGCTTAATGCCAAGCGCGGTGCAGCGCTGAAAGAGCTCGCGCAGGCGGCCTGCCGGAGCAGAAGGTGTAGCGATAATGACTTGCGTAATGACTTGAGAGGACACGATGTGCTCTAGCAAGGACATGGGACCAAGGACGGGAATGTTGTCGATACTTAGGCCGATTTTGCCTTTGTTGTCATCTAGAAAGCCAACTACTTGGATGTCTAGTTCGGGGTGCCTAGCCAGCTCTTTAACTGTGATGCGACCGGCGTCGCCCGCGCCTAGGATGAGGGTCTTTTTGCTGCCATTTACACGGGGCTTTTTTTTGTAGGCGGCAAGCAAGCGCACCATGAAGCGCATGCCCCCGACCGCGGCTACGTTACCAAAGGCGGACATCACCAGCACGCTGCGCGGAAAACCAATACTTGGGTTTACGTACATAAAGCCGAAGAGCGCGGTGGTGGCTATGAAAACGGCACTAGCAATAGTGACGAGGTCTTCGGCCGAGGCGTAGCGCCAGAGGCGGCTGTAGAGACCGAAGTAGTAGTAGATTACGATGTAGAGAGGGACGGCGACGACCATGTACCGCAGCCAGGTGTAAATGTAGATGGAGTCGGGCCGAAAATCAAAGCGGAGGTACAACCCAAGAACGCCAGAAATTACGAGGGCCAGAGCGTCGCCTGTAGCGAGAAGAAACTTGTATTTTACACTAGCTGACATAGTTCACCTGCCTTCGCGCGCTATGATCGTGCGGATATTCGAGGAGGCCTGCCGCTTCTTTGCTAGGCAAACTACTTCTTGGTATTGCGGCTGCCGTAGTAGTAGTAATAGTAGTCGTCTTCTTGCGAGGAGTTGGCCACCCCGTTTAAAACGACCCCTAGGATATTGGCCTTAACGGCGACGAGCTGATGCTTGGCCTTGAGGGCCTTTTCTTTGCTTACCCCTTCGGCCTCAACCACCAACACCACCCCGTCAACTAGAGACGAAAGAATAGAAGAGTCGGTGACTGCGAGAGTCGGGGGGCTGTCGATGAGAATGTAATCGAACAAGTCACCGAAGGAGCTAAGGAGTGCCTTCATGCGGGTGCCACCGAGAATTTCGGACGGATTAGGAGGGATAGGCCCAGAGGTGATGAGGCGCAGATTAGGCACCCCTACGTCGCGCAAGGCCATATCGGTGGCCACATTTTGCAGTAGTAAGTTAGACAGGCCGAGGGGGTTAGAAATTCTAAACACCCGGTGCAGGGTCGGCCGGCGCAGATCGGCGTCGATAAGGAGGACTTTCTTGTCCGCTTGCGCAAAGGCGATGGCTAGATTGGCCGTGGTGGTGGACTTGCCCTCGCCTGGCGCCGTGGAAGTAAAAAGGATGGTCTTGATAGGTTTGTCTAGAGAGGTGAACTGGATATTAGTACGCAGCACGCGGTAAGACTCGGCCACACGCGAGGTGAGATTGCTCGTAATGAGCAGGTGATTCTTCATCTTTTGTTTCATTGCTATACCCCCGCTTGCTCAGCTGCGAAATCTTGCTTCTTAAAGACCGGTATAGCACCGAGAACGGGTAGACCAAGGTGACCTTCGATGTCTTCGGGCCGCTTAAAAGTGTTATCTAAGTAACTTAGGACAAAGGCAGACCCGAGCCCAGCCATGACACCGGCAAAACCCGCGACCACCATGGTGAGGAGCTTACGCGGCCTGACAGGCAATTCTGGCACGGTGGCAGTGTCTATAACTGTTACGTTTTCGGCGTCCATAATGCGAATGGTGTTGGTGCGAAAAGCCGCAGCGACAGCGTTGGCTAAACGTGCCGCAAAATATGGGTCTTCGTTTTCAACTGTTATAGCGATGATTTCGGTATCGCCACGCAGGGTTACGTCGATCATGTTGCTAAGCTCGCCCATGCTGATGTCTAGGCGCAGCATATCTATGACTTCTTGGGCTACGGTACGGCTACGGGCGAGCTCGCGGTAGGTGCGAACTAAGAGGCGGCTAGCGAGCAGGTCTGCATGGACTACCTGCGTTGTCTGGGCCGAGGCACGCGCCCGTACAATAAGGGTGGTTTCGGCGCGGAAGATGGGTGGCAAAATGAAAAACACAGAGATACCGGCAATGCTAACAGCTATAGTGGGGATGATGAGAATTACCATTATGTACTTGCGGATGATGGAAAATACTTGCCTTAGGTCTAGCGTTACTTCGTCGTCAAATTCACGTCTCTCCATAAAGGGCCCCTCTCAGATGAAATGTTCTGCTACTATCTTCGACAAATTAGTGCGGAATCCTGCCCTTACTTTTCGACAAGATTCGACAATCTTCGACAATTACTTGCCTTAAATGTCAATCTGCAGGAAAAAGGCAACGACCTGATGATAACATGTCTGTGACACAGTTGTCAAACTTCTGTTACACAAAAAAACGCCCGCTTCGCGGACGTCTATCTTATCTCTTGCTTCTTATTTCTTCTTTTTCTTGCCTCTTGTATCTTGCCTCTTGCTTCTTAAATGGTGGGCGATGACGGGCTCGAACCGCCGACATCCTGCTTGTAAGGCAGGCGCTCTCCCAGCTGAGCTAATCGCCCATGTGCGCTCTTTTTACTTCTTCTCGTGCCTCTTACTTCTCTAATCCAACTTCTTGCTTCTTACTTCTTACTTCTTATTTCTTGCCTCTTGCTTCTAGTAATGGTGGGCCCACTAGGACTCGAACCTAGGACCAATCGGTTATGAGCCGACCGCTCTGACCAACTGAGCTATGGGCCCAAAAATGGCTCCTCAGGTAGGACTCGAACCTACAACCTATCGGTTAACAGCCGATTGCTCTGCCATTGAGCTACTGAGGAATCTCTGACACAAGAACAATTATACGCAAAACGCGCCTTGTCGTCAATGAAAAATTGCGCTAAAAATTATTCTAAGAAGTCTCGTAGCCACTTGCTGCGGCTTGGGTGGCGCAATTTGCGCAGTGCCTTGGCCTCGATTTGGCGGATGCGCTCGCGCGTGACGCCAAACTCATGCCCTACTTCTTCTAAGGTGCGCGGCCTGCCGTCCTCTAGACCAAAGCGCAGCCGCAAGACTTTTTGCTCGCGCACTGTTAAAGTCGAAAGGGTGTCTTCAAGCTGCTCGCGCAGCATGGCATAGGCCGCCGACTCCGCGGGAGCGGGGGCGTCTTCATCGGGGATAAAATCGCCTAGGTGCGAGTCCTCTTCTTCACCGATGGGTGTTTCGAGAGAAACGGGCTCTTGCGCAATTTTATGAATTTCGTGCACGCGCTCAACGGGCATGCCCATTTCGGCGGCGACTTCTTCGGGGGTGGGCTCGCGACCTAGCTCTTGCAAGAGCTGCCGCGTCACACGGATTAGTTTATTAATCGTCTCGACCATGTGCACGGGTATGCGAATGGTGCGGGCTTGGTCGGCGATGGCGCGGGTTATGGCTTGGCGAATCCACCAGGTGGCGTAGGTTGAGAATTTGTAGCCCTTGCGGTAATCGAATTTCTCAACGGCCTTCATGAGACCAAGGTTGCCTTCCTGGATTAAGTCAAGAAACAACATGCCCCGGCCTACATAGCGCTTGGCGATGGAGACGACGAGGCGCAAGTTAGCCTCTACCAAGCGACGCTTCGCGTCCATGTTGCCGCTCTCCATGCGTTTAGCCAACTCTACTTCTTCGTCGGAAGTAAGGAGAGGCACGCGGCCAATCTCTTTAAGGTACATACGAACCGGATCATCGAGGCGCACACCATCGGGTATGCCGATTTCACCCTGCTCTACCTCTTCATCGGGAATAACGGCGCGCAAGATGACTCCGTCGGGCTCAATGGGCACCAAGGCCTCGTTCAGCCCCCGCTCAGGGACCACGTCGATGCCTAGGCCCGCAAGCCCCTCATATAGCTCCTCGATTTGATCTGGTTCGAGCTCCACTTCATTCAGCTGGTCGCTCACTTCCTTGTAGGTGAGCACCCCGCTCTTCTTCCCCCGCTCAATCAGGTTCTTAATAGCTTCAAGCTGAATTTCTTTCTTGTTCAAGGAAACACCCCCCCCAGTTGGGCAACTCTCTCTATCTAAGTTTCTTCTTACGGAGAACTGCGTCGGTACGTTCTTTTAACCATTGGTTTCTTTCTTCGCTACTTTGGGCCGATTCTATCTCGCGGTCAATTTGCGCTATCTGCAAAGACAGACTATGCTCTTCTAAAGCGATAAAACATTCATTCGCCATGCTAGTAGTGTTTTCCTCTAAAATTTGCTCACTTAGCGCAATAAGAAGTTCGGACTTTAAGATGCCCTCTAACTCGTGTGCCAGAGCTACCGGATCATCGGCTAAGGTGAGGTCTTCGGCCATCCACGCTGCTAAGAGACGATGCTTGTCATCGCTAAACCCTAGGTCACTCCACCGGCGAGCGATTTCGCCGCGCAGCAGGGGCTGTGTGGCCATGAGGTAGAGCAGGGTGCGGGCCGCCTTAAGCCAACCCGCCTTGGGCAACGCCACATCTTTACCAGAAATATTATGCCGCCCTTTGGAAAGTTTATCCGAACTAGGTGATTTACCCATGACTTTAGCTAGTTCCTGCCGAAAAGACTCCCGCGGCAGGTGGTACTGATGCATAACTTTATCTAAGTAGCCTTCTCGCTCTACGGCGTTCTCGACCTCGGAGAGCAGCTTGGCGACACTGGCCGCAAAAGCACCCCGCCCCTCTGGGGTAAGCGTATCGTGCGACTTGGCGAGACTGGCAATGCGGTACTCTGTAAAGGGTATGCTCTCTTGCGATACTCTGACCAAAAAATCCTCTTTGCTGTGGGTGCGCAAGTAGTCGTCTGGGTCTTTGCTCGTGCCTAAGCTGGCGACGCCGCCACTAAGACCTAGGCGACGCACTACTTCAATGCCCCGCATGGTGGCGGCCACACCCGCATCATCGGTGTCATAACAGAGTATAAGGCGATCGGCGTAGCGCTTTAAGATCGTCACTTGTTCTATAGTTAGCGCCGTGCCAAGCGACGCCACGACATTGTCTAGGCCGTGCTTCCACGCTGCTATGGCATCCATGTACCCCTCCACTATGACGGCATACCCTGCTTTAGAGATAGCCTTGCCTGCCCTATCTAGCCCATAGAGCTCATGTCCCTTGTGGAATAGCTTTGTCTCGGGCGAGTTTAGGTACTTAGGCTGCGTGTCATCGAGCACACGACCCCCAAAGGCTATGACCTGGCCCTGGCGATTACGAATAGGGTACATGATACGATGCCGAAAACGGTCGTAGAGGCCCTTCTCCCCCGCTACAGCTAACCCTACCCGCAGTAGCTCTTCTGGTGCAAAGCCGTCTTTCTCGGCGCGCTCGAGCAGGGTGCGCCATGGCGGCAGGCTGTAGCCAATTTTAAGCTCGGCCATAAGTTCGGGCGAAAGGCCCCGTTTGTTTAAGTATTCGCGCGCCTCACGCCCTAAGGAGGCGTTCTGCAGTTGGCGGTAGTATATGTCGGCCGCCCACTCCATGACCCTGATATCGCGTTCGCGCTCACGGCGCTTGGCTAAGTATGCGGCATCATCTACTTGACTAGTGGGCATTTCGAGCCCCGCTCTTTCGGCGAGACGTTCTAAGGCCTCATTAAAGGACAGCTTGTGGTGCTCCATGAGAAAGCTGAGCGAATTGCCCCCCGCCTGACAACCAAAGCAGTAGTACATTTGCTTTTCGGGGCTGACTTTAAAAGAGGGGGTTTTCTCCCCATGAAAAGGGCACAACCCCCAGTAATCTCGGCCCTTCTTGTTTAGACGCACGGCCTCACCGACCACCTGCACTATGTCGGCGCTAGAGCGCACGAGCTCGACAAATTCTCTAGGGTAACTTGGCATGCGGCCACCTTTCTGCCCAAGCTTTATGCCGGCTTACTTGTCGGAACGCTCACGGCGATTATAGTACTCAATAATCTTTGAGGCTGTTTCTTCTACGGCTTTTTTGGTGACGTCAATTATTCTACACCCGGCTTTGCGCATCACGCCTTCGCCAAAAGAGAGCTCTTCTCTGATGCGCTCGAAGCTAGCATAGCTAGCATTACTGGCCAGGCCAAGGGCCTTTAGGCGTTCTTGCCGGATGGCCTGGAGCTCATCGGCCCTAATGGTTAAGCCAAAGATGCGCGCGGGGTCCACCAGAAAGATTTCTTCTGGTGGGTTGACCTCGGGTACGAGAGGCACATTGGCGACGCGGTACCCGCGGTGGGCGAGATACATGCTGAGTGGTGTCTTGGAGGTGCGTGAAACGCCAAGCAAGACTAAGTCGGCCTTGAGCAAGCCGCGCGGGTCTTTGCCGTCGTCGTACTTTACGGCAAACTCCACCGCCTCGACTTCGCGGAAATATTCTTCATCTAACTGATAGATACGCCCGGGCTGAAGTTTTGGTAGCGACTGAGCGATGGTCGCCAAGCCGTCCATCATGGGCCCTAGTACGTCGACCACACCTACCCCAGCCGCGGCACAACGGGCATTTACATGCTGCCTAAGCTCGGGCAGCACCAGGGTATGGATGACGAGAGAGCGATGCAGCTTGGCCTCGTCGACTACTTCATCTAGCGCTTCGATACTTGAAACGTAGGAGATGCGCTTGTACTCCATATGATTGTCAAACTGACTGACGGCAGCACGGGCCACACGATGTGCTGTCTCGCCTAACGAGTCAGACACAACATAGAGGACGCTCTTTCTCTCCACAATACAACCTCCTAGCGTATTTCCGCCACTTCGGCGAGTAAGGCATTGATGGTACGCAGTGAAATGACCCCGGTCACCTCGAGGTGCTGGCCAGCTGCTGTCTGTACTACTTTGGTGACCGGTAGCGAAGTTAAACCATGGGTTCTGAGCTTACGCGTGGCGGACAAAATGGTTTCGTCCGGTTGTAGAGTCACCAAGTTAGCGCTGCGGGTCATAATGACACTGACTGGCATTCTGTGTAGGTCGACCTGACCGATGGAGCTACGCAGGAGGTCGCTCTGCGAGAGTGCGCCTAGGAGACGCCCGGCCTCATCAACCACAAAGAGGGTGTTGGTGTCCTCGACAAAGGTGGCCACGATGGCATCATACAAAGAGGAGGTGGCTTTAACTACTACGGGTACGCTTTGTACTTCGCGCACACAGAGTTCTAGGAGACGGGCTAAGGCCTCCCCCCCCTGCTCTCGACCAGCGTAAGTGTAGCCCACCCGCGGGCGGGCTTCTAAGTAGCCGGACATGGTCAGGATGGCGAGATCGCCCCGTATGGTGGCACGCGACACTTTTAGTTCGGCGGCGAGGTCTTCGGCAGTGATAGGCTGAGACTGCTTTACTCTCTCTAAGATGCTACCTTGCCGTGGCGTAAGTTGCATGGCTTCACCTCGTTCCCCTTCGTAGCTCCGCCAAAAAGGCACGACTCTCGGGTGTTCGCTCTAACTTGTGGGTCATGATGCGGTCTAGTAGCACAGCCACCTCGCGCTCGGCGGGCGCGGGCTCCGGCCATGTTTCCAGGCGGCGCCAGCTGCCTTCGCTTAATGCCAGGAGCAAGTGATGAGCTTCTTTACTGACAGTGACCAGACTTTGGCTCTGCGCTCTGTTGCTGCAGGTAGGACAGAGAAACCCTGGAGCCGCCAGCACAAGTTTTTGGCCTGCCTCACTGCCGCATTCCATACAATGCTCCACGCTGACGGCGAAACCGAGCCGGCTTAGCAAACGAAGCGTAAAGAACGCCAAAAGCAGCTCGTGGCGCTCACTATGACACAAGATATGAAGGCAGGCCGTGAGTAGACTTAGGATGTCGTCATGGCTCTGCCCATCGACCAAAGATAAATCCACGAGCTCCATCATGTAGAGGCCAAAGGCAATTTTGTCTAAGTTCTCACGCAGGGGGCGAAAACCCTCGACCATCTCTACCTGACTTAGGGTGTAGAGAGATTTTCCTTGGTAGAGGGTGAAACGCAGGTGCGAGAAGGGCTGGGTGACAGACGCAAAACGACTCTGTACCTTGCGGGCACCTTTTGCTACCGCGCGCACCTTGCCATGGCCGGCGACCAGTATTAAGAGTAGCCTATCCCACTCCCCCAAGTTGTAAGACCGGAGCACTAGGCCTTCGCCCTTAAGTTGTGGCATTCTGAGCTTGGCTTTCCTCCACAATGGCTACGCCAGAACTAGTACCAATGCGATTAGCGCCAGCGGCAACGAAGGCGAGCAAAGTATCTAAATTGCGTACTCCCCCCGAGGCCTTGACCATAACGTCGGGGCCGACGGTGCGGCGCATAAGAGCGACGTCGGGCAAGGTAGCGCCAGCGGGGCCAAACCCGGTAGAGGTCTTGACAAAAGCTGCCCCTGCTCTTTTAGAGGCGCTGCACACGGCTATCTTTTCTGCGTCATTTAGGAGGGCGGTCTCAAGAATAACCTTGACGCCAACAGGCGCGGCTGCGAGTACCACGGCACGAATGTCGGCTTCTACTTCGGCCCACATACCTGCCTTAGCCCAGCCGATATTAATGACCATGTCTATTTCGCTGGCCCCGTCTAAAATGGCTTGCTTGGTTTCTTGGCACTTGCTATAGGTCGAAGTGGCGCCTAATGGGAAGCCGACCACGCTGGCGACATGAATATCGTCATGAACGATGCTCTTAACCAAGGGCACGTAGCAGGCGTTGACGCACACAGCCGCAAAACCGTACTGATTGGCTTCATGGCAGAGCTTTTCGATGTCGCGCGGGGTGGCGTCGGCCTTTAGTATGGTGTGATCGATATATTTTGCTACTTCTCTTGCTTGCATCCCAACACTACCTTTCTCTCTCGTAACCAAGGCGCTGAATGTCGAGCTCTTTGTTGCGCCAACCCTTGCGTACCTTTACCCACAATTCTAAGTGGACTTGACTGCCTAGCAAGGCCTCCATATCACGGCGTGCGGCTATGCCGACGGCCTTAAGAAGGGCGCCCTGCTTGCCGATGACTATGCCTTTTTGCGACTCGCGCTCGACATAGATGTTAGCTGAGACATGCACGAAGTTGCCCTTGTCGGCCATGCTCTCGACAACCACAGCTAGGGAATGCGGCACTTCATCGCGCGTTAACTCTAACAGCTTCTCTCTGATCATTTCAGCCGCCACAAAACGCTCGGGCTGATCGATAATCATATCGGTGGGGTAGTACTGGGGCCCTACGGGCAGGTTTAGCCGCATGTAGGCTAAGAGATCGTCTACCCCTTGGCCCTGCAAGGCCGAGACGACAAAGACAGCCTTGAACCGATAAACGCCCAAGTAGGCATCGAGAGTGCGCCTAACTTCGTCGGCAGAAACGGTATCGGCCTTGTTGACGACGAGAACTACATGGGCGTTCTCTGGGAACAAGTCGATGATGTGCTGGTCACCCTTGCCTACGCTCGTGCTAGGCTCGACCACAAACCAAGCCTGATCGACCTCGGACAAGCTGCTGACCGCGTTTTGCACCAGTTGCTCGCCTAGCTTGTGCTGTGGCTTATGTATGCCTGGCGTGTCCAAAAAAACGACTTGCAAGTTGTCCTCTGAGAAAATGCAGCGAATTTTGTTGCGGGTAGTCTGCGGCTTGTCGCTGACGATAAGTATTTTCTCGCCTAGTACCCGATTTAGCAGTGTGGACTTGCCTACATTAGGCCGGCCTACCACGGCCACAAAACCTGAATGAAACGTCAATTGATTTCCCCCTTTGTGAGTGACTGCGGACCAAAAGAATCGGGCAGTAATTTGGCAAGGCTTGTCTCGTGCACTTGCCCGTCACCGCCCACCAAGTAAACCGGAAAATCCTCGCCAAACTCGCGCAGTACCTGTCGACAGGCACCGCATGGTGAGGGCAGGCCTTTCTCGATAGCGATGGCCACGGCCTCTATAGAGCGCGGCGCACCGGCAGAAATGGCTGCAAACACGGCAGATCTCTCGGCACACATGGAGAGCCCGTAGGAAGCGTTCTCGACATTGGCCCCTAGGTAAATTTGGCCCCCACTCAAAATCGCCGCACCTACTCTGTAGCCAGAGTAAGGTGCGTACGCTCTGGTTAGGGCCTCTTGTGCCGCCTTAATCAATTCATTGTGCATGGTCTTTTTCCACCTCTTAAATCACTAGTATACCATTATTCCCACCCCTGCCCTACCTAGACGGCAAAAAAGCTGGCAAGGTCATGTTACGCACCGGCACAACATCGACTTGTACCCCTCGCGTAGTGAGCAAGCTTGCTCTCACGAGACTGAGACTTGAATATAGTACGGCACTATCGCCCACGGCTTCGATGAGTACTGGGTCTACTGCAATGGGACGCTGGTTCACCAGTATGACCGGACCGGCACAGCGTATAGAAGAAGTAGCGATAAGACGCTGTTCGCCTACGGCAATACCCGAGGCACCTGCGGCCAGCAACTCGTTGACAATATCGCGCACATCGCCATCGTGGACAATCTCTGCGGCATCAAGACTCCGAAAAGCGTCAAAAACCTTGATGCGCACCCCGGCACCAGTCAAGGGCAGGTGCCCCGCTTGGGTACGTAGAGCCTGCAGCTCTAGGCGCAGGGTAGCGGCTTCTTGCTCTAGCGAGGTCAACCGGTCGGTAAGTGAGCGCGGCAGGGGTGCACGTACCTGCCCATTTTCGATCTCTATATTAATGAGGGAGAAATTGCGTGCTAGGGCGCGGTGGCCGTTTAGCTCCCTTAGAAGCGCTGGCGTAACCATGTCGGGCGGACCTTTAACGAGCACCTCGCGCCCTTCCTCGCGGCTAACGGTGAGCGTCGCCTTGCCCCGCAGGTTCTTTACGGGACCTTGTGTGCGTAACAGGGTGACGATGGCCTCGCGCCGCAAATTTTCGGCTTCTCTCGCCATCACCGTCTGCGCCTCAAGTATCCCCCGCTGCAAAGACTGCGATACTTCGTCTGCCGTGCGAGCCTTGTTCACCTCAAACAGCATCACCGCCAGAGTGTCTTGCATGGCCCGATTCTTATCTAAGCCATCACTCTCCGCGATTCTCGTCAAATGATCGATAACGAGTTCTGCCCCAGCGCGTGCAGTGGCCGCAGCATCGGCCTCCCCCGGCAAACGATAGAGGTTGAAACTACGCCCGAGCATAAGGGTATTAATGAGTAGGACGACCGCGACGACCATCGTAAGCCAAGGCCGCTCTCTCTGCAACACGCTTACTTTCACTGTTCTACGCCCCCCTGTACAGGTAAACATGGCCTACCTACATGCCTACTATACTGCATTATATAGCGCTCGAGGTTGATACATGTGTAGAACTGCCTAGTAACAGCTAACGCCAGAGCGTATAGAGCCGCGGCCAAAAAACAATGGCGCCAATAGCGACTGCGGTGAGCGCGGCAATGAGTACACCCCCGGCAGCAAGACGCTTAGAGAGGGCCGCGAGGGGATGAAAGTTGGGCTCGACTAAGTCGACCACGCGCTCCACAGCAGAATTTAGCATTTCGCTAGTGATAACCAGCCCGGCGGCGAGCAGCACTAAGGCCCACTCCCATCTGTTTAGCCCCGCGTACCAAGAGGCGCCGAGCAGAATAAAGAACACGGCAAAATGAATGCGCATGTTTTTTTCTTCTCTGAAGGCGGTGGCTATGCCTATGAGGGCGTCTCTAAAGCTATCGGTAAGGCGGTGCGGGGCTTTCATCGCTCCATACCAAGGTGGAGCGTCGAACGCTCCACCCCAACGCTCTCTAACAGGGCTTCGGTCACGGCTTTCATTTCGCCTTCGTTTTCAAGATCATGGTCTAGGCCGGCAATGTGGGCCAGCCCATGAGCCAGCAAGAAGGCAATTTCGCGCTCTAGGCTGTGGCCAAAAGACGTGGCTTGGGCCGCGGCCCTCTCTAGCGAAATGACGATATCGCCAAGTAGTAGTGGCTTGTCTGCCGTAGCTAGATGGGGCTCGCCTGAGGCGGCGAAAGCAAAGGACAAAACATCAGTGGGCCCAGCTTTGCCGCGATACTCTTGATTTAACTGACTGATGGCCGCGTCATCGACAAAAGCGATGCTGAGCTCACTATGCTCTGGGAAGTTAAACACTTCTGCCGCTCGTGCCGCGACACGGTGCAGTAGATCGTCAATAGCGCTGGGGAGTGATAGTTGGTCTTGTTCGTTGCTCCATAGTACCTGCATCGAGCATCATTCCTCCTTGCTGCTCTGGGTATTCAATCCGCCGGTGAAAGATCCCTGTGAGGTGGCTTATAAAAGCCGAACCGATTTTATCGATATCTCTTAACGTAAGTTCACTTTCATCTAGCTGGCCAGCATGTAGCTTATCGCGCAGTAGGGAGCGCACCCTTTGTTCTATTTTAAGTGGTGTTGGGGCGGTCATCGCCCGTACGGCGGCTTCAACTACATCGGCCAACATCACGATGGCCGCTTCTTTGCTCCTTGGTCGCGGCCCTTCGTAACGGAAGTCGTCTTCTTTGGTATCGTGGTCGGCCTTTTGCGCCTTGTTATAAAAATACTGTACGACTGAGGTGCCATGATGTTCGCGTAGAATATCAATTATTACTTCGGGCAACTTGTGTTGACGCGCTAACTTAACCCCGTCCTTTACATGGCTAGTAATAATTAGTGCACTTAAATGAGGCGAGTAATCGTCGTGGGGGTTTTCGGCCACCAGTTGGTTTTCAATAAAGAAGTAAGGTCGCTCTACTTTACCTGCATCGTGGTAGTAGGCTCCGACCCTAGTGCGCAGGGGGTCGGCACCAACTTGCAGGGCAGCTGACTCTGCCAAATTAGCTACAATCAAACTATGGTGGTAGGTGCCCGGGGCCTCAATGAGCAGGCGCCTCAGTAAGGGATGCTGCGGATTGGCCAGCTCGGCTAATTTGATGCTTGAAACCACCCCAAAGGCGTTCTCTAAGAAGGGCAAGGTACCGATGGTAAGAATGGCGGAGAGCAAGCCATTAGTGAGGCCAAAGAAGGTGTCTCGCAGTGCTAGCTGTAGTACGTCACCTGATAAAAGAGCAAAGGCAGCCACCGTCACGGCATTGACGCCGCCGACTACGAGCCCGCTCTGCACGAGGCTGCGCCTAAGCTCACTACTAGACACGGCATAGATACCAGCAGCCGAACCAAGCAGCGCCACCACGAAAAACCGCGGTTCAAACCCGGTAAAACCGGCCACCAAGAGGCTTAGCGCCACACCAATGCCGATGCCAACTCTGGCATCGACTAGGACGGCAATGAGCATGCTGGCGGCGGCCACCGGCATCAAGTAGCCCGTTACCCCGGCGAGAGCAAAAGAAATAAAGGCTACACCTAGGCAGATGACGGCAATCAGCCCTAGCTGCGCGGTGGAGGCGTAGACAGCACGATAGTGAAAGTACAGATAGGCTAAGGGAAAGAGCAGTATTAAGAGAACTAGCAGCATTACGCCCGCTATGGCGCGAAAATTAAAGCCCGTGCGCAGTAGGCCGAGGTCGCTCAGCAGGGTAATCTCTCTCGTCGTAGCTATTTCACCCTGGCCAATGATTTTTTGGCCCTTCTGCAAGAAAATAGGGCTCACAAGCCTTGCTGCCGCTTCTCTCTCGCGCTCGGTAGCGACCTCGTTCAGGCGCAAATTAGGCGTCATAAGCGGGGGAACTAGGGCTGCCAGTAGGCCCCGCTCATCACTACTAAGGGGCGTCTCGCGCAAGGCCTCGCGCAGGCGTGATCGCGCTAGCTCCATGCCGTCCTCTTTGATGCCTAGCCTGTAGAGAGGCTCTAGTACCTGCGTTAACTCGAGCAGGAGATCTTGTCGAGCGACCGCATCGACCCTGAACCCGATCTTAATGATGTTCTCAGGCAAGGCTAGGGGTAACTGCGCCCGCGCCGCCTCTAGGCGGGCGGCCTCGGACATGTCTGCGGCGGCAATTGTTGCCAAACGCACTAGGGTGTCTTCGACCTTGTCGAGCACCTCGGTCACGGCTGCATTGTCTTGATCGTAGACTTCGCCAACAGCGGCCCTAGCGTTCTGCCTGAGGGCTTCTGTAGTGTACCTGTCTTCAACCCGTCGTGGTGCGCCGACAAAAGAGAGGCTGGCCTGCCCCACTCGCAGTGGGACGCTATCTGGTACTAATGTCGCTGTGAGCATGGCTGCGCAGGAGACGAACACTACCCCCAACAAAGTATAGCGATAGGCCTTGTTCTGCTCCACAAAGCGATGCCACAAAAGCGTGAGATATGACACTTAATCACCTTCCCGTTGGGAACTCTCTCCATAAGCCTGGATAATCTTCTGCACTAGGGTGTGCCTGACTACATCTTGATAGGTGAGGTAGACAAAGGAGATGCCCTCTATACCTGCTAAGACGGCACGGGCGTCATCTAGCCCCGAAAGCTTACCCCTAGGCAAATCAATTTGGGTCACGTCACCAGTGACGATAGCGCGCGAGCCAAAACCCAAACGCGTTAAGAACATTTTCATCTGTTCGGGCGAGGTGTTTTGCGCCTCATCCAAGATAACATAGGCGTCGTCTAGAGTGCGCCCGCGCATGTAAGCTAGGGGCGCAACTTCAATTACGCCTTTTTCCATGTGCTTGGTAAAGGTCTCAATACCCAAGATGTCAAATAGGGCATCATAGAGGGGACGCAGGTAGGGGTCGACTTTATCTTGTAGGTCGCCCGGTAAGAAACCGAGTTTCTCGCCGGCCTCGACGGCGGGGCGCGTGAGCACTAAGCGGCTTACTTCGCGCGCCTTGAGAGCAGCCACGGCATGGGCCATGGCGAGATATGTTTTGCCTGTGCCGGCCGGGCCGATGCCAAAAACAATGTCATGCTTGCGCAGGGCCTCTACATATTGTTTCTGCCCGAGTGTCTTTGGCTTTACCTGTTTGCCGCGAAAAGTCTGCACGACCAAGCCGTTAACTAATTCACTCATTTTGATGCCCTGCGGAGCTTCTGCTAGCCGCAAGAGGTAGGTGACATCGCCAAGGCTAAGGCTGCCGCCGCTACGTAAGAGTTCGAGCATGCCCCTGACAACGTCTTCTACTTTGCGAACATTTTCGCGAGCACCCGTAATCAATAATTCGTTGTCTTTACAGTATATGCCTACAGGAAAAACTGCCTCAATCGCTTTGACATGCTCATCGTGCAGGCCAAGTAGCGCGGCTGCCTCGCTGTTGTCACGGATGACAAGTTTCACTGCTTTAGCTTCGATGCAAATGCCCTCCTCAATGATCTGCATGTGCGACGAACTTACCTATGTCTTCGAGAGTTTCTACGGTGATGGTGACGGTCACCTCTGTTGCCGTTGGCGACCATTCTTCATGGTGTTTTCTTTCGACTATGCGTGCCTGTGGCGGAACAATAAGCCTAAGGTTCTGCTCGGCTTGCGCGCGGGCATCGGCTAGGACTTGCTCGCGCGAAACTGCCTCCATCTGCATTACTTGCTCGCGGAAGGTCACAACTACATATTCGACGAAAGGCGCCACAATCCTTTTCTCTGTGACGGCATCGTAGTACGGAAAGGGCGATGTCGATACCCCAGAAAGGTGGACTCTCGCCTCGCCCGCACCTAGCCAGGTACCCACAGCTACCCGGCCGGTGAAGCTTCTCTGCTGTCTATGCGTTGTGGCCTGCCCCTTGGCCTCGTACCACACGCGGGCCTCGGCCATGCCAAGAGCATGGACGGGCGGCATAGTCTGGCCATTAATGACCATGCGACCGCTAATGAGCACTTGACCGGCCGTAACAGTAGCATTTGCATTGACCACGGCCTGCCCTGTGTAGGCGATTAAGCGGGTTAGGAGCCCGTTCTTGGCGGCGACTATGTCCCCTGGCGGGCGATGGGGGGGAATGATGGTCTCGCGCTCCACTAGTTTAATTTCGGCCCGACTACCGCGCAAGGAGACGGCCACAAAAACTAACTCGGGGAACTTTACGCGCAGGGCCTGCGTGACCTCCTCTGTTTTTATTCTTTCGCGCCATGCCCCTATATATAAGCCTTGCTCCTTGGCTACTTGGGCTATTTCGGCCGATGATATAGCTACGCTAGGCTCAATGTCGATAAACCAGACAATATTCGAGAGAAGCCAGATAAGCAGCGCAAAGACAAGTATCCCACAGGCAAAAGACCATCGTCGGTACATGCGCTGCATAAAGAACGGTAAGCCATGGCGTCGCACCACGCGCACCGAGCAGCGGTTGCGGCGCGCAAGCTTGCGCATAGCAAAGAAGCCTTTGATGCTGGTAGAGAGAGTAATGTGGTCGTGCCGCACTTTGACTCTCCACAGCGGTAGGAGCAGACGGTGGCAGCTGTTGATAAAGTCTATGCGTCCTTCGCCGCCGATGCGGAGGGTTAGTACGCCAAAGAGAAAGGTCCACCAGTTATTTCTCATGGTTGTCTGTCTCATACCTTAGTATAGTGATCTTGCCTGCCACGACTACTTCCTCTCGCCCTATACTGAGCAAGGTCAAATCGTCCCCTTGTATCGTAAGACTACCTCCTTTAACGGCAATTCTTAAGCCAACGAGCTCGAAAGCCAGTATGCATAGATAGTTTTCTACAATCAAGTGCCTGTTGCCCACCATGGTCAGGCGTGGCAAATTAAAGACCATTTCTTCCGGCATATCGAGCATCGAGTTAAAAAAGCCCCGCCACCCCCGCATAGTCAGCCCCCCTCTCTTCAACTTATGTCTTTAACAGCCGGGGAATAACAAAAGACGCCCGGAAGGGCGTCCGTTGCGGAGAGGGCGGAGGGTCGTGATACTTGCCATGTCTTTAGGCAAGGTGTGGCAAAGTTATGATGAAGCGCGTGCCGCGCCCTGTTTCACTAGCTACGCTGATCTTACCCTTGTGCAGTTCGATGAGCTCTTTGACAATGGCTAGACCCAGGCCACTGCCTCCGTGCAGGCGGGTGCGCGAGCTGTCGGAGCGATAAAATCGCTCCCAAATATGGGGCAAAGACTCGGGGGGTATGCCACAGCCTGTGTCATGGACGATGATCACGGTCTGCCTTTCATCTTGTTCTACCGAAATGCCGACTTCATGGCCGGCGCTGGTATAGGCGAAGGCGTTCTCAAAGAGATTGTCGAGCACCTGCTTCATGCGGTCTGGGTCAGCTAGGAGAGAGCCTGTGGCGTACACACTTTCTACAAAAGTGATGCCGTTTTTTTCGGCTAGGCGCCGCCAGGGGGTTACCACTTCTTCGATGTAGTTCATGAGCGGCAGCGGAAGCCGGCGGAGTGAGAGCGTGCGCGCGTCGCTTTGCGCCAAAGTAAGGAGGTCTTGACTGATACGACCGAGCCGCAGCGTCTCGCTAAGGGCCACGCGCAGATACTCTGATTTAGCCTTTTCGTCTACGGCCACGCCATCGAGAACAGCCTCTATATAGCCTTGTATATGGGCTAGAGGCGTGCGTAGCTCATGTGAGACGATGGCCACAAAACCCCGCCGCGCGTCCTCGAGCTCTTGGCGCGAGCTAATGTCAATAAGGACAGCCACTGCACCCCACACTTTTTCGCGACTGACAAGTGAAGAAGCTCGCACCAGCAAGGTGCGCTCACCGAGCTTTAATTCTTCTTCTACCTGTTCGCTACCCTGTGATGACCACGCCAGACGCAAGGCGCGCGATAATTCTAGAGAGGACTGATTATATTTGAGTAATTCTCTGGCCACTGGGTTTATTTGCAGTACAGCCCCATCCGCCCCAAAGAGAACCACGCCTTCAGTCATGTTTTGCAGGATGCCATGAGCCTGCTCCTTCTCTTGCGCGAGCTCTGTTACAGCTGTGGCCAAGTTGTGGCGCAAGGCGTTAAACCCATCTCCCAGAGAGTCAATCTCGGCTATGCCCGTCGGCAGAATGCTGCCTGTATAGTCTCCCCGCGACAACCGGGTAGTGGCCATGGCTAAGGCTCCTAGGGGCGCCGTCATACCTTTCGCCAGCCAAAAACTTAAGAGTAGCGCACCAAGTACGCCGGCTAAGCCCGACAGCGCAATGGTGCGTCTTACTTCAGCCATGGCTTGGTCAATGCCAGCTAGGGGCGAGTGAATGTAGATGGCCCCTATGGTTATGTTGCGCTGCACAACGGGTATGCCCACCAGCAGGTACGGAGCTTGCAGCAGGTGGTGGGTTTGCCTGAGAACGATGGCCTCGCCGCGCCCGAGCTTGCGCCATTCCTCCACAGGCAAGGCACGTCCCACCAAGCGTGCCATGGGTGCAGAAGACGCCACGATTACGCCCTCATCGTTGACCACCCAAAAGTCTTCGTCTATTACTTGGCGAAGGAGGGCCCACTGCCGCAGGCTCATGTTGAAACCGAGGTCTTCGGTGCCGAAACTGAGGGCGATGCGCGAGGCCCGGCGCGACAGGTCGCGCAGCCTTTGCCCCACTACGACATTCTCCACCAGGTAAGCGATAAGAAAACCGCTCACCGAAACGGTGAGGAGCACGACGACCAAGTAACTACCAAAGAGGCGGCCCCACAAACTCTTAGGCATTGTCGCGCACCTCGAACTTGTAGCCAACGCCCCACACTGTCTGCACATAAGAGTATCGCCCCACGCACTCAAGCTTTTGCCTAACTTTCTTGATGTGGGTGTCTACAGTGCGTGAGTCGCCATAAAACTCGTAGCCCCAGACCATATCGAGCAGCTGCTGTCGCGAAAAGACTTGCCCGGGGTGGCGAATTAGCGCCCAGAGGACCTCGAACTCTTTGGCGGTCAGCTCTACGGCCTGTGCGCCTACGGTGACCGAGCGACGGGCATGGTCCATGGTGAGCTCGGCCATGGCAACTACCTGCGAGCGCTCGTCTTCGGGTAGCGTTCGCCTGAGGACCGCCCTCACCCTCGCCACCAACTCGCGCGGACTAAAGGGCTTGGTGATGTAATCGTCGGCACCCATCTCTAGCCCCCGCAGCTTGTCTTCTTCGGTGGTGCGGGCTGTCAACATAATGATGGGCGCCTTAGAACTAAGCCTCACCTGTCGACAAAACTCCCAGCCGTCTATCGCGGGCAGCATAATATCTAGCAGCACAAGGCTGGGACGTTTCTCGCGAAAGAGAGAGAGGCCGGTCTGGCCATCGAGGGCGACAAAGACGGTGTACCCCTCGCGCTCTAGGTAGGCTTTCATTAATTCGGCCAAGTAGTTTTCGTCTTCAACAATTAAGATAGATGACACAGAGGAGGCCCCCCTTGCTTCTATAAACGTACACTCTCCACGATTATAATGCGTAATTGTGAATTTTTGTTGTTCAAGAATCTCGTTTCAGAATCTCTAGATATAACAAAAACCCACCTGCCCGAGCTCTGCTGGTCAGTGGGTTTTTATCTATAAAGCACAGTTTATGCTACTCTGCTTTACGTGAATTTACGCTTGCGGGCCGCCTCAGACTTTTTCTTACGGCGCACACTAGGCTTCTCATAATGTTCACGCTTGCGCACTTCGGAAAGTACGCCTGACTTTTGGCACTGGCGCTTAAAGCGCTTGAGTGCTTGGTCAAGGCTTTCGTCTTTCCTTACTTTAACTTCTGACATTAAATTTCCCTCCCTCCGCCACTCACGAATGCTCGGAGAAGTCACGGGTAGTTAATCTATACACTTTCGTAATTATAACCTGCGATTAGGGAGGTGTCAACACGTTAGAAAATACCGCGCACTACTCTTCCTTGAGGGCCGCATACACCTTATGATGCGTTGTTTCTAAATATTCTGCAGCCTGCCGGAGCGACAGACCAGCGCCGGTGACTAGCTCTATGCATAGCTCAGTAAATAGCTCATCATGGCCCTTTAGCTGGCGCGCGTGGAGTACACCATGTCTCTCGCAGAAGTATTCTATAAGGCTTATGGCCCTAGTTCTCTTATTCTTCTCGGTGTCTTCTTTGGTTTCCATGTAATCATTGTCATCTACTTGGCTATGAAAGGCGACAAAATCTTTACGGTCATTACTAAACAGACTAAGGACAAAGTCCTTTTGCTGGGGTGAAATAAAGCGCGGCACGGCAAGGTACTCCCCATAGCTACTCCATGGGTAGGCAGCCACGTCACTTACCAACTCGGCTTGGACTGGGTTGCGATGCAGGTAGCGAATCAAACCTAGCAAGTAGGTATCGTCCTCAACTCTCTCGCTGCGAAAGCGATCGCCAAACACTGGCCCTATGCGCTTCTGGCATCTGTTGTAGTGAGCGGCGTACTTAAGATTAATGACCTTGACCGCGCGAGAGATTTGTTCTCTATCGGCCTTGAGTAGGAGGTGAACATGGTTGCCCATAATACACCATGCGGCTAGCTCAAACATATTGGCTGCTTGTTGTTCAGCCACTAATTGCATGAATACCTGTTTGTTGGAATCCAGACTAAAGAGAAATTCACGATTGATACCTCGTGACATCACATGGTAGTACCCTGTGCCACTTTCTTGACGTGCCTGCCTAGCCATAAACATCACCTCAGGCGCATAATATCACAATTGTGCAACGATAGACAAGAGGACTGGCCCACTCCGTGCGTTGCGACACGGGGGACAGAGGGAAAAGAGGAGACAGTGCCTAGAAGCGACACCGGGGGAGGGCTCGAAAAGGCGACAAAGGGGATAGCGACAAAGGGGACGGTTCTTTTTGTCGCAAAACACCGACAAAAAGAAGAACGAAATCGCTGTCGCGATAGCTTAACTTAAAAGAATATAACGAAAAGGCAACCCCTTTTGTGGTATTGTTTAATCGCCAAACAAAACAATACAAAGGAGAGCCTTTTCGCATGATGATC